>Ga0111538_10003214_pt1 | contig 22900 bp, 13 predicted proteins | sample SoiMethybrSBSTD1_FD_79669 | JGI IMG/M metagenome (GOLD analysis project Ga0111538, IMG submission 79669) | Bulk soil microbial communities from a Populus tree surrounding site in Tennessee, USA - Soil MetaG P. TD hybrid SBSTD1 (version 2)... | ecosystem: Environmental > Terrestrial > Soil >...
GCGGGTACGTAGGTACGTGGGTACCTGGTACCCGCCGTACCCGTCGTACCCCTGGTACCCGTCGTACCCTGTCGCACCGGTGCACAGTGCACAGTGCACCGTGCCTCAGAAGTTGTACTTCAACGCGAACTGCATGATGCGCGGGTCCCCGCTCGTGTTCGTCACGCGGCCGGCGGTCGCGCTGTCGACGGTCACGTTCGGATTGGCCCAGTTCACGTGATCGAACAGGTTGAACGCCTCGATCCGGACCTCGACTCGGCGGCCCTGACCGACATTGATGTTGCGTGAGAACGAGAGATCGGCGTTCCAGAACGACGGACCGGTCAGGTAACCCTTCGGCACGTTCCCCCAGACGCCGGGCGAGTTGTTCGCGAACGCCGCCATGTTGAACCACTGCAGCTGCGTATTGATGCCGGCCGTGTTGGGAATCCAGACGCGCTGGTCAGCCGGGAGATTCGGATCGATGCCCGGCACGATCACCGCGCGCTGGGTGCCGCCGGTCAGGGCCAGGTCGCCGCTGACGCCGGGAGTGACCGGCGAACCGCTGCGCGCCTGGTAGATCAGCCCAACCTGCCAGTCCTTGGTCACGACCCTGAGGAAGCCCGAGCCCAGTCCAGGACTCACCATGACGGTCGACAGGTTGAAGTTGTGCCGCCGATCCGTGGCGCACGGTCCTTCGTTCGTCGTCGGATCCGGGTGCGGGTTGGTGAACGGATCGATCTGCGCCACCGGGAACGTGCCGCCGCCGATGTCGGTGCCCGGCTCGCCCTGGTTGATGCACTTGCTGTAGGTGTAGTTCGCGTTCGCCGTCCAGCCCTGACTGTACCGCTTCTGCACGCTGAACTTCACGCCGTTGTAGTGTCCGGTGGCGTCCAGATATGCCTGACCGACGTCGTTGACCGAGTAGTACTTGCCTTCGCTCGGGTTGAGCAACGTGAGGATCGAACGGGCCTGCCGGTTGGCGGTCGTCGTGTTCGAGCAGGGCCCGGGCGCCGTCAGCGCGTACTGACCCGCTTCGCAGTTGCCCGGGATGTAGACCGCTGGGTTCTCTTCGTAGCCCGGCACCCAGATGTGATTGGTCTTGTTGCCCGTGTAGGTGACCTCGACCATCATGCGCGTCAGGAACTGCCGCTGGTACGACACGTTCCACTGATAGACCTCCATGGGATCGGCGTTCGCCGGCATGCTGACGTAGACGCCGTTCAGGGGGAATCTTGCGTTCGCCGTCGGCAGCACGACCTCCTGTCCCATGTGACTGAAGGCCGCCTGGGGATCGCCGCCCGGTGTCGCGCCCCAGATGTCGATGAAGTCGAGCGGGCAGCCGTTTCGGCTCGGCTTGCCCGGGCACGAGGTCGGGGCGAGCGCATTCACCGTGTTCCCGAACGGCGCGTTCAGCATGTGGTGCGCCGTTTCCCACAGCTTCGGCGAGTCGTAGAAGATGCCGGCCCCGGCGCGAATCGTCTGGATATTGTCGCCCTTCGGATCCCAGACCACGCCGAACCGTGGCGCAAACTGCGCCAGCTGGTTATAGGTATTCGACCCGTTGTTCGGGAAGCCGTTGTCGCCCGCGAACACCAGACCGATAGGCGCGTTCGGATAGATCGTGCTCCTGATGCCCTTCTCGTAGTTCTCACGAATGAACGCGGTGTTGAAGCCGTTCGCGTCCTTCGATGAGATGAACGGCTCCCAGCGCAGGCCGTAGTTGAGCGTGATGCGGCGGCTCAGGCGCCAGATGTCGGCCGCGTACATTCCCACGGAGTGGACCCAGGCGTTGTTGATCTGGCTGCCGCCGCCGCGGTACGAGTTGGGATAGCCGAGCACGAAGTCGGCCATGTTGAGCCCGCCGTTGGCGTTGGCCGTCCCGCTCGTGTAAATCCCGCTGAACGTCAGGTTGCCGTTGGCTTGGAACGTGCCGTCACCGTTCGGGTGCGGGCGCGTCCAGGAGCCGCCGAACGAGATGCTGTGCGAGCCGCGGGTCCAGTCGAAGTCCTGCGACAACGACGGGGTGTCGACGTAGAAGACGCCTGTGAACGCCGAGCTCCAGAGCCCGCCACGCAGGAAGTCCTGGCCCGGGACGCTCCCGTTGGTGTACGCCCAGGTTTTCACCCCCAGCGTCGACCATGTCGGGACCTCCGCGCCGTGCTCGCGGAAGGTGGCCGTGTGCTGGAACGAGAAGCGGGTCGACGCGAACAGGTGCTGCGTGATCACGTAGTCCAGACCGCTCGAGAGCGTGTGCTGGTAGGCGCGGGTGCCGCGACCGTTGCCCGTCGTTTCGAGCAGGTTGGGCTGGTCCTTGTTCCACGCCGCCGGGTGGACATTGTGCGCGAAGAAATCGCGCACGAAGATCCGCTTGTTGCCCGACAACTGATAGTCGACGCGCGAGACATATTGCTGGTCGACGCTGTCGTTGGCCAGCGCGAACGGGTAGCGGCCGCAACCGTCGGGATCCAACGCGGGGTCGGCGACCGGCACCATGGCCATGATGGTCTTCGAGAGCGGATGGTACAGGTTCGGATCGATCATGTTGCCCACGAACGGGGCGCCGAGCGTCCGCGCCGTGCCGCCGCGGCAGGCCGCCGACATGATGCGCCGGAAGTCGCCGTTCAGCACTTCGCGCGTCGGCACGATCGCGTCGTTGGTCAGCGGGACGATGTGATTGTTCGTGTACTGCGTGCCGAAGAAGAAGAACAGCTTGTCCTTGACGATCGGCCCGCCGATCGTGCCGCCCGCCTGATTCCGCTTCAACCCGTCGTCACGTCCCAGGCCGCCGTTCTCCTTGCGCTCGAAGTAGCGAATCGAATTGAAGTGGTGATCGCGCACGAAGTCGAAGACGTTGCCGTGGAAGGCGTTGGTGCCCGACTTCGTCACGGCGTTCACCGTCGCGCCGGTGGACATCCCGAATCGGGCGTCGCGCACGCCGCTCTCGACGTTGAACTCCTGCAGCGCATCGGGAAAGGGAATCGCGTTCCCGGTGTTGTTCTGCGGATCGTTGTTGAAGCCGCCGTCCACCAGATACATGGTGCTGTTGCCGGTGCCGCCCGCGACCGCGATCGCGACCGCGCCCGGGTACTGACGGTCGTCCGTCAAGCCGCCCGCCTCGACCGCGCCGCCGGCGAGGACGATGAGCTGCAGCGCGCTCCGGCCGTTGAGCGGCAGGCCGACGATCTGTTCCTGGCTCACGACGGTACCGAGGCCGATGTTGCGTGTCTCCACCATCGTGGCGTCGGCGGTCACGCTCACCGTTTCGGTCAGCGCGCCGACCTTCAACGTGATGTTGACCGATCGCGTCTGTCCGACGGTGAGCACGATGCCCATCTGCTCGAACATGCTGAAGCCAGTCAGCTTGCCGGCCACCTTGTACGGGCCGGGCGGAAGGTTGCCGAAGACGTAGCCGCCGTCCTGACCCGAGATCACGAATCGAGTCATCCCGGTGTCGGTCTGGGTCACTTTCACTTCCGCGCCAGGCAGAGCGGCGCCGGATTCATCCACGACCGTCCCCGACAGTTGGGCGACGGCTACGGTCTGCGCAACGGCGACCGGCGCGAACGCCAGCGCGATTGCCAGGACCAGCCACACATTGCGTCGAACCATACGGCGTCCTCCGTCAGGTCACGACCCGCTTCTCGCGCGGACTGAAGGGCGATCGCCCCGGTCCGCTCGCCACGTCTCGCGTTGGCTTCGCAGTTTCTGTTGAGAGTCGCACCATACCGCTCACGGTGGCGCCCAGGAAAGCCTGTAACCGTAACAGCGGCAGCGTCCCTGGAGCGCGTGCTATTCTCCGGCCTCCGGAGCTTCACACCCGAGTCAGCAGAACCCTGCGTGAGAACGCGAGTTCGCCCGCTGACCGACGAAAGGACGCACGGATGAAACGCTCGGTTCTCGTCGTCATGACCCTGGGACTCGTTCTCGGCGCCGGCGTCGCGGCGCAACATCAGAACGATTGGCTGACCGTCGGCAACGATCCGGGCGGCATGAAGTACTCACCGCTCACCCAGATCACGCCGGCCAACGTCACGCGCCTCACGAAAGCGTGGACCTACGACACGGGCGCCCCAGCTTCTGGCTACACCATCACGCCTATCGTGATTAACAACGTCATGTACCTGCCGATCCAGGGCAGCACGATCGTCGCGCTCAAGGCCGACACGGGCACCGAGCTGTGGAAGTTCGATCTCAAGACCCTTCCGGGCATCGCGCCGAACCCGTCGGCCGGCGGCCGCGGGATTTCCTACTGGCCCGGCACGCCGCAGACCGGGCCACGGATCGTGATTTCGACGACCAACGGGTTCCTCGTTCAGCTCAACGCGAAGACCGGCGCGCCCGTTCCCGGTCCGGCCGGCATGGTCAACCTGTCCACCGGCATCATGGAAAAGTTCGGCGGCAACTACTCCACGAACATGCCGCCGGCCCTCTACAAGAATCTGGCGATCATCGCGGCGCGCACCGGCGAACAGGGCCGCTACGGACTGCCCGGCGACCCGCGCGCGTTCGACCTGCTGACCGGCAAGGAAGTCTGGCGCTTCCACGTCGTCCCGTATCCCGGCGAGGAAAACTCGGGCACGTGGGGCCTGAACGGATGGCAGGATCGGCGCGGACCCGGCGTGTGGGTGCCGATGACGGTCGATCCAGTCAACGACCTGGTCTTCATCCCGCTTGGCAACGCCACCGACCAGAACTACGGCAACAGCCGGCCGGGCGAGAATCTCTACGCGACGACGCTGTTGGTGCTGCAAGCATCGACGGGCAAGCGCAAGTGGCATTTCCAGCTCACGCACCACGACATCTACGACTGGGACGTCAGTTCACCGCCGGCGCTGGTCGAGGCGACAAAGGACGGACTGCGCGTGCCGGCCGTCGCGCAGATGACCAAGCAGGGTCTGCTCTTCATGTTCCACCGGTTGACCGGCGAGCCGCTCTTTGGCATCGAAGAGCGCCCGGTCCCGAGGTTCGACGCACCGGGCGATCAGGCCTGGCCGACGCAGCCGTTCCCGGTGAAGCCGGTCGGCCTCACCCGCGACAGCATGACGCGCAAGGAAGTCAGCAAGATCACGGCGGAAGCACAGAAGTACTGCACGGAGCTGTTCGACAAGTCGGTCAACATGGGCCCGTACACACCGTACGGCATGCTGCCGAGCCTGGTCTTCCCGGGATCAGAAGGCGGCGGCGGCTGGGGCGGCGTCGCTGGGAGTCCGTCGCTCGGCCTCGTGTTCGTGAACACGCGGCATCTCGGTGTCATCGCCCAGTTGCAGACGAGCATGTCGTCAGGCGTGCTGCCGTCGTTCGGCAAATCGAAGGTCCCGACCAATTTCTACGTCGATCAGCAGGGCTATCCGTGCAACGCGCCGCCCTGGGCCGAGCTCGTCGCCGTCAGCACGAGCACCGGCGACATCGTCTGGCGCACACCGCTCGGTGAGTACCCCGAGCTCACCGCCAAGGGCATCATGGGAACTGGTACCGCCGTCAACGACGGCGGCCCGATCGCGACCGCCGGCGGTCTCGTTTTCATCGGCTCGACGTCCGACTACGGCTTCCGCGCGTTCGACGGTAAGACGGGCAAAGAGCTGTGGAAAGCGACGCTCGACAACGACGTGCTCATGACGCCGCTCTCATATCTCGGCGCGAACGGCAAACAGTACGTCGCGGCCGTCGCCGGTGGCGGGGACGCCGCGTTTCACATCCCGGCGCGATCGACAGAGCCAGTCAATGCCCTGGTCGTGGCCTTCGCCATTCAGTAAGCCCGCGAGGACATCATGGACCGACGAGAATTCTTTCAAACAAGCCTCATCGCCACGCTGGCGGGCAAGGTCCTGGGCGACGTGACGCTCGCTCGAGCGCAGACGCCACCCCAGCCGGCTCCGACCCAGGCGCCCCAGGCGCCGGGCGCGGCGGCCGCACCGGCGCCGACGCCCCGTCCTCTGGTGCTCGACGCGTATTCGAGGTTCCTCCACTGGCTCCGCACGCCGGACGAGGTGGCCGAAGCCGCCATCGAGATCACGTGCGGCGGTCTCATGGTCACGGTCGGCACCGGCACGTCGCACGTCGACATCGCGAAGGTCAAGACGGATCTGCCGCCCTTCGTGAACACGATTCGCAAACACGGACTGAAGGTGAGGCAAATCCGCGGTGGCGGGCAGACAGCCGTCGACGCGAACATCGAGGCGCTGGTCGGCACGATGGGCCAGCTCGGCGTCACGCACTACTGGCTTGGCACCGACAACTACGACTTGTCGAAGCCGATCCTGCCGCAGCTCGACGCCATCAAACTCAAGGTCGAGAAGTTCGTGCAGCTCAATCAAAAGCACGGAACGACGCTGATGTATCACACACGCGCCGGCACGAGCTCGGTCGGCTCGGTCGTGTGGGATCTCCTGTATGTGCTCAAAGACTTCGATCCCAAACACGTCGGGCTGCACTGGGACACCGGTCACATGGCGCTTCACTCCGACATGTGGGAAACGCTCATGCGGACGGCCGGACCGTACGTCATCGCGTTGAGCTGGAAGGATCGGACCTGGCAACAGAACCTCGGGTTCCTCGGCGAGGGCGGCCCGTATCCCGGGCCGCAGCCCGCGGCAGGCGCGGCGGGCGCAGGCGCTGATGCGGGCGGACGTGGCGGCCGAGGCGGCCGCGGCGGTGGTGGACGGGGCGCAGGACCCGGTGCCGCACCTCCGGCAGGCGCGCCACCGGCGGGCGCCGCCGGCGGCCGCGCGGGTGATCCGCCAGCGGCTGCGGCGGCCGGCGGTCGTGCGGGTGGCGATCCGGCAGCGGCAGGCCGTGGCGGGCCGCCAGCCCAGGCGGGCGGCGAAGAAGGCGCGCCGCCAGCCGGACGCGGGCGCGGCGGCAGAGGCGGCGGCAATCGTGCGTTCCCGCTTCCGCTGGCTGGCAATACATTCGCCCGGGGCGGCGGCTGGTCATCGCCGCAGGTCCCGATGGGAATGGGACTCGTCGACATCTTCCGGTACGCCGTGGTGATGCGCGACATCGGCTTCAACGGCCCCATGGAGCTCGAGGCCGAATACCCGCTCGGCGGCGCGCAAAGCGGCGCCGACAAGCTCACGCTGCCGCGCGAAATGGTGCTCGGCAGCTTGAAGCGCGACGTGCTGACGATCCGCGCCGCGCTGCAGCAATCGGGAACGGGACTGACGATCTAGATCGATTAGGTCGCTTGTCCTAAGACATGAAGGGCATGAAGAGAGTGAAGTCCATGAAGGGGCCGGGGCCGGGCGGCCCGATCGTCCCGACCATCAGAGCCGACGATCGGGCCGCCCGGCCCCGGCCTTCTTCATGCGCTTCATTCCCTTCATGCTCTTCATGTCTTGAGACACCGCGACGCTACGGCGGAATGGAAAACGCGCTTCGTCGCTATTTCGTCCGTGACGCGGGCGGCCTCCAGGCGGCAACGCGGCGTGCGGCCTCGGCCACGTTCTCCGGAGTCATCCGCGCCGCGGCAATGTTGCGGAGCTCGATCAGTTGCTTTCTGTTGTCTTCCAGCGGCGCCTGGCCTGCCGCCAGCGCGAACCACACGTAGGCGGACACGTAGTCGCGCGTCACGCCGTTTCCCGTGAGGTACGCGTCGGCAAGCTGGTACTGGGCGCGGATGTCGTCGCCGTCGGCCGCGAGGTGATACCAGCGCGCGGCCTCGACCGCATCGGCCGCGACCGCGCGTCCCTTGCGATGGAAGTCGCCCAGGGTGCGCTGAGCGGCCGCGCTCCCATGCTGTGCCGCCTTCCGGTACCAGGCAAGCGCGTCCACGTCGCTCTGTCCGACGCCGAAACCGAAGTCGTACAACTGCCCCATCTGGAATTCGGCCGGCGCGTAGTCCTGGGCGGCCGCCTTGCGAAACCACTCCACGGCCTGTGCCGTCTCGTTGGATCCGTAATAGAGCACCGAGCCGAGCGAAAACTGGGCGACGACGTCGCCGGCGAGCGCGCGGGCGCGCGCGGCCGCGAGCGCGCCTTCGACGTCCTGGCGAGCCGGCGCGCGGTCCGGCGCTGCGGACAACGTGCCGGCGGTCACCAGACACAGCGCGATCCAGAGTGCGGGCATGTGTTTCCGGATTATAGCGACGGGCTCCGGCGAGTTGATAAGATCGATATCTGGTGCAACGAACGACAATGATCGCGCGACTCACCGCGGCACTCGCCCTCGCGATCGTCGTCGGCCTGGTCGCCGCGACGGCCGGACGGGCGCAGTCGGCCGTGCCCGATGTGGTCTATATCCCGACGCCGCAGGCCGTCGTGGACGCCATGCTGACGGTGGCCGACGTCAAGGCGACCGACATCGTGTACGACCTGGGATCGGGCGACGGCCGGATCGTCATCACGGCAGCGAAGAAGTACGGCGCACGCGGCGTCGGCATTGAAATCGATCCGGCGCTCGTCAAGAAAGCGGCCGGGAACGCCGTCGCGGCCGGCGTCTCGGACCGCGTCAGGTTCGTCAACCAGAATCTCTTCACGTCGGACATCGGCGAGGCCACCGTCGTGACGCTCTATCTCTTGCAGAGCCTCAACGAGCGTCTCAGACCGAAGCTGGTCCGCGAGTTGAAGCCCGGTACTCGAGTGGTATCGCACGTCTTCAACATGGGACCGGAGTGGCCGCCGCAGAAGACGCTGATGGTCGAGCAAAGCCCAGTGTTTTTGTGGACGATACCGGATCGATAACAGAAGAAGGGAGGGGCGGGCTTTAGCCCGCCCTCGCTGGCCGGCTGAAGCCGGCCCCTCCTGCCGTCAGTCGAAGGTGCAGCATGTTTGCACAGTCAGCAAGAGAGCATTCAGCGGTTCGATTTGGCGCCCTGCTGGCTGGCGCGTCCCTCATCTTCGCGGCGACCGTCGTGACGACCGGGGCCGCGCGGCAGAACGCAGGGACCCAGCCCGTCGGCGCGCAGCAGCCGCCAGCAGCCCCGCAGGCAACCCCAACTCCGCAGGAAGAAGAGGAATTCGCTCGTGCCGGCGAGGCGATGACCGAGCGAATCTGCGCGACCGCGTGCCACACGAGCGAAAAGGTGTACACGAAACGCCGCACCGCTCGTGACTGGGCCGACGTCATCGCGCAAATGGCCGCCCGCGGCGCACCGGCCACCGACGAGCAGTTTGCGGCGGTCAAGCGATACCTCACGCGGTACTTCGCCATCGTGTCGGTGAACACCGCACCCGCCGAAGAACTGTCGGCCGTGCTGGGGCTTTCTCCGAAGGACGCCAGGGCGATTGTCGAATACCGGAAGGTCCACGGAAACTTCGCGGACATTGGTGCGCTCCTCAAGGTCGAAGGCATCGACAAGGCCAGAATCGAGGCCGACCCGGAGGCGCTGATCTTCAAATAGTAATTCGGAGGGCTTCGCCCCCGCGACCCCCCCCACGCGCTCACTCGCGGGGCCCCGCGATCCCCGCTCCGTTCGCGCGGGCTCGCGGACGCTCGCTCGTGCCCCTCCCGTTGTCAGAGCACGCCGGCGCGGCGCAGGCGTGTGAGGTCGCCGGCCTCCAACCCGAGCTCGCCGATGAACACCTCTTCGTTGTGGGCGCCGAGTTCCCCGCCCACAGATCGGATCTCGCCCTTCGTTTCTGACAATCGCGGAACGACGTCGTGCATGCGGACGATCCGCTCGCCCGCCGGCACATCCACGAGCAACCGCTTCGCCTGCCAATGCGGATCGCGCTCGATCTCTCGAATGGTCTGGACCGGATGTGCCGTCAGATGCTGGCCGTCGATGGTCGCGAGGTTCTGGTCCAGTGTCCGGGCGCCGATCGCGGCGCGAATCGCGTCATCGAGCTCGGCCGCGTGACGCACCCGCGCCTCGTTCGTGGCAAAGCGCGGATCACGAAGCAGGTGGCCGAGATCGTAGCTTTCGAGAAAGCGCTCGGCCATCTTCGGCGTCGATCCGCTGACGGCAATCCAGCCGCCGTCGCTCGTCGCGTAACAGCCGCGCGGGCCCGAGTTCGTCGAACGGTTTCCCTTGCGCGACCGGATTTTTCCAAACCCCGCGTACTCGGCGGGCAGCGGCCCGAGGACCGAGAACAAGGACTCGAACAGCGACACGTCGACGATCTGGCCTTCGCCGCGGTGGACGTCGCGATGATAGAGCGCGAACATCGTGGCAGTCGCGGCGTACAGGCCCGAGGTCATGTCGGCGAGCGGGAAGCTGGGCAGGATGGGCGGCCGGTCGGCCTCGCCGTTCATGGCGGCAAACCCGGCCGCGGCCTCGATGAGCGTGCCGAATCCCGGACGACGGCTGCCGGGACCGGATTGCCCCCAGCCGGAAATCCGCACGAAGATCAGCCCTGGATTGACCGCGCGAAGCGCGTCCCAGCCCAGCTCCCACTTCTCCATCGTGCCCGGAATGAACGATTCGAGCAGCACGTCGAAGCGCGGCAAGAGTCTCAGCAGAAGCGCCCGTCCCTCGGGCGTGGGAATGTTGAGCGTAATGAACCGTTTGTTGCGGGCGTAGACCTGCCACCAGAGCGGGGCGCCCTCGGTCGTCCATTGGCGCAGCGGATCGCCGGTACCGGGTTGTTCGACCTTGACGACATCCGCCCCGAAATCCGCGAGCAGCATCCCGGCCAGGCCGCCGGCGACCATGCGCGACAAGTCCAGGACACGGATGCCTTCCAGCGGTCTCAACCCATCACTCCGGGCACGGATGCCCGGCAAGCGTACACCAGGGACCCGGGCCAGTCGTCGCTCCCGAAGAGCCGTTTCCGGTTGGGTGTAGCCCCGGGAACCGCCATAGCCGTCGATCGGGAAGTAACAGTTACCGGACGGCTGGTGGCCGGCACCCGTGACATAAGATACGGGCCGCCGACTCGTCAGCCGTGTGTTGTCAGAGGAGCTTATGACGCCAGTCCCACGGCGGTTTCGCGGTCCCTGGATCATCGCAGGCTGCTTCCTGACGTTCGGCGTCGCCAGCGGCTTTCCGTACTACAACATCGCGTTCTTCTTCGACTACTTCCGCAACGATCACGGCTGGACGCAGCAGGCGATCACGCTCGGCGCGCCGCTTGCGGTGCTGCTGACGATCTGGGCCGGGCCGATCCTCGTGCCCCGCTGGAGTCCCCGCTGGCTGATCGTCACCGGCACGGGACTCACGTTCCTGTCCTTTCAGTGGTTCGCGCGACTGAGCGGATCGTCGATCGAGTACTACGCGGCCTGGTGCGTCTACATGCTCGGCTACTTCCTGTCGGGCCCGATTGCGCATCAGATCATCCTCTCGCACTGGTACAAGAAGCGGCGCGGCCGCGCGATGGGGATCGCCTACGTCGGCGGCGCGCTCCTCGGTGCGCTCGGCAACAAGCTGAATCCGTGGCTGGTCACGTTCGTCCCGTACACGCGCGCCCTCGAAATCTCAGGCTGTGTCCTGCTGCTGGCCTGGCCGGTGGCGATCTTCGTCCTGCGCGACCGTCCTGAAGACGTCGGCCAGACGGCCGATGGCCTGCCCGAGGACACGGCGGCAGAAGTCCCGATGCCGATCCAGTCATACGGCGCCTTGCTCCAGCAGCGGTCGTTCTGGCTGTTGCTGCTCGGCAGTGCGGCGTCGATCGGATCGATTGCCACCGTCAACTTCCTGATGAAGTTCGTGTTCGAGGAGCAGGGGTTCACCGACCAGGCTGCACGCAATCAAATCTGGAGCACGGCGTCGTCCACGGCCCTCTTCGCGGCGATAGCCGGGCGCCTCGTCGTCGGTCCGCTGGCCGATCGGTGGCCGCGGCGGCCGCTGATGTTCGCCATCTACGCGCTCGTGGCCGTCGCGATTCCACTGCTCTTTCTGGTGCGTCCCGCCCAGCCCGAATTCGTGTACCTGTTCGCCATCGTCTTTGGCTTCGCGATGGGCGCCGACTACATGCTGATTCCGCTCATGGCGGCCGACCTGTTCGGATTGCGCAGCCTCGGCCGCGCCATGTCGGCGATCCTCCCCGCCGACACGGTCACGCAGTTCTGGTTTCCGAATCTCATTGCGCAGTTGCGCGCCGCGTGGGGCAGCTACGGATCGGCGCTCTGGGTGTCATGCCTGATGGCCGGGCTGGGCGCGCTCGCGATTGCGAGGCTGCCGTCGGAGCGTCGCAAGGAAGAACTCGCCGCTGCGGATGTGGCGAGGCTCGCGCAAGAGCCGAAGAGTTGATCGGAGTGCATGATTCATGACCGCAGCGATGTTCATTGCCGAGTGCCTGAAGCAGGAAGGCGTCTCCAAGGTCTTCGGTCAATGCGGCCACACCAACTACGCCCTCATCGACGCCTGCCATCGGCTGGGCATTGAATACGTCTCCTTCCGCCACGAGCAACTCGCGGCCCACGCGGCCGACGCGTACTACCGCGTGTCGCACAAGCTGGCCGTCGTGAACGTGCACCTGTCGCCCGGCATGACCAACGCGATCACCGGCGTCATCTCGGCGGCCGCCGATTCGACCCCGATGATTGTGTTCTGCGGCAACACGCCGTCGTACCACCATGCGCGCGAGCCCCATCAAGGGATCCGCTTCCATGCCGACGCTTCGCAGGGCGACCTCTACCGGCCCTTCTGCAAACGGGTGTGGCGCGTGGACGACGCGAAGTTCCTGGCCGACGTGATGCCGCGCGCCCTGAACCTGGCGCAGACCGGACGGCCCGGCCCCGTGCTCATCGACGTACCGATGGACGTGTTCTCTCAGCAGATCGACGTGCGCGTCGACACCGTCGCACGTCGTCCCGACTACGGACGGGTGGTGGCGCCACGGGACGGCATCGCCAAGGCCGCGCGTCTGCTGACGTCCGCGACCCGGCCTGTCGTGTTCGCCGGCAACGGCGTGTTGCTCTCGGACGCGACCCGCGAGCTGCGTCAACTCGCGGAGCTGCTCAGTCTGCCCGTGGCCACGACGCTCATGGGCAAAGGCGTCTTTCCGGAACGTCATCCGCTGGCGCTCGGAATGACCGGCATCTGGGGGACCGAAACCGCCAACACCGCGACACGCACCGCGGACGTCGTGCTGGCGATCGGCACCAGCTTTGGCGAAGCGGACTGCAGCTCCTGGAACCCGCGCTTCACCTTCGCCATTCCGCCGTCGCGTGTGATTCAGATCGACATCGAGCCGGAAGAAATCGGCAAGATCTATCCAGTGGACGTCGGGCTCGTCGGCGATGCCAAGGCCACGCTCGGTGAGCTGATCGATCAACTTCGTACGCTCGGTCCGATTCGCGACGGACGCTCGCGCATCGCCGAGCTCGCCGAGGAACGACGCGCCTGGGAGGCGCAACTGAAGGACAGCCAGCAGGACAGCGGGCGCCCGATTCACCCGGCGCGGCTCCTGCGCGAGATCTCGAAGGTCGTTCCCGACGACGCGATCTTCGTGACGGATGTCGGCTGGAACAAGAATGGCGCCGGCCAGCAGCTTCAGGTCTCGCAACCGCGGTCGTTCATCACGAGCGGCGGCATGGCGACGATGGGCTTCGCGCCCGGCGCGGCGATCGGCGCGAAGATCGCCGCCCCCGACCGGAAAGTCGTGTGCCTGGTCGGCGACGGCGGGTTGCTGTCGGCCGTCGGCGCGCTCGCGACGGCCGTCGAGCTCGGCGTCCCGGTGCTCTGGATCGTCTTCAACAACTTCTGCTTCTCGACGATACGCACCGTCGGCACGACCTACTTCAACAACAGCTACGGCACCGAGTTCACGACACCGGACGGCGCGCCGTACAATCCTGATTTTCCGCTACTGGCGAAGGCGTTCGGCATCGAGAGCGCCCAGGTCCTCGATCCCTGCGAGCTCGGCTCGGCGCTGAAAAAGGCGCTCGCCACCGACGTGCCCTACCTGCTCGAAGTGCAGACGCGCGGCGACGTCCCCATGCCGCGCACGGGACATTGGGACATCGCGGATTTTCTGCGACTGGGGAACGACTAACGGCCAAAACGTGTCTTACGACATGAAGCTCGTGAAGCGCCTGAAGCTCATGAAGAAGGGCACGGACTGAACGAGTCACTTCCGATAGCGCCTGGCGTTTGGTTGGACCTCGGGCGCACAGCGCGGATGACTGACGTCATTCGTGCTGCAGGTAAGTCAGTCACCCGCGCTGTGCGCCCGAGGTCCAGCGCGGCCGAAGGCCGCGGGCGGGCGTACGCCCACCCACGCCAGGCGCCCTTCATGTGCTCCACGGACTTCATGCGCTTCATGTCGTAAGACAAGCTGCCCCGCGTCTCAGAACGAAAACCGGATCTGCGCCTGGACGGTCCGGGGTGACTGGTACCCAGTGGCCACACCGAAGCCGGCGCCGCGCGGCAGCGACAGCGACGGGATGAGATTCCCGTTCGCGTCGTACGGCAAATTCGTGATCGCCGTCGGCGCATTCGGGTTGGTCAACTGCATCGTGGTGTTCCGAGCGGTGATGCCGGCCTGATTGAAGGCGTTGAACATGTCGATGCGCAGTTGAAGCGTGCGCGCCTTGCCGAGACGAATCAGCCTTGAGATCGAGAGATCGAGCGTGCTGATGAAGCAGCCCTTCAGGTACCCGCTCCCCGAATCGAGCCCGACGCTGCCGACGGCGGGCCCCTGGAACGCCGCGGTGGTGAACTGCTGGTACGGGTTCGCGCTGCACCCGGCGCCGTGATCACCGACGATGAGCACGCGCGCCGCGTAGTCGGGCGATCCGGTCAGGTTCAGGTTGCCGCCGCCGTTCGCGTAATTGAATCCGACACTGTAGGACGATCCCGTCGCGCCACTCCAGATCCCGGCAAGATCCCAGTCACTGACGATCAGCCCGATGACCCTCAACACTGGCTGGCTGCTCTTGTAGTCAGGCAGCTGCCAGATGAAATTCGCGCGCATGATGTGCGTCTGCGGGTGATTGTCGCCGAGGAGCGCATCGGACTGCGCCTGATCGGAGCGGACGGTGATGGTCCGGTCGGCGTTGTGCTCCATGCGAAGCGCCGACTGCTGCTTGTCGTACAGGCTGATCGTGTCGTTGAACCCGAAGGAGACGCCATTCTTCAGGCGCCGCTGCCACGACAGCTGGATCGAGTGATACGTCCGCCACCCGATTGGCCGGTTCTGGTTGATGTTGCTGTAGCCGGGGTAGAAGCGCACCGCGTTGACGTTCGTGTTCACGAGTGACGTCGTGACGCCGGCCGGCGTCTGCGTCGGATCCTGGAACCGCGGGTCGAACGCCATACCCAGATCGATGTTGTTCAGGTTCGCCGTCGCCTGCGTGTCGTAGCTGTGCTGGCCGGTGTACGAGACGTCGATGGCGCTCGTAAATGGCAGCGTCATCTGCAGGCCGAGATTCCATTGGAAGGATGACGGCAGCCGGTTGTCGTACTGAAAGACGGTGAGCGCCGGCGGCGCCACGGTCGTGAGGCCCGCGCTGCCGATGTCCTGCAGCAACCCGTACCGCACGGTGACGTTCTGTGTCGCGGGCGGATTGCTCACCGTACCGTAGATGCTGTTGGCAGGTGGCCGATCGAAGAACAGTCCGGTCCCACCCCGGACGACGAACCGCTGGTCGCCCGTGACGTCCCAGGCGGCACCGACCCGCGGCGCGTAGCCCATCGACGGATAGGTGAATCCCGTGTCCGCGATCCCATCCCCGGCGACGCGGACACCGTTGGTGGCGCTGCCGGTACTCGGCACGAGTGTGCCGACGATGACGCTGGCTTGTGCGGGCGTCCCGATGAACTGACGGGTCAGCGGATCCATCGCCTGCCGGTTGGCGGCCGCGCACGGATACACGCCGGTGTTGCAGCCGAGGACGAAGAGCCTCGGCGCGTTCGTCGTCGTCCACTGGTCGGGGAAGAAATTGGAGTCCTTCAGGTAGCCGTCGTAGTTCGGCACCTGATGGACGAACCGGAGGCCGTAGTCGAGCGTCAGCCGCGGGCTCACCTTCCAGTTGTCCTGGATGAACGCTTCGTGGTTGATGGCGGTGAAGGCGCCTTCGCCCCAGCGCGACAGCTGGGCGTAGGAGCTGAACACGCCGAGCGCCGCGTTCGCGAAACCGAACGACGAATCCAGCGGGTTATTGGTGTCGTTGGCAAAGCTGATCGATCCGTAGATGGCCCCGGTCCCGCGCTTCTGGACGCTCTTGAAATAGTAATAGCCGGCCTTGAACGTGTGACTCCCCTGAACCTTCGTCAAAGTGAGGTTGGCATTGCCGGACACCGTGTCCAGGATGAAGTTGTTGAAGGGGGCGCTGTTGTTGGGCGGCGGGTTGGCGACGCGCGTGCCCCACGCAAACGTCGGCGCGGCCTGCACGCGCGTGCCGTCCCACACCGTCACGCGGCTGCCGAGATTGTTCAGAATCTCGTACGACCTGGTGCTCGGATCGATCAACGTCGCATCCGGAAACAGATACGGAATGCCGCCGAACCCGGCCGTATTGCGGTTCGCGATCGGGTTCACCGGATCGCCGGTGATGCACCAGTTCGGATCGCCGCCGACGATCGAGCAGCCTTCCTGGTGATGCGTGTTCCGGCCAAACGAGCCCTCGAGGAAGGTCGAACTGGTCAGGCTGTAGTTGATGACGGCCGACCACGTATAGATGCCGTAGTCATCTTGCCCACTGTCGTTCCAGCCGGGAATGATGCCTGGAATGGTCGTGTTCGGTTGTTCGTACCCCTGGTACCTGAAGCTGCCGCGCAGATTCTGCGTCGGCTGGTAGTCCAGCCGCACGAGTGGCTGCCAGCCGAGAATCTTCGTCGACGGGTACGTCGTCTCGTAGTTGTAGGCCTGGCCGGGCGGCACGTTCTGGATGTTCGGCTCGGGCCACCACTTCAGGATGTTCAACCCGGTCTGATACAGATCGGCCGCCGGAATCCTGCCGAGCACCCCGCCGTCGACAAAACACGCGCCGGGATTCGCGACCGTGTTCGCCGTCGTGCACGTGCCGCTGACCCGCGGGTTTCGAATGAACGGGTACGGATTGCCGAGATTGTCGGTGGACTGCGAAAAGTCGCCCCGCCGCTCGAGCAGCGTCGGCATCCGGTAGCGCGTCACGGTGTTGCCCACCGTGCGCGGGTTGAACTCCTGGTTGTAGTAGAAGAAGAGCTTGTTGTTGCCGCCCGGCTTGCCGACCGGGCCGCCAATCGACCATCCCCAGTCGCGCTCGTCGACGAACGGCTTCGGATCGCCATTGAGAATGTTCGTCTTGCTGTTGGCGTACCCAAAACTCGAGTGGCGCTCCACGTCGTAGAACGCGCCGCGGTACTGATTGGTGCCGCTCTTGGTGACGGCGTTGATCTGCAGGCCGCTCGATCGTCCGTACTCCGCCTGGTATCCGAACGTGTCGACCTTTACCTCGGAGATGGCCTCGGAACTGATGCGCGACGCGGGCCGGTTGACGCCCGGATCCATCGTCGTGACGCCGTCGACCATGAAGTTTCCGTCACCGCCGCCGCCAATCCGGGTGGCCGGCGCCGTCGCCTGGCTGCTGCCCGTCGTCAACTGGCTGGCGAGGGCGTTCGGGTCCACCGCGACGCCCGGTGCGAGCACCAGGAGCGCCACGTAACTGCGGCTGTTCAGCGGCAGCGCTGCGGCCTGGACGGGATCGATCGACACCGACTTCTCGCCGGTCGCCGCCTGGATCAGCGGCGACTCGCCTTTCACCGTGACCACCTCCGTCGTGCCGCCCACCGTGATCGTCAGCCTGCCGATGGCGATTCTCGAGCCCGGGCTCACGACCAGGCCCGACTGCTTGAGCGTCTTGAACGACGGCATCTCGACCTGAATCGTGTAGGTATCGGCCGCGACGTTCGGAAACACGAAATCACCCGTGGGGTTCGTCACGACGGGCGCCGATCGCGTGCCTTTCGAATCGCTGATGAGCGTGACCGTCGCGCCGGGAATGACACCGCCTTGCGCGTCCTGCACGGTACCGGAGACGGTCCCCGTCACGCCTTGTGCCCGCGCTGGGCCCGGCAGGATGAACAGCAGGAGGCACAGGACGCAGGCCAGCCTGAGAGAGCCCGTGAGAACTTCTCGGTACGACATGAGCGCCTCTCCTTCAGGGAAGCGGGTGACTTCCAAGAGCGGTCGGACTGCTAAATCGCGAGGCCGGCATTCGCCATCTCGAACGACTTGCGGATCGTGATGACATCGCGCTTCAGCATCCCCAGGACGAACTGGCGTGGCCGCGTGATCTTGTCGGCGCCGGTCTCCGCGCCGCCGATGCCGGGATAGTCGGACTGCAATTCTGACGGGCCGTTGAACCCGATCTCCGCGAGCACCGTCGCGACGCGCGGGATGTGCACCACGCCCGTGCCCATGGCGACGTTTGGCGCGCTCCACCCGCCGCCTTTGGCGTTCTTTCCGCCGATCGGTCGCTTCGGCATTTCGCCGTCGAGCGAGCGATAGAGCGGATTGTTGGCGTCGATGCTGCCGGCACCGGCCGAGTTGGCGGGACCACGCGCCGGCCCGCCTCGTCCACCGGCGGCGGGCGGGTCGTCACCGCCACCGGCAGCCCGACCGGCGCCTGCGCCGGCGCCGGCCCCGCGTCCACCACCAGCGCCTCGACCGCCGCCGCCTCTGCCGGCGGCCGCCGACCCGGGCGTCCCGGGAATGGCGGTGCCGTCGGGCTGCGTGACGAGTGGTTCGACACGAGGCACCGGACCCGTGTAGGGACCGCCTTCGCCAAGCAGCCCGAGGTCCTGCACCCACCCGCGATCCCGCCACCCGATGGTCGCGATGTACGGCGCGGCAAGACGCATCAAGGTCTCCCACATGCCGTCGCCATGGAGGGCCATGTGCCCGGTGTCCCAATGGAAGCCGACAAACTTCGGATCGAAGGGCTTGAGCACGGAAAGCAGATCGAGGACGACGGCGCCGACCGAGTCCACACCGGCCGCCGTGTCGTACACCAGCGTGATCTTGTGCTTTTCGTTCAGCCGCACGAACTTCTCGACCCGGAACTTGATCGCGTCGAGCTGGGGCGGCAGCGGCTTCGCGAGATCGTAGGTGTACCCGCCCAGCGAATAGTGCGTGCACCCTGCCTGCGCCGCCGCGCCGATGATCGCTTCAGCATAGGGCTCGGTGACATCCCGGATGGCGGGGCCCTTGATCTGCGATACGCGCAGTCCGTGACTGCGCACCTGCTTCGCGAACGCAGGCAGCTCCTTCGCGACCCGCTCGGGTGCGATGTGACCGGGATAGGCCTGAACGGTCGGGCACACGCCACCGCACACCATCTCGATGGCGGCTTCGGCGACCTCATCGGCCGAACGCATCCAGTGCAGCGATTTCGAATACACGTCGAGGACCAGCTTGCGCGTGATCGGGACCCGTGCGGGTGGAGGCGCGGGCGCCGGCGTTTGCGCGGTCTGGATGTCGGTGAAGAAGGGGCCGATCACGGCCGCGCCGAGGCTGCCCTGCAGGAATTGTCGCCTGTCCATTGATCACGGACCCCCTGTAAAGAGGCGCTTCCTAATCCCGGCGCTCACTTGACTTGGCGTCGTTTCTGGCGCCGCGCGCGAACGGAAGCGCGGCAGTGTACGACGCCAACTCAAGTAAGCCGCCGTGTGCGACGTGTCGCGCGGAGGCCGAAGTATAGGAGCCGCCTGCAATGAGGGTCAACGAAGTAACAGTTACTTCTGGCGCGAGACGCGCGCGCGTCCGGTATGCTGGCGCCGTTTTGAGGAGACGGTCATGAGACGGTGGTCCGTTCTCGTCGCGCTCATCGTTCTTGGCGGGCTCGGCGCGCTCGTCCATGCACAAAGCCCGACCGATTGGCCTGCAGTAGGAGGCGATCTCGGCGGAATGAAGTACGCGCCGCTCGATCAGATCACCGCGGCGAATGTCTCGAAACTGGCGCAGGCGTGGACCTACGAGCCGGGCGGGCCGTCGCCGATCGTCATCAACAACCTGATGTATTTCGTCGCCGGCGCCAACGTCGTGGCACTCAACGCGGACGCCGGGACGGAAGCCTGGAAATTTCCGTTGAGCCAGGCGACGCCCGGCGGGGCGATCCGCCGCGGCATGACGTACTGGCCGGGGACGCCTCCGCACGCGCCGCGCGTCCTGGTCACGATCAGCAGCGGCAAGCTCGTTCAGCTCGACGCGAAAACGGGGCAGCTCGTCCCAGAGGTCGGTGTCATCGATCTCGTCGACGGCATCATGGACAGGATCCCCGGCGGAGAGGCCTACACCATCGCGTCACCCGTTGCCGTCTACCGCAACCTCGCGATCTTCCCGGGCCGCACCGGCGAGCACAACCGCTGGGGCATCCCTGGCGATCTTCGCGGATTCGACTTGCTGACAGGAAAGCAAGTCTGGCGGTTCCATACGGTTCCGCAGCCAGGCGATCCCAATTTCGGCACGTGGGGAATGAACGGGTGGCAGGATCGCAAGGGCCCGGGCTCATGGCAGCCGCTGACGGTGGACACCCAGAACGGCTTGGTCTTCGTGGCGCTCGGCAACGCCGTGGACCAGAACTACGGGAACAGCCGGCCCGGCTCGAACCTCTACTCGGCGAGCGTGGTCGCCCTCGAGGCCGCGACCGGCAAGTACAAGTGGCACTTTCAAACCGCCCATCACGATATTTACGACGGAGACCTGAACGCGCCGCCGACGTTCGCCGAGGTCAACAAGAACGGCCAGCGTATCCCTGCGATCGTCCAGGGCACGAAAACCGGCCTGCTGTTTTTCCTGAATCGTCTCACCGGCGAGCCGATCTTTGGCGTCGAAGAGCGGCCCATCCCGCCCACCGACGCGCTCGGCGACGCGGCCTGGCCGACGCAGCCGTTTCCGGTGAAGCCTGAACCGATCACGCGCCTGTCGATGACGCGCGCCGAGGTCTCGAAGATCTCGCCGGCGGCGCAGCAGTACTGCACCGAGATCTACGACCAGGCCGTGCAGATGGGACCGTACACGCCCTACGGCATGGTTCCGAGCATCTCGTTCCCGGGATCCACCGGCGGGGGCAGCAACGATGGCGGCGCTTTCGATCCGGTTCGCGGCATGGTCTTCGCGACGGCGCGCCATGTCGCCACAGTCGGGCAGCTCTCCGCCATGCTCTCGTCCGACGTCCTGCCGTCGTTCGGCAAGACCAAGATGCCGTTCGACTACTACCTCGATCGCGACGGCTATCCCTGCAACGAACCGCCGTGGGCCGAGCTGTTTGGCATCAACGCGAACACCGGAGACATCGTCTGGCGTGTGCCCCTCGGCGAGTACAAGGAACTGACGGCGAAAGGGATTCCCAAGACGGGAACAGCGACTAATTCCGGTGCGCCGCTCGCGACCGCCGGCGGCCTGGTCTTCATCGGCGGCACGTCGGATGGACAGTTCCGGGCCTTCGACGCCATGACCGGCAAGGAGCTGTGGACGGTCAGTCCCGGCTTCAACGTCGCCAACTACGCCTTGAGCTACAAGGGCGCGAACGGAAAGCAGTACGTGGTGATTTCCGGCCCGCGCCTGATCGCCTACGCACTTCAATAGCGGATCCATTCGGGAGGCCGTGATGTTGAGAAAGATGCTCGCCGGGATGGGGATCAGTGTCGTGGCGGCGGCGTTGATGTACGCGCAAGCCGCCGCGCCGCAGGGGCCGCCGCCGGGCGGTCAAGGTGCCGGAGGCGCGCAGGCCGGAGGCGGCCGGGGCGGCGGGAGCCCGAAGCTGCCCACGCAGGCCCAGTGGGACGCGATGCCGCCAAAAGCCAAAGAGTACGTGGACAAGGCGAGAGCGCTCGCGGGTACCGATCCAGACCTGCAATTCGACTTCAGCATCTTCTGCAAGGCCTCGGGCGGCGCGCAAAACGGCGACCGCGCGACGCTCGGCGTGCCCAACAGCGAGCCGAAGCTGCAGCCGTATCCAGCGCCGAGTCCCGCGGTCGTGCTGGGCGGGCTCCGGTTGTTCGATAATTTCTACTGGATCGGCAACACCGGCATCGGCGCATGGCTTGTCACGTCCGACGATGGCTACATCCTGTTCGACGCGATGAACAGCGAGGACGACGCGCGCGACATCATCCTTCCAGGCATCAAGAAGTTGAATCTCGACCCGATGAAGATCAAGTACCTCGTCTTCGGGCACAACCACTTCGACCACACGGGCGGTGGTGAGTACATCCAGCGGATGACGGGCGCGAAGGCCGTCATGTTCCGTGATGACTGGGACATCTACCTGCGCGCAGCCGGCCGTGGAGGCGGCCGTGGCGGACGCGGAGCGGCGGGTGCCGCGGCTGCGGCCGGCGCTGAACCGCCTCCGCCTCCTGCTCCTGCGGCGGCTCCGCCGCCGAAGATGAAGCGTGACATCGACGCCAGCGACGGCATGGAGATCACGGTGGGCAACAAGCAGAAGGTGACAGCCACCATCTTCTCGATGACCGGCCACACGCCGGGGTCGCTCGGTATGGTCGTGCCTGTGACGTATCAGGGCCGCCAGCATCCAATCCTGCTCGTGACTGCGGGCAGCGACATCAACAACCGGGCGGAGTTCATTGGCGGCTACGAGCACATCTGGGACATGGGCATCAAAATGAAGGTCGAGTCGGTGATGCAGTCCCATCCGAACACCAACATGAACATCCTGGCGCGGACGAAGTACGTGCACGAAAACTACCCGCCCGCGAAGAACCCGCTGCTCTATGGCGCGGAACGGACGGAGCGCTATCTCAACATCGTGCGAAACTGCACGTTGGCGAGGATGGAGATCCTAGGCTGGTGAGGTTCCGGGGTTCCGAAGTTCCGAAGTTCCGGGGTTCGCCGCCGAGCCGAGAGTGGCGGTAGGGGCCGGCTTCAGCCGGCCCGGCAACGGCGGGCTGAAGCCCGCCCCTCCGCCTGTGCGTCGTGACCTCCATTCGCTTCGTGTCGCAGGACACGCGACCAGACGCGAGAACCTCGAGAACCCATGCGTGCCGTGATCAAGACCGCTCCCGGCATCGGGCACGTCGACGTGCTCGACACGGCTGCGCCCACGCCCGGTCCGGGCGAGGCGCTCGTTCGCATCGGCTCCTCCGGCTTGTGCGGGA
>Ga0111538_10003216_pt1 | contig 22898 bp, 14 predicted proteins | sample SoiMethybrSBSTD1_FD_79669 | JGI IMG/M metagenome (GOLD analysis project Ga0111538, IMG submission 79669) | Bulk soil microbial communities from a Populus tree surrounding site in Tennessee, USA - Soil MetaG P. TD hybrid SBSTD1 (version 2)... | ecosystem: Environmental > Terrestrial > Soil >...
CACCGCCGACCGCTTCTTCTCCTCGCCCGCCTTCCACGGCGCGATCCTCCACGACCAGCCGCTGGTCCTCGCCCTGGCCGATTACCTGGCCGCCGCCGGCCTCACCACCCCGCAGCTCCCCGGCGTCCTCGCCATCGAGCGCGCCCGCGCCGAGTCGCGCCGCGACGCCGCCCGCCGCCCCGGCCCCGGCCTGTCGCTCGCCCCCGGCATCCGCCTGCTCGCCAGCGACACCGGCGCGCTCGCCGCTCTGCAGGCGGCCGAGCAGCACCTCTTCGAGCTCTCGCTCCTCCCCCACATGGCCCTGTGCGACGACCGCCCGCCGCTCGCCCTGCCGCCGCCCGGCGGCACCCCGCTCTACCTGGCGGTCCGCGCCGGCGAGCTGTCGGATCTCTCCCAGCCGCTGTTCCGCACGCTCCACGCCATCGAGAACGCGGCCACCCGCGCGCCGGTCCGACGCGGCGACATGGCCGCGATCCTCGCCGCGATCAACCTCCGCGTCCCCGACCCCGAGAAGCTCGCCGCCGATCTCCTCGCCGACGGCTACCTCACCGAGGGTTAGCTACGGTACGCGACGCGATCCCGCTCAACGGTACATCGAGACCCGGATCTTCCCGTCCGCCCCGCTCATCACGACAGGATCGACTCCCGCGAGCCCGACCGCGATGCCACCGGAATCACCGAGGCCGTGGTGGCTCTCGATCCACTCGTCGCGATCCGCACGGTAGTAGTGGGCGTTTCCGTCGTGATCGACCGTGACAGCGTTGCCGTCCGTGTCGATCGCAACCGGATGCTGGAAGGCGATCCTCTGGGTGATGGTGACCGTATCCTGCCAGCCGCCGCGGAACCAGCGTGCGAACAGGCCGCGCTCCCCGAACGAGTTCGGCTGGGCCCAGGTCAAGAGGATGTCGCCGCCAGGGCCGATGGCCAGCTCCGGCCACGATTCCGCGGTGCCTGCCGGGGTCGTTCCGAGGACCTCGTCGTCGTCCCAGCCGGTCACGGCGTCGCGGAGCCGCACGTGGATCTCGCCGCCGCCACTGGCGAGGATGCCCCAGGCGGCTGCGACGTCCCCCGACGGCAGCGGCTGGAGCCGCACACGATCGATGGTGCCGTCGGCCCCGTCCCACAGCGGCTCGACCGTGCTCCAGCTCGCCCCGTCGAACGAGCTTGCCTGCAGGATCCGTCGGTCGAAGTCCGACCAGGCCGCGGTCACCTCGCCACCGTCGGTGACCGCCAAGGCCGTCCGGTCGGCGTTGGCGGGGCCGACGGTCTCTCCCGGCACCCACGCGCCGCTCGCCCCCAGATAGCGCGAGACCTGCAAGCTGTCGAACGTGCGGTAGGCGATGGCCGCGTCGCCGGACCTGCTCATCGCGAGCGCCAGCCCGGACGCGCCCGAGTCCGCTACGTAGAGCGGGTCCGGAATGTCGACCGCACCGGTCGCGGGATCGATCCAGGCGACCCGCACGCTCAACGCGCCGTCGATCCAGGCGACGAGCAGGTTGCCGTTGCCGTCGGATGCCAGGCGCGGCTCCATGTCCCGGGTGGCCGTCGCCAGCTCGTCCGCTGCGCGCCATGAGTCGCTCGCAGGATCATAGGCGCTCCACTCGAGGTGGACGTCATCCGACGCCGGAGCCGTCTGCCACAGCGCCAGGACCCGTCCATCGGGCCCGGCTGCCAGCTGGGAGGCGGCGGGAACCAGCAGGTTGGGGGCGGGCGAGGTTCCGATCGAACCCGGCGCACTCCAGCGCCGCGCGCGCGAGGTGAAGGTGTAGGTCTCGGCGGCATCCAGGGTGTCGCCGCCAACCAGCCCGCGCACACCGGTCCCGACCGTGACCCGGACCTCGGTGAGGAAGTCGAACGGAGCGTCCGGCGTCAAGGTGACGATGTTCTGGTCGACCGCCACGATCGCCGACACCCCCTCGAGGGCCACCTCGCCGTCGGCGCTCTCTGGATCGATGGCCTGGTTGAAGATGACCGACACGGTGGAGTCGAGCTCGACCTCGGTGGCCCCTTCCGCAGGCATCACCTCGCGGACGAACAGCTCGACGGACCCGGTACCGCCGTCGTCGCCGCCGCACGCTGCCACGGCGCACATTGACAGCAGCACCCACCGCCTCGCCCCCACGAACGAGAGCGTAGCACATTGCGGCCGTCTCACCTCAGCCTCGGTCCAGCCGTTGTGGCGTATGCTTGCGCGATGAAGCTCGGCTTTCTCCTTGCCCTGCTGGTCGCGGTCGCCTGCGGTGACGATGACACCGAGGCCGATCGGCTCGGGGTCGGCGCTCAGTGCGAGAGCACTGCCCAGTGCGATCCGGAGATCGGCCTCCTCTGCCTGCCGCAGTTCAAGGGCGGCTACTGCGGCCTGCAGGGCTGCGAGGCCGACGAGGACTGCCCGGAGGCCTCTGCCTGCGTCCTGCACGACGACGGCGAGACCTACTGCTTCCGCATCTGCGTCGACAAGCCCGACTGCAACGAGAACCGCGATCTCGACAACGAGGCGAACTGCTCGTCGAGCGCCGATTTCGTCGAGGGGGCCAACGGCCGCAAGGCCTGCGTCCCGCCGTCGGGCGGCTAGGGCAGGTCGATGACAGCCAGGCCGCCCTGGACCACGTCCTTCGCCGGAGGTCTCGAGGAGACCTGGTTCGAGAGCCAGGTGCTGCGCGGCAATCGCCTGGGCGATCCGCACGTCCGGCCGCTCTGGGTCTACCTGCCGCCCGGCTACGACGCCGAGCCGGAGCGCCGCTATCCGGCGATCTACCTGCTCCAGGGGCTGACCGGGCAGCTCGACATGTGGCGCAACCGGTCGGCCTTCCGCCAGACCGTGCCCGAGATGTTCGACGCGCTCTTCGCCACCGGCGGGGCGCCGCCCTGCATCCTGGTCTGGGTCGACTGCTGGACCAGCGTCGGCGGCAGCCAGTTCCTCGACTCGCCCGGCACCGGCCGCTACCACACCTACCTGTGCGAGGAGATCGTCCCGTGGGTGGACGGCCGCTACCGCACGCTGGCGGCCCGCGAGCACCGCGGGGTGGCGGGGAAGTCGTCCGGCGGCTACGGCGCCATGGTGACGCCGATGCTGCGCCCCGACCTCTTCGCCGGGCTCGCCACCCACGCCGGCGACGCGCTCTTCGAGGTCTGCTACCAGCCGGAGTTCCGCATGTCGGCCCGCGCGCTCCGAGACCACTACGGCGGCTCGTTCGATGCCTTCTGGGCCGACTTCAGGAGCCGGCCGGCCTTCTCGAAGCCGTCCGACGATCACCTGCTGAACGACTGGTGCATGGCGTCCTGCTACTCGACCGACTCCGAGGTCCGCCTGCCGTACGACATCGCCACCGGCGAGCTGGTCCCCGAGGTGTGGTCCCGCTGGCTCGCGCTCGACCCGGTCCGCATGGTGGCGGACAAGGCCGAGGCCATGCGCTCCATGCGTGCCATCTACATCGACGCCGGCACCCGCGACGAGTGGTACCTCGACCTCGGGGCCGGGGCCTTCCGCCGCGCGCTGGCCGCGGTCGGGGTCACCGACGTCTTCTGCGAGCTGTTCGACGCCGCCCACGGGCGCATCGAGTACCGCTACCCGATCGGGCTGCGCTACCTGGCCGAGCGCCTGTCGGCCTGAGCGTCGAGGCGCTCGACGAGGCGCTTGCCGAACAGGTAGGCGTCGCCCGGCCAGCGCGCCGAGAGGTAGCGGCCGTCCTCGACCACGAAGGCGGGCGCGTCGTCCTCGCGGCTGCCGCGCGCGAACAGGGCGCGCGGTCCGCGCTCGAAGCGGCCCGCGTCACCGAGCGCTGCCCGCACCTCGTCCTCGACGTAGGCCGGGTAGGTGCGGTAGTAGCGGCCGCGCCGCCAGAAGGTCGACAGATAGGCCGAGCGCTCCATGTACTTCGGCAGGCAGGTGGTGGTGCGCCCCTCGAGGATGGATCGGCCGGTCGCTGGATCGATCGTGCGAGCCATGACCAAAACGCCGTGACAGATCGCCGCGACCGGACGCTCGCTCCGCCAGAAGGCGTTGACCAGCGCGCGCACCGGCTCGCTGTCGAGGTACTGGCGCATGCCCGGCGCGTGGCCACCGGGCAGGAGAAGCGCGGCGAATCCGGCGCCGGGGTCGACGTCGCGCCAGCGCCGCGGGCGGCGGAACTCCTCGCTCGCCTCGAGCTCGCGGTAGAAGCGGATCGGTTCAGGGCGCGCGCCCAGCCGGCCGAACACCACGCCCTCGAGGAGCAGCGGATCGGCGGCCGGGGTGGCGCCCTCCTCGGTGGCGAAGACGACCTCGCGGCCCGCCTCGCGGAGCAGCTTCCAGGGGACCGCCACCTCGGTGACGTCGAAGTCGCGATCGGGCAGGGGAACCAGGACCGCGCCGGTCATGACGCCGTGCCGATGGCGTCCGCCAGCGCGGTCGACAGCTCGTCGATGCTGCACGGCTTGAAGAGGACGCCGCGGACGCCGAGCTCGAGGATCGCGCGGACCTCGTCGGTCTCGGCCTGCCCGCTCATGACCACGACCGGCACCGCGCGCTCGCTGGGCGACATCGCCTCGAAGAAGGCGCGCCCGCTCATCCGCGGCATGACCATGTCGAGCAGGACGGCCGAGATGGTCGACTGGTGGGCGCGCAGGATCTCGAGCGCCTGGGCGCCGTCGGCCGATTCGATCACGCGGTAGCCGAGGTCGGCGATCGCCCGGACGATCGCGTCGCGGACCAGCGGGTCGTCGTCGACCACCAGGACCGTCCCGCTGCCCGGCCGGGCCGGCTGCACCGGGCGCGCCGTCGCCGCGCGCAGCACCGCGTCGGCGGCGGGTGGCAGGTAGATGCGCATGGCGGTGCCGCGGCCGTCGGGACCGGGATCGACCGCGATGCCGCCCCGGTGGCTCCGCACGATGCCGTAGACGGTGGCGAGGCCGAGCCCGGATCCGCGATCCGGCCCCTGCAGCTTGGTGGTGAAGTAGGGCTCGAAGATGCGGTCGCGGATCCCGGCCGGGATGCCGCTGCCCTCGTCGATCACCTCGAGGCAGACGTAGCGGCCCGGCTCGAGCTCGCCGATCGCCCGGCTCCCCGGGTCGTCGAGCAGGACGTCGCGCGTCCGCACCACCAGGCGGCCCGAAGCGCCGGCCATGGCGTCGCGCGCATTCACCACCAGGTTCATCACGATCTGCTCGAGCTGGGCGACGTCGCCGACCACCACGCCGCCGGCGGCGGCGGTCGTCTCCACCGCGACCTCGATGCCGAGCCCGATGACGCGGCGGATGATCTCGGCGAGCGACTCGACCACCTGGTTGACGGCGACCGGCCGGGTCACGTGGGTGCCGCGGCTGACGAATGCGAGCAGCGAGCGGGTGAGGGCGGCGGCTCGTTCGGTGATGTCGCCGATGACCCGGATCGCCTCCGCCCGGCGCCCGGCGTCCGCGGCCTGCTCGAGCTGGGTCGCGACCAGCTTGAGGACCAGCATGAGGTTGTTGAAGTCGTGGGCGATGCCGCCGGCCAGCGTGCCGACCGACTCCATGCGCTGGGCGCGCAGGAGCCGCCGCTCGCTCTCGGCGCGAGCGGCCTCGGCCTCGACCTCGCGCGTGATGTCGATGAACGCGATGACGATGTGGGTGATCACCCCGGCCGGGTCGGACATCGGCTTGGCGAAGGCGCGCACGTTGGCCCGGCGTCCGTCGGGACGGTGGATGACGATGTCGTCGACCACGACGGTGGCTCGCTCCGCCAGTGCGCGCACGAACGGCAGCCGATCCTCCGGGTAGGGTTCGCCGTCGCGCCCGAAGATCCCGTACCGGACCGAGTACCCGCCGGCGACGACGTCCTCGCGCGCGGACATCCCCATGATCTCGGAGAATTGCCGGTTGGCGTAGACGAACTCGCCGCCCGGAGCGCGCGCCACCCATACAGCCACCGGCAACTCGTCGGCGATACTGCGGACGATTTCCAGATCCGAGGGTACGGCCGACATCTGGCGTGACATTAGAGTTTTTCTGGCGCCGGTGCCAGGGCGCCTGCCGCCGCGCCGGAGCCGAACTCGACCGAGCGGCGGGTCAAGGCGCCGCTGAAAGGCGTCCAGTAACCGGTGATCGGGAAGCTGGTTGCGTGGTCACCGTCGGCGGCGGCGCCGGCGGCGACGAGCAGCGGCGTGAAGTGCTCGGTCGTCGGCAGCGCCAGGTGAACGGCCGGGGCGCGGGCGGAAAAATCGGCCAGCGTGTCGATGTCGAAGCGCGCGATGGCGTCGGCTGCCCAGGCGTCGAACTCCCGCGCCCAGCCGGGAGTCGCTTCGCCGCGCGCCCGCAAGTTGTGGGTGAGAAATCCACTCCCGAAGATGAGCACCCCTTCGTCGCGCAGCGGAGCGAGGGCTCGGCCCAGCTCGACCAGAGGCGCGGGCTCGAGGCCCGGCATCGAGATCTGCAGGACCGGGATGTCGGCCGCCGGATACATGCACAGGAGCGGCACGTAGACGCCGTGGTCGAGGCCGCGCGCCGGCTGGTCGACCACGGCCAGGTTGCGCCCGGCCAGGAGCCCGCGGACTCGCTCGGCCAGCTCGGGGGCTCCCGGCGCCGGGTACTGGAGCTGGTAGAAGCGATCCGGGAAGCCGTAGAAGTCGTAGACCAGCGGGATGGCGCGGGTCGCCCCGATGGTGGTCGGGCTCTCGTCCCAGTGAGCCGACACCACCAGGATGGCGCGCGGCCGCGGCATGGCGGCGGCCCAGTCGGCCAGCTCGCCGACCCAGCCCTCGTCGTCGAGCAGCATGGGCGCGCCGTGCGCCGCGAAGATGACCGGCATCGACGGAGAAGTGCTCGTGGGCATTCCCTTCCTTAGTAGGTCGGCCGTCCCCATGTGGCAAGCAGGTTAGCCAGCTGCCGTAGTTGCCACCCCGAGGGGTATGTGAGGGAGCAACCAGTTTGAATGGTTGCTGATTCGGCGTCCGTCCCCCGGTGGCGCACCCGTTGCACTGCACACGGCCGTGCACAGATCCGACCGCCTTCTCGCCCTCGCCGGGGTCCTCTTCGCTGCCGCAGCCGGCGCCTGCACCGGCGGCGAGATCGGCGAGACCGGCGATGGCGCCGGCGAGTGCGGCGAGATGGACTTCCACTGCGGCGACGGGACCTGCGTGCCGGCCGCCCAGTCCTGCAACGGCACCGAGAACTGCGCCGACGGCACCGACGAGGACGACTGCGTCACCCGCTGCGAACGGACCGACTACCGGTGCAAGGACGGCAACACCTGCGTCGGACGCGACGCGGTGTGCGACGGCCGCAGCGACTGCCCCGGCGGCGACGACGAGATGACCTGCGCCAGCAAGGAGTGCGACGGATTCCAGTGCGGCGACGGGACCTGCATCGACCCGACCGCGAAGTGCAACGGCACGCCGGACTGCGCCGGCGCCGAGGACGAGTCGGCGGTCACCTGTGCCCCGGTGACCTGCCCCAACGCGGACGACCTCCGCTGCACCGACGGCCGCACCTGCGTCACCAAGGCGCAGCAGTGCGACGGCACCCGCCACTGCCCGCGCGGCGAGGACGAGGGCGTCAAGATGTGCGCCGACGGCGGCGGCGATCCCGACGGCGACGGCAAGGGCAGCGGCGACGAGAACAAGCCGCACCCGGGCGGCGGCGGCGGCGGTCCCGACAAGCCGGGGGGCGGCGGCCAGGGCCGGCCCTGCGGCGACGTGCCGGAGGAAGGCGTCTGCAAGGACGACCAGCTGGTCTGGTGCGACCACGGCCGGCTCGAGCGGACCAACTGCCGCGAGGACGGAAAGACGTGCGGACAGAACGGCGACGGCAACAACGCCTGCCTCGACATGGACGGCGAGCCCGAGGCCGACTGCGGCAGCATGCCGGAGACCGGGACCTGCCAGGGCTCGACCCTCATGTTCTGCACCGAGGAAGGCGAGCCGCGCACCGAGGACTGCGCCGCCAAGGGAGAGCAGTGCGTGAGCGACGACGCCGGCGCCCGCTGCGCGCCGGCCGCCGGGATGTGCGGTGACATCGACTATCAGGGCCGCTGCAACGGCCAGGTGGTCGAGTGGTGCAACGAGGCCAGCGAGCTCGAGTCCTACGACTGCGCGCTGAGCGGCCAGACCTGCGCCTTCCTCGACGCCGAGACCGGCTACGGCTGCCAGGCGGCGCCGTGCGGCGAGGTCAACTACTACGGCGAGTGCGACGGCGACACGCTGCGCTACTGCTCCGACGACACCAGCCTCATCGAGGTCGACTGCCAGGCCGAGTATGGGCTCGGCTGTGGACTGCAGGACGACGAGGTCGGCTACAACTGCGGCGGCGGCGAGTCGAGCGGCGGCTGCGGCGACATCACGACCGCCGGCACCTGCGACGGCGACGTGGCGATCTGGTGCAACGGCGATTCGGTCTCCGAGTACGACTGCAGCGTGCAGGGCAAGACCTGCGGCTACTACGACGACGAGGTCGGCTACTGGTGCGTGTCGGCCAGCGAGAGCGCCTGCGGCGACGTCGATTACGAGGGCACCTGCGAGGGCGACTGGGCGGTCTGGTGCGAGAACGAGACCATCCAGTACGCCGACTGCTCCTACGACGGCGGCTGCGGCTATGTCGGCGACGGCTACGGCTACTACTGCCTGGGCGACGACGGCGGCGGCGGCGGCGGCGGCGGGAGCGAGGTCACCAGCTGCGACGGCCTGTGCGGAGTCGGCGAGGTGGAGGGTTCGGATCCGATCTGTTATTGCGACGACGCCTGCGTCGAGAACGGCGATTGCTGCGGCGGGAGTCTCGAGTACGACGCGGTCTGCGGCTACCAGGAAGAGCCGGCCGAGGCGACCTGCTACGGCTGGTGCGGGGCCGAAGATCCAGCCCCGGGGTCGAATCCGGCCTGCTACTGCGACGACTACTGCTACGAGAACGGCGACTGCTGCGCCGACATCGACTACTACTGCTACTGAGGCGACACGCTGACAGCGTAGCGATAGTCACAGGCATCACTGATCGCCCGCTCAGGTCGCACTCGGGAGCACTTTTGATCATAATGCGTCGCGCTCAACTCGAGGAGACAGCGACGCAATGCGACGACGCCATCGATCGTTCTCTCTGCTCGCGCTGGTAGTGCTGCTACCAGTGCTGGCTCATGGCTCCTGGGCACAGCCAGCTCCGGCGAAGAAGCCGAAGCCGGGAAAGGCACGCACGGTGACCGGCGCGGTGACCGAAGCGGACGGAGGTGCGCCGATCTCAGGCGCGACCGTCGCGGTGAAGGGCACCGACCTGAGCGCGACCACCGGCCCCGACGGTACGTTCTCCATCGCGAACGTCGCCGGTGGTGATGCGTCGCTCGAGATCAGCGCGGCCGACCACGTGACGAAGGAGGTCGTCCTCCCGGCGTCGGGCAAGGCGACCGTCAACACCACGCTGGTCAAGATGGCTCCGCCGCCCGCCGAACGAGTCATCACCGGCCTGGTCAAGGACGAAGCCGGCCAGGCGGTGGTCGGCGCGACGGTGACGATCAAGGGCACCCAGCTCAGCGCGGTCACCGATGCCGACGGCCTGTTCGTCATCCAGAAGGCGCCGGCCGGCGACCTCGAGGTGGTGGCCGACTCGGAGGGCAGGCAGGCGACCGCGCCGGTGCCGGCCGCCGAGAGCTCGGCCAAGCTCACCCTGTCCGCGGCGGGCGCCCCGCCCGGCCCCGGCGGGCCCGAGCAGCCGCCGCCGGCCGCCGGCCGCACCATCACCGGCAAGATCACCGAGTCGACCAGCAAGGAAGGCGTCATCGGCGCGACCGTGCAGGTCAAGGACACCGACATCGCCGCCATCGCCGAGGAGGGCGGCGCCTTCACGCTCGAGAACGTTCCGGCCGGCCCGGTGACCCTGGTGGTGACCGGACCGAACCACGAGGTGAAGGAGGTCCCGGTCCCGGCCACCCAGGCGTCGATCGACGTCGTGGTGGTGCCGGTGGTCGGCGAGACCATCGTCATCACCGGCCGCGCCCCGGTCCTCATGAAGACCAACCTGGCCAACGGCGCCTCGGTGGTGAACGACCGCGACCTCAACCGGGTCTCGTCCCAGACGCTCGACGGCGCGATGACCGGCAAGGTGTCGGGCGCCAACATCCAGGCCAACTCGGGCGCGCCGGGCGGCGGCACCCAGCTGCGCCTGCGCGGCATCTCGACCATCAACGGCCAGAGCTCGCCGCTCTACGTGGTGGACGGCGTCATCCTGTCGAACGTGGCGATCCCGTCGGGCGCCAACGCGGTCACCGCGGCTGCGGCCGGTGGCAGCGCGTCGAACCAGGACAACCCGGTCAACCGCATCGCCGACCTCAACCCGAACGACATCGAGAACGTCGAGATCTTGAAGGGCGCCTCGGCCGCCGCGCTGTACGGCTCCAAGGCGGCCAACGGGGTCGTCATCATCACCACCAAGCGCGGCAAGAGCGGCGCGGCGCGGGTCAACGTGACCCAGCGGGTCGGCGTCTCGCAGGTCGCCAACACCATGGGCTCGCGCACCTTCACCTCCGCCCAGGAGGTGATGGACGCCTACGGCGACCCGGCGCTGTCCTCCATGTTCACCGGCGAGACCTTCGATCACGAGAAGGAGATGAGCCAGACCAGCGTGGCGTACGAGACCATCGCCTCGGCTGCCGGCGGCACCGAGAGCGGCAACTACTCGGGCTCGGTCCTCATCCGCGACGAGCCGGGCGTCATCAAGGGGACCTTCTACGAGAAGCAGTCGGGCCGGCTGGCGGTCGGCTACGACTTCTCGAAGAAGCTCAACCTGACGCTGACCACCAACCTCATCCACTCGCTCAGCGACCGCGGCCTGACCAACAACGACAACACCGGCACCTCGCTCTACGTCGCGCTGTCGTCCACCCCGAGCTTCCTCGATCTGCGGCAGAACTCGGACGGCACCTATCCGGTCAACCCGCTGGCCAGCTCCAACCCGCTGCAGACCGTCGACCTCCTGCAGAACGAAGAGGACGTCTGGCGGCTCATCGGCTCGGCCAACGCCCTCTACAAGCTGTATTCGGCCAAGGAGCACGCGGTCAACCTGCAGGGCACCTTCGGCGCCGATCGCTTCCAGCAGGTCAACGACCTGGTGTCGCCGCCGGAGCTGCAGTACGAGGACGACGACGGGCTGGCCGGGACGTCGATCCAGGCGACCACCCAGAACCTCAACTACAACCTCGGCCTCGGGGCGGTGTGGGCCTTCACCCCGTCGGCGGGCGGGTTCAAGAGCGCGCTGTCGGGCGGCCTGACCTACGAGTCGGTCGACCTGACCAGCGTCTACGTCATCGCGGCGAACCTCAACGCCGGCCGGCCCGAGGTCGACTCGGCCACCTCGATCAACACCACCGAGACCCGGCTCAGGACCGAGGATCAGGGCATCTACCTGCAGGAAGAGGTCGCGCTGCTCGACGACCGGCTCACCCTGCTCGGCGGTGGGCTGGCCGAGCGATCGAGCCTGAACGGCGACGACGCCAAGTACTACCTCTTCCCCAAGGTGGCGGCGACCTACAAGCTGCCGGTGGCGGAGGAGACCTTCGACACCTTCCGGGTCCGCGCTGCCTACGGCGAGGCCGGCAACCGGCCCAACTACGGGCAGAAGTTCACCGCCCTCCTGGCCAACAACACCATCGACGGCAACCCGGGCCTCATCATCCAAGGCAACGCGGGAGATCCCGAGATCGAGCCCGAGCGCCAGCGCGAGTTCGAGTTCGGCGTCGACATCGCCCTCGAGGATCAGCGGGCCGCGCTCGAGCTGACCGGGTACCACCGCGGCATCTCCAACCTCCTGCTGCAGCGCGCGCTGCCCACCTCGACCGGGTTCACCACCCAGTTCGAGAACGGCGGCTCGATGTGGAACCGCGGCGTCGAGGCCGCGGTCCAGGTGATCCCGGTGGCCGATCCGGTCGAGTGGACCAGCCGGGCGATCTTCACCCTCAACCGCTCGCAGGTGACCGACCTGCCGGGTGATCCGTTCAACGTCGCGACCGTCGGCTTCGGCGCCGGCCTCGGCGCCTTCCGCATCGAGGAGGGCAAGAGCGCGACCCAGATCGTGAGCGACGTCGACGGCGACGGCGAGTTCGACGTCATCGGCAACGGCGAGCCCGACTTCCGGGTCGGCTGGTCCAACGAGCTGAAGGTGGGCGACTTCGGCTTCTTCTCGCTGCTCGACTGGCAGCAGGGCTCCGAGATCGTCAACCTGACCCGGCTGCTCTACGACTTCGGCCAGGTCAGCGATGACTACCTCGGCAAGGGCGAGGCGCGCCTCGACTCGTTCTCCAACGGCGACATCCGGCCCTACGTCGAGCGCGCCACCTTCCTCAAGCTGCGCGAGGTGTCGCTCTACTACGACGTGCCGGAGAAGTACGCGATGCAGATCGGCCCGCTCAGCACGCTCCGGGTGAGCCTGTCGGGGCGCAACCTCCTGACCTTCACCGGCTACTCGGGTCTGGACCCCGAGGTGTCGAACTTCGGCAACCAGCCGATCGGTCGCAACTACGACGTGGCTCCCTACCCGCCCTCCCGCAGCTACTGGCTGTCGGTCGACGCCGGCTTCTGAGAGGACATCATGCGAACCAAGACAACGACCCTCTCCTCTCTGGCGCTCGCGGGGCTGTTCGGCCTCGTGGGCTGTGACCTCGACGTCCCGGACCTCAACAACCCGGGCCTCGACGAGCTGTCCGAGAACCCGACCCCGTCGGGGGTCTCGGCGGCCTGCACCGGCCTCCTGATCGGCAACCGGGCTGGCATCGCCGCAGCCAACGGCTACGTGGCTCAGCTCGGCATCCTCGGTCGCGAGGCGTACAACTTCGACGCCGCGGATCCGCGCTTCGTCGGCGAGCTCCTGGCCGGCGAGCTGCAGCCCGGCAGTCCGTTCGGCGGCAACTTCTGGGGCGCGCCGTACGCCAACATCCGGATGGCCGAGATCGTGCTGGACGCGGTCGACCGGGTGGCCGAGTTCGATGGCGAGCCGGCCTCGGCCATCAAGGGCTTCGTGCACACCAGCAAGGCGCTCGCTCTGCTCGAGGTGATCAACACCCGCGACACCATCGGCGCCGTCATCGACACCGATACCGAGGGCGTCGACGACCTGGGGGCGATCGCCTCGAAGGAGGAGGTGTTCGACGAGATCGCCGCGCTGCTCGACGACGGCGCCGACGAGCTGGCCGCCGGAGGCGACGCCTTCCCGTTCCCGTTCTCGGGCGGCTACGCCGGATTCGACACCCCGGCGAGCTTCCTGACCTTCAACCGGGCCATCCGGGCCCGGGTCGCGGCCTACATGGAGGACTACGACACCGTGCTGAGCGCGCTCGACGAGTCGTTCCTCGACGACTCGGCGACCGGCGATCTCTCCGCCGGCGTCTTCCACTCCTACTCGACCGGAGCCGGCGACACGACCAACGGCCTCACCAACCCGAACATCTACGCCCACCCGTCGGTGGTGGAGGACGCCGAGGCGGATGACGCCCGCGTGGCTGCCAAGGTCGTCCAGGTCTCAGAGGAGGAGGCGGGCGGTGCCCAGGGCCTCACCTCGGATCTGAAGTTCACCATGTACACCAGCCCGGCGGCGCCGGTGCCGATCATCCGCAACGAGGAGCTCATCCTGCTCAGGGCCGAGGCGGAGTGGGCGCAGGGCGATCTCGCCCTCGCCATCGCCGACCTCAACATCGTCCGGGCGGCGGCCGGGCTGCCCGATCTGGCGGCCGGCTCGAACGCGATGGAGGTGGAGGACGACATCCTCTACGAGCGGCGCTACTCGCTCCTCTTCGAGGGCGGCCACCGCTGGATCGACCTCCGCCGCTTCGACCGCCTCGACGAGCTGCCGCTCGACCAGGCGGGCTTCGTCATCAACGTGAGGTACCCGCTCCCCTCGGCCGAATGCGACGGCCGCCCGGGTGAGGCTGCCTGCTCCGAGGGCAGCCTGGGCGACTAGCGGCGGCAGGCAGGTTCGATCGCGACGTAGTAACGGCCGAGCTCGTCCCGCCAGTACTCGCCGTCGAAGGGCCAGTAGCTGTTCTGGTCGTCGATGGCGTAGACGGTGGGCTCGGGCTCGGCCGGCAGCGTGCGCCCGACGTGGTCGGCGCGGATCTCGAGGATCTCGATCCGGATCCGGCGCATGTCGCCCATCAGGTCGCGGAGCTCGGCGGCCAGTCGGACGACCCGCCCGCGGGCCAGGCGCCCGGCGGCGGCCGCCGCCAGGTTGCGCTCGATCGTGAGGTCCTGCAGCAGCGAGACGGCCACCGGCGAGGCGCGCCAGGCGGCGTCGGCGCGGGCGAGGCGGGCGAGCTCGCGGTCGAGCTCGGCGATCCGGGCGAGGGCGCGGTCCACCTCGCCGTCGGCGAGGGAGGCGCCGGCCAGCTGTCGGGTCGCCAGGTCGGCGGCCGGTGGCGCGGCGGCGCTGGCGGTGGCCGGCGAGGAGCGCGGCGGCGAGGCGGCAGCGGAGCGCAACCAGCGGGCGGTGGCGACGAAAGCGGTGTCGTCACCCGGGCGGCTCGCGGCGATGCGATCGAGCGAGCGCAGGATGGGGCGGTAGCGGGCTTCGAAGGCGCGGGTGACGCGCTCGGCGCGGCGAAAATGGCAGCGCTGGAAGTAGAAGATGGCCTCGACCTTGGCGGTCTCGGGGAAGGGGGTGGCGGACAGCTGTGGGGCCTTGAGGGTGTGGATGTGGCCGAGGCCGCGGGCGGAGTCGCCGGCGCGGAAGTAGGCCCAGGTCGACTCGAAGAGGGCGGTCGGCCACTCGGGAGAGCGGCGGCCGATCTGGCCGAAGGCCTCGAGGGCCCGGTCGTAGCGGCGAGTCGAGTAGTGCAGGCGCCCGAGATCGAGGAGGGCGCGGTCGCGGGCGGCGGCGAGGGCGCGCTTGGGCGTGCGGGCGCGGCGGGCCGGGTCGCCGGCGAGCGCGAGGACGGACTGGAAGGCCCGGGCGGCGGCCGCGGCGTGGCCGAGGCGGACGTGGATGACGCCGGCCAGGAGCCGGGCGTCGAGCGCGCGCGGCGCGCCGGCCGGCACGGCGCCCAGGTGGGCGAGGGCGCGGCGCGGATCGGTGGCGTAGTGGTGGCGGGCGAGGAGGTATTCGATGTCGCTGGTGGACGAGAGATCGCCGGGCGGCACGGAGGCGAGCAGCGCGGCGGCCGGGGACGGGTCGGGGAGGCGCTGGGCGATGTGGGCGATCGATGCGAGGGCGGCGCGGTAGTGCGGGTCGGCGGGGCCGCGGCGAATCACTGACTCCAGTCGAGGCAGCGCACCGGACAGGTAGCCGCGGCGGACGAGCTCGCTGGCCACGCCGAAGTCGCTGTCGCTGTCCCCGGAGACAACCGGGGACCGGGAACCGGGGACCGGGGACCGGGGACGGACAATGGGATCCGGAGAGAACGAGAGCACGGCTCCGGGATCGGGAACGGGGTCGGGATCGGGATCGGGATCGGCTCCGGGATCGGAGTCGGGGTCGGGATCGGAGTCGGGATCGGGATCGGGGTTGGGGTTGGGGACGAGGATGGCGATGGGGTCGCTGGCCGGCGGCGGCGGGACCGAGAACGATCCCAGGAGGCCGCAGACGGCGGCGGCGGGCGCGAAGGTGAGGAGGCCCGACATCGACGCGGCGCGGGCGATGGCGACCGGGGTGAGGGCGGCGGCGATGGCGGCGGCCAGGCCGGCGCGCGGGCGCGCCCGGCGCAGCTCGCGCTCGACGACATCGACCTCCGCGCGCAGGTGCTTGCGGCCGCGGCTGAGCCGCTGGCGCACCGCGCTCGACGTGAGGCCCAGTGCATCGGCGACTGCCTGGACCGACTCCTCGCCCTGATAGTAGAGGACCAGCGGCTCGCGGTAGCGCCGCGGCACGCGGGCCAGCGCGCGGCGCACCAGCGACTCGCGCTCGCGCTGGAGCAGGGCTTCGAGGGGCGAGGGGGCGCCGGAGGGAAGCGGCTCGTCGGCCAGCGGTCGCTCGCGGCCTCGCCGGCGGCGGACGTTCTTCGCCATCATCCGCGCGATGCCGCACAGCCAGGCCGGCATGGCGGGCGGACTGTCGAGGGCCGGCAGCTTGCGCCAGGCGCACAGGAAGGTCTCCTGCGCCACCTCTTCGCTCAGGGCGCGGTCGCCGGTGGCGCTGTAGGCGGCGGCATAGACCACCGCCATGTGCTCCTCGACGAAGCGCGCGAACCCTTGCCTGTCTTCCACGGCCGCCTCCGACGAGCGTAGCGCTCCTTCTCGAATGTCGGCAGACGGCAGAATGTGACAGGCCGGGTGGCGGCCGGCGCGACGGAGGTGGCAGCCGCTACCACCGCCCCGGTCTCGCGCCAGGACTTTCGCGGATCTCGCCGGGCCTGCCGCCTGCATTGGCCCGGGTCATGCTCAAACGGCTGATCGCGATCCTCTCCCTCCCTCTCTCCATCGCCTGTGGCTCGATTGATTCCGGCTCTGCGGAGGACGGGCCCGACGGGGGCGGACCCGACCATCGCGCCGACGCCGGGGGCGACCCGGAGACCGATGCGAGCCCGGGAGACCCGGATGGTCCCACCGTCCTGTCGGTGAGCCCGGGCGACGGTGCGATCGGCGTCGCCGCCGATGCGGTCATCGTCGTGGTGTTCGACCGCGCGATGGATCGCGATTCGGTCGAGGCGGCCTGGAGCTCGGAGGAGCTGCCGGCCGGCGCGATCGCCTTCGCCTGGAACCAGGCGGGCGACACCCTGACCGTGACCCCCGATGCCCCGCTGCCCATCGCCGAGGGGTCGGGCGACGACCCGGACGCGGTGGCGGCGCGTACCTTCGCCTTCGCGATCGGGACCGGTGCGACCGACACCGACGGCCTGCGCCTGAAGACTGCATTCGACGCCGGCTTCGCGACCGTCCGGCGGCTCGAGCTCGAGCTGCCCTACAACGACGCGCTCACCGACAGCCGGCTGGCCAACAACAGCGCAGCGCCCGGCAGCCCGACGGTCGAGTACGCGGGGGACACCAGCGGCAACCTGCAGGTGAAGATGATGGTGTCGTTCTCGCTGCCGGTGTTGCCGGCCGGCGCCGCGCTCGAGTCAGCGGTGTTCTCGGCCGACCAGACGACCGCCACCGCGAACGTGTTCAACTCCCTGGCCGGCGGCCTCGAGGCGCTCCACGTGCGGTTCTCCCAGATGAACAGCGGTATCGGCGCCGGTTCGCTGGGCAGCGTGGGCGTATTCTCCGACAGCGTGGCGAGCGGCCCGCGGTCGCTGGACGTCACCAGCGCCGTCGCCGACGACATCGACGACGGCGTGGCCTACTCGCAGTTCCGGCTCGAGTTCCCGCTCGACAGCAACGACGACGACGGCTACGACACCGCCCAGTTCTCGCGAGCGAGCCTGCTGTTGACCATCAGCTACCTGGTCGATTAGCGCCGGCGCCGGCGGCGGAGGCCGAAGACGATGGCGAAGATGAACAGGCCGAGCGCGCCGGCGGCCGCTCCGCTCGTCTCGCCGCCGACCGAACAGCCGCCGCCGTCGTCGTCGCCGCCGTCGCCGGTCATGTCGTCGTCGCCGGTCATGTCGTCGTCGCCGTCGTCCTGGTCGGGACCCTGGCCGAGGTCGGAGACGTGCTCCATGAGCCAGGTCTGGTAGGCATCCACCCTGGTGTAGAGCAGGCCGGTGTTGCAGCGCGGCTCACCGCCGCCGATGTCGGCGTTGTTCAGGCGCGAGGCGATGCCGATCTGGTAGGTATCGGAGTCGTCCGCGAAGATCGGGCCGCCCGAGTCACCGCGGCAGGCCTGCTGCGGATCCCCTTCGCCGGCGGCGATCTCGTGGGCCGCGACCTCGTCGAGCCCCGACTCGCCCTCGGTCAGGTAGCCGGCGCTCTGCGGATCCTGGTCGTCGGTCATTCCATAGCCGGCGACCGCGTACATGCGATCCATCTCGAGCGCGTCGACCACGTCGGACGGCGCCAGCTTCTGCACCGGGTGGCCGGTCAGCGGCTCGGCCAGGTGGAGCACGGCGATGTCGTCCCACTGGCCGATGCCCGGGTTGAGGACGTCGTCGAGGTCGGCGATGAAGTGGTCGTGCCACTCGGCGGTGGCGTCCAGCTTGTCGCTCTCGGCGGCCGCGCGCAGGTCGTGCGAGAAGGTGAACTGGTAGGTGATCACGTCCGGCGGATCCTGGCCGGCCTGCTGCATCGCCAGCTTGAGCAGCATCGGCTCGACGCAGTGGGCGGCGGTCAGGACGGCGGTCGGCGAGATGAGGGTGCCGGTGCAGATGCTGCCGGCGTTGGTGAGGACGCCGCCGATGGTGGGGTAGCCGCCGTCGGCGACCACCGTGCCGTGGGTGATGGACTGCGACTCGCTCGAGACGGCGTCGAGATCGCCCGCGCAGCCGGTACCGGCGACGAGGAACATGATCGGCAGCAAGAGGCCCAGGTTCTTCCGCATCGTTTCCCCCTCTCTCGAATCGCGCGAACAATAAGGAGGTGGGCGACCTGCCGACAACCGGAAATCGCCGCTTGTCACGACCGGTCAGCAGTCACGTGCTCCCCGCACCTACATCGTCGTACGTGCGCAAGAGCGGGAGATCCGCTCGATCGTGGCACTCAGCTCGATTCGAGCGCGCGGCCGGCCGCGAGGACCTCGTCGACCAGGGCATCGGCGTCGGCGAGCCCGGTGCGCGGGCCGAGGAAGCAGGCGCGGATGGCGAGCTTGCCGCCCACCCGCGTGCTCGAGGGGACCACGCGGCCGCGCGCCCGCAAGGCGGCGAGCACCGCGCGGTTGGCGCGCTCGATCGCGCCCGAGGCGCGCACGCCGCGCGGGCGGTAGCGCAGGCAGACGATCGAGAGGGTGGGTTCGGCCAGGAGCTCGAGCTCGTCGTGCTCGCGCGCGCGGTCGGCGACCCGGCGCGCGCAGTCGATGTGGCGCGCGACCCGCTCGCGCAGGCCGGCGCGGCCGATCTCCTTCAGCGCGGCCCACAGTGCGACGCCGCGGGCGGGGGCCGAGTGCTCGACCGTGTGGTCCGGCCGCCCCTCGCCGAGCTCGTCGAACGGCGAGGCCGGATCGTCCGGGCCGCGGCGGACGTGCTCGAGGTACGGCGCCGGCCCGAGGGCGAGCGCGCGCTCGAGAGCGCCGGCGTCGCGCACCAGGACCGCGCCGCAGCCGACCGGGACCGCCAGCCACTTGTGGGGATCGACCACGACCGAGTCGGCGCGCTCCAGGCCGGCCAGGCGATCGCGCAGGCGGGGATCGAGGACGGCGAAGGCGCCGTAGGCCCCGTCCACGTGCAGCCAGACGCCGTGCTCGGCGGCGATGTCCGCCATCTCGCGGATGGGATCGACGGCTCCGGTCGAGGCGTCGCCGGCGGTGGCGACCAGGGCGACCGGCGTGGCCCCGCCGGCTCGGTCGCGCTCGAGCGCGCGCGCCAGCTCGCCGGTGTCGAGCGCGGCGCCGGCGCGGCCCGGGGGCAGCCGGACCAGGGCGCGGCGGCCCAGGCCGAGCACCGCGAGCGCCCGGTCGACCACCTGGTGGCAGCTCTCGCCGGCGTAGACCCGCGGCGCGGGCAGCCGGGCGACCCCTTCCTCGGCCGGGTCGAGGCCGATGCGCTCGGCGGCTTTCTGGCGGGCGGCCGCCAGCCCGACCAGGTTGGCCACCGCACCGCCGCCGACCAGCGCCCCGGCCAGCTTTCCGTCCAGGCCGAGAATCTGTCCCAGCCAGCGCAGCCCGAGGACCTCGGCGAAGTTGCCCGGGCCGACCCACCAGCGCTGCGGCGCGGATACGCTGGCGATCAGCCCGGCGGCGATCGGCACCACCGCCGGGGCGGTCGCGATCCAGCCGACGAAGCCGGGCTCGCCGAGGCCGAGGCCGGCGGCGGCGAACCGGTCGCGCAGGAGGGCGAGCACCGCCTCGGCGCCGGCGCCCTCCTCGGGGACCGGCTCGTCGAGCGCCGCGCGCCAGGCCGAGCGCGCGGCGGCGGCGGCGCGGTCCGGCCGCTCGAGCAGCGGCAGCATCTCGCGCAGCGCGCCCGCCAGGTCGTCGGTCCGCGCCCTGTCCCGGGTCACAGTCTGAGCTCGAGGGTCACGATCTCGTCGCCCGGGGCGAGATCGAGCGACTGTTCGCCGCGCCGCCCCTCGCTCTCGCACTCGATGATCACCCGTCCGCTCGGCACGTCGGCCAGGCGGAACGCCCCGTTCTGGTCGGTGGTGGTCTCCGCGTCGCCGACCGAGACCCGGGCGCCGGCCACCCGCTCGCCGTTCCGGTCGCGCACGACGCCGGCCAGCGCCGCGCCGCGCGACAGCTCGATCGTCGCGTCCTGCCCGCGCGCCGCCAGGTCGACGGTGCGCACGGCGGCGGCGAAGCCGGGCGCGACGGCTCGCACCCGCCAGCGCCCGGTGGCCAGCGCGCGCAGCTCGGCCCGCCCGCCGGGGTCGGCGACCGCGCGTGCGCGTGCCCGGCCGGGACCGGTCGCCTCGAGACGGGCGCCGGCGACGCCGCCGCGGGTCTGCCGGTCGACGACCGCGATCCGGATCGTGCCGCCCGCCGCCAGAGCCACGCGCACTGCATCGTCGGTGCCTGCGTCCACCTGCGCCGTCGGGTGATCGGCCGAGGCCACCTCGATCTGGTAGCGGCCGGCCGGCAGAGCCGGGATGAGGAATCGGCCGCCCTCGTCGCTCACCGCGCGCCGTCCCCGCACCGGCCCTTCCGCGATCCTGACGCTGGCGCCGCGCACCGGGAAGCCCATCGCGTCGACCACCTGGCCGGCGATGGCGGAGTCCTGCGCCGCCAGCTCGAAGATCTCCTCGCGCCGCGCCGACCCCATGCCGCGCGCGACCAGCTCGAGGTGCCGCTCGGCGCCGCCGAAGCCGGTCGCCGCCACCGTGAGGTCGATGGCACCGGCGAGCGGGCGGAGCTCGAAGCGCCCGGCGGCGTCGGTGTACGCCTTGCCCACCGAGTGCACCGACTCGCCGAGCCCTTCCTCGGCGGTGATGCGCGCCCCGGCCACCGGGCCGCGCGGGCCGAGCACGCGGCCGACCACGATCACGCCGGGCGACAGCTCGATCTCGACGCCGCCGGTGGCAGCGGCGCTCGCCACCTCGAACGGATCGCTCGCGCCGGGAGCCAGGCCGGTGTGGAACGCGGTCGCGACGTAGCGGCCGGGAGCCAGGCCGTCGATGCGGAACCGGCCGCTGCCGTCGGTCAGCATCAGCGATGGCGCCAGCGCCGCGCCCGGGCCGGCGGCGGCGGCCGTGCCGTCGCGCGGCTGGGCGAGCACAGCGCCGGCCAGCGCGCCGCCCGCCGCCTCGGCCGCCTCGGCGAGCACGATCGCCTGCTGCAGCATCGGCTCGGGATCCATGTACCAGGTGCGCCCGTGGTCCTCCTGCGCCAGGGCGAAGTGGAGGTGCGGACCCGACTTGATGACGCCGCTGCGCCCGAGCGTACCGATCGGCTCGCCAGCGCGGACCACCTGGCCGGGGATCAGGTCGCCGCGCACCTCGTCGAGGTGCATGTAGAAGGTGCGCAGCCCGCCGCCGTGCTCGAGCATGACGAACCGGCCGGCGCGCGGGCGTATCTCGGTCACGACCGCGACGGCGATGCCGTCGGCGGCGGCGTGGACGGTGCTGCCGCGCACGCCGCCGAGGTCGACGCCGCAGTGGCCGCGCCCGCACTCGGCGGGCCGCGTCCCGTCGCGCGGCGCCCCGAATCGCCGGCTGTCGCGCAGCGGCATCTGGCGCGGACCGGCCAGCGGGTGGACCCAGCGGATCCGGCCGGGCGCGCTCACCGCCGGCGCGGTCGCCGCCGCCGCAATCGGGCCGCCCTCCCCCTGCCGCCGCAGGACCAGCGTGGCCCCGGCGACCGGCGAGCCGCTCGGATCGACCACCAGGCCGGCGACCGAGCCGCCGCGCCGCATGCGCAGCTCGAGGTCGGAGCGGGCGCCGGCCGCCTCGAGCACGTAGCGGGCGGCGGCGACGTGGCCGGGCGCCTCGACCGCGACGTCCCAGCGTCCGGCCGGCACGCCGTCGATGGCGAAGGCGCCGGCCAGATCGGTCTCGGCGAAGCGCACCGCCACGTCGCCGGCCATCGGCACCAGGGTGACGGTGGCGCGCACCGGGGCGCCGTCGTCGGCGCGCACGTGACCGCGGACATCGGTCGCCGGCGCCAGCGCGATCTCGGTCGGCGCGCCTCCGGCGCTCGCCACCGGGACCAGGCGCGACGATTCGCCGGGACCGTGGGCCGACAGCTCGTAGCGCCCCTGCGGGAGGTCGGCGAAGCGAACCAGCCCGGCCGCGTCGCTGACCGCGGTCGCGCGCTCCGGTCCGCTGCCGTCGCGCAGCGCGACCGCGATGCCGCCGGCCGGCTGTCCGCCGCGCACGACGCGAGCGGTGACCTCGATCCGCCGGGCCACCAGGATGTGCGCCGCCGGCGCGTCGCTCCGCCACGTCACCTGCGACGGGTGGACGCCGTCACCGTCGATGGCCAGGGTGTGCTGGCCAGCGGCGGCCGCCGCGTCGGCTGGCAGCCGGAACGAGCCGTCGGCCTCGGTGGTGACGGCCGCGCCGCCGTCGAGCGAGACCCGCGCCCGGGAAATCGGCGCGCCGGTATCGTCGACGATCCAGCCGGCCACCGGCCCGCTCGCCGGCCGTGGCTCGGCGCCGGTCGTTGTCGGCGCGCGCGCGCTCGCCGGCGGAGACGGCGCCGGCGCGGGCGCTTCGGCCGCATCGCCGTCGTCGCCGTGGTCCGCGAGCATGAGCCCGCCGGCCAGGGTGAGTCCGAGCAGCGCGACGGATCCGCCGATCGCGGCGATTCCGCGCCGGCTGCGCAGCCACATGAGCCGGCTGTCGGCCACCCCTGGATTCGTGCAGTCCGGGTGCCAGGCGCTGGTCTCCGGGTTCTGCGTGGTTCCGCGTCCCGGCCCACACCAGCCCACCCGGGCCGCGGTGACAGGCTGGCGCTGGCCAGTGCTCCCGCTGCCAAACTGACAAACCGCTCAGGGCCGCGCAGCCTGGAGGTCGACCCGGGTCGGG
>Ga0111538_10003218_pt1 | contig 22891 bp, 13 predicted proteins | sample SoiMethybrSBSTD1_FD_79669 | JGI IMG/M metagenome (GOLD analysis project Ga0111538, IMG submission 79669) | Bulk soil microbial communities from a Populus tree surrounding site in Tennessee, USA - Soil MetaG P. TD hybrid SBSTD1 (version 2)... | ecosystem: Environmental > Terrestrial > Soil >...
GAGGAACACCGCTCCGATCAGCGAGATCGGGATGGCGACGACCGGGATGATCAAGCCGCGGATCGAGCCGAGGAACAGGAAGATCACGAGCACCACGATGAGCAGCGTCTCGGTGAGCGTCTTCAGCACCTCGTGGATCGACTGCTCGATGTACTCGGTCGAGTCGTACGGGATGCCCGCCTTCATGCCCACAGGCAGCTCGGCCTCGAGGTCGTGCACCGCCTCGCGGACGTGCTTGATGACCTCGAGCGCGTTCGCGGTGGGCAGCACCCAGACGCCCATGAACGTGGCGGTCTCGCCGTTGAACTTGACCTCGGTGTCGTAGTCCTCGGCCCCGAGCGACACGTCGGCGATGTCCCCGAGCCGCACGATGTCGTTGCCCTTCTGCTGCACGACCATGTGGCTGAATTCCTCGGGCGTCTTCAAGTCCGTGTTCGCCACGAGGTTCACCGACGTCATCGTGCCCTTGGTGCGGCCCAGCGCCGAGAGCGAGTTGTTCTGCGCCAGCGTCGCCCACACCTCGGACGCCGACAGGCCGTGCGCCGCCATCTGGTCGGGCTTGAGCCAGATGCGCATGGCGAACGTGCGCCCGCCGAGCACCTCGGCCTTCTGCACGCCGGAGACGGCGGAGAGCCGCGGCTGCACCACGCGCACGAGGTAGTCGCTGATCTGGTTCTGGTCGAGGTCCTGCGACGAGAAACCGAGGTACATGGCGGCGAACTGCGCGTCGGCCGTCTGCACCTGGATCACCGGGGCCTGCGCCTCGGGCGGCAGGTCGTTGCGGACCTCGGCCACCTTCGCCTGGATCTGCGTCAGCGCGTCGTTGGTGTTGTAGTTGAGCTTCAGGTGCACCGTGATGGTGCTCACGCTCTGCGCGCTCGACGACTCGATGTAGTCGATGCCGTCGGCGCTCGCCAGCACGCGCTCGAGCGGCGAGGTGATGAAGCCGCGCACGAGGTCGGCGTTCGCGCCGACGTACACCGTGCTCACGGTGACCACCGCCACGTCGGTGCGCGGGAACTGCCGCACGCTCAACGAGCGGATCGACTGGAGGCCCGCGATGAGGATGATGAGGTTGACGACGATCGCGAGTACCGGTCGCCGGATGAACAGGTCGGTGAGCCGCATCAGCTGTCTTCCGGCTTCGGCGCCGTGCTGTCGGACGGCATGATCGTGTTGTTCACCTTGACCGCGGCGTTCGGGCGCAGCTTGAACACACCCGAGGTCACCACCTCCTCACCCGGCTTGACGCCGTCGGTGATCGCGACCTGGTCGCCTTCCGCGCGGCCCACCTTCACGAACTGCTGGCGCACGCCGCGGTACGGCTTGCCGTCGGGGCCCTTCATGTCCTCGAGGATGAACACCGAGTTGCCGTACGGCGCGTAGTTGATCGCCGACGTGGGCAGCGCCACGATCGGCTGGCCCTGGCTGACGATGACGCGGACCGTGGCGTACATGCCCGGCTTGAGCTCGCCGCGCGCGTTCGGGAACGTCGCCTGCACCTGCACGTTGCGGGTGGCGTCGTTCACGACCGGATCGATGGCGCTGACGCGGCCGTGGAAGATGCTGTCCTTGCTGCCCTCGACCGAGGCATCGACGGAGGAGCCCACCTTGAGCGCGGCGATGTCCTGCTGCGGGACGCTGAAGTTCATGAACACGGCGTCCAGGGCCTGGAGCGGCACGATCGGGTCGCCGCTGTTGACGTACTGGCCCAGGTTCACCTGGCGGATGCCGGTGACGCCGGCGAACGGCGCCCGGATGGTCTTGCGGTCGATGCTCGCCTGCGCCTGACCCACGGCCGCCTCGGCCGACTTGTACTGCGCGCTCGCGAGGTCGTACTCGGACTGGGCGATGGCCTTCTGGTCGATCAGCGCCTTCGCGCGATCCAGGCTCACCTTCGCCAGCTCGATCTGGGCCTGCGCCGACGACAGCTGCGCCTGCTCCTGGCGCGTGTCGAGCTGCACCAGCACCTGGCCCTCGGCGACGTGCGCGCCGGAGTTGAACGCGACCTTGGAGACCACGCCCGGCAGGTCCGCGCTCAGCAGCACGCCCTGAACGGGCGCGATGCTGCCGACGGCGTCGAGCGTGTTGTCCCACTCGGACTGCTGCGCGACCACCGTGGTCACCGCCTCGGGCGGCGGTGAGAACGATTTGTTGGCAGCGATCGCGGCCGAGATCTGGCGGTACTTGACGAACCCGAGAATGGCAACGACGAGCACGAACGTGCCCAACATCTGCAACATGCGTCGATTCATGAACGGGGCTCCATGCGCGGCGGGGGCGCGCGCCGGGGACGACGGGAACGCCTAAACGATCAGGACGAGAGTAGGATGCGAGGCATCCGCCAAGGGTCCGGGAACTCCCCGCCGGATGGGCGGACTCCACGACCAGCGAGGTCAGTAAGCGGACCACCGCATGGAGCGACCAATCTACCCGAAGGGGCGGGCCGGGCAACAGTCGGAACGCCCGACCGGCTTCGAATTGTTGGGGATACGCCCCCGAAACGGTCCGGGTTGCCGGTTTGCCCTTCCCCGCCGGCGCGGCCCGGTCTGCATCCGGGGGTGTTGTGGGCGGGGGCGCCGATGAGGCCCTATGCGAACCGCGACGAGGCGGGCGCGGTGGTCGCGGCGGCGCTCGTCGAGCTTCAGCGGGAACGAGTCGTGGTGGCAGCGCTTCCACGCGGCGGCGTCGGCGTGGCCGTTCCCGTCGCCCGGTTGCTGGGCGCCCCGCTCACGCTGAGCTTCGTCCGCAAGCTGGCGCTCGCGCGCGTGCCCGAGCTGGCGGTGGGTGCCGTGGACGAGGATGGCCAGGTGATCACGGACGCCAGCACGCTCGCGGCACTGGGGGCGTCGCTCGACGAGCTGGTGGCGGCCCGCCACCGGGCGGAGCGGGAGCTGGCCCGGCAGCGCGAGGCGTTCCCGGTGACTCCATTGTCGGCGTACCTGCCGGAGGCGACGGTGGTGCTGGTGGACGACGGGCCCGCGACCGGGCTCACGCTGCGCGCGGCGGTGGCCCACGCGCGCCGCCGCGGCGCGCGCGAGGTGATCGTGGCGGTACCCTGCTCGTCCGCGAGCGCCGCGCGGCGGCTCGAGCACGAGACCGACCGCTTCATCTGCCCGCGCGTGGACGCCGATTTCTACGCGGTGGGGCGTTACTACGCCGACTTCCACCAGGTCGGCGACGCCGAGGTGCTGGCGCTGCTGGAGCGCTCGCGAGGCCAGGCGTCGCCGAGCTGAGCGGGGCGCTCACTCGACCTTGGCGACGCCCTCGCCCGCGCTCTTGAACCGCGTGAACACGGCCGGGTCGTGCCCCGGCACGATCAGCCGCGGCGAGGCGGCGAGCCGCTTCATGCGCTCCTGTGCCGCCAGGTTCGACGTGGAATCGAGCGTCTGGGCGATCGGCCGGCGCCGCTCGAGGTTCTCGTAGAGGTAGCAGTTGTCGGAGGCCACGATCACGGTGCCCTTCGCCGTGCGCACGCCGACGTACTGCGAGGCGAACGTGTGCTTGCCGCCGGTATAGACCGTGAGGCCGGGCAGGATCTCCCTGGCGTCGCCGTCCACGAGCGTCACGCGCCCGGCCGCGCTCAACCGGGCGAGCATCTGCGCGTCGACGGTATCGATCGCCGGTGCCAGCGGCAGGCCGTCCGCGCCGACGTGGTGGGCGTACTCCTCGCGCTGGATCCAGATGCGCGCGTTCGGGAACAGGTCGGCCCCGTCCAGGTGGTCCCAGTGGACGTGCGAGACGATCACGTCGGTGATCGAGTCGGGTGCGAGGCCGAACCGCCGCACGGCCTCGGACGGCTTCACGAACCCCGCCGGCTTCCACTCGTCCACGAACTTCGAGCGATAGAACCCCGCATCCACGAGCACGTGGCGGCCCGGGGCCTCCAGCAGCCAGCACATCATGGCGATGTCGAGCGTGCGCGTGGTGTCCGCGCCGGTGACCAGGTAGCGCACCGGGAACGCGGACACGGTCGCGTAGCGGATCGCGTACACGCGCCAGGCGGGCGCGCGCGGGGCCGCCGCGGTCGCGATCGCGAGCAGGCACGCCGCGAGCAGCAGGCGGCGCAGCCGCTGCATCGGCGGCGGAATCGCGCACGCGGCGGGCGCAGGCATGCCGCGAGCATCGCATCCCGTCCGGGCCGCCGTCCACGCGGCGGGGCGGCCGGCGCCCGCGCTACTTCACGCGCAGGTCGCGAACCGCGGCGGGCGGCACGATGTCGGCGAGCACGGGCGGCGGCACGCCGATGACGTAGTCCTGGATGTTGGACGCGGTGCCGCAGCCGGTGGCGCAGAACGTCGTCCAGTTGCTGGCGAAGATCACGCGCTGGCCGTCGCGCGACGGCACGGCGTGCGTCTCGCAGCGATAGCAGCCGTTGAACGCCCCATGCATGTGCGCCAGCCGCTCCACGGCCTTCGAGCCGTCGATCTTCACCGCCACCACCTCGTCGTCGAAGCGCTTGCCCGGCTCCGGGTAGTAGCTCACGTACACCCAGCCGGGGCGGTCCAGGTTGCGCGTGGAGATGTGGTGCGGGAACGCCTCGTTCGCGGGATCGGTGAGCATGGTCACGAACCCGTCGCGCAGCCGCACCTTCACCACGCCGGCCATCGGCGCGCCGTTCACCGCGGACGGGCAGCCCGAGCTCCGCTGCCCGATCAGCACGTCGGCGTTGCCGTCGAACGGATCGAGCGCGAAATCGGCGTGCCCGAGGTCCAGGATGAAGCCGTTCGCGGGATCGTGCCCCAGGCACTCCGGCGTGCCGGCGGGATAGACGTGCGGCGTGAGCGCCAGCGTCGCGGGATCGATGTCGAACACGCGCGGATAGTCGCCGTTGTAGTTGACCACCGCGTAGCGGCCCGAGGCGGAGACGCTCACCCAGTCGATCGAGCAGCCCGAGAGGCCGCAGTCGGCGATCGTGCGCGGCGGGCCGATGCGGCGGCTGGGCCAGGGCGCGAACGGCGGCTGCGGGTCCATGTCCACGATCACCATCTCGGTGGCGCTCGCGATCGCCACGAACCGGCCGTCGTTCGAGGGATTGCCCTCGCCCGAGCCCACGCCGGTGTTGGAGGTGATCGGCAGCGGCCAGCTCCGGGTCTTGACGCAGTCGACGACGTCGTACCACGACAGCTCGTTGCCCGAGCCGTTGACGTTGATCATCTCGTGCGGGTGCGCGCGCGCGGGGTGCCAGCGGAAGTCGTAGAGCGGGCTCCCCGAGCAGTTCGCGAACCTCGGCCGGTACGTGGTCCCGTCCAGGAACAACGGCGAGGGCCCGCCGCGGTTCTCGATCGCGATCAGCGAGCCGTCCGAGTTCCACGGCTGGTCCTTCGAGTAGTGATGGCGCGCGTCCGCTCCCCACGTGCCCGAGACCGGCGACGTGGAGGCGCCCACGTCGTTGGCGATGCGCGTGATCTGCGTGTGGAACGTGGGATCGGTCGAGGGCGCGAGGTAGGCGGGCTTCGCCACCGCCGGCTCGCTGAATACCGCGCCGGCGTCGGTCACGGGTCCGCTCGAGCTCCCCGGCACCGGGATCACGAACGCGTCCACCACGCTCCCGGACGTGCAGGTCACGTCCATCGTGCCGCCGCCCGCGGGGCCGCACAGGAACTGGCCCTGGATCGCCGTGTCCGTGAACCGCAGCACCGTGGCCCCGAGGTGCATGGCGCGGAACGCCGACCACGCCGGCTGCGCGCACGTGAGCCACAGGCAGGTGCCGTCCTCCTCGAGGCTCGAGCCGCCCGTGCCCGCGGTGATGTGCGTGACGCCGTCCTGCGGGCGGCTGCGCTCGTAGTCGTGACTGTGGCCGTTCAGGTTCAAGACGTACTTGCTGTGCGCATCGCCCAGCGCGGCCATGATCGACTGCAGCCCCGAATCACCGGGGTGGTGACCCGACGAGAACGCCGGCCGATGGCCAAAGGTGACGATGAACTTGATCGCCGGGTCGGCCTGCGCCTCGTCCATCACCGCGCCGGCTTTCGTCTTCCAGTCGGTCCACGACGCGCCCGAGTACGGCTCCGGGTAGGCGATGAAGCGCGTGTTGCCGTAGTCGAACCACGACCAGTCCTCGCCGCAGCAGCCGGCCGCGGGCGCGCCCGGCGAGGTCTGGGGATTGGGGAGCTCGAACCGGCCCTTGTAATTGCGCAGGTCGTCGGCCGTGGGCTTGTCCCACTCGTGGTTGCCCCACGCCGGCATGTAGGCCGCGTCGAGCGACCACGCCATCATGTCGTTGAAGTGCGCGTCCACCGCCGCCTGGCCGTGAGCGTTGCCATACGTGAGGTCGCCCACCATGAGCACGAACGCGGGCGCCAGGCCTGCGATGAGGGTCTGGACGCCGGCCACTTCGGAATACGTGGCGGCGTCGCCGATGTCGCCTTCGGCGCAGATCGTGAAGCCGGCGCTGCCGCGCGGCGGCGGCGTGCGGAACGTGTGGTCAGGGCCGCCGCCGATCGAGTAGTGGTAGAGCGCGTTCGGCTGGAGCCCGCTGAGCCGCGCCTCGTGGAACGGCCCCGAGGACGAGAACGGCAGCGGGTTGGGCGCGACCGCGTTCGCGGCGAGGCCGTACGCGGTCGTGAGCCCGTAGCGGATCGTGGTCTCGGTGCCGCGCCAGTCGAACGTGACCGCGGTCGGGCCCACGATCGTCCAGTGGATCTCGTCCGCGGCGCGCGCCGGTGCGGCGGTCGCGAGCGCCAGCACGAACAGGGATGCGGCGGATCGCAGGCGCGACTTGATCACGCGTTCCTCGAAGGGGCCGAGCGGTGTGCGTGGCGTCGGGACCTGTGGGTCGTCCTGACCCTACGCGGGCGGCGGGGCCCTGCTTCGCGGCCCCGCCGATGGCCCGGCTAGCAGATGCGGTGCCGGGCGGGCGTATCTCGATGAGAAAACGCACGGACCTGCGGCCAGTGGCGCGATCGCGGGAGCGGCTCCCACGGCGTGCCCGCGCGTGGCGAGTGCATTTCGCACGACTGGGCGTTGCAGCGCGCGGCGATGCTCAGCGCTGCGGCGGTCCCGTGGCCAGCACGCGCTCGAGCTCGCGTGCCGGGAGCGCTCGCAGCCCGCCGTCATGGCGGTAGACGGCCCACCACGCGAGCGTGTCGGCCGCGTCGAACGCGCGCACGAACGCCACCGAGTCGACGCTCGGAATCATCACCCGCAGCGCCAGGCCTTCGAGCAGCGCCGCGCGCACGTTCGCCTCGTAGTAGCCCTCCTGCCCCGCGGGAACGCCGTCGGCCCTCGACATGGCCTGCGACTGCGGCGACCACATCTTGAGCCTCGTGTGCGGCGGCAGCGCCGCGGCGCGCAGGTCGTGGATGGCGTTCGCGGCGATCCGCGCGCGATCCACGATCGCGTCGGATCGGAGCCCTTCCACCACGAACGGCGCCTGCTCGATCTTCGTCACCAGCGCGTGGCCGTCCACGGCGCAGTATGCCGCGAACACGAGCGCGAGCGCCCATCCCGCCCCGCGGGGCAGCCGCGGCCCCACCGCGGCGAGCAGCGACGCGATCATGAGACCGGCCGCCGGGAGCCCGGCGTAGAGGTAGTAGTGGTAGGTGTGGTTCGCGAGCGGAAGCACCGGGGCCAGCATCGCGCACCACGCGAGCCCCGCGGCGATCCACCCCGTGCGTCGCAGCGCCGGAACGAACGCCCCCGCGAGCCAGCCGACGTTCAACGCCACGCCCCAGCCGTAGACGCCCGAGTCCACGCCGTCCTTGAACGCCCGCACGGTCGCGAGCCAGCGATCCACCAGCCAGCCGTCGTAGCTCAGAAGGTTCCCCGGGAGCGCGGCGAGCGAGAGCGCGTACGCCTCGCCGCCGAGCGCCGGCGCGCGCGGGCCCAACCCCACCGAGACCGCGGCGATCACCGCCAGCGCCACGCACGCCCACCACACGCGGTCGCGCGCCAACCCGCGGACGCTCGTGCGCGGGTGCGGCCCCCACACGGCGATCGCTCCCCAGGCGATCGGAAGCAGGAGCACGCTCTCCTTGGCGAGCAGCGCCACGACGAAGCCGGGCACCGCGAGCCAGCGCAGGCGCGGCGTGAACGCCAACGCCAGCACGCCCAATGACAGCAACGTGGCGAGCACGTCACCGTTCGCCGAAGCCCAGTAGACGGCGGTGTAGGCCGACGGGTGGCTGGCGACGAACGCGGCGCCGGCCAGCGCCGCGGCGGCCGGCAGCCGCCGCGCGAGCAGCCAGGCGAGCGTGGCCGCGACGAGCGCGTGCGCTCCCAGCGACAGCAGGTGCGCGGTGGCGGCGCTGCTCCCCATCCATCCCGCGATCGCGTCCCACCACAGCTGGTGCGAGAGCCAGCGCCAGCCGAACGGCAGGCGCGCGGCGTGGCCGGTGGCCCGCGCGAGTCCCAGGAAGTCGTCCTGCGAGAAGCCGTAGCCGAGCGCGCCGCGAAACGTCCACGCCGCGATCGCGGCGGCCACGATCGCCGCCGCCACGATGCCGATCGGTGCGGATCGAGGCTCGTCCTGCGCGAGCGGCGGCGGTGTGCGCGCCGGAGCCCCGGTCCGTGGGCGTGAACCCCGCTTCATCTCCGGCGGCCGGACGAGCGCGCTACTCGGGCCTGCCGACCGCGATCGTGAACGCGATGCAGGCGGCGAGCCCCACGGCCGCGAGCAGCGCGGCACGGCGCCCGCCCAGGCGCTCGCTGAGCGCGTCCAGGCCGATCGCGGCCCCGATCATGACGCACCACTCCGCGGGAAAGCGATAGCGGTAGTTGACCGCGATCGGGATGATGAGCGCGCCGAACGCGATCCAGACCATCGCCGGGAGCTTGAGCCGGGCACGCGACGCGGGCCACCACAGCGCGGCCAGCACCGCGAGCAGCGCGAAGCGGTGGAGCCAGGTGTTGAGCCGCCGGTCGCGGATCGGGCCCATGTACTCGAGCGTCGCGCGCGCGACGCGGCGCACGAAACCCTGCGGGTCGTCGCGGATCAGCTGCACCGTGGCGGCCGAGAAGTGCCGGTCGAAGCCCACCTCGCCCAACTCGGGATGGTCCGCCATGTACGTCCACGCCACGATCGGCGCGTTCTCGCTGTGGCTGTCCCACAACGCCACGCCACCCATCGTGAGCAGCGGCACGAACGTATGGAGCTTGGTGTAGTTGCGGATCGGCCACGGCAGCCAGGTGATGAACAGCGCCGCGGCGAGCACCATGGCGCCGCGCGGGAAGCGGCGCACGAGCCACAGGCCGACCGCCGCCAGCGGTCCCACGCCGGCGGGACGGGTGAGGATCGACAGCGTGGCCACCACCCCCGCGGTCGCCGCCCACGACGCGTTGCGCTTCAGCGCGGCGCGGTACGCCAGCCACACGGTGAGGATCATCGTGAACTCGAAGAACGACTCGGTCGTGACCTGCCCCGCGAATGACCAGCACCCGAGCCAGGCGAGCCGAAACGCGAACGCGATCCACGCCGCACGGCGTCCCGCGAGGTCGCGCGCGAGACCACCGACCAGCGCCGCCGAGACGCCCGACAGCGCTCCCTGCACCGTCACCGCCGTGGTGATCCCGCCGAGCATCATCGCCAGGGCGAGGAACGCGCTGTAGCCCGGAGAGCGGAACGCATAGAGCGGCACCGTCGGGAACATCGGTTCGTGGTAGACGAAACCCCGACCCTCGAGCAGCGAGCGCGCGATCGCCAGGAACGCGTGGCTATCCGGGTTCGAGTACGGGTCCACTCGCAACAGACGGACCCCGATCGCGCAGACGACGGCGGCGATGAGGCTCATCCAGCCGACGTGGAACTCGGGCCACGAGGCGGACGTGCGGGCCGCGGCGTCGGGCTGCGCTTCGCGTTCGTGCGACGGACTGCCGCGCTCGGCACGGAGGCGCCGCGACCCGGGTGCGGGCTGCCCGGGCTCCGTCGCCGCCAGACGTTCGTCCATTCGCTCCACTTCGCGCCTCCGGTCCTGGCACGGGTGAGCATGCCGGAGCCCGCGAGTGAAGTCGGCGTCCCTCGGGGGCGGGTCAAGTGCGCGTCAAGCTAAGGGACTATGGGGCAATCGCGAGAGGCGTTCAAGGCCGGCGCGGCGAGCGCGGTGCTGACTGAACCGCGCGGCATTGCTCGTCTTGCCGGTTCGTGACCATGCGGCGTGATGCTCCATGTGCCGAGGACCGAGACGACGATCGCCACCGGAATCTCCGGCCCGCGAGAGGCGCGGGCGATGCCGATGGCGGCCATGAGTGCGGCCGCTGCGACCGGCAGCACCAGGTACCAGGAGAAGTACACGTCGCCGAGCAGGGAGTAGCCGAGCCACACGCCGACCAGCGCAGCAACCGCGCCGGCGAGAGGGTGCGTGCGCATGCGCTACAGCTCCGGCGCGGCCGAGGGCGTGGCGAGCGCGCGGAGGGTCGGTAGCACGTACGGCCGGCGCGGATCGAGCACGCGGGCGCGGCATTCTAGGGGCGCAGCAAATGAGCGACAAGGTTCCTCCCGCTCGCGCCCGGATGACGTCGCGTGTTTGCTCTGCTATGTCAAATAGCCCAGTCCGCAATATTTCACATGACATTTCTATGAAGGCAGGCTTACGCTTATTGTAGTCGGAACCCCACTCTCTCTCCCAGATTCCCGAGCGAACAGCCCCAAGCCGCACACTAGACGCGCGTTTCGGTCTCGTGCGGCTCGCAGGCTCATATCTCTCGGATGATGGGCCCTGCTCCTGCAGAGCACGTCGGCCCGTCGATCAGCGCAAGCTCTGGGTGCGTGTGGCCATCCGCCGACCAGACTCGCTGCGCTGCTCCGGGTTCCCCCGGGGCGTGCGTCACGCTGTGTGCCCGCCTGGAGGCCGATAGCCATGCTCGGTCACGTCGTTTCGTCCAGCCTGCGCTTGCGCGCCCTCGTCATCGTCATCGCCGCCCTCGTGGTCGCGGTCGGGGTCGTGTCACTCAGGAAAATGCCGGTGGATGTCTACCCGGAGATCCTGCCCGTCACCGTGACGGTGCAGACCGAGGCCCTCGGGCTCTCGGCCGACGAGGTCGAGCAGCTCATCACCGTCCCCATCGAAGCCGACCTGCTCGCGGGCACACCGTGGGTGGACGTGATGCGGTCCGAATCGGTTCCCGGACTGTCGTCGATTGAGCTGCAGTTCAAGGAAGGCACAGACCCGATGCACGCGCGGCAGGTGGTGCAGGAGCGCCTCACGCAGGCGCACGCGCTGCCGAACGTGTCCAAGCCTCCGCAGATGCTGCAGCCGCTCTCGTCCACGAACCGCGTGATGCTGATCTCGCTCACGTCCCCGAAGCAGTCTTTGATCGAGATGTCGGTGCTCGCGCGCTGGACGATCCGCCCGCGTCTGCTGGGCGTCCCCGGCGTGGCGAACGTGGCCGTGTGGGGCCTGCGCGAGCGCCAGCTCCAGGTCCGCGTGGACCCGGAGAAGCTGAAGGATTCGCGGGTCTCGCTGCTCCAGATCATCAAGACGGCGGGGAACTCGCTTTGGTATTCGCCGCTCACGTTCCTCGAGGCCTCGGTCGCGGGCACGGGCGGCTTCATCGAAACCCCGAACCAGCGCATCGGCGTCCGCCACGTACTTCCGATCTCGCGCGCGAGTGACCTCGCGAAGGTCTCGATCGATGGCTCGGACAAGCGGCTCGAGCAGGTGACGAACGTGGTCGAGGACCACCAGCCGCTCATCGGCGACGGTCTCAACAAGGGCGGCGAGGGCCTGATGCTGGTGGTGGAGAAGCTCCCCGGCGCCAACACGCTCAAGGTCTCCGACGACGTGGTCGCGGCGCTCGACGCGCTCAAGCCCGGTCTCGGCGGGATCGAGTTCAACACGCAGGGCTACCACCCGGCGAGCTACATCCGCTCCGCGATCCGCAACGTCTCGAACGCGCTGCTGTTCTCGGTGCTCCTGCTCGTGGTCATCCTGCTCGCGCTGTTCACCAACTGGCGCGTCGCGGTGATCGGCATGATCACGATCCCGGCCGCGCTCGTGGCCGCCGCGCTGGCGCTCTACTTCACCGGGACCTCGGCGAACATGATGCTGTTCGCGGGTCTCGTCGTAGCGATGGGCGTCGTGATCGACGACCTCATCATTTTCACCACCGGCGTCATCAACCACCTCCGGAACGGCAGCGCGGATTCGACCGCGCGCGCCATCCGGGAGTCCGCGGCCGATGTGCGGCGCTCGATGCTGTTCGCCACCTCGGCGCTGATCCTCGCCGCGCTGCCCGCGCTGTTCATGGGCGGGGAGGCCGGCCAGTTCGTGAAGCCGCTGGTCACGTCCTACATGGTGGCCGTGCTGGCCTCCCTGGTGACCGTGGTCACGCTGGCGCCGGCGCTGTTCTTCGTGCTGTTCGGCCGGTCGCAGCCGTCGCGTGGCCTGTCGCCGGTCGGATCGTGGGCGGCGTCGATGGCGAAGAGTCTGTCGCCCGCGGTGCCGCGGGCCGCGATGGCGATCACGCTCGTGCTCGGCCTGGCGGCGCTGGCGATCCTGCCGCGCATGCGGGTGCCGGTCGCACCGACGTTCAAGGAACACGACCTCATGGTGCACTGGGACATGCAGCCGGGAACCTCGCGCGCGGAGATGAGCCGCCTGATGGAGCGCGCGGCGGCCGAGCTGCGCTCGGTGCCCGGCGTGCGCAACGTCGGTGGGCACGTGGGCCGCGCCATCCTGGCCGACCAGGTGGTGGGCATCAGCTCGGGCGAGCTGTGGGTGAACGTCGACGCCAATGCCGACTACGAAGAGACCGTGGACAAGGTCGACGAGATCGTCGCGGCCTATCCCGGCGTCGACGGAGACGTGCAGACGTACCTCGGCTCGCGCTTCGACGAGGTGCTGTCGCCCGTGGACGAGCCGATCAACGTGCGGCTCTACGGCCAGCGACTCGACGTGCTCCGGGACGAGGCGGAAAAGGTGCGCGCGTCCCTCGCCGGCGTTGGCGGCATCGTGGACCCGCAGGTCCACATCGACCCGTCGGAGCCGGTCGTGGAGATCACGGTGAACCTCGAACGGGCCAGGGCCTACGGCGTCAAGCCCGGCGACGTGCGACGCTCGGCCGCCGCGCTGATCTCCGGCATCGAGGTGGGCAACCTGTTCGAGGAGCAGAAGTTGTTCGAGGTGGTGGTGTGGGGCGAGCCGCACGTGCGCAGCAGCCTGGCGGCGATCCACGACCTGCTCATCGACGCGCCGAACGGCGGCCACGTGAGGCTGGGCGACGTGGCCGAAGTGCAGATCACGCCGGCTCCGAACGTGATCGAGCGCGAGAACGTGGCGCGCTATGTGGAGGTGGTCGCCCAGGTGAAGGGCCGCCCGGTCTCGGCCGTGGCCGCGGACGTGCACACCATGCTGCGCGGCACCAAGTTCCCGCTGGAATACCGCGCCGAGCTCGTGGGCGGGTTCGCCGCCAAGGAAGCGGCCAAGCTACGGATGAAGTGGGTCGCCTTCGGCGCCGCGGTGGGCATCCTGTTCATCTTCCAGGCCGCGTTCGCGAGCTGGCCCATGGCGCTCGCCTTCCTGCTCACGCTCCCCCTCGCGCTGGCCGGTGGCGTCCTGGCCGCGGCGGCCGTGGGAGACGCGCTCTCGCTGGGTTCGCTCGCCGGGCTCCTCACCGTGCTCGGACTCACCATGCGGCAGGGCATCCTCCTCGTGCAGCGCTACGTGGACCTGCGCGAGAAAGACGGCGTCGCGTGGGGCCCCGAGCTGTTCGCCCGCGGCGTGCGCGAGCGCGCCGGGGCCATCCTGATGTCGAGCCTCGTGACTGCCGCCGTGACGCTGCCGTTCGCCGTCCTCGGCGCGCGTCCCGGCCACGAGATTCTGGGGCCGATGGTCCTGGTGATCCTCGGCGGCCTGGTCACCTCGACGACCTACGCGTTGACGGTGGTGCCGGCGCTATACGCGCGATTCGGCACGCATGCCTCGACCGAGACCATCACCGACGACGACCTCGACACCGAAACGTCTTCCGTCCTCCAGCCGGCCTGAAAGAGGTTCCTCCCATGAGACTGTCCCGCATCAAGACGCCGGCCCTGATCCTCGCGGTGCTCGCGCTCACGAGCTGCAACCAGGAGAAGGTCGTCTCCACGTATCACCCTGCCAAACTCGACTCGACCGCGGTGGCTGGGATCATGCGCGTCACGCTCGACGCCAGGGCCGCGGAACGCATCGGGCTCATGACGACCGAGATCCGCGAAGAGCAGATGACGGTCGACGGCGCGTCGGGCAAGCACCGCGTCATGCCCTACGGCGCGCTGATGTACGACACGAAGGGCAAGACCTGGACGTTCACCAGGACGGGTCCGCTCTCGTTCGAGCGTCGGGAGGTCGTCGTCGCGAACATCGTCGGCGACCAGGTGATCCTCGCCGACGGTCCGCCGGCCGGCACCGCCATCGTCAACGTCGGGGCCGCCGAGTTGATGGGCGCCGAACACAAGTACGGCCACTGACCGACGGGAGGCGCGGACCATGTTTCGCTGGATCATCAAATCGAGTCTCCGCTACCGGTTCATCGTGCTGGCGGTTGCCGCCGCGCTGATGTTCACGGGCGCGGAGCAGATTCGCCACACGCCGCTGGACGTCTTCCCCGAGTTCGCACCGCCGATCGTCGAGATCCAGACGCCGTGCCTGGGCCTCTGCCCCACGGAAGTGGAGGCGCTGGTCACGATCCCCATCGAGCAGGCGCTCGCCGGCCTGCCCGGCGTGGACATCCTCCGCTCGAAGTCGGTCACCGACCTGTCGTCGGTGAAGATGATCTTCAAGCGGGACACCGATCCCATGCAGGCGCGGCAGCACGTGCAGGAGGGCCTGGCGCACGTCATCGGGGTCATTCCCAAGGACGTCGGGCCGCCGGTCATGCTGCAGCCGCTCTCGGCCACGGCCCGGTTCATGAAGATCGGCGTCTCGTCCAAGTCGATCTCGGTGGTCAAGCAGTCCATGCTCACCTACTGGACGATCCGCCCGCGGCTGCTCGCGGTGCCCGGCGTCGCCAACGTCGCCATCTGGGGCGAGCGCATCGACATGCCCCAGATCCAGGTGGAGCCGCCGAGGATGCGCGAGAACGGCATCACGGTGCAGCAGGTGATGGATGCCACGTCGGATGCGCTCGAGGCGGGCCTCATGTCGCACTCCGAGGGCGCGTGGATCGGCACCGGCGGCTTCATCGATACGCCCAACCAGCGCCTCGGCGTGCGCAACAAGCTCCCGATCGTGGACCCCAGCACGCTCGGCGAGGTCACGATGGTGGGCAAGGACGGCAAGAAGGTCCGGCTGAACGAGGTGGCGCAGATGGTGAGCGGCCACCAGCCGCTCGTCGGGGACGCCGTCATCAATGGCGGTCCGGGCCTGCTGCTCATCGTGGAGAAGTTCCCGTGGGCGAACACGCTGCAGGTGACGAAGGGCGTGGATGAGGCGCTCGAGGCCCTGCGGCCGGGTCTTCCCGAGCTCGAGATGGACGCCACCATCTTCAGGCCGGCGTCGTTCGTCGAGGTTTCGCTCAAGCACCTCAGCCGCTCGCTGCTGCTCGGGTGCCTGTTCGTCATGGTGGTGCTGGCGCTGTTCCTGTTCGAGTGGCGCGTCGCGCTCATCACCTGCGTGGCCATCCCGCTCTCGCTAATGGCCGGCATGATGGTGCTGTACGCCCGGGGCACGACCATCAACACGATGATCCTGGCCGGGTTCGTGATCGCGCTCGGCTCCCTCGTGGACGATGCGATCGTGGACATCGAGAACGTGGTTCGACGGCTCCGGCAGCACCGCAAGGAGAAGAGCGGGAAGTCGACGGCGCGCGTGATCCTCGAGTCATCGCTCGAGGTGCGGCACGCGATCGTCCACGCCACGCTCATCGAGGTGCTGGCCCTGATGCCGGTGTTCTTCCTGGGCGGGCTCTCGGGCGCGTTCTTCAAGCCGCTGGCGATCTCGTACTCGCTGTCGCTCCTCGCGTCCATGGTCGTGGCCCTCACCGTGACGCCGGCGCTGGCGCTCATCCTGCTCTCCAGGGCGCCGCTCGATCGCGAATCCCCACTCGTGCGGTGGCTCAAGCGCGCCTACGAGCGGGTCCTGCGCTCGATCGTGCCCAGGCCCGCCGCGTCCTTCGTGGTCATCGCCATGCTCACGATCGCCGGCGGGTACCTGTACCCGAGGCTGGGACAGTCGCTGCTGCCCGAGTTCAAGGAACGCGACTTCCTGATGCACTGGGTGACCGAGCCCGGGACCTCCGTCCAGGAAGAGGTGCGGGTCTCGGCGGCGGCCTACAACGAGCTCAGCAAGATCCCCGGCGTGCGGAACTTCGGCTCGCACATCGGGCAGGCGCTGGTCATGGACGAGGTCTACGGCGTCTATTTCGGCGAGAACTGGATCAGCATCGACCCGAACGTGGATTACGACAAGACGCTCGCCGCCGTGCAGAAGGTGGTGGATGGCTACGCCGGCCTGGTGCGCGACGTGCAGACCTACCTCAAGGAGCGCATCCGCGAGGTGCTCACGGGCTCGCCCACCGCGATCACGGTGCGAATCTACGGCGACGACCTGAAGGTCATCCGCGCCAAGGCGGACGAGATCAAGCAGGCGTTCGAGGACATCCCCGGAATCGTCGACCTCAAGGTGGAATCGCTGAAGGAGATCCCCCAGATCGACGTGAAGGTGGACCTCGACAAGGCGCAGTACTACGGCGTCAAGCCCGGCGACGTCCGACGCACCGCGGCGGCGCTGATCTCCGGCACCGAGGCCGGCGACATCTTCCGTGACGGCAAGGCCTACGACGTGAACGTCTACAGCACGCCGGAGACCCGGAACAGCGTGTTCTCGGTCAAGAACCTGATGATCGACACGCCGCGACACGGCCAGGTGCGGCTCAAGGACCTCGCTTCCGTGGAGCTGGTGTCCACGCCGAATGCGGTCGAGCGCTGGCAGATGAAGCGCAAGATCGACGTCCGGGCCAACGCCAAGGGCGTCGACCTGGGCACGGTCGTGGCGAGATGCCGGGCCAAGCTGGCGAACATCACGTTCCCCGAGGGCTACCACCAGCAGATGCTCGGCGAGTACCAGGAGCGCGAGGCGGCGAGCCGGCGGATGCGGTGGCTCATCGCGCTCTCCATGGTCGGCATCTTCCTGATCCTCCAGGCTGCGTTCAACGACTGGCGCCTCGCCACGGTCGGGTTCATCTCGCTCCCGGCGGCGCTCGTGGGCGGCATCCTCGCCGCCTGGCTGGGCGACGGCATCATCTCGCTCGGCTCGATCGTCGGCTTCCTCACCGTGCTCGGGGTCGTGGCCCGCAACGGGATCATGCTCCTGTGTCACTACCAGCACCTGCAGCGCGAGGAAGGCGAGCCGTTCGGCCTGGAGCTGGTGATCCGGGGCGCGAAGGAGCGCATCTCGCCCATCCTCATGACTGCCTCGGCCACGGGGCTGGCGCTGGTGCCGCTGCTCGTGGCAGGCACCATTCCGGGTCATGAGATCGAGCACCCGATGGCGGTGGTGATCCTCGGCGGATTGATCACGTCGACGGCACTCAACCTGCTGGTCATGCCCGCGCTGTACCTGAGGTTCGGTGGTCCCAAAGTCCGTCCGGCGGCGACGCCGGCAGCCTGATACGTAGCCCAGAAAGAGTCGTCCCTGTGAGGCCGCAACCCATCCCTGCCAGTCTCCTGCTCCTGAGCCTTGCGCTCCTCTCGTTCCCCGCAATCGCGAACGCCGGCGTCAAGGTGTTCGATTCACCCGATCACACGCTCGAACTCGGCATGAGGGTCCAACCCCGGATCGAGTACGAGATGGTCCCCACCGGCGCGAGCAGCTCCGAGGCGCGCCGGGACTTCCTCATCCGCCGCGCCCGGCTCAAGGCCAACGGCAAGATGCTGGGCGTGGCGTACTGCTTCGAGTGGAAGATCGACGGTACCGACCAGTTTGGCGCCACACCGGCCGCGGCCGTCGAGAACGCGTGGTTCCAGTACCCACTCACCAAGGCGCTCGAGTTGCGCGTCGGTCTCTACGACCAGCCCTTCTCACGCGATCGGCTCACGTCGGATTCTCGGCAGCTCGCCGTGGACCGGGGTGCGGTCTCGAACGTGCCCGACGAGCTCGGCCTCGCCGACAACGCGGTCGGGTTCCACTTCTACGGCAAGACGAAAGACCTCAAGTTCCAGTACGCGATCGGCCTCTATGACAACCGGTTCATTCCCGCCAACCGGCAGGACCTGCCGATGGTCGTGGGCCGCATGGAAGTCAACCTCGGGTCCACCAAGGACGTGTATCAGGACGCTCACTTCGGCGAGGACCGCTGGTACTCCTTCGGCGTGAACGGCAGCTACCACAGCTCGCTCGAGAACGCCGCGGGCGTGGACGACAGCACGCACGCCGCCGCGGGCGTGGACGGCATGGTCGACCTCCCGTTCGGCAAGCGGCGCCTGCTCGTGCGCGGCGAGATGAACGCCATTCGCACGGAGTGGATCGGCGTGAACCAGGAGAACAACACCACGGTCAAGATGATCGAGGCCGGCGTGCTGTTCCGGCAGGTGTTCCAGCCGTTCATCCGCTTCGACCAGGTGCGCGGCAACAACTGGGTGGGCGGCGGCCGGCGGGACATCACGTACGTGGGCGCGAACTTCTACCAGCGCGGCCACAGCCTGAAGATCCAGGGCGACGTGCGCATGCAGTCCGGCACGACGGACGCGGTGGACGGCGTGAGGCTGCAGTCACAGATCGACTTCTAGAGCGGCACCGGAAGACGCCGGCGCTCTGCGCCCGCGCGCCCGACCAGCCCGGTGTTCGCGAGCGTCTGGCCGAGGTGGCGCGGGCGCGGCGCTGAAGCGCTACTTCTGCTGGCGCAGGATCTCCTCCAGCAGCGGCAGCGCGCGGTCGGGATCGCGGCGCGTCATGGACTCGACGGCCTGTCGCCGGATCTCGCTCGACGGATGCGAGCGGGCGATCGAGGCCAGGTCCGCCATCACGTCGCCGCCCGCCTCCTCATCGTCCAGGCGACCGAGGCTCTCCACGGCCTGGCGCTGGACCTGGACGTTGGCGTGCTTGTTCGCGAGCTCCACCAGCAGCCCGCGCGTGCGGGCGTCCGCGTGGCGGCCGAGGCTCTCCACGGCCTGCCGCTGCACTTCCTCGGGGCCGCTCTCGCGGGCGAGCTTGAGGAGCAGTTCCGGCGTCGTGGGCTCGTCGCGGCGGCCCAGGGACTCCACCGCCTCACGGCGCACGTCCATCGACGGGTTCGTGCGCGCGATCTCCACCAGCTGGCTCGAGATCTCGGTCCCGTCGCGCCGCCCCAGGCTCTCGACCGCCTGCCGGCGCACGTCGTCGGGCGCCTGCGAGCGGACGATGTTCAGCAGCTCGGCGTCCACGCCGGGCTCATCGCGGCGACCCAGGCTCTCGACCGCCTGGCGCCTCATGTCGACGTCCTGACCCTCGGTGGCGAGCTTGGAGAGCAGCACGTGCGCTCGCGGTGAGTCCACGCGCCCGATCGACTCCACCGCCATCCGCCGCGTGTCCGCGCTCGGGTGCGTGTCGGCGATGCGGGTGAGCTTTTCCAGCGCCTCGTCCTCCGGGAAGCGCCGGGCCATGCACTCCACGGCCATGTCGCGTGCCCGTTCCTGCGTGTTCTTCCACGCGATCTCCTCGAGCAGCGCGAGCGCGTTCGGCGTGCCGAGGCGGCCGATGCTCTCCACCGCCTGCGCGCGCAGGTCCTCGTTCGGCGACGTCTCGGCGATCTTCTTCAACCGCGGCAGGCTCTGCGCCTCCGGGTAGCGACCGAGCGACTCGATCGCCTGCTGCTGCACTTCCCAGTCCCCGCGCGCCATGGGCTGCGAGCGCTCGTCCTGCGGCCCCTGCTCGCCCTGCTTCTGCGCGGACTTGTCCGACTTGGCCTTCATCTCCGGCGTCGTGAACTTCTTGGCGTCGGGCTTCGAGGGCGACTTCGCCGGGGTGGGGCTCGCATCCGACGCGCGGGCCGGCTGCGCGGGCTGCGGCGGCTGTTCGCTCACTTTCTGGCCCAGCGCGTCGAACGCGGCTCGGCGCGCGCCGTCGTTACCCTCGGCCTGACCGGCGATCGCGATCAGCGCCTCCAGCGCCTCCTGCGTCTGGAACCGGCCCAGCGACTCGACGCTCGCGCGCCGCACGCTCGGCGACGGATCCGAGTAGGCCGCCTGGGAGAGCATGCGCACACCTTCGCTCGAGGGATGCAACGCCAGCCCCTCGACCGCGCCGCGGCGCATCTTCTCGGATGTGGAGGTCTGGAATATCTTCGTCAGGTACGGCACCACGAGCTCCGAGTTCCCGAGGAAACCGACGCTCTCGACCAGTCGAGCGCGCAGCACTTCATCGCGCGTCTTCTCGACCGTCGTGACGAGCCAGCGGAACGCCTGCTCGCCCGGAACCGGCTCCACCCAGTAGAGCGGTTCGTTGCGGAAATCGGCGGGAAGCTCCGCGGTCTGGATGCGGATGCGATCGGGCGTGCCCCCGGCCATGCGGATCATCATGAGCGCGGGGCCGTGTTCGCGGTCGTCCTTCGCCGTCGTCCGCTTGGGATTGGACGTGCCCTGCGCGCGGCCCACGAGCACGTCCTCCATCGTGAACGCGCCGCTGCGGCCGAGCAGCGACAGGCTGATGCCATGGGAGTCACACAGCAGTCCGCCGTCGAGCGACGGGCTCGTCTCGAACGACCAGCCCACCCACCACACGCGTGCGCCGGTCCGGCCCGCATCGGTCCCCGCCCATGCCAGGCGTTCGTCGAGCGGCTGCGAGGGGCCGGGCACGGCGACCACGCGTGATGGTTTCAACAGGTTCGGATCGCTGGGCTCGCTGTAGGACGTGTTCTTGAGGCCGCCCTTCACGTTCACGGTCCTCGCCGCGACCGGCTCGAGCGCCGCGAACGGCAGCACCAGGACCGCGGCCAGGAACGCCGCCGCCATCGCGACGCGGCGGCCGACCGCGCGGCGGTCGCGCACCGGGTCCAGCACCGCGAGCAGCCGGCCCTCGAGCGTCGAGGGTCGCGCGAACGCCACCGCGCCCAACGCCGAGAGCCGCTTGGCGCGCAGCGAGCGCACCATGTCGAGCAGGTGATCGGCGTAGTCGCTGGCGCGCGTGCGCGCGGCGAGCACGCGATCGTCACACGCACGCTCGCGCTCGATCTGCAGCCGCGAGACCGCCCACCACACGCCGGGGTGGAACCAGAACAGCGCGCACGCCACCTGGGCGATCGCCTGCGTCAGGCAGTCGTGGCGCTGGACGTGCGCCAGCTCGTGCAGCAGCACGGCGCGGCGCAGCTCGAGCGGCCAGGCGTCCGCGCCCTCGGGGAGCAGCACGCGCGGCCGCAGGAGCCCGCTCGCCACCGGCACGAGGATGCCGTCGGCGCGCAGGAGCGAGAACGGCAGCGTCAGGCCCAGACGGTCGGCCGCCTCGAGCGCCAGCGCATGCCACTCGCCGTCACGCACCGGTCGCGCGCCCTGGAGCATCAGCCGCAGCACGAGATGACCGGAGATGAACGTGGCGAGCACGGCCAGCGCGCCGATCAGCCACACGAGCAGGATCACGGCAAAGATCGGCGTGCTCGCCGGCACGGGCTTTGTACTGGCCTTCTCGCCCGCCGGTTCGGCCGCCGCTTCGGCCCGCGAAGTCGGCGGCGTCGATCCGGTGACCGCCGGCGGTGAGCCGGCGACGCGCTTCGCCGCCTTTTCGGACGTGGCGTCGCCCCACTTCTCGAGCTTGTAGGTCTTTTCGTCCGGAGGCGCGGTCATGTCGGCCCTGAACTCGGCGTCCGGCGTCACCGCCTCGGGGTTCGGCTCGACCGTGGAGGCGAGCAGCCCGAACCCCGGCGCGATCTGCCCGGCGAGCGGCGTGCTCACCTTCCACCTCGGGAGCGAGAGCTGCATCCACGGCAGCGCCACGAGGCCGATGAGCGCGCACGCCCACACCAGGTGACGGTGCGCGGCGGACGCGCGCGAGAGTACGAGCACCAGCACGGTGGCCAGCGCCAGCAGCAGCGTGCCCTTCACGATCAGCTCGACGAGGAACGACACACCGGCTGCGGCCGGGGCTCCGGAGAGCACGGTGGCGAAGGACATGACGTCACCTCCCCTTTCGGCGCGAGGAATCGATCAGGCGCTGGAGACGTTCGAGCTCGGCATCGCTCATGCGATCCGACGAGGACTCGAGAAGCGCGGCCACGGCCTTCTCGGTGGAGTTGTCGAACAGGCGCTTGACCACGTCCTGCAGGATGGATCGCCGCGCGCGCTCGCCCGAGACCACGGGCAAGTAAAGGTAGCGCGGGCCATCTTGGATGTGCCTCAAGTGTCCCTTGTCCTCGAGGATGCGCAGCATGGCGCGCACGGCCGAGTAGCTCGGCGGGTCCTCGATCTGCGCCAGGACCTCGGCCACGGTTGCCCGGCCGAGGCGATAGACCACTTCCATGATCTGGCGCTCGCGGCTTCCGAGCCGGGTGTGCGACTGCGGCTTCACGGGCGTTCTCCTGGGGCGGTGGGGCGCTGCTACTTCGCTAGCACTCTGCTAATCTACTAGCATCATCGGCCTCGCGCAAGGGGTTGGTGACCGCGTTGGTGATGTGGGCGGCCGCGTTCGTGGGCACCTCACCGGGGCCCGGCTCCGCGGGCGGCGCGCAGCTGGGCGAGCAGCTCGCGCGATCCCGAATCCTCCGGGTAGAGCCGGACCTGCTCCGCGAGCATGCCCTCGGCGTCCCTGTACCGGCCCCGGGCGACCATGAGCCGCGCGAGCGTGAAGCGCGAATACGGGTTCTCCGGCCACCCCTCGAGCGCGGCCGTCGCGTCGCGCTCCGCTTCCACCGCGCGCCCGAGCATGAGCAGGCAGACCGAGCGCTGCGCCCGCGTCGTGGCGCGGAACACCCGTGCCGTCGTGTCCCGCTGCAGCGAGTCCGCGCGCGCGAGGAGGATGAGCGCGTCGGCCCAGCGACCGGCATCCATCGGCACGATCGCCGCGAGCTGGGC
>Ga0111538_10003219_pt1 | contig 22882 bp, 17 predicted proteins | sample SoiMethybrSBSTD1_FD_79669 | JGI IMG/M metagenome (GOLD analysis project Ga0111538, IMG submission 79669) | Bulk soil microbial communities from a Populus tree surrounding site in Tennessee, USA - Soil MetaG P. TD hybrid SBSTD1 (version 2)... | ecosystem: Environmental > Terrestrial > Soil >...
GAGATCTCGAGCGCGATGTTCACCGACTGCTCGACGACGAGCAGCGTCGTGCCCTCGGCCCGCAACCGGTCGACGAAGCGCAGCAGGTCGGCCACGACCGACGGCGCGAGGCCCAGCGACAGCTCGTCGATCATGAGCAGCCGGGGCCGCATCGACACCGCCATGGCGAGCGCCAGCATCTGCTGCTGACCACCCGACAGGTTGCCGGCGCGCTCGCCGGCACGTGACGCGAGCACCGGGAACAGCTCGTCGACCCGCTCGAGGGCGCGGCGGCCGCCACGGTCGTCGCGACGGTGGAGCCAGCCGGCGACCCGGAGGTTCTCGGCCACGGTGAGGGACGGGAAGATGCCGGCGCCCCCGGGCATCTGCACGATGCCCTTGGCGGCGATGCGGTGAGGGGGCAGGCCCGACAGCGGCTCGCCGTCGGCCTCGACCACGCCCTCCTGGGCCGGGACGAGACCGGACACGGCCCGCAGCAGCGTCGACTTGCCGGCGCCGTTGGTGCCCAGCAGCGCCACCGCCTCGCCCTCGCGCACCGAGAGGTCGACCCCCGTGAGCACCGGCACGCCGCTGTAGCCGACCTCGAGGTCGCGCACGCGCAGCAGCACCGGGCGCGCCGCGGCGCCATCGTCGGCGTCGGCCGGTCCAACGTGGTCGGCCCCGGGCGCGTCGCCGCCCGCGGACACGGCCGCAGCGCTCGGGGCCCCGTCGGCGCCGGGGAGCCCGGCTGCGTCGTCGGCCCCGTCGTCGCCGGCACCGAACCCGGGCACGCGCAGCCCGCGACCGATGGCGATCAAGCGCAGGCAGCGGTCGCGGGCCTGGTAGACGAGCCCGGCGAGGCCCGCAGGGGCGAGGAGCAACACCAGCAGGACACCGATGCCCGACGCCAGGAACTGCCACTCGGGCTCGAGGAACCAGCGCGAGCCGAGCAGCGCGAGGGCGCCGAGCACCGACCCCGCCAGGGCCGTCATGCCGCCGACGACGACCATGGTGAGCACCGCGAGGTTCTCGATCGGCGAGTAGGACGACGGGTCGAAGGCCCGCTCGTGGTGGACGAACAGCCCACCGGCCAGGGCGGCCACCGCAGCCGACAGGCTGAACGCCGCCAGCCGCAGGCGCACCGGGTCGACTGCGTAGGACTCGGCCGCGGCCTCGTTGTCGCGCACGCCCACCAGCGCCCGGCCGAAGCGGCCGGCCCTCACGCCGCGCAGGCCGAGCATCACGACGACCAGCACGGCCAGCGCCAGGTAGTAGACGGACGCCTCGGACGACACCTCGAGGCCGCCGAGCAGCGGCGCCCGCTCGATGCGGGCCGTGGGCACCCAGCCGAACCACTCGTCGTTGAGCAGGAACGAGGTCGTGGCGAGGGCGAAGGCGAAGGTGGTGACGGCGAGGTACAGGCCCCGCAGGCGGAGCGCCGGGATGCCGACCAGGAACGCGACCGCTGCGGCCACCAGCATGCCGAGCACCAGCCCGGCGAAGAGGTCGGCGCCCCACTCGGACACGACGAACCCGGTGACCGCGGCCCCGATGGCGAAGAACGCGATCTGGCCGAGGGAGACGATGCCGCCCCACCCCGACAGCAGCACCAGCGACAGCCCCAGGAGCGCGTAGATCAGCACGGCCGCGGCCCGGAACTGCTGGTCGGCGGCGAGCACCGAGGGCAGCGCGACCGCGACGACGCCGACGACCGCGAGGACGCCCCACCGCAACGCCCGCGCCGCGGGCAGGCTCGCCAACGCCCGGGGGACCGGGCGCACCTCGTCGGCCGCCCGCCAGGCGGCGGCGTCGGCCAGGTCGACCCGGCCCACCTCGCGCCGGCGCCAGACCAGGGCGACGATCACGACGAGGCCGAGCACCGGGTCGATGAGGGAGATGTCGTGGTCCCACCCGATGCCCAGCTCGAGCACGCCGAGGGCGACGGCGGCGCTGGTGACCCCGGGGAGGTCGGTCAGCCGCCCGAGGAGCAGCGCCACGAGCGCCCGCAGCAGCACCCCGAACCCGAGCGCCGTGCCCGTCGGCAGGTCGAGGATGCCGCTGCGCAGGAACACCGCAGCGAAGGCCAGGGCGCCGGCCAGCGACCAGACGAGCGTCTGCAGGCGGGCCACGGGGACCCCGAGCAGCGCGGCCCGGTCGGCGCTGTCGGCGCTCGCCCGGATGGCGGTGCCGGCGTCGCTGCGCCGCAGGAAGGCCGACACGGCCACCAGCAGGATCGGCGTCACGACGAGGCCGAGGAGGTCGTTGGCGTCGAAGGTGATGTTGCCGAGGGTGCGGCTGGCGTCGAACGGGGGAGAGATGCGCCCCGACGCGAGGTCGATGTCCCACAGGCGGGGAAGCAGCAGCCCGGCGGCCACGAGCACCTGGCTGAGCCCGATGGTGGCCACGGTGACCAGCAGGCGGGGCGAGTGGGCGAACCGCCGGATCACCACGCGCTCGGTGGTGGCGCCGAGGGCGACGGCCGCCGCCAGGCCGACGACCACGGCGACCGGATAGGGCAGCCCCGACCGGTCGATCAGCAGGAACGCGAGGATGGTCGGGGCGAGGCCCAGGTCGGCCTGGGCGAAGTTGATGATGCGGTTGGCGCGGTAGACGAGCGCCATGCCGAGGGCCACCAGCGCGGTGAGCCCGCCGACCACGAGGCCCCGGACCACGATGCCGGCCGGGGCCGGGAAGAAGACCTGCTGCACCGCCACGATGGCGATGGCCGGTCCGTACGTGCGGAGCGCACCGGCGAGGCGCGCCTCCTTCGTGGGCGCCGCGCTGTCGCGCGCCACCGTGCTGCCGACGGTCATCGTCCCCCAGACCCCGCTCGTCGTCCGACGGGGCACCCTAGTGGTGCGCGCACCACCCGTGCCGAGCGCCACGCAGGCGAACCTGCGGGCCGTGTGGGAGGTGGTGCGAGAGTGACCGCGGGGCCACCCTCGCACCAACGGACGTCAGTCGTCGAGGGTGATCGGCACGTCGTCGGCCGAGGACATGGCGTCGTCGGCCGACGACGCCACGTCGCTGTCGGCGGAGGCGCCGATGCCGATCTGCGAGCGGATGCGCTCGGAGATCTCGACCATGACCTCGGGGTGCTCGAGCAGGAAGAGCTTGGCGTTCTTGCGGCCCTGGCCCAGCTGCTCGCCGTCGTAGGTGTACCAGGCACCCGACTTCTTCACGAGGCCGAGGTCGACGCCGATGTCGAGGAGCGAGCCCTCGCGGCTGATGCCCTTGCCGTACATGATGTCGAACTCGGCCTGCTTGAAGGGCGGGGCGGTCTTGTTCTTGACCACCTTGACCCTGGTGCGGTTGCCGACGACCTCGACGCCGTCCTTGATGGACTCGATGCGCCGGATGTCGAGCCGGACCGAGGAGTAGAACTTCAGCGCCCGCCCGCCGGGCGTGGTCTCGGGCGAACCGAACATCACGCCGATCTTCTCGCGGAGCTGGTTGATGAACACGGCGATGGTGCGCGACTTGTTGAGGTTGCCGGTGAGCTTGCGCAGCGCCTGCGACATCAGGCGGGCCTGCAGGCCGACGTGGGAGTCGCCCATCTCGCCCTCGATCTCGGCCCGGGGCGTGAGCGCCGCCACCGAGTCGATGACCACGACGTCGATCGCCCCCGACCGGATGAGCATGTCGGCGATCTCGAGCGCCTGCTCGCCGGTGTCGGGCTGGGAGATGCGCAGCTCGTCGACGTCGACCCCGATGGCCCGGGCGTAGACGGGGTCCATCGCGTGCTCGGCGTCGATGTAGGCACAGATGCCGCCGTTGCGCTGGGCCTCGGCCACCACGTGCATGGCCAGCGTGGACTTGCCCGACGACTCGGGGCCGTAGATCTCGGTGACGCGGCCACGCGGCAGGCCGCCGATGCCGAGGGCGAGGTCGAGCGAGAGCGCACCGGTGGAGATGGCCTCGATGGCCATGGTGCCCTTCTCGCCCATCTTCATGACGGAGCCCTTGCCGAACTGCTTCTCGATCTGGCCGAGGGCCATGTCGAGGTTCTTCTGACGGTCCACCGGGGGTCCTTTCGTGCGGTGGGGTGCGGGATCTGGCGGGGCTCGACCGGTGGCCGGCCCAGGCTGCGATCTCGGCGGAGCGGTGGAGCGGCTGCCCCGACGACGATGCCGACCTTAAGGACGGGGTGTGACACTTTGCGGCGCCCGCCCGTGCGGCGGTGCTCGGGAACGACACGACTGTAGTTTCGAACGCCTGTTCGTTCAAGGACCCTGCTTCGTCCAAGGTCCCTGCCGTCGGCGCAGGTGCCACCGCGCACGACGGCGCCGTCCCCGACCCGCCGCCGCCCGCCTCACCCGATCCGGCGCTGGTGCACCACCTCGTAGGTGTGGCCGCCCGGGCCCGGGCGACTGCGCACGAGCACCACGGCGTCCACGGCGAACCCGGCCGCCACCGCCGTGCCCGCCAGGGGCCGCACGCTGGCCCCCCGGCGGGCCCGGGCCACCGTGAGGTGGCCCCGGAACGCCCCGTCCCGCTCGGGGAACGCCGGGGGGCGCAGCGCCGCGTCCACGCCCGCGGCCAGCGCGTCGAGCCCGGCCACGGGCAGGATCAGGACGCGGCGGCCGAACGTGGCCGACCGCGGGCCGAGCCGGGCCCACGCCGGCTCGAGCGACGCCCGCTCGAGCGCCGTCACCACGGGCGCCGGGTCGTCGACCTCGCCCAGGAACCGCAGGGTCACGTGCCAGGCGGTGCGCCGGGTCCAGCGCACGCCCGGCACCTCCGGTCGGGGCAGGGCGGCCACGGCGCCGAGCGCCGCCTCCGACGGCCAGACCGCCACGAACAGGCGCACGCCGCAGTCTCGCGCCGGCGGCTCCGACAGGCGTACGGGTGCCGACACGCAGCGTCTGGTTCGATTGGCGCCGGCCGCCGTCGCTGCGTCACGCTCGACGCCGTGACAGGTGAACCGAGCCCTCCGGGGCGGGGGGCCCGGTTGGGCGCCTTCCTCTCGACCCCGCGCGGCAAGGTCGTCGCGGGCGTGGTCGCCGTCGTCGTCGTCCTCGCGGGCGCGGTGGCGGTGGTGAGCCTCACGTCGTCGAGCGACGAGGCCGCGCCGGCCACGACCACCACCACGTCGACGACGACGACCACCACGGCACCCCCGCCCCCTCCCCCACCCCCGGTCTGGCCGCTGACGGGCATGCCGCTCGCCGACCCCGCGGCCGCGGCCCGCCCCACCCTGATCGTGAAGATCGACAACTCGCAGCCCGACGCCCGCCCGCACGCGGGCATCAACCAGGCCGACGTCGTCTACGAGGAGCGGGTCGAGGGCGCCGTCACCCGCTTCATGGCGCTCTTCCACTCCCAGGACGCGGCCCCCGTCGGCCCGGTGCGCTCGGCCCGCACCTCGGACATCGGGCTGTTCCAGCCCATGGGCACGCCGCTGTTCGCGTGGTCAGGGGCCAACGCCATCTTCGAGGAGCGCATCCGCGCCGCCGGCATCGTCGACATCGGCGCCCCGGTGGCCGGCGGGCTCTACAGCCGGGCGGGCGACCGCCGTGCCCCGCACAACCTGATGCTGAACAGCACGCAGGAGGTGTGGGCCGGCAGCTACCCGGGCGCGACGCCACCGAACTCGCAGCTGTTCGCCTACCGGGCGCAGGGGGAGCCGCCGACCGGCGGGACACCGTCGGCCGGGGTCCGCATCGTGTTCGCCGAAGGCGCCGGATCCGCGCCCGTCGAGTACCGCTGGAGCGGCGCCGGCTGGGCGCGGTTCCAGTCGGGCACGCCCCACGTCGACGCCGCAGGCGTGCAGATCGCCCCCGAGAACGTGATCGTGTCGTACACCCCCTATGCCGACAGCGACACCAACGACCAGTTCGGCGTGCCGATCCGCGAGGCGCAGACCGTGGGCGAGGGCGAGGCGCTCGTGCTCACCGGGGGCGTGGCCATCGCCGCCCGGTGGGTCAAGCCGGCGCTCAACATGCCGGCGCAGTACTTCGACGCGGCCGGGGCGCCGATCCGCCTGACCCCGGGCCGCACCTGGGTCGAGCTGCCCGAGCCGGGCACGACCGCCTTCCTCCCGTTCGGGTAGCGGTCGCCGACCCGGGTTCGGGCGCGGCCGGGCACACCCGGACACGGCCGCGCCCGACCGCCGACGCTACGGTGGCCGCCAGCGCCCGCCGGGGGGCGGCGCGACTCGAGGGGGTCACCATGCAACGTCGCCGTGTGCTGGTCGTCGCAGTGCTGTCGCTGCTCGTCCTGGTGCTGGCGGGATGCGACCCGCTGGCCACCCCCGGCGGCGCGGCCCCGCTGCGCTACCGCGACGACGTCTTCACCGCCGTGACGAAGACGTCGAACATCACCTACGGCAGCGCCGTCGACCAGACGGGCCAGAACGTCACCCTGCGCCTCGACATGTACGAGCCCACCGGTGACACCGTCGCGGCCCGCCCCGCGATCGTCTGGGTCCACGGTGGCAGCTTCTGCTGCGGCAACAAGTCGTCGGCCGAGCTCGTCGACGAGGCCAACTACTTCGCCCGCAAGGGCTACGTGAACGTCTCGATCGACTACCGCCTCTGGTCGGGCGGGTGCCCCGGCACCGACGTCGTCAAGTGCCTCACCGCCATCGGCCAGGCCCGCGAGGACGCCCAGACGGCCGTGCGGTTCCTCCGGGAACAGGCGGCCACGTACCGCATCGACCCGAACCGCATCGCCATCGGCGGCTCCTCGGCCGGGGCCATCACCGCCCTCAACGTCGGGTACAGCCCCGAGAACCCGGGCCCCGGGGCCCACCAGGGCTACTCGTCGGCCGTCCGGGCGGCGCAGTCGCTCTCGGGCGCCCAGCTCGCCAGCGGTCCGATCAACGCCGGCGACGCGCCGGCGCTGCTGTTCCACGGCACCGCCGACACCCTGGTGCCGTTCTCGTGGGCGCAGACCACCGTCGACCAGGCGACCGCCGCGGGCCTGCTCGTGGTGCTGCGGACGTGGGAGGGCGAGGGGCACGTCCCCTACACCCAGCACCGCACGCAGATCCTCGAGGAGACCCGCAACTTCTTCTACTGGCGGCTCGACCTGGCCCACGCGGCCCGGTAGGAGCAGGCCCCACCCTGCTCAGAGCATGCGGCGCAGCATGTCGAGCAGGGTGATGCACGAGAACTGCCGCACCCGCACCCGGTCGCCCGGCAGCGTGACCCGGGCGGTGACCGGGTCGGCGTCGCCGACCACGACGCCGAGGAACACCGTGCCGGGCGGGTGGCCCTCGGCGCTCTCGGGCCCCGCGACGCCCGTGACGCCCAACCCCACGTCGGCGCCGAGCAGGTCGCGCACCCCCGCCGCCATCGCCGCCGCGGCCTCGGAGGTCACCACCGGGCCCTCGGGCACGCCCAGCACCGACCACTTGACCTCGGAGGCGTAGGACACCACCCCACCCCGGAACCAGTCGCTGGCCCCGGGCACGTCGACGAGGCGCGAGGCCACGAGCCCACCGGTCAGCGACTCGGCCACCGCCAGGGTGAGGCCCCGGGCCCGCAGCGCGGCGCCGACCGCGTGCTCCATCGTCTCGCCGTCGACCCCGAACACGATGTCGCCGATCAGGCCGCGCACGACGGCGTCCTCGGCGTCGAGCCGCGCCGCGGCGGTCGCCTCGTCGTCGGCCTTGACGGTGATGCGCACCTTGAGGCCCTCGATGCCGCTGGCCAGGAACGCCAGCGTCGGGGCCTCGGGACCGCCGCCGTCGAGCTCGGCCATGTGGTCGGCCAGCTTCTCGGCGAGGCCCGACTCGCTGTCGCCCCAGGTGCGCAGCGTGCGCGACCGGATGACCGCCACCGTGCCGGCCCGCCGCGCCAGGTCGGGCAGGATCGCCCCGCGCACGATCTCCTGCATCTCGTAGGGGACGCCGGGCACGGCGTAGACGACCTTGTCGCCGACCGGGCAGATCAGGCCGGGCGCGGTGCCTGGCTGCGGGTCGGCGATGGCGGTGGCCCCCCGGGGCACGAGCGCCTGGCGCAGGTTGTTGGCGGGCATGCGGCGCCCCCGGGCCGCGAACCGCTCGAGGATGCGGTCGGCGGCGGCGTCGTCGTCGACCAGGTCGACGCCCATCACCGCGGCGATCGCCTCGCGCGTGATGTCGTCCTGCGTCGGACCGAGGCCGCCGCACACGAGCACGGCGTCGGCCCGCGACAGGGCCAGCTCGAGCGCGGCCACGATGCGGTCGCGGTTGTCGCCCACGACCTGCGAGTGGGTGTGGTCGACGCCGGCGAGGGCCAGCTGCTCCCCCATCCACGACGAGTTGGTGTCGACGATCTGGCCGAGCAGCAGCTCGGTTCCGACGGCGACGATCTCACAGCGCACGGCGTCCTCCGGGTGCTCGGCGGTGGGGACAGCGTTCCCCGGCGACCACGCGGGGAGACCGGGGTGGTGCCGGGTCGGGGAACCTTCGTCGTCCCACGGCGACTCAGGATCGTCGCGGGCGAGGTCGCCGCACGACGGAGCGGCGAGGATCCGGCCGGCGGGACAGGTGCGACGTGGGCATCGCTCAGCAGGTTCCTAGGCGCGCACGCCGCCCGAGGCGGTCGCGCGGCTGCCCTCGATCACGTACTGCGCACCGCTGACCAGCGTGAGCACGACCGCGATCCACAGCACGCCGGCCGCCAGCCACGAGTGGTCGTCGGCGACCGGCGGCAGCAGGGCCAGCCCGACCGCCACGGCCTGCACCACGGTCTTGACCTTGGCCCAGAACGACGCCGGCACGGCCAGGCCCCGGCGGCCCCAGTACGACCGGAAGAGCGAGATGCCCAGCTCGCGCACGGTGATGAGGGCGACGGGCAGCCACCAGAACCCCCCGGCGGCGACGAGCGCCCACATGGCGCCCAGGACGAGGGCCTTGTCGGCCAGGGGGTCGAGGAACGCCCCCGACCGGGTGGTGCCGTGGCGCCGGGCGATGTAGCCGTCGACGCCGTCGGTGGCGGCCAGCAGGATCCAGAGGACGACCGTGCCGTAGCTCGGCCCCACGGCGACGATCAGCACCCAGAGCGGCGGTGCGCACAGCAGCCGGGCGAACGTGACGGCGTTCGCGGGGGTGGCGAGGGCCGAGGGACCGAACGAGGACGCCACCGGGCGCCTCACAGGGGTGCGGCGTCGAGGTCGGGGCCGGCCGCCCCCTCGATCCGCACCTTCACCAGCTCGCCCACCGGCAGCGTCTCGGGCACGGCGACGATGCCGTCGATCTCGGGTGCCTCGCGGTGGCTGCGGGCCACACCCGGGGCGTCGACCAGAACCTCGGTGGCCGTGCCGATGAGGTCGTCGCGCTTGCGGGCGGTGATGCCGTCCTGCAGGTCGCGCAGCTCGGCCAGGCGCTCGGCCACGAGGTCGGGCGCGACCTGGCCGTCGAGGTCGGCCGCGTACGTGCCGTCCTCGCGGCTGTAGGCGAAGAAGCCGGCCCAGTCGAGGTCGGCGGCCGCCACGAAGTCGAGCAGCAGGTCGTGGTCGGCCTCGGTCTCGCCCGGGTAGCCGACGATGAAGCTCGAACGGAAGGCGGCGTCGGCCTCGCGGGCGCGGATGTCGTGGATGCGCCGGAGGAACCGGTCGCCGTCGCCCCACCGGCGCATGCGGCGCAGGAGCGGCGCCGAGACGTGCTGCAACGAGAGGTCGAAGTAGGGCACGCCGGTGGCGCACACGCCGTCGATCAGCGCCGGGGTGAGGTCGGACGGGTACAGGTAGAGCAGCCGCACCCGGGCGACCCGGCCGGCGAGCTCGTCGACGAGCGACACGATGCGCCGTTCGCCCCGACCCTGGTCGCGTCCGTACGCGGCGAGGTCCTGGGCGACGAGCACGACCTCGCGCACACCCCCGGCGGCGAGGTCGTCGACCTCGGCGAGGACGGCCTCGACCGGGCGGCTGCGCTGCTTGCCCCGGAAGCTCGGGATGGCGCAGAACCCGCACGCCCGGTCACACCCCTCGGCCACCTTGACGTAGGCCCAGGGCGCCGACGGTACCGGCCGGGGCAGGTTCAGCAGGTCGAGCGACGGCGCGGCGGCCGCCGTGCGGGTCGGGCCCAGCGTGACCGGGACGCCGAAGCCGACGACCGCGTCGGCCTCGGGCAGCGCCTCGGCAAGCTCGTCGGCGTAGCGCTCGGCCATGCAGCCGGTGACGATCAGCTCGGCGGCCTCGGACGTGCGGTCGGACAGGGCGAGCACCACGTCGATCGACTCGCGGCGCGCCTCGTCGATGAAGGCGCACGTGTTCACGACCACGAGGTCGGCATCCTCGGGAGCGCGGGCCGGCACCAGCCCGTCGCCGAGCATGGTGCCGGTGAGCTTGTCCGAGTCGACCTGGTTCTTCGGACAGCCCAGCGTCTCGATCCAGAAGGAACGGGACATCGATCGGAATCTACTTGCCGGGGGGCGTCCGCCCGGCATCGGTGGCGACACCCGCGCCCACCGTCACCGGCGCCCTCACGGCACGACCCACTCGGTCTTGAGGACCGCCTCACCCGTCACGAGCAGGCAGAACGGCCGGCGCGGCAGCTCGTCGACGTGGAACACCCCGTCGGGCCCCGCCGGAGCGGGCACGCGTCCGGACCGCGACATCGCCACGACCATCGCGGGACCGGGCGGACGGAGGCGCCCGGTCACCCGCACCTTGTCGGCCCCGACGTCGAGCTCGATCTCGACCATCGGGCCGCCGGCGCCGCGCCCGGACCGGAACCGGAGGGTGCGCTGGGTCGAGCCGATGAGCCGCCGCTCGACCCGCCCGTCGCGCACCGAGCGTGCGTCGTGCACCAGGCGCGCCACCTCGCCGCCGACCGCAGACCAGGCGAAGGCCTCGCGGGCCGTGGCCCGCCACCCGTCGGGCACGGGATCGCCGAGAGCGGCGGCGCGGTGCAGCTCGGACAGCAGCTGCTCGTCGTCGGGCGCGGGCGCCGGCGGGGGCGCAGCCGGTGTGTCGGTCACGGCCGTGGCTCCCCGGGGGCGCCGGGAGCTCCAGGCACCGCAGGCCCGCCGGGGTGGTGCGAGAGCGCGGCGGAGGGGGGCGGTGGCGCGGTCATGCCATCAGGTGCCGCAGCCGGTCGAGGCAGCGCCCACGGGTGGGCCCGATGCTGCCGACGGGCATGTCGAGGGCGGCGGCGATCTCGTCGTAGGACGGGACAGGGTCGGCCATCAGCAGGCGCAACAGCTTCTGGCAGCGGTCGCCGAGGCGGGCGAACGCCGCCATGAGCGCGCGGTCGCGCTCGTAGACGAGCAGCCCGGTGTCGATGCCGGGGTCACGGCCGGTGGGCTCGCCGTCGAACACGGCGTCGTCGCCGGTGGGCACGAGGCGGCCCGCGATCCGCAGCACCCGCAGGCACTCGTTGCGGGTGGTGGCGGCGATCCAGCCGCCGACGGCGTCGGGGGTGCGGATGCGGTCGAGGTGCTCGACCAGGCGGAGCCACACGACCTGGTTCACGTCGGCGGCGTCGTCGCTGCCCAACCGGTGGCCGCGACAGATGCCGTGCACCATGCCGAGGTACCGATCGACCAGGTCGTCCCACGCCTGCTCGTCGCCCTCGCGCGCCCGGGTGACGAGGTCACCGGCCGCCACAGTCTCCACGGGGAGATCCTACGCTGCGCGGCCGGCTCCACACGGGGTGTTCGGTCGGTCCGGTGGCCGCGGCGCGCCGGGACCAGGCCGTCGCCGGGGACGTGCGGGGCGGCCGCAGGGGATGACGGCCGCCCCGCAGAGCTGTCACTCGGCCCCGATGGCCTCGAGCACGTTCATGCGGCTGGCCCGCCAGGCGGGCAGGATGCTGGCCCCGACACCCACGAGCGCGCCCACGACCGCGAGGATCACGAACGGGCCGATCGGCACCTCGAACACGCCGAACCCCTCGTCGCGGAGCGAGCGCACGATGCCCCACCCGCCGACCAGGCCGAAGGCGAGCCCGAGCACCGTGCCGAACAGCGAGATGATCACCGCCTCCCAGCGGACCGTCGACCGCACCTGACGGCGCCGCATCCCGACGGCCCGGAGCAGGCCGAGCTCGCGGGTGCGCTCGAGCACCGAGAGGGCGATCGTGTTGCCGATGCCGAGGACGGCGATGAACACCGACAGCGCCAGCAGCACGACGATCAGGTTGAGGAAGAAGTCGAGCTGGCCGCCGATGGCGTCCTTGTACTCGTCGACGCTCTGGACCTTGGCCGTCGCGTACGGCTCGACGACCCGCTCGATCTCGGGCTCGGCCTGCGACACCGACACGCCGTCACGGAGCTGGACGAACACCTGGGCGTCGGTGACCGTCGGCACGGCGGCGTCGAAGTCGTCGAGCCCGACCACCCACGAGCCGATGCCGCCCGCTGCGGTCGAGTCGTCGTAGATCCCGGCCACCGTGGCGGTCTGGTCGGCGGCGGGCCGGCGGTCGTCGAGGAACGAGACGGGCACCTCGTCGCCGATCGCCAGGTCCGCGCTGTCGGCCTTCGACTGCGTGATGACGAGCTGGCCGGGCCCGAGCTCGTCGCTGCCGTCGACCATCTTCAGGTCGAGCAGCTGGAAGGCGCCCGTGTTCGTGCCGACGACGCTCGTGTCGTCGCCGCCGACCTTGGCGGGCGAGAACCGCAGCGGCGACACGAGCGCCACGTCGGGCAGCGCCTCGATGTCGGTGGCGACCGTCGTGGGCAACCCCACCATGCCGAAGGTCCCGGAGTCGACCACGAAGTCGCCCACGAAGCTCTCGTCGAGCGTCTTGTCGATCGACGCCCGGATCGACGAGTTGATGACGAAGATGAACGCCACCAGACCCACGCCGATCATGAGCGCCTGGGCCGTGGCCGAGGTGCGCTTCGGGTTGCGGCCGGCGTTGTCCTTGGCCAGGCGTCCGGCCACACCCCGCAAGCGCGCCACGGGCGCACCGAGCGCCCGGCTGACAGGTCGGGCCAGGCCCGGGCTGATGACCACCAACGAGACGAAGACGAGGGCCGCCCCCAGTCCGACGGTCGAGGGCTTCTGCCCGAGGGCGCCCGACACGACGATCGCGAGCCCGATGACGAGCACGGCGAGCCCGACGACGAACCGGACCGGCGACCGGCCGGTGCGGTCGACCGCCACGTCGCGCATCGCCGCCAGCGGCGGCACCCGCGACGCCCGCCACGCGGGCAGCAGGGCGGACACCAGGGTGACGAGCAGCCCGGTGACGATCGAGATGATGACCGCCGTCGGCAGGATCGCCAGGCCGCCCGACGGCAGCTGCAGGAACGATCCCAGCAGGGTGGCGAGCCCGAGGCCGGCGATGAAGCCGAGGACGGAGCCCGCCAGGCCGACGATCATCGCCTCGACGACCACGGCCCGCCGCACCTGCCTCCGCCTCGCCCCGATCGCCCGGAGGAGGGCCATCTCCCGCGTGCGCTGGGCGACGATGATCGAGAACGAGTTGTAGATGACGAAGACGCCCACGAACAGGGCGATGATGGCGAAGACCAGGAAGAAGATCGTGAGGAACGACAGCTGGCTCTTGATGTCGGACTGCGTCTCCTCGGTGATCTCCTTGCCGGTGATCACCTCGACGCCCGTCACGCCGTCGTCCCTCAGCGTCGTCTCGATCGAGTCGGTGACCTCGCGCTGCGACACGCCGTCGTCGGCGACGGCCGAGATCGACGTGTAGCGGCCCGCCTCGCCCAGCAGCTGCTGCGCCTCGGCCTCGGTCCACATCACGTACGACGCGCCGCCGGGGCTGTCGGCGGTGCCGAAGCGCACGATGCCCACGAGCTCGAACGTGTCGACGCTTCCGCTGGTCTGCACCGGCACCTCGTCGCCGACCTGGTAGCCGGTGTCCTTGGCCGACTTGCGGTCGATGACGATCTCGCCGTCGGACTCGGGGGCGCGGCCGTCGGTGAGGTCGAACGGGTTGAGCTCGTCGACATCGACCCAGTTGGTGCCGAACGTGGGTGCCCCCATCGCCGGGTCGCCGACCGCGTCGCCGTCCTTGTCGATGATCTGGGCGTAGCCGTCGATGCCCCCGGCGGCCGCCTTCACGCCGTCGGCCGACTCGACGTCGGGCAGGATCGAGGCGTCGATGCGGCCCCGGACGTCACCGAAGTCGCCCTCGAACGTCTGGTCGGAGCGCACGACCGCGTCGGTGTCGCGGAACACGTCGGCGAACAGGTCGTCGAACGACCGGTTCATGGTGTCGGTCAGCACCAGGACGCCGCCCATGAAGGCGACCCCCAGCGCGACCGCGGCGAAGGTGGTGATGAGCCGGGCCTTGTGGGCCATCAGGCCCCGGAGTGCGACCTTGAGCACGGCTACTCCCCGAACGACTTGAGCAGGTCGAGCACGCGCTCGGCGGTCGGCTGCTCCATCCGGTCGACGATCCTGCCGTCGTTCAGGAACAGCGCGGTGTCGGCGTAGGACGCCGCCCCCGGGTCGTGGGTGACCATCACGATGGTCTGGCCCATCTCGCGCACCGCCCGCCGCATGAAGTCGAGGATCTCGGTGCCGCTGCGCGAGTCGAGGTTGCCGGTGGGCTCGTCGGCGAAGATGATCTGCGGCCGGCTGGCCAGGGCGCGGGCCACGGCGACGCGCTGCTGCTGGCCGCCCGACAGCTCGCTGGGGCGGTGGCCGAGCCGGTCGGCCAGGCCCGTGGTCTTCACGACCGTCGCCAGCCACTCCTCGTCGGCCGACCGCCCGGCGAGCGTGAGCGGCAGGCGGATGTTCTCGGCCGCGGTGAGCGTGGGCACCAGGTTGAACGCCTGGAACACGAAGCCCACCTTGTCGCGCCGCAGCAGCGTGAGCTCGTCCTCGCTGAGGTCGCCGAGGTCCTGGTCGCCGATGAAGACCTGGCCGCCGGTCAGCGAGTCGAGGCCCGCCATGCAGTGCATGAGGGTCGACTTGCCCGAGCCCGACGGGCCCATGACGGCGGTGAAGTGTCCCGAGGGCATGTCGACCGACACGTCGTCGAGGGCCACGACGGCCGTGTCGCCGGAGCCGTAGACCTTGGTGGCACCCACAGCGCGCGCTGCGGGCGTGGGGGCGGTGCCGACGGCGCCGGGCGTGGCGTCGGCGGCGGAGGCTGCGAACGGAGGGGGCGAATCCGCCGGATTTTCCATGACCGCGACGCTAGGCGTGTCGGACCGGGGTGTCGTCACCTTTGGCGCCGATGCGCCGTCCTCCCACGGGACGACACCGGTCGGGCGCCGGGTGCCACCGCGGTTGGGCGGGCGGGACGCGGATGGACGGTCGGCGGTCGGTCAGCGACCCGGGGTGACGAGGCCCGACTCGTAGGCCAGGACGACCGCCTGCACGCGATCGCGCAGCCCCAGCTTCATCAGCACCCGGCCGACGTGGGTCTTCACCGTCGTCTCGCCGAGCACGAGGGCGTCGGCGATCTCGGCGTTGGACAGCCCGCGGGCGACCAGGCCGAGCACCTCGCGCTCGCGGTCGGTGAGCGTCGCCATCGCCGGCGGCTCGGAGGGCTGCGCCGGCCGCTGCGACAGCTCGGCGACGAGCCGTCGTGTCACGGACGGGGCCAGCAGGGCGTCGCCTCCGGCCACGACGCGGATGGCCCGCACCAGGTCTTCGGGAGGTGTGTCCTTCAGCAGGAAGCCGCTCGCGCCGTTCCGGAGGGCGGCGTAGACGTGGTCGTCCATGTCGAACGTCGTGAGCATCAGCACCCGCACGTCGAGGGGCCGCTCGGCCGTGGGACCGACGAGCCGGCCGGTCGCCTCGATGCCGTCGAGGTGCGGCATGCGCACGTCCATGAGCACGACGTCGGGTCGGTGGCGGTGGGCGAGCGAGACCGCCTCGGCGCCGTCGGCGGCCTGGCCGACCACCGTGATGTCGTCCTCGGTCTCGAGGATGAGGCGGAAGCCCGTGCGGACGAGCTCCTGGTCGTCGGCGACCAGGACCCGGATCGGGGCGCTGGGGACCCCGCTCACAGCCGCACGGTCTCGGGGGCCACGGCCCGGTCGAGCGGCAGGCGGGCCCGGACCCGGAAGCCGCCGCCCGGGTGGGCCCCCACCACGAGCTCGCCGTCGTAGGCGGCCACGCGCTCGCGCATGCCGGCGAGGCCGTGCCCCTCGCCGCCGGGCTCGAAGCCCGGCCCGTGCCCGTCGTCGGCCACCACGATGGTCAGCGCGTCGACACCGAACGCCACCCGCACCTCGGCCCGCGCCGGGCCGGCGTGCTTCATCGTGTTCGTCAGGGCCTCCTGCACGATCCGGAAGGCGGCGAGCTCGATGCCCGACGGCAGCGGCCGCGCCGCCCCGTCGGTGCGCAGCCGGACGTCGAGGCCGGCGTCTCGATAGCCGTCGACCAGGCCCGCCAGGTCGTGCAGCGACGGCTGCGGCAGGCGGGCGGCGAGTGTGGGCTGATCGCCCTCGTCGCCCGACCCCGCGCGCAGCACGCCCAGGGCCCGCCGCATCTCGCGCAGGGCGTCGCGCCCCGTGGTCTCGACCTGGCCGGCCGCCTCGGCCGCCGCCCCGGGGTCGAGCTCGACCAGCCGCCGGGCGGCCCCGGCCTGGACCACCATCACGCTGACGCTGTGGGCGACGATGTCGTGCATCTCCCGGGCGATGCGCGAGCGCTCCTCGCGCACGGCGTCGCGGGCGCGCTCGTCGCGCTCGCGCTCGGCTCGACGCGCCCGCTCCTCGACCAGCTCGAGCCTCTCGCGGCGCAGTCGCCGGCTGTCGCCCCACACCCACACGGCGATGAGGATCACTGCCCCCACCACCACGTCGCCCCAGGAGTCCGCGTTCGGATCGTCGGAGGCGACCAGCGCGACCGGCTGCAGGGCCAGCACGACCGCCAGGCCGACCCGGGCCGACCGGCGCGACCCGAACAGCCCCACCGAGTAGAGCGCGACGAGCGAGGCGATGAACGGCCCCGCTCCCGGGAACAGCCAGATCGAGTGGACCGCCATGGTCGTCCAGCAGATCGCCATGACCACGAGCGGGCGGGTCCGCCGCCAGAGCAGCGACACGGCGGAACCCAGCGCCAGCACGACGCTCGTCGCGTTGCCGGGCTCGAAGCCCGGCTGCTGCGGCGCGAACTCGGTGATGACGCCGATCGACGCCACGCACAGCACCGTCATCACGTCGATGACGACCGGATGCGGGTCGCGCAGCCGGTCGTACACGGCGGAGAGCGTCGCCATGGCCGGTGACGCTACCGGGGTGTGCCGCGGGCGCTCGTCGTCCGTGACGGTGATGTGCCGTCGTCCCGGAGGATGAGGCTGCGGTGACGACGAGGGTCCGACCGACCGCCCGCCGGGCCGGTGCTCAGTCGTCGCCGCCGTCGGTGAGCTCCTCGAGCTCCTCGACGGTCATCAGCACGGCCCGCGCCTTCGACCCCTCGGACGGGCCGACCACGCCGCGCTGCTCGAGCAGGTCCATCAGCCGCCCGGCGCGGGCGAACCCGACCCGGAGCTTGCGCTGGAGCATCGACGTCGACCCCAGCTGGCTGCGGACCACGAGGTCCATGGCCTGCCACAGCATGTCGTCATCGTCGTCGCCGCCGGCGCCGCCCGACGACCCCGACGACGACCCGCCGGGCCCGTCGTCGGACCCCTGCACCGAGTCGTCGAACCGCACCTCGGGCGCCTGGCGCTTCCACACCGAGGCGACCTTGCGCACCTCCTCCTCGGTGACCCAGGCACCCTGGATGCGGCGGGCCACCGACGAGCCCCCGTCGAGCACGAGCATGTCGCCCTTGCCGACGAGCCGCTCGGCCCCGCCCTGGTCGAGGATGACGCGGCTGTCGGTCACCGACGACACCGCGAACGCGATGCGGGCGGGCACGTTGGCCTTGATCAGGCCCGTGATGACGTTGACCGACGGGCGCTGGGTGGCGATGACCAGGTGGATGCCCACGGCCCGCGCCATCTGGGCCAGGCGGGCGATCGACTCCTCGACGTCGCGCGCCGCGACCATCATGAGGTCGGCGAGCTCGTCGATGACGACGAGCACGAAGGGCAGGCGCGGGTACTTGGTGCCCCCCGCCGCCCCCCCGCCGCCGGCGCCGGCCGCGGCGTCGCCGTCGTCGTCATCGTCATCGGAGTCGCTGGCCACGGCGCCCAGCAGCACCGACGCGTCGTCCACGAGGTCGCCCTTGTCGACCGCGGCGTTGTAGCCGGTGATGTCACGGAAGCCGACCTCGGCCAGCAGATCGTAGCGGCGCTCCATCTCCTTGACCGCCCAGGCCAGAGCGTTGGCGGCCTTCTTGGGGTTGGTCACCACCTGCGTGAGCAGGTGCGGCAGCCGGTCGTACTGCCCCATCTCGACCCGCTTGGGGTCGACCAGGATCATGCGCACCTGGTCGGGCGTCGACCGCATGAGGATCGACGTGAGCAGCGAGTTCAGGCAGCTCGACTTGCCCGCCCCGGTGGCCCCCGCGATGAGCACGTGGGGCATCGCCGCCAGGTTCATCATGATCGAGCGGCCGTTGATGTCGCGCCCGATGGCGACCTCGAGGGGGTGCTTCGCCCGCCGGGCCTCCTCGCTGATGAGGATGTCGCCGAGCGCCACGATCTGGCGGCGGGCGTTGGGGACCTCGACGCCGATCGCCTGCTTGCCCGGGATGGGGGCGAGGATGCGCACGTCGGGCGTCGCCATGGCGTAGGCGATGTCCTTGTGCAGGCTGGTGACCCGGTTGACCTTGACCCCCGGGCCGAGCTCGAGCTCGTAGCGCGTCACGGTGGGACCCACGACCATGCCCACGAGGCGGGTCTCGACCCCGTGGTCGGCCAGCGCCTTCTCGAGGGTGCGGCCGGTGTCCTCGATCATCTTGCGGTCGATCTGCTGCGAGCCGGAGCGCTCCAGCAACGTGATCGGCGGCAGCTTCCACGGCGAGCCCTTGGCCGCCGGGCCGAGGGCGATCTCGAGCTGCTCGGGCTCGACGGTGTCGGGCTGCGGCGCCTCGAACCGCGGCGCCTTGCGCTTCGGCGGCTTGACCCCCTTGGGCGCGCCCGTGGCCGTGGCGTCGTCGGCCCCGGCGGGCGAGGACTCGACGAGCGTCGGGTCGTCGGGCACCAGGGACGGGTCGATGTCGTCGGTGAACGGCTCGGCCTGGTCGCCGGACTCGTACGGCAGGCGGAACAGCGTGGCGAGGCGCTGGTTGATGCGGGACGTCAGCGGGCGGACGCCCGCCACCGTGCGGTCGGCGGCGTCGCGCAGCGGCGTGCGCGTGAGCACCACCAGGCCCCCGACCGCCATCAGCACCAGGAACGTGACGGCGCCTCCGTGGCCGAGCGCACCCTCGAGCGGGGTGCCGACCGCCGCGCCCAGCCAGCCGCCGGCCGAGCGGAGCTCGTCCTCGGGCCCGCCGAACGTCGGGCTGCCCCCCAGCACGTGCGCGAGCCCGGCGACCGCCAGCACCAGCAGCACCGCGCCGACGCCGACGTGGGCGGCGGCGTTGGGGACGTCGTCGTCGCCGTCGGCCGGCGCCACCGGGGGCTTGCGGGCGATGAGCGACGCGCCCCCGAGGGCGAGGGCCGGTGGCAGCAGGTAGCGCAGCCAGCCGAGGGCGGTGGCGGCCAGGTCGGCCAGCCCCCGCCCGACGGGACCGCCGCCGCCCGCGTAGATGCCGAGCCCGCACACCACGGCGGCGGCGGCGAGCAGCAGGCCGGTGACGTCGTCGGCGTGGGTGCCGAGGACCTTCGACGACGACCGCAGGGCGCGGGTCGTCAGCGTGGGGGGCGCCGGGCGGCGCGCCGTCGACCGCTTGGCGGCGCCACGCGTGCCCGACGAGCCCTTCCGGGAGGTGCGCTTGCCCGCCATCGGCGAGCCGCCGGAGCGCGAGCGACCCGAGCGCCCCTCGGACGAGGAGCGGGACGACCCCCCGGAGCGGGAGCGGGAGGGCGAGCGGGACCCCTGGCGCGTGCTCACAACGGCAACAAAGCTACCAGCAGCCACATGCGCAACATCAGCATCAGGCGTCGGCGGCGCTGGTCGGGAGCGGGGCCCGGGGGCACCGGTCGATGATGGCCCCGCGGCGGGCCGCACCGGTGGACCCCCGCCGGTGGCGCCCGCCGCGGCCGGCGTCCGGACCGCGCCCGGCCGCCGGGGGCGGCGACTACGGTCCGGCCGGTGACCGAGGCGATCGTGCCGATCTTCCGGGTGGCCGACGGCCGGGCCGCGGCGTCGTGGTACGAGCGGTTGGGCTTCCGCGTCGTCGACGAGCACCGCTTCGCGCCCGACCTCCCGCTGTACCTGTTCCTGCGCCGGGGCGACGACGTCTGGCTGCACCTGTCCGAGCATGCGGGTGACGCCACCCCCGGCACGCTCGTGTACCTCTACGTCGACGACGTCGACGCGGTGGCCGCCGAGTTCGGCGTCGCGGTCACCACGCAGCCCTGGGCTCGCGAGGTCGCCCTCACCGACCCCGACGGCAACCGCCTCCGCGTCGGTCAGGTCCCGACCGCGTGAGCCGGGGCGTCGCCGTCGTCACCGGCGCCAGCTCGGGCATCGGCGCGGCCTCGGCCCGGGCCCTGGCCGGCGACGGGTGGCAGGTCGTGGTCGGCGCCCGGCGCACCGACCGGCTGGCGGCGCTGGCCGACGAGATCGGGGCGACCGCGCGTCCGCTCGACGTGACCGACGAGGGGTCGGTCGCCGCCTTCGTGGCGGCGGTGCCCGCGTGCCGGCTGCTCGTCAACTGCGCCGGGGGCGCCCTCGGCCTCGCGCCGGTGGCCGAGGCCGACGACGACCAGTGGCGCACGATGTACGAGACCAACGTGCTGGGCACGGTGCGCATGATCCGCGCGCTGCTGCCCGCGCTCGAGTCGAGCGGCGACGGCCAGGTCGTCACGATCGGGTCGATCGCCGGGTCCGAGCCCTACCCCGGGGGTGCCGGCTACAACGCCGCGAAGTTCGCGGTGCGGGCGGTCATGGGGGTGCTGCGCCAGGAGCTGCTGGGCCGGCCCGTGCGGGTGTGCGAGATCGACCCGGGGCTGGTCGAGACCGAGTTCAGCCTGGTCCGCTTCGGCGGCGACGCCGAGCGGGCCGCGAGCGTGTACGCCGGCGTCGAGCCGCTCTCGGGCGACGACGTGGCCGAGTGCGTCCGCTGGGTCGCGTCCCGGCCGTCCCACGTGAACGTCGACCAGCTCGTGGTGCTGGCCCGCGACCAGGCCGGCGCCCGCCAGGTCCACCGCCGCCCGACCTGACGGCGACCGAGGCGAGGCCGGACAGACCGGACGGGCGCGACGGCGGACGGGCACCGGGGCGGGTCCGGGCCGCCCGCTCGCGGCCCCTGGTCCCCGCCCGGTCACGCCGTTCAGCGAGGTTGGCAGGCGGGGCACCACGTGGCCGTGCGGCCGTCGAGCGTCCGCGACCGCAGCTCGGCGCCGCACCGCGGGCACGGCAGGCCGGCCTGCCCGTAGACGTCGAGCCGCTGCTGGTTGCGGCCCTCGCGGCCCTCGACCGTGCGGTAGTCGGACAGCGTGGTGCCGCCGTAGCGGATGCTGCCGGCCAACACGTCGCGCAGGGCGTCGAGCAGCGCCGCCGCCTGGGCCCGGGTCACCGTGCGCCGGGCCGGGTGGATGCGGGCCCGCCACAGGGCCTCGTCGGCGTAGATGTTCCCGACGCCCGCGATCGGTCGCTGGCTGAGCAGCTGCGTCTTCACCGCCCGGCGACTGGCCCGCAACGACCGCCAGAACGCCTCGGCCGTCAGCGAGCGGTCGAGGGCGTCGGGCCCCTGCACCGCCAGCGTGCCGGCGTAGCGGCCGCCCTCGGCCACGGCCAGGCGCCCGAACCGGCGGACGTCGCGGTACTCGAGCGCCTCTCCCCCGCCGTCGAGCTGCCACCACGCCCGCACGTAGGCGTCGCCTGCGTCGCCCGGCGGTCGCACCCGCAGCGATCCGGTCATGCCCAGGTGGACGACCAGCTCACGGTCGTCGTCGAGGCCGATCAGCAGGTACTTGCCCCGCCGACCCACCCGCTCGACCTGGGCCGGTCCGACCTCGAGCGCCGGCGTGAACTTCGGATGCGGGTAGGCCCACGCGTCGCCCAGCCGCCGCCCCGCGAGCAGCGGCTCGAGCTGGCGGCGGATCGTCTCGACCTCGGGGAGCTCCGGCACGGCGGCGTGCGGGGACGGGCGCCGGGCCCGCCGCCCGGCGTCAGGCCTCGGTCACGACGGGCACGATCATCGGCCGGCGCCGCGTCGATTCGTTGACGAACTTCCCGGCCGCCCGCCGCACGACCTTCTGCAGGGCCTCGACCTCGGTGGCGCCCGTGGCGAACGCGTCCTTCACCGCCAGACGGACGGCATCCGCGCACTCGGCGAGCAGCGGCTCGGCCTCGGGGGCGTAGACCCACCCCCGGGTGATGACCTCGGGCCCGACGAGGATGGCGCCCGTCTTGACGTCGACGGTCACCACCACGACCACGACGCCCTCCTCGGCCAGCACGCGTCGGTCGCGGAGGACGCCCTGGCCGACGTCGCCGATGATGCCGTCGACGAACAGGTAGCCCGACGGGACCGCCTGGCGCTCGACCCGCATGCCGTCGTCGTGGAGCACGAGCTGATCGCCGTCGGTGCACACGTGCACCTCGTCGTCGGGCACGGCGCCGACGGCCTTGGCCAGCTTGGCGTGGGCGACCATGTGCCGGTACTCGCCGTGGACGGGCACGAAGTGCTCGGGCCGCACGATCGACAGCAGGGTCTTGAGCTCCTCCTGCTTGGCGTGCCCCGAGGCGTGGACGTCGGAGATGCCCGAGTGCACGACCTCGGCGCCGAGCCGCACCAGGCCGTCGATGACCTTCGAGACGTTCATCTCGTTGCCGGGGATGGGGTGCGACGACAGGATCACCGTGTCGTCGGCGTCGATCTCGAGCCAGCGGTTGTTGCGCTGCGCCATCAGCGACAGCGCCGACATGGGCTCGCCCTGGCTGCCCGTCGAGATCACGCACACCTGGCCCGGTGGCAGGTCGCGCACGTCGTCGATGTCGACCAGGGCGTGGTCGGGGATGCGCAGCAGCCCCATCTC
>Ga0111538_10003221_pt1 | contig 22874 bp, 19 predicted proteins | sample SoiMethybrSBSTD1_FD_79669 | JGI IMG/M metagenome (GOLD analysis project Ga0111538, IMG submission 79669) | Bulk soil microbial communities from a Populus tree surrounding site in Tennessee, USA - Soil MetaG P. TD hybrid SBSTD1 (version 2)... | ecosystem: Environmental > Terrestrial > Soil >...
ATGCAGGCACAGAATTCCTCAGAAGCAAACATGGAGTTGAGAACTCATTTAACGCTGGAGACAGTATTAATGCGATTGACTGGAGCCTGAAGTCAAAAAACAAGGACGTGTTTGAATATGTGAGGACTTTGATTGCGTTAAGAAAAGATCACCCCGCATTTCGAATGAAAACAGCACGTGAAATAGCCACGAATCTTCAATTTTACAGGCAAAACCCCGGGATCATTCTTTACATCATCAATGGCAAAGCTGTCGGTGACAAGTGGGAGAGGGTGCTTGTTATTTACAACGGGCAACCCTTAAACCGGAGTATCAACCTGCCTTCTGGTAAGTGGCAAAAGTTTATGTTGCCCGGCGATGAATACCGTGACTACCAGGGTGAACCATCCATAATGACAAAACCATTTAGCTGTACTATTCTTTATCAACAATGACAACAAAGTTAATTTTCTGAAACAACCTGTATTTTGCAAAATCAGGGCATGAGTTGCGCATGTTGTTTTCCGGGATTTTCATAACAATTATTTTATTTCCCAGGACTCGTGTCTGTACATTTTTATAATCTTAACCTCCTTGAATAGAAACGATGGGCAATAAACGAGAGAGGTAGCCCAATTGCAGTGATTAATATGAGGGTGGCAATGATCGCCTGTTTAAAGTTAAATGGCGAAACCGATGCGTTGCTCAGGGGCACTACCACGCGGTTCATTATAAGCCAGATAAATATGCCATATAAGACGCCGGTTACTAGACGATTCCAGGATTGCAGTTTCAATTTAGGATATATGAAAAAGAACAACAAGGTCCATAAAAACGCGATCAGGTAATGAAAAAAGAATCCATAAACAACCATTTCATTGCCTGCTGCATATGCATCCTTTCCAAATACCGCGCTGGCGATATATTTGGGCACGATCAACGGATCTTTTCCGGTTTTGAAATAAAACTGCACCAATGCAGCGGTGATGTCAAGAGTACCAACGAGCAGGCCCGACAATAAAACCGTTCGCCAAAAATTCTTTTTCAATTTTAATGGATTGTTAGATGAGTTTTTCCATTCCACACCTTCGAATAGAAAATGGTGGTTATGAAGATAAACCATTAACATAAAAACAGGTACTAAATGTGATAGCCGTGATTATTTGTAACTTGGCACGCCAGGTAATATTCTTTTATTCAAATTACTTTTTTTGTCCATCGGCCACTTCGCAAGTACATAAATGAAAGCACAAATAACACAAACCAATAAAGCAGTTCCGAGGTCCATGCCCACGCAAGTGACAAGTTCCAAACCTGGAGCACGAGATATATATAAATGCTGTATAGAAGTATCGTGATGATTTCTATCAAAAGATTAATTCTCGTATTACCCGTTCCCGTCACTCCATTCAGCCAAACGGTGGCGACCGACATAAATAACACTCCAACGGTAACTATTCGCATTACCGGGATAGCATCATCAATAAAATCCCCGCTTCGTCCGTACAGACTGAGAAATACTGCGGGGAACAAATTCATAAACAGACAGATTGTTGCGGTAAATATGAAACTAAGCCGGGTAATTTTTTTTATTAGAAAGATCACCTTGTCCTTTTTACCCTGACCGATAATATTACTCACCATGGCATTGCTGGTGCTGGCAAATGCCCATATGAAAATGCCAAAGACAGCAAAAATATTCCGCATAGTATTGCTTATGGCAAGTTTGCGTTCACCATGATGTTCTATTAGAACATAAAATAGCAGCCATGCGCTGACGCTTATTACAAACTGAAGCACCAATGGTGAGGACTGGCGAAATATCAGCCCCGACACCTGCCTATTGAATTTCATATGAGAAAACAATGAAAATCGCCGGTGAAACCTTTTCATGAAAATGATGCAATAAACAACAGCCAGGCCCAATGCCTCTGAAATTACCGATGCGACGGCTGCACCATTGAAGCCGAGCCGGGGGAATCCAAAATGACCATAGATCAGGGAATAATCAAGAAAAATATTTAATACAGATTGAATGAAAAAGCCATATTTCATAAACCTACTGTTATTGGTTCCCACCAACAACGCATTGGCCATCTGGAAAAGGTAAAGGAATGGCAATCCCCATATCCTGATTTTAACAAAACTTATTGCTTCCCTTTGAACGGTAGGGCTGTTGAGTACGCCGGAAAGAAAAAGGGGACCGACAATATATGTAATCAGAATCCCGCCCATTGCGAAGAGTAGCGCAATCCATGCCGACTGGGAAAACAATCTTCCAATCTGCTCCGGCCTGTTTTCACCCGCCCTTCTTGCCAACAACGCTTGCAAACCACTGTTTAACCCATTTCCCACCAATGCGAACACGAGATAGTAAACCCCGGTAATTCCTGCCACGCCCAATTCTGTTTCGCCAAGCCCGCTTAAAAAAACGGTGTTGGCAACAAAATTTATCTGGGGAACAAGCATCGCCAGTGAGATCGGCAACGCAATCTTTAATATCTGTTTGTTAGAAATTTCTACCTGGAGGTTGTTATTTGGAACAGGGTTTGACATATCGTTTGGGTGGACAAACCTACAATAGTTATTTTTGTCCGTCATTACCACAATAAACAGAAAGGTGAAACAGGTTTATCACATCGACTCGGAAAGAAATACAGAAACAACGCAGCAAATCTTATCCATTCGTATCGGCGAACGTCATTTCGGCTTTGCCATTACCTCTGCTGATGCAGGTGAATTGTTTAAGCTTACCTGGTATACCGGCACCGAAATAGACGAACCGGCGTTAAAGGAATTGTATCAAAAGCATACTGAATTGCAGAAGACATTCCGGCATGTATTCATCTGTTACGACTATCCGCAAAGCGTATTGGTGCCTTTAAATCATTATAAGCAGGACGACGCCAAGTTGCTGCTTCAATCGATGTTTGGAATCAGTGGAAAAGACGCTGTCGTAACTGAACCCGTACCTGGCTGGCAAATTCACAACATATATTCGGTGCCAAAAGACGTTTACGACTGGTCCTACCAATATTTTCCTTCGAGCAATTACTGGCACGCCTATAGTATCGGGATTAAGAATTCCGTTGTCACGGATTTTGAAGGTTCTTTAGCTGCAGACTTTCGACCTGATGAATTTGCCCTGGTCGTCACACGGGGAGTAAAGGTGTTGCTGACGCAAACTTTTCCCTATTCAACTCCCGCCGATGTGGTGTATTATTTGTTAGACACCTGCAGGCAATTTTCGTTTCAGCAAGAAACAGTTCGGTTATCGCTGGCCGGCCTGATCGCTAAAGATTCAGCATTGTACAAAGAGCTTTACCAATATTTTTTGCATATCAGGTTTAGAAAAAGTGAATGGCGGATACATACGGCAGAACGCCAGGACTATCCGGAACATTTTTTTACTTCCCTCAATGATTTGGCCAAATGCGCATTATAAGCGGCGAATACGGCGGCAGAAGAATCAATCCGCCTTCCAAAATGCCCCACACAAGGCCAACCACTGACGTTGCCAAAGAAGGCCTGTTTAATGTATTGCAACATAAGATCGATATTGAAGGAATGAAAACACTCGATCTTTTCGGTGGTACGGGCAGTATAAGCTATGAGCTTGCCTCAAGAGGCGCAGGCGACCTTACCCTTGTGGAAAAGGATAGTACTATGTATGAGTTTATACGAAAAACGATCAGGGAGCTCAGGATAGAAAACATAACGACGGTGAAAATGGACGTTTTCAAATTTTTGGAGCAGTGCAGCGAAAAATTTGATTTCATTTTCGCAGGTCCTCCATATGCATTGATAAATATTGATGAATTGCCTCGACAGATTTTCGAAAAAGATCTGCTGAATAAAGACGGATGGTTTGTGCTGGAACATACTCCGAGAAATGATTACAAAACCTTCCCTTATTACAAAACAGAAAGAAACTACGGTACAACAATTTTCTCCATTTTCGTGAACGAGTAACGATGTTCAAAAAAGAAGCCCGGGCAATATTTAAAGAAAAAAGATTGGCTCTTTCAGAAGAAGAAAGAATGAAGTTTGACGACCTTTTGCTGATACAGTTTCAGACCGCGGAACTTCCTTTTATCGAAGCCCTGCTTACTTACTGGCCCATTGAAGAAAATAACGAGCCCAATACTCATTTATTTACAGAGTTCATGCGATTCAGGAATCCCGGGGTAAAAGTCTGCTATCCAAAAACAGACTTTGAAGCGGGTTATATGCAGGCGGTGATGACTGATATTGATACCCCATTTTCAAAAACAATTATGAACATACTCGAGCCTCAGACAAATGACGAGTTGAAGCCTGTTGAAATCGATATGGTTTTTGTGCCTTTGCTGGCGTTTGATAAAAAAGGTTTCAGAGTTGGCTATGGAAAGGGATTTTACGACAAGTGGCTTGCTGATTGCAGACCTGATTGCATCAGGATTGGCTTCTGCTATTTTGAGCCGATTGAATCACTCGATGACCGCAATGAATTTGATGTACCTTTAAACATCGCCATTACTCCGCACAACGTTTATGTTTTCTAACTTTTTTCTCAAATCTTTTCGGATACTTTTATTGCCCTTCTCTTTTTTGTACTGGTTGATGATTGCGGTCCGTAACTGGCTTTACAATAAAAATATATTACGCTCAACTTCGTTTGGATTGCCGATTATTTGTGTTGGTAATCTTGCCGTAGGCGGAACAGGAAAGTCGCCTATGGTGGAATACCTCGTTCGGCTTTTGAAAGATCAGCTTAAGGTCGCCACGCTCAGCCGCGGATATAAACGAAGGACCAAAGGTTATGCTTTGGCGGATGATCGGTCAACGGCGCTGGAAATAGGTGATGAACCGATGCAGTTTCATGTCAAGTTTCCCGATATTTCGGTGGCTGTGGGCGAACAACGATTGGAAGCAATACCTCAATTGTTGCACGACAGGCCCGACACGCAGACAATTATACTAGACGATGCATTTCAGCACAGGGCGATCAAAGCAGGATTGAATATTCTGCTGACTGATTACAGCAATCTTTTTACACGTGATTTCTACCTGCCTGCCGGGGATCTTCGTGACCTGAAATCAGAGTACAGGCGTGCCGAAATTATTGTAGTAACTAAATGCAAACCGGATTTAACGATCCACGAGAGGGAAAAAATAATAAATGAAATTGCCCTGCGAAACGGGCAAACGATTTTTTTCGCGGCGATGGAATATGGGCAACCCTATCATATTATGAGCCATGCCAGGTTTTCATTGACGGAGAATACCGAGGTGCTGCTGGTATCAGGGATCGCAAATCCACGGCCATTGAAGAGCTTGCTGGAAAAGTACAGCAAGACATATTATATGATCCAATTTTCTGATCACCGCATATTCACGATCGATGATCTGAAAGACATTAACAAGAGGTTTAAGGCGATAGACTCGGTTAATAAAATTATTCTGACAACTGAGAAAGATGCTGTACGTTTAGTAAAATTCAATGCTGAGATAGCTAATTGGCCACTGTATGTTATTCCTGTCCGGCACCATTTTTTGTATGGTGAAGAAGACAGGTTCAACCAGCGGGTCATACATTTCATTCGCAATTTCAGCCTGTAGGTCAAACGATACATTATGGGAAGGAGAAATAATTCAAAGAAAAAGCATCGTGCAGCCGGAGCAATAAAAACGCTTAAAGGAAAATTAGACATTACCCGTTCGGGCGTTGGTTTTGTGATCGTCCCGGACCAGGAAACAGATGTACTTATCCGTCCATCGGATTTTAATACTGCGCTGCATGGTGATATAGTTAGGGTAAAGATCAAAAGCGCCTTTGGCAGGCGCATGCAGGGAGAAGTGATGGAAGTAGTCGAAAGAAGAAGAACAGAGTTTGTCGGGCATATTGAGATCAGCAAAGATTTCGCATTCTTTGTTACCGATACGGATAAACCAATGCCCGATCTCTTTATTCCCCTTGACAGCATCAATGGTGCAAAAGACAGGGACCGGGTTGTTGCGCGCCTGGTGCAATGGGAAAAAGGAGATAAGCGCCCCGTTGGGGAAGTAGTGATGGTGCTGGACCCGGAAAACTCCAATGATGCAGCGATGAAAGAGATATTGTTGGAAAACGGGTTTCCGCTGGAGTTTCCCGATGATGCGTTGGAAGTCGCGGCAAGGATTTCCGAAGCTATCAACCAGGATGAAATAAAAGCCAGAAAAGATTTCCGGGATATTCTCACATTTACAATTGATCCTTTCGATGCCAAAGATTTTGATGATGCGATCTCATTTCGGCAGATAAAACATGATTTATATGAGATAGGCGTGCACATTGCCGATGTCTCTCACTACGTGGAGCCCGACAACGCCCTTGACAAGGCTGCGTATCAGAAAGCTACCTCGGTTTACCTGCCCGACCGGGTAAATCCCATGTTGCCGGAACACATTTCAAATGTGCTTTGTTCATTGCGTCCCAACGAAGACAAGCTTACTTTTTCGGTCGTTTTTGAAATGAATCTCAGGGCGGAAGTAAAACATTGCTCGTTCGGAAAGACGGTCATTCATTCAAATCGCCGTTATACATACGAAGAAGCACAGCAGATCATCGAAGAAAAAGCGGGCGATCATTCCGAAGTAATCTTATTGTTGAATGACCTCGCGCAAAAAATGCGCAAGAAACGCTTTAATAAGGGCGCCATTAACTTTTCATCGCAGGAAGTAAAGTTTAAACTTGATGAAAAGGGCGACCCGATTGGGATCATGATAAAAGAAAGCCTGGAAGCGCACCAGCTGATCGAGGAATTTATGTTGCTCGCAAACCGTTATGTTGCTGAATATGTTTCCAAAGTGAAATTGAAGGGCAAACCAATACCGTTTCCTTACCGCATTCATGATACACCTGACGAGGAAAAACTACTGCCTTTTGTGGCTTTTGCGAAGAAGTTCGGTCACAAATTCGACGTATCATCGCCCGATGCCATTGCAGCGTCATTTAATCAATTACTCAAGGACGCGCATGGACGGCCCGAGCAGCATGTGCTGGAACAGCTTGGCATCCGAACAATGGCCAAGGCGAAATACACCATCGAGAATGTCGGCCACTATGGATTGGGTTTTGAACATTATTGCCATTTCACCTCTCCAATTCGCCGGTATCCTGATGTAATGGTCCACCGCATCCTGAACGATGTATTGGTCGATAATCTATCCATAGACAAGAAGCTGGATGAAAAATGTAAGCATTCCAGCGAAAGGGAAAGAGCGGCTATGGAATCGGAGCGTAGTGCAAATAAATATAAGCAGGTTCAGTACATGCGCAACTTCCTCGGCGAAGAATTTGACGGCGTGATCAGCGGTGTTGCGAGTTTTGGTTTTTGGGTAGAAACGGTAGAACACAAATGTGAAGGCCTTGTCAGTGTAAACAGTTTGCTCGAATATGATGAATTCCGTCATGTGGAATCCGAATATTGCCTGGTGGGAATGAGAAGTGGAAGAAAATTCAGAATGGGCGACAAGCTGCGGATAAAAGTGGTAGCAGCAAATCTTGTGAAACGCCAATTAGATTATGAATGGGTAGCGGTAAGCGAACCGGCAACCGAGGGAACAGAAGAAAAGCCAAGGCACAAAGGAAAGAAGAAAGAACATTCGCGTAAGAATTAAGACGCCTGAATTCCAGTCGAACTCAAACCATTCGTCACATTTTATTTCAAAATTGATGCTTATGAAACGGTTATTGATGGCCTCTTTATGTGGCCTTACCTCTTATTGCGTCATTGGGCAAGTAAATGCCATTCAATCCGGGAGTCCTGTTACAGTTAAAGTATCGCCCGAACGTCTAAAAAGAATTGATCAGTTGATCCAGGGTCAGATTGACAGTGGCCTGATAAAGGGCGCTGTGGCATTTGTTGCGAGGGATGGGAAGGTCATCTATAATAAGGCCTTTGGAATAGACGATGACAATTTGAACACTCCAATGAAAACTGATGCAATTTTCAGGATCGCCTCTCAAACTAAAGCCATCACGAGCGTTGCAGTGATGATACTGTTTGAGGAAGGGAAATTCTTTCTTGACGATCCTGTGTCAAAATATATTCCTGCGTTTGGAGACGTGCAGGTAGTGGATAAATTCGACAAAAAGGACACCAGCTATACCACAAAGCCTGCAAACCGGCTCATTACGATTCGCGACCTGTTAACACATACGTCCGGAATCGGATATCCCCTGATTGGCAACGACACCATGCGGGCCATCTACGCAAAAGCCGCGATCCCTTTGGGAATGGTCGTGGACCCAATGCTGTTGAAGGAGGGAATGATCAAGCTGGCAAAACAGCCTTTGGCGCACCAACCTGGGGAGCGGTTTACATATGGATTGAATACCGACGTGTTAGGGTATTTGGTGGAAGTAGTTTCCAAAATGAGCCTTGATCAATTTCTGAATGAGCGTCTTTTTAAACCGTTGGGTATGGACGACACTTACTTTTATTTGCCCTCCTCCAAATATCCCAGGTTAATAACCACATATATAACTGATGAAAATAATAAGCTTAGAAAGTGGAAAAATGGAGACTGGCCGTTTCTTGATATGAACTTTCCAAAAGCCAGGGGAACTTATTTCTCCGGAGGCGCCGGGTTATGTTCAACGATAAAGGATTATGCAATTTTTTTACAGATGCTTCTAAATGGTGGCCAGTATAATGGCAGGCGAATTTTATCGAGACACACCGTTGAAATGATGACGTCCAACCAGATTGGCAACATACAATGGATTGATCCGCGTTTTTATTCAGACCGGTTTGGTCTTGGTTTTGCGATTACAACCAAAGATGGGCAAACAAGGATAGGTCAGTCTGAAGGCTCATTCGAATGGGCAGGTGCAATAAACACTTTTTACTGGGTAGATCCAAAGGAAAAATTAGTTTGCCTGCTTTTCATGCAGCAAATTCCCTTTTCCTGGAGCTGGTCAGACAAATACAAAGTAGCAGTTTACCAGGCCTTAAATGATTGATCGCCGGAGACGGAGCAAGCACACTCATCGTTAGATAATTCTATAATCTCTTTCGCCATTTCATCGACAGTTGAGATTAAAATCTTACGTTATCTTCGCCTCATGCACTCGTTTGAACAATTGTCAGAACAATTCTCAAAACATTTTAATCATCGTCATTTCCCGCTTCAACCTGCATCACTTTACGATGCCAATGAATATTTCTTAAACGTCGGGGGTAAAAGAGTGCGGCCGGTACTTTGCCTGATGGGCAATGAATTATTTGATGATATCAAGCCCGACGCATGGCAAGTTGCTACAGCTATTGAATTGTTTCACAATTTTACTTTGATCCACGACGATATAATGGATAAAGCACCGTTGAGAAGAGGAATGGAAACATTGCATAAAAAATACGGTGAATCCACGGCTATTCTTGCGGGAGACGTGATGCAGGTCGCTGCATATGAGCATATCAATCGAATTCAAACCAGTTTTATTCACCAAGTCCTGGGTTTATTCAACGCAACGGCAACTGAGGTTTGTGAGGGCCAGCAGATGGATATGGACTTCGAAAAACAGGAAATCGTAGTGCATGATGAATATCTGAAGATGATAGAATTGAAGACGTCAGTGCTAATAGCAGCAAGTCTGAAAATGGGGGCAATCTTGGGGGGAGCGGGTGAAAGGAATCAGAAACTTGTTTATGAATTCGGCCGCAAGCTGGGACTCGCTTTCCAGGTACAAGATGATTATTTAGATGCTTTTGGTGATCCCGACAAATTTGGAAAACAGGTAGGCGGAGACATATTGTCCAATAAAAAGACCTTTCTTTTGATTCATGCACTGGAAACGGCTTCAGCGGTTCAAAAGAAAGAATTGAATGGCCTGATAAAAACCGATCCAAAAGATAAAGTAGAAAAGGTTTTGCAACTTTTTCGGGAATGTAAGGTTGATGAATGGGCCATCGAATTAAAGAATAGATTTTTGGATGAAGCGTTTACGCACCTGGAAGACATAGCGGTGGTCTCGGTTCGCAAGCAACCGTTGAAAGACCTGGCCCAATTTCTTGTGCAGCGGGAGCATTGACTTGTTTATTTAAATAGTTTATTCCCCATTAAGAAGCATAAAAAATCATCTCCTGATGTCAAATTCATTGTTCAGAAAGAAAAGAATAGAATCAATACTGGCTGAAGGCGGAGATGATGCACATGCTACAGGGCTTAAACGGGTGCTTTCAGTAAGAGACCTTACTTTTTTTGGCATTGCAGCGATCATCGGTGCCGGCAGCTTTAGCAGCCTTGGCGAAGCGGTCTACAAAGGCGGCCCGGGTGTCGTTTTGCTTTTCATCATTACCGGGATTGCTTGTGGCTTCACTGCGTTTTGTTATTCGGAATTTGCAAGCCGCATTCCTGTTGCAGGTAGTGCGTACACTTATTCCTATGCCAGTTTTGGAGAATTATTTGCCTGGATCATCGGGTGGGCGCTGATCATGGAATACTCTATTGGCAACATTTACGTGGCGTTTAGCTGGAGCGATTATTTCACATCTTTTCTTGAACGAATAAATATCCATATTCCGGATTATCTGGCGACAAGTTACAAGGAAGCACACAAAGCGGTTACAACTAATTCCGCCAACACAGAATCTGTAAGTGCATGGAATACTGCACCCATGGTCGGAGGCTTAAGAATCATATTCGACCTGCCCGCGTTCGTTATCAATTTGTTCATCACATATCTTGTTTTCAGGGGAATTAAAGAAAGCAGGAATTTCAGCAACGTGATGGTGATGTTAAAGCTTGCCATTGTAGTGCTCGTGATCCTGGTGGGCGGAAGCCTGATTTTTTCACACGGTCTCACATTCAATTGGACGCCTGCTAATGATGAAGGCGTAAGATCATTCATGCCGAATGGTTTTGCCGGTGTGATGGCGGCAGTAAGCGGAGTGTTCTTTGCCTATATCGGTTTTGATGCGGTAAGCGTGCTTGCTGAAGAAAGTAAAAATCCGCAGCGCGATTTGCCGCGCGGAATGATCTATTCACTCGTGATTTGTACTGTTGTCTATATTCTGCTCACTTTGGTGCTAACGGGAGCTGTTAATTATAAAAGATTCGGGGGCATTGGAGATCCGCTTGCATTCATTTTTGAAGATCAAAATTTAAACCTTCCATGGATGCAACTCATCGTCTCCGTATGTGCGGTTATTGCGATGACGAGTGTATTACTGGTATTTCAAATGGGCCAGCCCCGAATATGGATGAGCATGAGCCGGGATGGGCTTCTGCCGCCGGTATTTCAAAAATTGCACGAACGATTTAAGACGCCATCTTTTGCAACGCTGGTCACAGGATTGATCGTTGGTATTCCGATTTTGTTTACTGATAAATCATTTGTACTGGATTTCACAAGTATTGCCACTTTGTTTGCTTTTGTGTTAGTATGCGGAGGAGTGTTGCTGATTCCGAGGAAAGAAAAAATAGCCGGTCGGTTTAACATTCCATACATCAATGGTCAATTCCTTTACCCTTCTATCATTGCCACGGCAATCATTCTTTTGGTTGTTTATGGAGGCGGCTATTTTTCCGAAGCTTTCAATTTTGATTTTTCCAATGATGAAGCTTATAGGGCGGGCAGGTTAACATTTATGGACCTTGCCACTCCAAAGATTTCAATTATCATATTTTGGACGATCTGCATTCTGCTGAGTGCATTAACTATTCCCAGGAAATATTCACTGATTCCTTTAATGGGTGTCACGACATGTCTGTACCTGCTTACGGGAATGACAAAAAGCAACTGGGCCTGGTTTCTTGGCTGGCTTTTATTGGGTCTTGTCATTTATTTTATTTACGGCTATCGCCATAGCAGGCTCGCTGTTAAGGCCGGTTGATCGATTTTTGATTTGGGATTTAGATTAGATTTCTTTTCTCACCAGCATCCAATATCCAATATCTAATATCTAATATCATTCTCCACCCTCCAACCTCCAGCATCCAGTATCTTTGCAATATGAAATATCAGTTAGGTGATACGGTACTGATCCTGCACTCTAACGAAGAAGGACAGATCGTTGATTTTATCAATGATAAAATGGCGCTGGTTGACGTAAATGGAGTGCGATTTCCTGTTTACATGGACCAGATTGACTTTCCTTATTTTAAACGATTCACCGAAAAAAAGACCGGCAATGTTACAAAGCAAAAAAAATATATCGACGATTTAAGAAAGGAAAAGCCATCTGCAGTAAAACGGGAAGCTGATGGTGTTTGGCTCACTTTTTTGCCCGTGATGGACATCGATGAGTTTGGCGACACAGTCGTTGAGGAGTTGAAAGTGCATTTGGTAAACAGAACGGAAACACCTTACAACTTTGTTTATAAGCTGAACTTTTTCGGTAAGACGGACTTTGAATTGAAAAACCGAATAGGCATCTTTGAAGATTTTTATCTCCACGATGTTCCTTTTGCCGACATGAATGACAGCCCTTCATTTGAGTTTGATTTTTCGTTAACCGAACCTGCAAAGGGAAAGGCAGATCACTATGAATCGATTTTAAAGCTTAAAGCAAAACAGCTATTCACCAAAATCGAGGAAGTGAAAGAAATGAATCTCGCCACGTTTTCATATAACCTTTTTGAAAAATACCCGGACAAGATGATGAATGACGTAGTAGAAGTAGGTAAACTCGCATCCAAAGGATTCAAAATTTATGATGCACGGGATGGCCGCAAGCATTTGGAATCCCCGCGAAGTGTAATTGATTTGCACGCAGAAAAGCTCACCGACGACTGGAGAAACCTGGGCAATTACGAAATTCTCAGTTTGCAACTAAGAACATTTGAAAAGTATTATGACCTGGCCCTGGCGCATTTGCTGCCCTCGTTGATCGTTGTGCATGGAATGGGAACGGGAAGACTCAGAGATGAAATACATGGGTTATTAAGATTAAGGAAAGAAGTTAAGTCATTTGTTAACCAATACCATCCCCAGTTTGGATATGGTGCGACCGAGATATTTTTCCAGTATTAACGACCTGTTAGTTATATTACTATAAAATTATTGAGTCTGTCCTGCAGCACTTTGCAACATCGGGGGAAGTCCACCAGTCTTTCGAATATTGAAGTTCAAATTCTCCTTTCTTAGGGTTTCGATTTTGGATGATTGATATTATTTGTTTTTTAAGTACAACTTCTTCCCGGAAGCTTGACCATGATCCTATAACTGATCTTCATTCATCGTCACTTTCTCCCCTGGTCATGACCATTATCATTATTCTTTAAGATACGGGTCATCATCTTCCGTAATTTAAAAGGATACCTTGTGATCAAGCTACAACCATAGCATCCGACAAAAGGAAAAGGAAGTTATTATGACAAGTAAAGTTCTACAAGTCATTCTAATACTGGTGACTCCGGTTGTTATTGCAACTTGTAAAAAATCGAAAATTGAAACGACGGGTAATATTGGGGGAAGGGTATATGATAAGATTACTTCTCAACCGATACCAACGGCAGAAGTAAAAATTAGTGCCACTGGTCAAACAGAATTTACAGGTACTGATGGAACTTATAAGTTCACAAGCCTGGAATCGAAAGAATATCAAATTACTGTTTCAAAAGTTAGTTACGTACAAGAAACAAAATCAATAGCTGTAACAGCGAATGGAACTGCAAACCTTGATTTTGCGCTTTCACCGTTTAGTTTGACCATTACCCCAACCACGCAGGATGTAACCGATGCGGCAGGCACCACTCAATTTACCATTACTTCAAATATAAGTTGGACGGCTTCCATTGATCAACCATGGTGCAGCATTGACCATGCAAGCGGAAGCGGTAACAATATTATCACCGTGACGTTTCAGCGAAATACAACATCAACAGAACGAATGGCAACACTAACGGTAACGGGTAGCTCCCTTGCATCAGAAACCGCAATGGTTGCACAGCAAGTTGCATTTCCATCAAATGGCTTATTAGCTTATTATCCGTTTAATGAAAATGCAAATGACGAAAGTGGAAACGGAAATAATGGCACCGTGATAGGCGCCTCTTTAACAGGTGACAGGCATGGGAATGCCAACCGTGCTTATCATTTTAATGGAATAAATAATTACGTAAATATCCCCCATACTTCTGCCCTGATGCTAACCGGTGTGGATTTCACCATTTCGGTTTGGGCAACGCATTCAGGAATTGACGATTTGGACAAAGCCTTACTGATCAAATCTGATGGAAGTAATATTAATAGCAAATGGGTATTTTGGTACAAACCATTTAATGCTCCGAGGGGGTTGGGATTCCTCGCTGCCAGCAAAACCAATGAACAAAGTTTTGGAGGTTATGTCAATGATTTTGTATTGAATAATTGGTATCACTATTGTGTAACAAAGACAGCTACAGAATTGAAATTCTATATTAATGGAGGGTTAGTGCTGACTGACAGCCATTCAGTGATTATTTCACCCACGTCATCTGATGTAAGGATTGGTGGTGCGGAAGTAAACGAAGCTGCTGATCAATGGTGGTTAGGCAAGCTAGACGACATCGGTATCTGGAACCGTGCGCTAACATCATCTGAAGTTGCTGCTTTGTATTATCATTAAAGGTATCAGCGTCTGCTATACACGAACGCAGGTTTACTGGGGACAAGCAACGAAATCGTAATAATAATACCAGGTGTATTTATCTTTGTAGTCGCTTCTTTGAAATTATTGCTACAAGCCGGGTTATCGCTTTTCCGCCTTTGGCGGGATGGAGGAAAGTCCGGACAGCGCAGAGTAATGTACCGGTGAATAGCCGGGCCCCGACTTGTCGGGGACAGACAGTGCCACAGAAAATAACTGTCCCGCCTTAGGCGGGACGAGGGTGAAAACGTGAGGTAAGAGCTCACGTCCTGTTAGGGTAACCTGGCAGGAGGGTAAACCTTGCATGCTGAAATGCCACATAGGTCGGCGCACCGCGCAAGCGGTAAAGGGCTGCTCGTCCGAGCCGATGGGTAGGCAGATTGACCCTTTCAAGTAATTGTTTGGGCAGATAAATGATAACCACTTTTGTGTTCGTAATGAACATGGAAGCAACAGGATCCGGCTTATAAGCTTGTAGCTTATTATTTTGAGTGAGGCTGGCTCAACAAATGGAACCCGCCTCACTTTTTTTATTTGAGCAGGTTGCCAAAATATCCACCCGCTTCCATAAACCATGCAATACCAAGATGAACAATCAAGCCACCATAAATTGACTTAGTATTATAGGAAATTATGCCCAATAGTATTCCGCCAAAATAGGAGCTGATGCATTCTCCAAGTGGTTTTCCAAAATGTATCGTGCAATAAAAACATGCCATGGGCAGAATCACATCTTTGCCTGCCCATTTCATTAAACCTATTATCAAAAATCCGCGGAAAAATATTTCTACAGAAAAGAAATCGCTGCCATAGGAAAGTTGAAACAACACCTTGTAGAACCAACCCGGATCAGCGCCATCCGGCAGTGGTAAGATAGTTTTCATCTTTGGATAGCTTGACAGGAAATCGGGTTGTGTCGAAGCTGCGGCAATCAGCGGAAGCATGATCAACAACATCAGAAAGTACGGAAACAGGTTAAACTTTTTTGCCGACAGGCCATAAAAACCCTGGCCTTTATCAAACAAAAGCTTACAGGCGCCCAACATAATGACGAGGATTATCATCCGGATCGGCCAGTAGAGGATACTGTTCCAATAGCGGTTCCATTCATGTCCGTCTGCGATATCGATAAATGTGTTCATCCCTACTTTACACGCAAACATTAAGGGTGCTGCCAGGAGACAGGCGACGAAGTAAGGATTGTTGATGATATTCTTTATGTAACGATAGCTAAACAAAAGCCAGGGTACCAGGAAAGCAACAAAATAAATGAGGAAATGCCCGACAAAGTCCGCATATGGAAGAGACGATCGATTGAAAAGCCGGTATTCGAGATGGTAGTGATAATTTACCCAAATGAAAAATGCTATAAAAATCGTACAGGAAAGAAGGATGGCCTTGTCAACCTCACGGTAATACGCCTTTATGAAGCCAATGATTTCCTTCATTTTAGGACAGCAAAATAAAAAATTTAATGCAGCATTAAACTTTGAGCTTTTTAACAGTTCCAAATGAGGTAATTAACTACCACCCCTAAAAATTTCACCATGAAGGTTTTTTCAATTAACCGGATCCTGCTTCTGGCAATGGCATTATCCGTTACTCTTTTCAATTTCTCGTGCAAGAAGGAAGACACCGATAAAAATCCGTCAATTACCGAGGCGGAAGCCACCGAGTATTCGACTGAAAGTATGGAAACGGAAGCCACGTTTGACGATCTGCAGGATGTTAGCATGATGGCTGCCGATGAAGAGGGTGTAATCAGCGCCGGCAAACCTGCAACCAATACAGCAGGCAAACCATTTCCCTTTTTAAGATTGCGCTTGCGAATCGGTGCAAGTGCAGTGATCACGGTAACACCTGAAGACAATACGTATCCGAAGACTGTGACCATCGACTTTGGCGCAGGCGATACATGCCCGGATGGCAAATTCAGAAAGGGAAAGATTGTATTGAATTTTACGGGCCCGATCCGCCATCCTGGTTCAGTCGTTACGATCACATTAGTGGATTTCCAGATAGGCCGTGCAAAGGTTGAAGGCACTAAAGTTATCACCAACCTCAGCGAGAACGGTCATATTAAATTTTCTGTACAGATCACCGATGGTAAAGTAACGTTTCCCAATGGCCGGGGTTACAAGCATGAAAGGCTGAAGTATGTAACGCAAATTGAAGGTGGGGATACCGATGAGATTGTTGATGATGTTTATTCGATCGAGGGCCATTCACAAACCGAATATCACAATGGAACGATCATAACGCTAAATACAGAACTGGCATTGATCAAAAAAACTATTTGTCCCTGGATCAGCGATGGTACGCTTAAGATCAAAATCAATGACTATGAATTCCTGCTTCATTATTCGTATCCCGATGATGGCAGTTGTGATAATAAGGCACTGTTGATATGGAACGGTAAAGAAAAAATTGTCATACTACCCTAGGCGATCTATAAAAACGGAGACTTTCAGAACACGTCCCCTGGCTCAAGCCGGGGGATGCTTTTTTATATAGGTTGACCAAACTGCAGGATATATCCATTGCAATCCTTTATTGCAAACTCCCTCATATTGTAGCTGAAATTATCTATTCGATAATAAACGTCGGCCTTGTCTTTCAAAAGTTCCCACCAGGCATCAGCATTGTCGGTATTGATATAAAGCGACCCTGTAAACTCAGGATGACCTTCCGGCATCAGGTGCTCAAATTTTGCGAACATGATCTCGACTTCGTCCCTGATCACGTAGCCCCATTGTTCAGATGGCTCAAAATGGCTGTAAGTAAAATTTAAAACCTTTGTGTAGTATTCAATTGTTTTTTCCAGATCGTTCACCCAAAGCATCGGTCGCAGGGATTTTAGTTTCATAGTTGGCTATTTTCCTTTTTCCAGGTTTTTGTTGATCCAGATGACGGCTTTCCTGACATAATATTCTTCGTCATTTTCAAGTGCCCGGATCAACCTTTTAATTTCAGGATGTAGGCCTTTAATGCGTGTGTACCATTCTACCAATACCAATGAAAGCCGGGCTTCCAGAAATCAGGCGATTGATTATATTTTTTTGCCAGTTCAAATACCGTTTGTTGATGGGTTTTGAGAATGGGTTTTAATCCCTGCATGCCAATTGCGTCGCACACTGCCCAATTCCCAATATTACGGGAAAATAGTTCTACTATTTTTAAGGAACGTTCAGGGTCCTTTTTTGCGATTTTGCCGAGGATTTTTACAGCCAAAATTTTTTCCTCTAATGCGCCGGCTTTCCAAAGTTCTTCTAAAAGATCAAACCCGCCGGTTTTAAATTGGTTGGCAAGCTCATTAATAAAAGGCATCCTGACCCCATATATTTTTTCGCGACTGGGTACAAATTTTTGATGCGAGGCCCTGGCTTCGCGGCTTGAATTTATCCTCAGTATTTTTTGTATTGCTCTAAATTGTTCAGACATTTTGATCTATAAATGCTATTTCCAATTCCGTATTTGCTGCACATTTTGTTGGCTCTTACTTTTAATTGATCCTGGTAACAAAAAGGAGTACAGTCGTTGGATCCATAAAGTTGCCCATATTTGGGCAAAAAGTGATGACTCATATGTATTCAAAAACTAATAAAATAAGCCTTGCTTTGATTTACAGAAAAATCATCGGGAAAATAACTATTGCGCTTAGTGTTTATTCAAAGCTGACCTAACGTTTTTTTCACGAGGCATAGTTAAAGATAGTGAACGGGATTAGGATAAATTAAATTCAGGATTTTTCGAAGAATTGTCCAAGTGCATATTTGCAGCTGGCATATGATATATCAATTTGAATCATAAAACTGTACGTTAAACTTTTTCTACCACGTTTTCTTTTTTATCTTTCCGGATATTTATTTTCCTATGCGAATCCTTCCCTTTGTGATTTCAACTGTTGTAACGGCCGGGCTGGTTGTCGCCCTGGATATGAAATGGAGTACAGCTCCATCGATGGGGCCATTTATAAGTCCCCAACACGGTTTTTGGCAAAATGCCGAAGCAACGGATAATGATTACACAGCTGAACTAAAGTTGAGCGGATTAAAAGGAAAGGCTGATGTGTATTTTGACGAGCGACTTGTGCCGCATGTGTTTGCTGAGAATGACGAAGACCTTTATTTTATCGAGGGTTATCTGCATGCAAAATTCCGGTTGTTTCAAATGGACCTTCAGACAAAAGCTGCCGAAGGAAGGGCCAGCGAAATTGCCGGCGCCAGGGCCTTGAAATATGACCGGGAACAGCGTAGACTTGGAATGAAGTTCGCCGCCGAAGCAGCGATAAAAGAAATAGAAAAGGATCCGGTGGGTCTAGCAATGTTTTCGGCCTATACAAGAGGAGTCAACGCCTATATTCATTCGCTGCGGGAGAGCGAAATTCCAATTGAGTATAAATTACTTGGTTTTGTTCCTGAAGAATGGACCAACCTCAGAACTGCGCTGCTGCTGAAAATGATGGCAAAAATGCTGAGTTCAGGTACTGAAAGTGATCTGGGTTATTCAAATGCAAAAACGATTTTTTCACCGGAAGAATTCAATGTTCTGTATCCTGAGGTGCCCGATTCTTTGGTACCTATCATTCCAAAAGGAACAAAATTTGATCCACCTTCAGTTGTGCCTGTCAAGCCTCTCTCCGCAGACTCATTGTATTTTGGCATTAAATCTCCTGTCATAGTTTCGGAGGTTTCAAAACCCGATAAAGATAACGGCAGCAATAATTGGGTAGTCGGTGGCATTAAAACGAAAAGTGGCGCACCGATCCTGGCTAATGATCCTCATCTTGATCTTTCACTTCCCTCTATCTGGTATGAGTTGCAATTGTCGACACCCAGCAGCAATGTTTATGGAGTATCGTTACCGGGAAGCCCTTTTGTGGTCATTGGTTTTAATGACAGCATTGCCTGGGGATTAACGAATGCGCAACGTGACGTAAAAGATTATTATTCGATAAAGTTTAAGGATAATTCGAAAAAAGAATATTGGCATGGTGGTAAATGGCAGCCAACCACGGTTCGCATCGAGGAAATAAAAATAAAAGGAGCACCGTCGGTGTATGATACGGTTGCTTACACTGAATACGGCCCCGTAATGTTTGATGAAAGTTTTTCTGAGGATTCCCTGCATCAACCTAATCTTGCGTTGCGCTGGACGGCACATGACCCGAGCAATGAAGGAATGACTCTTTACAAGCTGAATCGGGCAAAAAACTATTCGGATTATTCAGACGCCATAAAAACATTTGTGTGTCCCGGTCAAAATTTTGTGTTTGCTTCAAAGGCAGGCGATATCGCCATTTGGCAACAGGGAAAGTTTCCTGCACGCTGGGAGGGACAGGGGCTTTATATCATGCCGGGTGACGATCCCGGGTATAGCTGGCAGCAGTTTATTCCGCAAAATGAAAACCCACATTCATTGAATCCCGAAAGGGGTTACCTCGAAAGTGCTAACCAGCGGCCTGCCGACACTGCCTATCCTTATTTCATTCCCGGCAGCTATATTACACCCAGGGGTATCGCGATTGATCGTTTCCTGTCCCACATGACGAATATCACTGTCGATGACATGATGAAGCTTCAGAATAATTACTATAATGTGACGGCGGAAGAAGTGAGGCCTTTATTGCTCCAGTATGTGAGGGAAGAAGAGCTCAGTGCTGACGCAAAAAAATACCTGGACCAGGTGAAAAAGTGGAACCTTACGGCCGACGCCGGTTCAATAGGCCAGACGATCTATCAATGCTGGTGGGATAGCCTGAATAGCGTAATATGGAGGGATGATATCAGCCGCAGCAATCCGGAGGCTCCCTGGCCCAATGAACAAACCACGATGGAGTTGCTTAAAAAAGATCCGGCATTACCATTTATTGATAATCTAAATACAACAGCAACTGAAACCCTCTACGATGTGGTGACGATAGCATTGAACAGCGCCTCGGTAGGCCTCGCATCGGCAGAAAAAGAAGGCAAACTTGAATGGGCAAAATATAAAACACCGACCATTTATCATTTAATTAAAGAGTTGGCTCCATTTGGGAAAGCTGGATTGAACGCAGGCGGTGCGGGTGACATTATTAATGCAATGACCCATAGTCATGGGCCCAGTTGGCGTATGGTAGTGCAGCTTTCGGCAATCACAGAACCATATGGAGTGTACCCGGGAGGACAAAGCGGGAACCCGGGAAGCAAGTACTATGATAACTTTGTTGATACGTGGACAAAGGGAGAATATTATCGCTTATGGTTGATGAAAAAATCTGAGGCCATCGATAAGAATGTGAAATGGATAATGCGATTTGAAAAAGGATAGAATTTAATTTCAACCTGGTCGGGAAATTTGCTGGTATTTAGAAGTATCGTGTCTTTAAAATAATTTATGAAGTTTACAGTTGCGCTTATTGTAACAGCCTTGTTGTCGTTTATTGGATGCATGTATTTTCCCTGGTGGACTATTGCCGTTGCAGCGTTCATCACCGCTTTGCTGATACACCAGAGATCATGGAAAGCTTTTTTGGCTGGATTTATCGCCTTATTATTATTGTGGGGCGGTCTCGCTTTCTGGATCGATGTTAAGAACGATAGCATACTTTCTGTGCGAATCAGCCAATTGATGGGAATTGGCAATAACCCCGTTATTCTCATCTTAATTACCGGGCTAATCGGCGGCCTCGTGGGTGGATTTGCCGCAATGAGCGCAAGTTTTTTGCGGTCCCGCAAATCATGATGATCATCCAATCGGAACTCAATCCACGTGTCGCCACAATTCACTTTTTTGTAACATACACAGGAGTATTTTCGTCTATTAATCAGTGTATGAGGCCAATTTTACTCTGCATTTTATTAGGTCATATCTCCATTTTTTCCTTTGCCGGAAAAGTATCAGGACTTATCACTGACAATGAAGGCAATCCTCTGCCATACGCATCCATAATCGTAAAAGGGACCAATAAAGGGACCACTGCAAATAGTTCGGGACGATATGCGATTTCACTAAGCTCCGGACAATACACCTTGGTCGCGCAGTACGTTGGCTATGCGAAAGTGGAAAAACCGATCACTGTTACAATTGAGGACCAGGTCGTTGATTTCAGATTGCTGATTCAGCAATTGACCTTACCCGAGGTCATTGTGAAAAAAGGGGAAGATCCTGCCTATGAAATCATCAGGAACGCAATAAAGAAACGGGATTATTATAATGGACAGGTAGATTCCTTCAGTGTGAATGTCTATATCAAAGGATTGCTGAGGTCAGGCGCGATGCCGAAAAAGGTTTTTGGAAAGAAAATAGAACGTGAGCCAAACGATGGGCTGGATTCATTGGGAAAAGGTATTTTGTTCTTATCTGAATCAATGACACAGGTTGACTATTCAAAACCAAATAACGTAAAGCTCAGGGTTATTTCCGCAAGAGAAAGCGGCGGAGGCTATGGGTTAAGTTTTCCGTTTTTTATCAACTTTTACCAGAATAACGTATCAATTTTTGATAATAACCTGAATCCACGCGGCTTTATTTCCCCAATTGCAGATGGGGCGCTTAACTATTATCGCTATAAGTACGAAGGCAGTTTTATGGAGGACGGCATAATGATAAACAACATTAAAGTAACGCCCCGGAGAAAAAATGAGCCATTGTTCAGCGGTACGATACAGATAACAGAAAACGATTGGCGCATCTATAGTACGGATCTGCTCACTACCAAAGATTACCAGCTGGAATTACTCGACACAATACGTATTACACAACTTCATGGAGCAATTGACACGGATGTCTGGAAAACAAAGAACCAGGTCATGTATGTCGCAATCAAACAATTTGGATTTCATATAACCGGAAGTTTTGTTAACGTTTATTCAGATTATGACATTCACCCGGGATTCGATAAAAAACATTTTGGCCGCACCATTATGAAGTACGACACGGCGTTCAACAAAAAGGATACAAATTATTGGAACGCCACCCGGCCAGTTGCGCTTGAGACGGATGAGAAACGCGATTTTGTTTTCAAAGACAGCGTTTCAAAAGTGTTGCGTGATTCAGTCCGGTCAAAAGCCCATATTGATTCTCTTCGGAAAAACCAAAAACCAATTACTGTAAAAGGCATTTTGTGGTCGGGGCAGCCACATAGCTGGTACGGGAAGAGGTCTACTCTTAGCTGGCGGTTAAAGCCGTTGATCGCACAAGTAGAATATAACACGGTGGAAGGAGTAGTCGCAAGCGTGGAGCAGACGTTCAACTATAGTAAGACCAAATCAAAATACCGTTACCAGCTTGACTGGAATACCAGGTATGGGTTCA
>Ga0111538_10003222_pt1 | contig 22869 bp, 19 predicted proteins | sample SoiMethybrSBSTD1_FD_79669 | JGI IMG/M metagenome (GOLD analysis project Ga0111538, IMG submission 79669) | Bulk soil microbial communities from a Populus tree surrounding site in Tennessee, USA - Soil MetaG P. TD hybrid SBSTD1 (version 2)... | ecosystem: Environmental > Terrestrial > Soil >...
TGCAGTTGCTTGACCGCACACGCGACACCCGCCGCGAGCCCGCCGCCGCCGATCGGCACGAACATCGTGTCGAGTTGTCCGGTCTGCCGCAGGAACTCCATGCCGAGCGTCGCGGCGCCCTGCACCATCGCTTCGCTCTCGAACGGATGTACGAAGAACCGGCCCTCGTCGGTCTCGATCTGCTTCGCCATCGCGAATGCGGCCGCGACGTCGGCGGCGAGCACGACTTCGGCGCCCAACACGCGGCTCGCTTCGACGCGCGCGCGGTTCGCGGTCACTGGCATCACGACCTTCGCGTGCGTGCCGAGCGACCGCGCGGCATGAGCGACGGCGATCGCGTGGTTGCCGGCGCTGACCGCGGTCACGCCGTGCTTCTTCTGCTGCTCCGACAGGCGCTGCATGCCGAGCAGCACGCCGCGCACCTTGAACGAGCCCGTGTGCTGGAACAGCTCGAGCTTGAGCCACGGCGTGGAACCTGCGGGCTTCTTCGCGTCGATGCGATGACCCTGCCACGACCAAGCCGGTGTCTCACGCACGAGCGCGCCGAGCTCGCGCCGCGCGAGCTGGATCTGCTCGACGCTCGGAGCGGTCATGCTGCTGTCGGCGGTGGGGTTCATGCGCGGAGCGGTGGGGGATCACCAGCGGTGGAACGCGGGATGTCCTTCCTTGACGGCGACGAAGAGCCCGTCGCAGGTGGCGCACACGCGACCTCCGGCTTCGAGCGTGCCCGCGATGCGCGCGCGGTCCGGCTGCGTCTCGACGACCTTCGCGCGCAGCAGCACGGGAGCGTTGGTCGGGGTCGGCCGGCGCATCTTGATCGTGTATTCGGCGGTCACCGTGCAGGGTGGCGTCGCGAGACCGCCCGACTGCATGAGGTGCCAGGCGGCAGTCCAGTTGCAGTGGCAATCGAGCAGGGCGCCGACGATGCCGCCGTTCAGCACGCCCGGAAACGCCTCGTGCATGGTCTTCGGCTGCCAGGTGCAGACGACCTCGTCGCCTTGCACGAAGCTCTTGATGCGCAAGCCGTCCTTGTTGGCAGGGCCGCAGCCGAAGCATGCGTTGTGCGGGGCGAACCGGTCCTGCAGGCTCTGATCCATGGGCCGGTAGTCTCGCAAACTGTCGCGCTGCGCGACAGCTCGAGTCGCGTAAGTGCCCGTCCAACAGCGGCCTTGACCGAATGGCGAGCGCTTCCCGGACGCCGCCGCGGCATCGATCCGATTTTCATGGCAGCTCTTCGGAGCAGACGGCGCCATGGCCGATCGCAACCCATGGATCGAGCCGTTCCGATCCCGCGCAACATGGCAGGACCGAGGTACGACGACCCGTGAACTGGATCTCGCTCGCAGTCTGCCTCGGCCTGCTGCTGTTCCTGCTCGCGGCGCTGGTGCGCCGCCGCCTCGAGCTGCGCGATCAGGGCAGGAGCCTGTCCGAACGAGCGGTGGCGCGCGCCCGCGGCAGTCACAAGGCGAGGCTGCAGCATCCGCTGATCGACCTCTCGCAGTGCATCGGTTGCGGGGCTTGCGTGCGCGCCTGCCCCGAAGACGGCGTGCTGCAGCTGGCGTTCGGCCAGGCAGTGGTCGTGCACGGCGCCAGGTGCGTGGGGCACGGCCTGTGCGCCACGGCGTGTCCGACGAATGCGATCGCGCTGACACTCGGCGACCTGAAGGATCGCAAGGATCTGCCAAACGTCGACGCGTCGCACGAGGCCGTGGGCGTTCCGGGTCTGTTCCTGGCCGGCGAGATCACGGGCTTCGCGCTCGTTCGCACGGCCGTCGCGCACGGCGCGCTCGTCGCGCGGACCGTCGCCGATCGCTGCGAGGCGGAGCCCGACCGTCCGGACGAAGACGGCCGCATGCCCGATCTGCTCGTGATCGGCGTCGGACCCGCGGGTCTCTCGTGCATGTTGGCGGCGAAGGAGCGCGGCCTCCGGTGCGTCGGGATCGACCAGGCCGCGGAGATCGGCGGCACCGTGGCCGCCTACCCGCGGCGCAAGCTCGTCATGACGCAGCCGATGGAGTTGCCGCTGCACGGCAAGCTGAAGCGCCTCGAGTACAGCAAAGAGGAGCTCATCGAGATCTGGGCGCGGCTCGCGAAGCGTCACCAGCTCGCGATCAAGACCGGTGTGACCGTCGAGAAGATCGAGCGCGCGAGCGACGGGACGTTCGCCGTGAAGACGGACCATGGCACGATCCGCGCGCGATACGTCTGTCTCGCGGTCGGCAGGCGAGGTTCGCCGAAGCGGCTCGGCGTGCCGGGCGAGGACTTGCCCAAGGTCTCCTACTCGCTGCTCGACGCCGAGTACTACAAGGACCGATCGATCCTCGTCGTCGGCGGCGGCGACAGCGCGATCGAGGCAGCGCTCGCGCTCGCCGAGCAACCGGGCAACCGGGTGACGATCAGCTATCGCAAGAACGCGTTCTCGCGGCTCAAGGCGCGCAACGAAGAACGGATCGACGCGGCGGTCGCCGAGCAGTCCGTGCAGGTCATGTTCGGAACGGTCGTCGAAGCGATCACGCCGAACACCGTGCAGCTGCAGCACGCCGAAGAGCAGGCGGCTTCGACTGCGAACGCGGAGAACGTCGCGACCGCGTTGGTCGAGATCGAGAACGACGAGGTGTTCATCTTCGCCGGTGGCACGCCGCCGTTCCCGCTGCTCGAGGGCGCGGGCGTCTCGTTCGATCCGGCGCTGCGGCCGCCCGAGCCGATCGCGATCGACCGCGGCACGGGCTTGATGGTGGCGCTCGGCGCGACGTTCGCCGGCATGCTCGCGTTGCTCGTCGTGCGCCTGGTCCACGCCGACTACTTCGACCTGCCACCCGCGTTGCGGCCGGGCTCGGACCTGCACGACGCGCTGCGCCCGCAGGGCCGACTGTGTCTCTGGGCGGGTCTCTGCGCGACGGCGCTGTTCCTGATCAACCTGACGTATCTGGCGCGGCGTTCAACACGCTTCGGCAGGCTCTTTCCCGGCACGTTGCGGACCTGGATGAGCGTGCACATCGCGACCGGGCTCAGCGCGTGCTTGTGCGCGGTGCTGCACAGCGGGTTCTCGCTCCGCGACAGCGCCGGCAGTCACGCGCTGATGGCAATGGTCGTCGTCGTCGCGACGGGCATGATCGGGCGCTGGTTCTATGCGTTCTTGCCGCGCGCGCAGAACGGACGCCAGCAGGACCTCGAAGAGCTCGGCGCCGAGGTGGTCGCGATCGCGGGCGAATGGGATCAGCACGGCCGCGGGTTCGGGTCGATGGTGCGCAAGGACGTCGAGCGTCTCGTCGACGGCGCGCACATGGGACGCGGACTGCTCGCGCGGATCTGGGGCCTGCTGCTGAGCCAGTGGCGGCTGCGGTGGCACTTGCGGCAGATCCGCAGCCAGGCGGCGGCCGAAGGTGTGCCGGCATCCGAAGTCTCGCACTTGATCGGGCTGGCCCGCCGTTCGCATCGGCTCGCGATGCAGCTGACGCACTTCGAAGAGGTGCGAGGTCTGCTGTCGACGTGGCGGTGGCTGCATCGCTGGCTCGCGGTGCTGCTCCTGCTGCTGCTGGCCGTGCACGTGGTCAGCGCGCTGCGTTACGGCTCGATCGACTTCGGCGTGTTGACCGAGGGAGGTGCGCGATGAAGGTCGCGCGCTGGCTGCTGCCCGCGATCTCGCTGGCGATCGTGCTCGTGTTCACGTGGGGCCACATCCGCGGCGATCGGTCGGGACCGGGGCCGCTGCATCCCGCGCACCGGCAGGTGCCCGAGCTCGATCAGGGTGCTGCGTGCTCGGCCTGTCACCGGAGTGGGCAAGGCCTCGATGCGAAAGCCTGCACGCACTGCCATGCGGTCATTGCGGCACAGGCCGAAAGGCGAACGGGGCTGCACGGCAGCTTGCCGCCGGACCAGTTCGCGCGCTGCGAGCGATGCCATTCGGATCACCATGGGGATCAGGTGCCGTTGATCGCGCCGCATGCGTTCGCGCGCGCCGGCGTCGAGGACGTGCGCGCCTACGACCACCGGCACGTGACCTTCGCGCTCGTTGGCGCGCACACAGGCCTCGCGTGTGTGCGGTGTCACAAGGCCGCGCAGGCCGAAGTGCCGCCGAAGGGCGGACGGTTTCTCGGACTGTTGCAGTCGTGCACGCCCTGCCACCAGGACGTGCACCGCGGCGCGTTCGGTGAGAACTGCGAAGGCTGTCACGGCCAGGTGAAGCCGATGCGGCAGCCGCCGGGTTTCTCGCACACCATCTTCCCGCTCGGGAGGGCGCACGCGAAGGTCGCCTGTGTCCAGTGCCACGAGCCGGGCTCCGTGCACGACACGTCGAGACTCGCGAAGGAGCCGCTGCCCGCGCGCTCGTGCGCGCAGTGCCACGAGAACCCGCACGGAACGGACCAGGCTCCTGCGAAAGCCGTGTGGCTGCCCGGGGCCGAGGACTGCGCACGTTGCCATCCGCCGACGAAGTGGCGCGAAGGCCGGCTGTCGCTCGAGGCACATACAGCACTCGGGTACCCGCTGCGCGGCGACCACGCGACGATCGTTTGCAGCGCCTGCCACGGCGATGGCACGCGAGCACGGCGATGGACGGGACGAGCACCGGAGCCCGGTGCGTGTGCGGTGTGCCACGAGCATCCTCATGGCAGCTCGCTGATGACGGCAGTCGCGGCCATCGGGCCGGCCACGGGATGCGCGGGTTGTCACGCCGACCACGACGAGAGCTTCGCCAAGGGGAGAATCAGCGCCGAGCAACACGCGGCCACCGGGTTCTCGCTGGTCGCGCCGCATGCCGACGTCGTGTGCAGCAAGTGCCACAAGGGTGCCGGCTATCGCGAGCGATTCCCGGGGCGTTCGCAGGACTCGTGCCACACCTGCCACCAGGACGTGCACCGCGGTCAGTTCGCGGCCGATCCGCACTACACGGAATGCACCTCGTGCCACTCGACGACGCGCTTTCTGCCACACGAGTTCGACGTCGCGGCCCACGCCAACACGGCCTTCCCGCTGACCGGCGCGCACGACGCGGTCGCGTGCAGTTCCTGCCATCGCGAGGTCGTCAACAAGACGCGCAAGTTCCACGGCACGGCTTCGGATTGCGCGTCTTGCCACCGCGACGTGCATCGCGGCGTGTTCGACCAGGCGGGCCGGCCGAAGCTCGTCGAAGGCCGGGCCGGTTGTGCGCGGTGTCACGACACGAACGCCTTCTCGCCCGTGGTCGCGAGCTTCGAGCACGGCCGCTGGACCGGTTACGAGCTGAGCGGTGCACACGTCTCGCTCGCGTGCACGAAGTGCCACGCTCCGAACCGCGCCCGAGCCGGAGTCGAGAGGCTCGGCAAGGCCGCCGGCACCACGTGTGCCGCGTGCCACGTCGATCCGCATCTCGGGCAGTTCGCCAGCGGCGGCGTGGTCGACTGTGCGCGCTGTCACGGCGAGATCGCGTGGAAGGACCACCACTTCGATCACCAGCGGCAGAGCCGTTTCGCGCTCGACAAGCAGCACGCACCGCTTGCCTGTTCGAAGTGTCACATCGCCTACGCGGTCGGCACCGGCAGCGTCGTGCGCTACAAGCCGCTCGGAACGGCGTGCGGAGATTGCCACCGCCTCGGCAAGGCGGGGGAGGTGCTCAAGTGAGCTGCCGCGGGACGACGAGCCTGAAGCTGCTCTCGCCGTGGGTTCTTTGTGGCGCAAGCCTCGCGCAGTCCGAGGATCCGGGGGCTCGCGCCCAGGAACGCGTCGTGCAGTTGACCGTCACGTCGCAGAGCGGCCGCAGCGTGTATCTCGACCACGGCCGCGACGTCGGTGTGCAGGTCGGCACGATCGTGCGGTTGTTTCCACCGGGTGCACCGCAGCTGGAGGCCGAGGTGCGCTCGGTCAGCCAGACGTCGGCGCGAGCCGAGGTGCCACCGGGCTTGACGCTGCCACCGGTCGGCACGCGCGGTGAGGCCACCGTCGCGGTCAGCACGCCGGCGCCCGCACAGCCGGCACCTGGCAAGCCCGTGGTGCAGCATCCGCCGTGGACACGCAACGAGGATCCGCGGCATCCCGACCAACCGCTGCTCGTGCCGACGTTCAGTCAACGACCCGACGAACGGCCCGTGACGCTCGACGGGCGCCTGTTCGCGTCCGGGCAGTGGAATCACGATCGCGGTGCGGACCGTTCGAGCGACTACTCGCTGTTGCGCCTCGGCCTCCGCGCCGACGCCACGAACTTCCTCGGCAGCGGCGAGCGAATCCGTCTCGCGGGCGAGATGGACGATCGCCGTGTCTGGCTCGAGAACGCGCCCGACGAGGACGACCAGGACGCGAGAATCGACCTCGCGTCGGTCGCGTTCGGCACCGAAGCCTGGGCGCCCACGGGCTTCGAGCTCGGGCGGTTCTTCTCGCCGTATCTGCCCGAGATCGGACTCGTCGACGGCGTCGAGGTCGTGCGTCGTTACGAGGGCGGTCTCCGCGTCGGCGGTGGTTTCGGCGCCTATCCGCTGCCGTTCCCCGAGCGCGCCAGCGGCGAGGACGTCGGCGCGCACGTGTTCGTCGACTGGGCCGCCGACCAGAAACGCAGCGTCGCGTTCATGGTCGGCGGACAGAAGACCTGGCACGAAGGCGCTCCCGACCGCGACCTGCTGCTGTTGCGCGGCGAATGGCGGCCGACCGACGAACTCTGGCTGCTCGGCAGCGCGAGGGTCGACTTCTACACGGGCAGCGACAAGCGCAAAGCGAGCGCGGCCGAGATCACCGAGATGATGTTGCAGGCGCAGTGGACCGGCCGCGATTTCGGCGCCGGTCTGCTGCTGTCCCACTTCCGCTGGCCCGATCTGAAGCGCGCGGAATACCAGAACCTTCCCGACGCGATCGTACGCGACGGAGAAGTCGATCGCGTCTCGCTCAATGGCTCTCTGCGCGCTTCGTCCGCGGTGTCGCTGCGCGCGCGCACGGATCTCTGGCGCGACCAGGATCGCGACGGCACGTCGTATGGCTTCGACGGCGACTGGCGTGGCGTGATCGGGGACGGTTCGTATCTGTATCTGTCCGCGTTCCACAGCGACGGCGGCTACACGTCAGGGCCGGGGTGGAGCGTGTCCTTGCGCGATCGCCTCGGCGTCGGCGCGTGGCGCGTCGGCTACCGCTGGCATCACTACGAGCTCGAGGATCTCGTGACAGGCGCCGAGAGCTACACGCGGGAGTCCGTCGAAGCGGGCGTTTCGTGGCCGATCGCCGCGGATGGAGACTTCGACCTGGCCGCCGAACATTGGTTTGGCGACGGCGAGGATGCGTATTCGATCGGGTTCTACCTGCAATGGAGGTTCTGATGCGACACGAGACTCCTTCACGCCGCTCGCGGCGTCGCGGCTTTGCAGCGCTGCTGGCCTTCGGCCTCGCCGTCGCGTGCGCGACCTTCGTGCCGCAACAGGGTTGGAATCCGTCGGCGGGCCCCGTCGTTCCGCACGACAGCTTCCCGGCCGACTGCTCGCTGTGCCACGTCGGCGCCGACTGGCACACGCTGCGCGCCGACTTCACCTTCGATCACGAAGCGAAGACCGGCGTCGCGCTCGTCGGCGCGCACAGCAAGGCCGCGTGCCTGCTCTGCCACAACGATCGCGGTCCCGTGGCGACGTTCGCGGCGCGCGGTTGTGGTGGCTGCCACGCCGATCCGCACCAGACGCGTCTCGGCGCTTCCTGCGCGGACTGCCACGACGAACGCACGTGGTATCCGCGCGAAGCGATCGCGCGACACGACCGCACGAGCTTCCCGCTGGTCGGCGCGCACGCGGCGGCGGCCTGCTTCCGCTGCCACCCGGGAGCCCAGGTCGGCAACTTCGCGGGCGCGAGCCGCGTCTGCTACGCGTGCCATCAGGACGACTATGCGAGGACGACGGATCCGGACCACGAAGCGCTTTCGTTCTCCCAGAACTGTGAGAGATGCCATCTGCCGCTGGGCTGGCGGCCGTCGCGCTTCGATCACCCCGCGAGCTTCCCACTCACGCTCGGCCACGCGGGGCGCCTGTGTGTGCAGTGCCACACGACGCCCGGCGTGTTCACGGGTCTCAGCACGGCGTGTGTCTCGTGCCACCTCGACGACTACCAGGCGACGACCAATCCGCCGCACGTTGCGTTCCAGATGAGCCAGCAGTGTCAGGACTGTCACACGACCGCGAACTGGCCGAGTGGCCACTTCGTGCACCAGTTCCCGATCACGAGCGGCAAGCACCGGGGCTTCTCCTGCTTCTCGTGCCACAACAACCCGGCCAACCGCATCGCGTTTTCGTGCATCGACTGCCATGAGCATCGGCAGACCGCGATGAACAGCGAGCACCAGGGTGTGGGCGGCTACGTCTGGGCGTCGCCGAACTGCTACGCGTGTCATCCCGACGGGCGCCATTGAGCCAGACGCGGATCGCGACGTGTGCTGTTTTCCCACACTCGAAAAAAGCAGGATTTTGCCGAGCCACTTGGTCATGTCGGTACGTAGGGAAGCTTCGCGAGGTCCGGCCGGCGCCGCCGAAGCCGACGAACAGAGATCGAACCTGTTCTTCGACTTGGTGCGCGGGCTCGAGTTCGCGGCTCCGACAGGCTTCGGGCGGTGGCTGGGGGTGGAGTCGGGTTGGTGAGTCTCCGCGAGAGCCTGCATCGCGAGAGCCGGGCGCCGTGAGCACTCCCCTCGGGGTGTGCCACGGCCGTCTCGACAGCCCACCGACTGGTTGTTGGCGCGTGTTTGCTGGCGGTGACTCGGCCGGTCGCGAATGATGCCGCGATGCGCACTTCACGGCGTTCGTTCCTGGGCCTCGCCGCAACCAGCGCCGCGCTCGGCTTGTCCGGCTGCCAGGAGCCGCGGCCGCGGCGCGAGCCGCGCAAGTCCGACGAGCCGGCGCGGCTCATGATCGTCGGCGTCGCGGGCCGCGGTGGTGACAATCTCGACGCTGTCGGCAATCAGCACATCGAGGTCCTCTGCGACGTCGACCGCCGCCACCTCGAGGCCGCGGCGGGCAAGTTTCCGCGCGCGCGCCTCTGCGCCGACTACCGCACGATCCTGCAGGATCCTGCCGAGGTCGCGCGACTCGACGGCGTCGTCATCAGCACGCCGGATCACTCGCACTACCTGCCGGCGATGTTGGCGCTGCAGCAGGGCCTCGACGTCTACTGCGAGAAGCCGCTGACATTGACCGTGGCGCAGGCGCGGCGTCTTCGCACCGTCGCCGAGGCGAATGGGTGCGTGACCCAGATGGGCACGCAGATCCACGCCAACGCGAACTACCGCCGCGTCGTCGAAGCGATCACCGCGGGAGCCGTCGGCGTGGTGCGCGAGGTGGTCGTGTTCGTGAACGGCACCGACTGGTCCGCGGAGCGGTTGCCCGACTCGAAGCCGGCGCCGGAGTATCTCGACTGGGATCTCTGGCTCGGGCCGGCGGCGCCGCGCCCGTTCTCGGACGGTTACCACCCGATGGGTTGGCGCCGCTACTGGGCGTTCGGCGGCGGCACGACGGCGGACATGGCCTGCCACTACGCCGACCTCGCGTTCTGGGCGCTCGACCTCGACGCGCCCGTGTCGCTGCAGGCCGATGGACCCGAGCCGCACCCCGAGTGTGCGCCCTCGGGCTTGCGCTGCGAGTACGCGTTCCCCGCGCGTGGGGCGCGGGCGCCGATCGTGTTGCGCTGGCACGCGGGCAAGGACCAACCCGCGGACGCGCTCGGCAAGCGCGGTCTCGAGAAGTGGCAGAACGGCGTGCTCTTCGTCGGCGACGACGGCTGGCTGATCAGCGACTACGAGCAACACGAGATCGGCCCCGCCGCGCGCAAGGCCGCATGGCAGGCGCCGCCGCAGACGATCGCGGCGTCGCCGGGTCACCAGCGCGAGTGGTTGCTGTGCTCTGCGCTGCGCACGCGGCCGTCGTGTTCGTTTGCGTATGCGGGACCACTCACCGAGACCGTGCTGCTCGCGAACGTCGCGCTGCGCGCCGCGCGTGGCCGCCGCTTGCAGTGGGACGCCGCGAACCTGCGCACCGACGACGCTGCCGCGAACGCGTTGCTCGACGTGCACGCGCGCAGCGGCTTCTCGATCTAGAGCTCGGCGCTCAGAGCCGCTTGGGGCGCAAGTGCATCGCAAGGCGCGCGCCGACGCTGAGCAAGAGGCGCGTCTCCGCCTCGGTGAAGTCGTGCGCGACCGGCTTCGCGATGCCGAACACGCCGCACAGCCGGTCGCCGTCGAGCATCGGCGCGGCGAGCGAGCCCTCCATCTGCGTGAGCTTGGCGCCCGGTCGCACGACGCCGCTCTGATCCTTCTGCAGGTTGCACACCTGCACGGGTTCTCTTCGTTCGGCGGCGATGCCGGCCATGCCCTTGCCGATCGGGATCACCGCGACCTTGTCGAGCACGGGTGGCGGCAGGCCGCGTTGCGCGGCGAGGTGCAGCATGCCGTCCTTCGGATCGAGCAGATGCACGGTGCCGACCGGGCAGTCGAAGTGCTTCGTCACGCGATCGAGCACGGACTGCCACGGCAGTTCTGGCGCGGCGGCGAGCTGGTTCTCGAGAGCGGCGAGTAGTGGGTGTGGTGGCTGGCGCATGGTGTGCCCATGCTAACCGCCGGCGAGTCGGGGCGCAGAGTCCCTCAGGGCTCCTGCGGCTCCTGCACCGCGGCGACCACGCGAGCGATCGTCGACCCGTCCGTGACGCGCAGCGAGAACTCGTCGTCGGGCGGTCTGGTCCCCATCGGAACACCCTGCTGCTGGAAGGCCATCGCGCTGCGGCGCCACGCGGTTGCGGACAGGTGTACTTCCCGCACCCCGGTCGTCTCGACCAGGTTGCGCACGTTGTCGTCGCGCACGCCGCCGCCGGCCATCACGACCAGACGTGCTCCGGCCCGCGCGACGCACGCCTTGATGCAAGCGGTGCCCTTCGGCGCCGAGGCTGCCTGGCCCGACGTCAATACGCGCGCTGCTCCGACTGCAACCAGCGTCTCGATGGCGCGCGCGGCGTCCGCGCACACATCGAACGCGCGATGGCACGTGAACGGCAACGGCGCCGCAGCAGCCACCAGCTCCCGCATGCGCGCTTCGTCGAGCTCGCCCGACGCGAGTAGCACGCCAGCGACGATGCCGTCGGCGCCTGCCGCTTTCAGATGCTGCAGCTCGCGCCGCATCACCTCGAACTCGCTGCGTTCGTAGAGGAAGTCGCCGCCGCGCGGCCGCACCATCGCGAACACGGGGATCTTCACGGCTGCGCGCACGGCCTCGCAGAGACCGAGGCTCGGAGTCAAGCCGCCTTCGACGAGACCCTGGCACAACTCGATTCGCTTCGCGCCCGACGCTGCGGCGGCAACGGCGCCGGCGACCGAGTCGACGACGACCTCGACCAGGACCTCGGCATTGGCGGTTCTGCGCACAGCGCACTATGGTGCGAGGATGCGCGCGCAATTGCTGCACCTTTCCGGGGCCGATCGCGGCCGCACGGTGACCTACGAAGCGCGCGTCGTCACGATCGGGGCGTCACCATCGAGCCAGGCCGTGCTCGAGGCGCCCGGCGTCGCGGACCGGCACGCACAGATCGAGTTGGTCGAAGACGAGTGTCGCTTCCATCTGCGGCGGCTCGACGGCCAGGTGTTCGTGAACGGCGCCGAGGTCGAGGAAGTCATCCTGCAGGACGGCGATCGTCTCGAGTTCGGCGCCGGCGGGCCGATGGCGCGCTTTCGCATCTACGTGCCGCTCGGCGCGGTGTGCAAGCCCGTGCACCGCATGCTCTCGGACGCGCGCGACGTCGGCCGCGTGAGTGGCGGCGCTGCGGCGACGAGGACGTTCACGCGCGACCTGCTCACGCAGGCGACGACGAGACTCAAGATCACCGTGCCGCTCATGCTCGTCGCGGGCGCGTTCCTCGGGGGCTGGCTCGGTGGTTGGATCGGCCGCGCCGCCACGTTGGACCTCGTGACGCGCAAGGACTTCGAGCGTCTGCGCGAACAGCAGCAGACGAACGCCGTGACGCAGGCCCAGCTCGAAGCGCTGCGCCAGGATCAGCAGAAACAACAGCAGGAGATCGCGACGCTGGCGCGCGCGAACTCCGGCGTGCTGCAGATCCAGAAGGTGTGGAGTCGCGGCGTCTGTCTGGTGCACGGGATCTACCGGCTGCGTATGCCCGACCAGAGCTGGTTCTCGCTCGACAATACGGAGCCGTTCGAGTGCGAGTACACGGGCTCCGGCTTCCTCGCGAGCGCGGCCGGATACGTCATCACGAACCGTCACGTGGTCGCGCCGTGGACCGAGGCGGCCGGTATCTCGGCACTGATCGAGCAAGGCGCGAAGCCCGAGTTCCTGCATCTGACGGCGACCTTTCCGGGCCACGATCCGCTCGACGTGCCGCCGGCTTCGATCCGGCGCCGCAGCGACGACCGCGACGTCGCGCTCGTGCAGGTCGATCCGAAGAGCCTCGAAGGCGTGCCGGTCCTGCCGCTGCAGCTGACTCCGGTCGAGTCCGAGGACCAGCGTGCGATCGTCGTGGGTTATCCGACCGGCCTCGGCGCGCTGCTCGCGCGGGCCAGCGACGCTCTCGTCGATGACCTGCGGCAGCGTTCGGCGAGCATGACCGACGCGATCGCCGCACTGGCGACCGCGGGGCAGATCACTCCGATCATCACGCAGGGTGGGATCAGCGAGCAGAAGGAGGACATGATCGTCTACGACGCCGCGACGACGCACGGCGGCTCGGGCGGCCCGGTGTTTGGTGGCAGCGGCACGGTCATCGCCGTCAACTTCGCGATCCAACCGGGCTTCACGGGCGCCAACTACGGTGTGCCCATCCGGTTTGCCCAGGAACTGTTGCCCAAGTGACGCGGACTCTGCGACCTGCGCACGGTCATGGCCCGCTCACAAAAAGTGGAATGGCCGGCGCATTTCTGCGCGCGATTTGCGAAGCTATCGGGGTGCAGCCGGTCAGCTGCGCGCGGGGTCCCGCACGGGACCTTTTGCAACATGGATCGAGCGGCTCCGGGGCGGCAGACGCAGGCAACCGAACGCGGGGGTTTGGGACCTCGCGGTCGCGGCATCTTCACGCGATTGTTCGACGGCCTGCGCGGCACCGCGGGACCGCGCCAGGAGGCCGTTTCGATCGCGATTGCGAGCGGCAAAGGCGGCACCGGCAAGTCCTTCCTCGCGACCTCGCTCGCGGTGCTGCTGCATCGCGCCGGCCGCCGGACCGTGCTCGTCGACTGCGACTTCGGTCTCGCCTGCGACCACCTGCTGCTCGGCGTCAAGCCGACGCTGACGTTGCAGCAGTTGCTCGCCGGCCAATGCACGCTCGACCAGGTGATCTGCGGCTCGCCGTGCGGGCCGCGGCTCCTGCCCGGCGCGTCCGGCGTGCGCCGCATGGCGACACCGAGCGACAAGGAACTGCTGGCCTTCGCCCGCGAGCTCGGTGCGCTGGCGGGCCGCGAGGACGTGTTGCTGCTCGACCTCGGGGCCGGCATCTCGCCAGCCACCGTGCTGACCATGCTCGGCGCCGACTGGATCGTGCTCGTGACGCAGGCGGAGATCGCCGCGCTCGTCGATGCCTACGCGGTCGTGAAGTGTGTCGCGCAGTTGAACGAACGCGCCCGGTTCCTGCTGGTCGTGAACCGCGTTCCCACGCCGGGCCGCGGTGAGCTCGCCTACCAACGCCTCACCGAAGTGGCGCGCCAGCACGTCGGCGTCGAGCTGCACTACCTCGGCGAGATCCCCGACGACGATTCCGTGATGCAACACCGTCTGGGCCAGCTGCCGCTCATCGCAATCAACCCGGAGGCACCGACTTCCGTCGGTCTGCGCGTCATGGCGGATCGGCTGCACCAGATCTGCGGCGGCCTGAAGCCGCGCGAGATCGCAGGTGACCAGGGCATCGAAGCCCGGTTCAGACAGCATCGCCTGTTCTTGTGAGCGGCGAGCGGACTCGCGCTCACGAGACAGGCTCGCTCGACTACTTCGCCTGCGTCAGCAGCAGCACCGAGCCGTCGTTGCGGGTCCAACGCAGCGTCGAGCCCTCGCGGCGCACGAGCGTGCCGAACTCCTCCATGAACATCGTCAAAGCGGCGTCGTCGCCGAGCGGGATCACGACGATGGACTCGGGCCAGAGGCCGGGCGTGCGCAACGTGAACCGACCACCGTCGTCGACCAGCTGCGCTGTGCCACCCATCGCACCCTCCATCCGCAGCGGACCGACCAGGTCGCGCCACCGCGCGGCCGGGTGCTCGGTGCGCTCCCAGACGCCGGACGGAGTCTGCACCCGCCCCGGCTCGATCGTGTACTCACCGGTGCCCCACGGCGCGAGGAAGCGCCCGGGCCCGATCGGGATCAGCAGCGTGCCGCCGCAGCGCTCGGTTGCGGGAGACGTTTCGAACGCGAACAGCAGTTTGCCGCTGCGGCGCACGAGCAGGTGGAGCACCGGCTTGCTGGCCGTTGTGAACACCCCCGTGCATGCGTCGAGTTGCGCTGCGGTCAACGCGGCCGGCACGGCGTGCTCGAGGCCGAACAGGATCGCGGCGAGATCCGCGCTGATGCGAGAGATCGGCGCGAACGCGTGGTTGCTCAACACGACGACACACGCGTCGTCGTCGGGGAAGCGCAGGAAGTCGGCGACGTAGCCGTTCGCGCCGCCGCTGTGATGCCAGCACTTGCGGCCGTGCACCGGCGTGACCTGCCAGCCGCACGCGTAGTGCGGCGACGCTTCGCGCGGCGCGACCATGCGCGCGTGCACGTCGGCCGACAGCAGCTTGGCGTCCTTCAGCGCGCGATCGAAGCGATACAGGTCGCCCGTCGTCGACCACAGTCCGCCCGCGGCCTGGATCGTCGACATGTCCTGCTCGGACGGCTTCGGCTCCGAAGCGCCGAGAAAGTAGCCGATCGCGAGCGACGGCAGGCGCGTGCCCGCGTCGATCGCCGTCGCCGCCATGCCCGCCGGCGCGAACACGTGCTGCGCCAGGACCTCGGCGAACGGTTTGCCGACGGCGCTCTCGGCGACGAGGCCGAGCAGCTCGAAGTTGAAGTTGCTATAGGCGAATGCGACGGCGCTGCGCGGCCGCGACTGCAGGCCGAACTCCTTCACCACGGCCGGCCACACGGCGAGGCCACGCTGCCGATCGCGGCGCTCCACGATGCCCCACTCGACCTCGAGGTTCGGGATGCCCGACGTGTGGTCGAGCAGGTCGTGCACGGTCACGTCGCGCCACGCTTCCGGCCACGGCGACACGTACTTCCCGACACGTTCGTCGAGGTCCACCTTGCCCGCCTGCACGAGGCGCATCACCGCGACGGCGGTGACCGACTTGCTCGTCGACATCAGCTTGAACCTCGTGTCGGTCGTGTTCGCGACGGCCGACGCACGATCGGCGAGTCCGTACGCCTTGTGCACGAGGATCTGCCCGCCGCGCGCGAGCAGCACGCTGCCGGCGAACGCGTCCATTGTCGCCAGCGGCGCGAGGTAGCGATCGACCGCCGCCGCGACCGCGGCGGGCTCCTGCGCGCCGGGCACCGGGCGCGGTGGCTCGCCACTTCCGGCGGACGAGCACACCGGGTCGCCGACGACGTCGACCGCGGGCGGCGCGAGCTCGGGCTCGGCCGGCTGCCGCTTCGACCACGCGACCGCGACGACGACGCCGAGCGCCAGCAGCACGACGCCGATCACCCCGAGCGTCGCGGCCGGCACCGGCAGCGCGGGACCGCGCAGGCGATCCAGGCCCAGCGACACGAACGCGAGCAGCCACGCCCGCCGATCGCCGAACTCGGCGTCGAGCTTGTGGCGCAGCATGCCGAGGCCGCGGTGAACGTGCTGCCGCACGGCCTCCGGAGTGTGGCCGCGCGTGCGGGAGATCGCGGCCGGCGACAGTCCCTCGAAGAAGCGCAGCGCAACGGCAGTGCGATAGGGCTCAGGCAGCTCGCGCACGGCGCGAGCGAGCAGCTCGTGCACACGCAACCGCTCGGCCGCACGCGTCTCGACGGCGCCGTCGGAGACGCGCGCGGCGATCAGCTCGCGGACCTCGCGTTCGCGACGCCGACGCACGGCCTGCAACGCGAGCCGCCGCGCGATACCGGCGAGCCAGCCGCGCGACGTCACCGCGGGATCGTCGGGTGCCTTGGCGCCGAGGCCGACGACGAGCGCGTCCTGCGCGACGTCCGCCGCGAGATGCTCGTCGCGCACCAGCCGACGCGCGAGCCGGTGCAGCCATGCGGTTTCCTGCACGAGGGACGGGGCAGAGACCGGCAGTTCGGTTGTCATCGAGATGCGAGTGTCCCGGGCGTGATCATCGTGACACGAAACTCGCGCGGGGGCGACGGATCGGCAGGCTGGTGCTGCGACGCTCAGGTGCTGACGCGGTTGCGTCCGGCGGCCTTCGCGCGGTAGAGCGCTTCGTCGGCTTTGCGCGTGAGCTGCTCGGCAAGCTGCCCATCGACGGGGAAGACCGCGAGGCCGATCGAGATCGTCGGTTGCACCTTGACGGCGCCGCGCTCGATCGCCTCGTTCGCGACGGCAGCGCGCATCTCTTCACCGAGCTGCAGACCCTGCTCGAGATCGGCGTTGGGCACGTAGGCGGAGAACTCGTCGCCGCCGAAGCGGCTCACGACGCCCCCGGCCCGGCCGATCAGCGCGCCGAGGCGTCTGCCGACCGTCGCGATCGTGTGCGCGCCGACGAGGTGTCCATGGCTGTCGTTGATGCGCTTCAACCCATCCATGTCCATCATGAAGACGGTCATCGGGCGCGAGCGCCGCATGCACGACATCAGCGCTTCGTGGAACCTGCCCTGGAACACGCGCTGCACGGGCAGGCCCGTCAGGTCGTCGATGTTCATCAAGCTGTCGACCTGGCGATGGAACTCCTCTTCGAGCTCGTCGTGGAAGCAGAACTTGAGGACCGTCTCGCCGACGTGGATGCGATCGCCATCGCGCAGCACCATCGTCGTGATGCGCTGGCCGCCGACCAGCGTGCCGTTCGTCGACGAGAGGTCGACCACCTGCCACGAGTCGGGCGACGGGCCGCTTTCGATGCGGCAGTGCACGCTCGAGATCTGGGTGTCGCCGGGTACGACGAGATCGGCGCGGTCCGGACGGCGTCCGATCACGAGCGACTTCTCGTTCATCAGATAGCGACGGCCGACCTGCGCACCGCGCATCACGACGAGCACGGGGAGCCGATGAAGACTGCCGCTGCCCGCCGTCTGATTTGGTCGCGAGAAAGTCGTGCGACTGAACTCGGTGTCTCCTGAGTCGTACATCGGCGCGTGCATCGGTGACTGAACGGGGCACCGGATCCTAACCCCGAACAGGTTCCGCTGCAGCGATGCGACGTACCAGTCTCATGAGCAGCGCACCGGCGATGGCGGCGCCCCCGAGGCAGAACAGGGCGTGCTGGTATTCGCCGAAGATGACGTGTCCGACGCCGGGCAGTGTGAGCCAGATCACCGTGGTACCGAGCACTGCACAGAGGAGATTGCGACCCAGAGTGCCGTCGGGACGCGCGTTGGGTGTGGCCGCGGCGATGGGACGCCAACCGGGACCGTCGGGTCGGATCTTGCGGTAGAAGGCCATGAGGTGTTCGCGCGGCTCCGGGCGCGTGAGCAAGGTGGCGACGAGCCAGAGCACGAGCGTGCTGCTGGCGACGATGAGGCTGCGATACTCGGTCGCCAGGTCCCTCGTCACGTTCCAGGAAACGACGACGGCATAGAAAGCGAGCGACCCGATCATCGCGACGATCTCGCTCCAGACGTTGATGCGCCACCAGAACCAGCGCAGGATGAAGACGGCGCCGACCCCGGCGCCCAGCGCCAGCAGGAACTGCCATGCGTCGTCGATGCTCACGTTGCGGACGATCATGTAGTAGCTGACGCCGCCGCCGAGCAGCAGCACGATCGCCGACGCGAGTCGCGATGCGCGCAGCAGCTGCCGCTCGCTGGCGGCAGGCGCGACGAATCGCCTGTAGAGGTCGTTCGTGAGGTAGGAGGCACCCCAGTTCATCTGCGTGCTGACCGTCGACATGTAGGCAGCCGCGAAGGTCACGAGCATGAGCCCGCGGATGCCGACCGGCGCGAGCTCGCGGATCAGCATCGGGTAGGCCGATTCGGGGTTCGGCACGGTCGTCGGATCCGCTGCCTCGGTCCAGGTGCGGATCTCGGGATGCATCGCGAGCGCCGCGAATGCGACGAGGATCCACGGCCACGGGCGCAGGCAGTAGTGCGCGAGCTGGAAGAACAGCGTCGCCTTGACCGCGTGCCGCTCGTCTTTGCACGACGCCATGCGCTGCACGATGTAGCCGCCACCGCCCGGTTCGGCGCCCGGATACCAGCTGGCCCACCACTGCGACAGCACGAGCGCCAGGAACACACCGATGGGCATCCAGGGCGTTGCGGCAGTGAAGTCAGGGAAGTAGCCGAACGCCTGCGCGCCGCCGCCGAAGTTCGCGGCGACCTTCTCTTGCAGTGCCTCGGTACCGCCGACGTGGTCGACGGCGATCACGGCGAGCACCGTGCAGCCGACCATCGCGAGCACGAACTGGATCACGTCGGTGATGGCGACGCCCCACATGCCCGAGATGATCGAGTAGACGCCCGTGACGAGCAGCATCACGGCGACGAGCGAGAAGTCGGAATGGTTCGCCGCCGTCTCTGCGGCGGTGCCCGACTCGTAGAGCACCGTCTGCTTCAGCACGCTGGCCATCGCCTTGGTCACCCAACCGATGATGATCGAGTTCATCACGACCGCGACGTAGAAGCCGCGGAAGCCGCGCAGGAACGCGGCCGGCCGGCCCGCGTAGCGCAGCTCGATGAACTCGACGTCGGTGAGGACTTCGGCGCGGCGCCACAGCTTCGCGAATACGAACACCGTCAACATGCCGCCGAACGCCCACGCCCACCACAGCCAGTTGCCCGCGAGTCCGTAGGCGGCGACCTTGCCCGCGACCCACAGCGGCGTGTCGGCCGCGAACGTCGTCGCGACCATCGACGTACCTGCGATCCACCACGGCAGCGAGCGGCCCGACACGAAGTAGGAGGCCAGGCTCTCGTCGGCCTTGCTCTTGTACCAGAGGCCGATGCCGAGCGAGACCGCGAAGTAGCCGGCGATGATCGCCCAGTCGATCGCGTGCAGCTCCATGGGGGCGGGATGTTGCGGCCGTGGCGACGACGATGCCACGCCGGCGATCGGATTCCCACGCAGGTCCCGCTGCGCAAACTGTCGCGCGACGCGCCGGTTTGCGAGACTACGGGCCCATGGACCTCGTCGAGGTGCACTTCACAGCCGCGGACCGGACCGTGTTCGTCGGGCCAGGCACGACGCTGCTCGAGGCGGCGGGCATGGCCGGCGTCGAGATCCTGACGGGTTGCACGCGCGGCATGTGCGGCACCGACGCGGCGCGCGTCACGACGGACCGCAGCGACGGACTCGAGATCCCGGCGGCGCACGAGCGCGGCACACTCGATCGCATGGGACTGGCTCCCGGCTGCCGACTCTTGTGCTCGGCTCGGGTCAGGGCAGGGCGGATCGAAGTGCTAGGGGATGCACTCGGTACGTGAGCAGCGCGCGTCGGGTGAGTTCCATGCACGGTTCCCTGCGCAGTTCCTGCGGCCGCGACTTGTTTGCGTACACGCCGAGCGGCACTGTTGCGTCGTGCAAGTGACGCCCCGTGCACGTGAGCCCGAAGGCAGCCCCAGCAGATCGCTGCGCGATGGCTTCGGCTTCTTCGGTCACTTCCTGCGCAATCCCACGCGTGTCGGTGCCGTGTTGCCGAGCTCGCGTTATCTCGCGCGCGCGCTCGTGGGGCGGCTCGACCTCGCGCCAGGCGAGCTCGTGCTCGAGTACGGCCCCGGCACCGGGCCCGTCACGCAGGTGGTTCGCGAGCGGCTGCCGAAGGGCGTGCACTACCTCGGCATCGAGCTCGAGCCCCGCTTCCACCGGCTGCTCACCGAGCGGTATCCGCAACTCGGCTTCCACCTCGGCTCTGCTGCCGACGTGCGCGAGATCCTCGCCGAACGCGGGCTGCCGCGTCCGTCGCGCATCATCTCGGGGCTGCCGTTCGCGAGCCTGCCGCCCGCGGTGCAGGACGGGATCGTCGGCGGCATCGTGCACTGTCTCGAAGGGACCGAAGGCGACTTCCGCACGTTCCAATACGTGCATGCATATGGCCTGCGCGCGGCGAGGCGGTTCCGCGCGATCATGGCCGAGCGCTTCGCCGGCTTCGAACGCAGCGGGCCGGTCGTGCGCAACGTGCCGCCGGCGTTCGTGCTGCGCTACTGGAACGCGAAGTCGTAGAGCACGCGGTCACATCGGCGGCAGCGAACGGCGCGCGCGCCGTTCGTCTTCGAGTGCGTCGGCCTGGTGGATGAGCCGTTCGAGCTTGTCCTCGAGCACGCGGACGCGGTTCTGCATCGCGCCGGCGTGATGGAAGGCGAACAGCGCGACCCACAACAGGCCGAGCACGAAGGTTACGACGCCGATGCGCGGCGAAGACCAGTTCGGCAGGTGCGTCGTGGCGAGCTGCTCGAGGAACAACGACGCGATCAGCAGCGCCGCCATGCGCAGGTGGAAGGCCGTGTCGTTTGGAAAGCGCATGCGGCGAAGATAGTGGGGAAGCGGATGCCGTTCGATGGCGCGGGGGAGGGTGACCACCTTGTGGTCCCTGCCCACGGCGGTACCGTGGGCCTTGCCAAAGCCACCTCCCCGTCAGGAGATACATGTCCAGGTTCCTCGCCGTCGTCGTTCTGTGCGCTGCCGCCGTGCAAGCCCAGATTCCCTATGGCCACCTGATCTACGTGCATCGCACGCCGTCGAGCACGGTGCCCGCGATCGGCATCGTCGACCCGGACTTCGGGACGCCGACACCGCTGTTGCCCCAGACCGGCGCGCTGACCACGCACGGCAGCCGCAGCGTCGCCATCGATCCGTCGGCGCCGTCCGTGCTCTACTCGCTCACGTCGCTGTCGACGTCGATCTCCATGGTGGCGCCCGTGCTGACGCTGACCGGCAACCGCTTCACGCGCACGAACCTGCCCGTGAACCTCGGCGCGCCGGGCGTGCCTTTCAGCCTGCGCTGGGCCTCGGGTCACGGCCTGCTGCTGCTCGGCCGCGGTGGCCAGATCAACCGGATGTTCTTGCGCAACATGACGACGGGCGTGGTGACCTCGCAGCCGACGGCGACGCTGCTGCCGAACAACGCGACCGACATGGTGGTCACGGGGAGCCTTGCCTACGCCGCCTCGGAGGGAGACGGCTCGGCGACAGCTGTCGGCACGATCGTCGAATGGGATCTGGTCGCGAACACCGATCGCGTCGTCGGCACCAACTACCCGCCGCTCAGTGCCATCGCGGTGTTCGCGAGCCAGCTGCTCGCGGGCGACTTCAACGGCAACGTGTACTTCATCGATCCCGCGACCGGTGTGAGCAGTCCGTTCATGGCAACCGGCCTCGGCAGGATCACGTCCATCGCCGTCGATGCCGGGATGCGCGTGTTCGTGGTAGCCGAGAGCGGGACGACGTGGTCGATCCACAACGTGTTCGCGCCCGTGCCGGCGCTCTACAGCACCACGCTGCCGATCGACGACCTCGCGATCGGACCGACGCCCGTGGCGACGATGTTGACCTTCGGCGCCGGCTGCCCCGGCAGCAACCTCCTAGGACCGGCGCTCGGCTTCACGGGTCCCCCGGCTCTCGGCGCGACGTTCGGCGTCACGGTCGCCAACGCGCTGCCGAACGCCGGCGTGTTGCTGATCATCGGGACCTCGCGCGCGGCCGACCCGTTCGGCCCGTTGCCGCGCGATCTGGGGTTCCTGGGCATGCCGGGGTGCAACCAGTACGTCGACCTCATGATCACGGCGTTCACGTTCGCGAACGGCAGCGGAGCGGCCCAGTTGAACATCACGCTGCCGAGCAACCCGATCTTCGCGGGCACGCGCCTCCCGATGCAGTGGTTGTGCCTCGATGCGCTGGCGAACGCGTTCGGCGCGACGACGAGCAGCGGCGGCGAGTGCTACGTCTATTAGGAAGCTGGCGAGCTGACGCCTCAGGGCCGCCCACGTTGGAGCGGTTGATGGAGACCGGGCTCGGAGCCATCCACATGCGGCCGCCGGTCAGCTGGGAGGAGGCACCGTCGGGCGAGCGCAGCCCGATCCGCTGCTATTACGAGCTGCGCGGCGAACACCAGCCCCGGGTCAACGACGAGCACGCAGCCCGGACGCCTGCCAACCAAGGCCCCTTCCGCATCGAGTGCAGACGCTCGGCGCCCGCGACGGCGATCTCGACAGCTTCGAGCAGCGCCTCCGGCTGCGGATCAGATCGTACTCGAAGTGCCCTTCCTGCTCGCGGACCAGCACGTCGGTGCCGGGCAGCATCTGGCGATAGCGTACGGCGCCGTAGAGTGGCACATCCGTGCGCCACTTTGCCCGGTCGTTGCCGAGGAAGTAGTGGTGGCAGCCCGGCAGCTGGCTTTCCGCGGCGAGTTCCTGTGCGATCGCGCTGAGCCACGTCATCCGAACCGCGGCGCCCCGGGCGGGAGTCGTCTCGGTGATGTCCGCCAGACCTGCCTTGCCGCGGAACGGCGCCTTCTCGGCCTGCTCTGTCAGCGTCAGTGTCCACCCGTCCGGTTCGAGGAACATCGTCGTGGCGCCGATGCGTGCGACGTACCGCGCGGCGTGGCACCACTGGCCGAGGTGGCCCGTTTCACCCGATTCGGCCGCGAACTCGCTCGGCGGAGTTCGCGGACACGACGGTTACGGCTGGATCGTGACGTCGAGCGCGTTCGAGGCCGAGAAGCCCTGCGGCGGACACGGCGGCGGCGAGCCCGGCCCGATCCAGACGAACTGCGCGAACAGCTGCACACCGGCCAATCCAGGGTTGGTCGGAATCGGCAGTGGCACTTCGCTCGCTCCGATCGCGTTGCTGAAGACGGTCGCCGTCACGAGCAACGCA
>Ga0111538_10003225_pt1 | contig 22861 bp, 24 predicted proteins | sample SoiMethybrSBSTD1_FD_79669 | JGI IMG/M metagenome (GOLD analysis project Ga0111538, IMG submission 79669) | Bulk soil microbial communities from a Populus tree surrounding site in Tennessee, USA - Soil MetaG P. TD hybrid SBSTD1 (version 2)... | ecosystem: Environmental > Terrestrial > Soil >...
GCATCGTTGCTGTGTTGGGTCGTCGCCGCCGCTCGACCGAACCTACGCCTGAGCGGACCAAGAACGGCACTCTCTCACGGCTCATGATCTGGCTGTCGCCCGCGTACCCCGTTGGCGGCTATAGCTACTCGCACGGCCTGGAGTGGGCCGTAGAGGCCGGGCAGGTGAAAGACGCGCAAAGTCTCGGCAGCTGGATTGAGGACCTGCTGGTCCATGGCGCCGGTCGTAGCGACATCATCTTCCTTGCCGCGTCCTGGCGCGCCCTGGCGGCGGGCGACACGACCGCGCTCGCGGGCGTGATCGAGCTCGCGGCGGCCTTCGTGCCGTCTGCCGAGCGAAGGCTCGAGACGCTGGGGCAGGGCACCGCATTTCTCGCTGCCACGCTTGCCGCCTGGCCAACGCCAGAGATCGAGGCGTTGGCATCGGGTGGTCACGAGGTCGCCTATCCGGCGGCCGTGGGAGCCTGCGCTGCGGCGCACGGGTTGCCGCTCGCCGACGCGGCGCAGGCGTTCGCACAAGCCTTCGCTGCCAACATCGTGTCGGCCGGCGTACGCCTGATCCCACTTGGCCAGAGCGACGGGCTCAGGGTGCTGGCACGGCTCGAGCCGCTCGTCCCACGCGTCGTCGCAAGCGCCCTGACGGCAGGCCTCGACGATGTCGGCGGCGCGGCGGTGGCGGCCGACATCGCCTCGATGCGCCATGAGACCCAATATACGCGGCTGTTCCGATCCTAGCGGCTCGGGAGGCGCACGCGTGGCGATGATCGGTGTGGTGTAGCATGATCGCTGGAGGCAATGGGGCCTAAGCCCCAGCAGAGGTATGAAGGCAATGAGCAGATCACCCAACGGTCCCCTGCGCGTCGGCATCGGCGGTCCCGTCGGCTCCGGCAAGACCGCGCTGATGGAAGCGCTCTGCAAGACCTTCCGCGACCGCTATGACATCTGCGCCATCACCAACGACATCTACACCAAGGAGGATGCGCTGATCCTCACGCGCGCCGGCGCGCTGCCCGAGGAGCGCATCATGGGCGTGGAGACGGGCGGCTGCCCGCACACGGCGATCCGCGAGGACGCGTCCATCAACCTCGCGGCGATCGTCACGATGCGGAGCCAGTTCCCGAAGCTCGACGTGATCCTGATCGAATCCGGCGGCGACAACCTTGCCGCCACCTTCAGCCCCGAGCTCGCCGACCTCACCATCTACGTGATCGACGTGGCTCAGGGCGAGAAGATCCCGAGGAAGGGCGGGCCCGGCATCACCCGCTCCGACCTGCTCGTGATCAACAAGATCGACCTCGCGCCGCACGTCGGCGCGTCGCTGGAGGTGATGGAGCGCGATGCCAAGCGCATGCGCGGCGAGCGCCCCTTCATCTTCACGAACCTGAAGACGGGCGAGGGCGCTGGCAGCGTGGCGAGCTTCGTCGAGCGCCAGGGCGGGCTCGGGTAGGCCATCCCCTCACCACACCGCTGCAGCAAGCAGGATCGCAGCGGGGCTGCAGATTCGCTTGTTCAAGCTTCGACGATCGGAGCATTGGAATGGAGAACGCGTTTCGGGAAGCGGAGCTGGCTGGCTGGACCACACGCCCGGCGAGCTACGATCGGCACCTGTCCCCGATCACCAATCAGGTCATTGCACCCATAGTCGCGACATTGGGACCGCTGGCAGGCAAGAGGATTCTGGACGTGTGTTGCGGACCAGGGCATCTCGCGGCAGCCCTTGCTGTCGAGGGGGCGGCGGTTGAAGGCCTGGACTTTGCGGCGACCATGGTGGAGAAGGCGCGCGAGAACTATCCAGACCTTCAGTTCCGGCAGGGCGATGCTGAGGCATTGCCATACGCGGACGGCGCATTCGACCATGTCGTCTGCGCGTTCGGCGTGATGCACATCAGCCGCCCCGATACGGCAATCGCCGAGGCATTTCGAGTGCTTCGGCCTCACGGCCGATATGTGTTCACGCAATGGGCCGAGGACGATGAGCTGCTGAAGATCGTTTTATCGGCCATCGCCGAGCACGGGGAGCCGGTCGCCAACCTGCCGAACGCGCCGCCGCCGCAGAGGTTCAGCGATCCGCTCGAATGCCGTCGGGCCCTCGAGGCGGCGGGTTTTGCCGAGGTCAGCGACGGGCGCGTCGACGCGACTTGGACAAGCGAGCAGCCGGAGGCGCTCCTCGACCTCGTCTACGGCGGGGCTGTGCGCGTTGCCATCGTGCTGGAGGCACAACCGCCGGCGCGTCGCGCACGGGTTCACGAGGCCATCCTCAGCGCTGCGAAGGCCCGCGCCAGCGGTGGCAGCATCATCCTACGAAGGCCCGTGGTGATGGCCTCGGGCAGCAAACCCATGGGCAGATGATGGCAGCGGGTCATGGCCGCCAGTCTTGCGGCCGACCTTGGCCCGCAATGCACAGGACCTCGGGGATGAGCAGCCTCCCCTCATGCTCGGCACGACGTCAGCGGTCTGTCCGAATTGGTGCGATAAAGGCCTCGCGCTGGGCATAGAGCCACTGCACGATCATGTGGCCGATGATGGTCTGTGTGTCCTCGGCGATCTGCATGTCGTCGATGGCGAAGTGGACCGGCACGTCCGCCAGTGCCTTGGCCTTGCCGCCGGAGAACGCCAGGACGGCATAGCTCTTCATGCCGATGCGGCGGGCTTCCTCCAACGCACGCAGGATGTTGGGCGAGTTGCCGCTGCCCGAAAACGCGAGGAGGACATCGCCCTTCCGCGCTTGCACCGCGAGCTGAAGGGAAAAGACGTTCTCATACCCCTCGTCGTTGCCAAGGCAGGTGATAACGGCCGGATTCTCGCTCAGGGCGTGTACACGGATGCCGGAGCCCTTGGTCTTCGAGAGCGGATACAAGAAGTCGTTGGCCAGGTGGTTGGCATTGCCGGCGCTGCCGCCGTTGCCGCACAGGAAGACTTGCCGGCCACTCTCCCAGCAATCCCGCAAATCCTCCGCGAGGCGCTCCACGGGCGCCCAGTCGAAACCGAGCAGGATGTCGGAAAGGCGCCGGGAATAGGCGCGGAAATGCTCTGCCGGTGCCGTCACGGCGGGCCTGGCAAGGGTTTCTCGTGTCATGCTGTCGAGCCCGTCGAAGCGACCTGAAGCGCAGCCGCACGCCCGGCCGCCACAAAGGCCATGATTCTACACGACCATCCACCCCCCGCCAGCGCCTGCACGCGGACATGCCCGTCGCCGCGCCAGCTGGACCGGTGGGGCGTATCGTGTAGGATGCGGCCCGCGCAGAGGACACTACCCTGCGGCAGACAAGGGGCAACAGATCGATGAGCGCACCGGGCACGCACGACGCGGTTCCGGCCGGCACTTTGATGCACGGCAAGCGCGGGCTCGTCATGGGCGTCGCGAACAACCGCTCGATCGCCTGGGGCATCGCCAAGGCAGTCGCGGCCCAGGGGGCGACGCTGGCCTTCACCTATCAGGGCGATGCGCTCAGAAAGCGCGTGGAGCCGTTGGCGGCCGAGGTGGGCTCCAAGCTCGTGCTGCCCTGCGATGTGACCGACACGGCTTCGGTCGATGCCGTGTTCGCCGAGCTCGGCCGGCAGTGGGGCAAGCTCGACTTCCTGGTGCACGCCATCGCCTTCTCCGACAAGGCGGAGCTCGATGGCCGCTATGTCGACACCACGGAGAAGAATTTCACGCAGACAATGCTGATCTCCTGCTACTCGTTCACGGCGCTGGCGCAGCGCGCCGAGAAACTGATGAGCGGCGGGGGATCGTTACTGACCCTGACCTACTACGGCGCCGAGAAAGTGATGCCGCATTACAACGTGATGGGCGTGGCCAAGGCGGCACTGGAGGCGTCCGTGCGCTACCTCGCCGCCGACCTCGGACGCAACGGCATCCGCGTCAACGCCATCTCGGCGGGCCCGATCAAGACGCTGGCGGCCTCAGGCATCGCCGACTTCCGCTACATCCTGCGCTGGAACGAGTACAACTCGGCGCTGCGGCGCACGGTCACGATCGAGGAGGTCGGCGCGGCGGGTCTCTATCTCCTCTCCGACCTGTCGCGTGGAGTCACTGGCGAAGTGCACCACGTTGACGCCGGCTATCACGTGCAGGGCATGAAGCACGAGGACGCCCCCGACATCACCGTCGTCAAGGATGGGGCCTAGCCGCCCGCCGCTGCTGGCAGCGCCGTGCTCACCTGAAGGCCGCCACCCGCGAAGCCTGCTCCGCGATGATACGGGCATTGTTCAGCTGCGTCGTCCCGGCGGGCTCGCCGCTGACCAGCACCGTCGGATTGGACCACACGGGCACGCGCGGGCAACCGCCGCAGCTTTCCTTGTAAGCCATGATGTCGCGCCACTTGGTTCCGTTCACGTAGCCGAACTCGTGCCGGGCGCCGATGATGTGGCCGACCTCGTGCGCGACCGTATAGCTGGCCGCGGCGCATTCGTGATGCACCACGGCAAACGCCTCCTCCGCATCGGGCTGCACCCGAGTTGTCAGCCCGCAGCCGCTCGCATCGTCGACGATCAGGATTGCGACATCGGCCCGATACCGGTCGCGAAGCGCATGGATCTCGTCCATGTGGCCGTCGCCCTTGTCCGCGAACCGCCACACATGGTCGAAATGCACGCCGCCCCGCTCCACGTAGTCGGTCTGATAGGCATGCACCAGGCGCAGCGTGATGTGACCGAGGTTGCTCAGGCGGAACGACTCGTTGGCGACCTCGATGGAGAGTGCCACGAGGTCGGGCTCGATATCGTGGTAGTAGCTCGCTGCCGCGCGCGTATAGGCGACGATCACGTCGATGACGACCTGCGCCTTCGCGGAAGCGCCTGATAGTGCCGTCATCGACTTTGCCGCCGCCGCGGCATTGACCGGTGCGAGAGCAAGCCGCTGCGGCTGAGCCAGGGCACGCTCCGGCGCGGGCTGCCGCATTCCACGTGTCACGGGCCACAGCATGCGTGCGGCGCGATCTGCACCCGCAGCGTCCCTTGCGTCATGCGTACGCCGCTCGCTCGGCGCATTGGCCGCGGCTTGCGGACCGGCTTCGCCAGAAGCGGCGGGGAGGTCCGTGCCGGCCAGGACACAGAGTGCGACGAGGGGGAATGCCAGTCTCTTCATGACACAGTCTCCGTGGGCTGGCTCTTCGCCAGCCGCAGTCCTTCGCGGCGCCTCGCTGGGGTCGCCAATTGTTCGTCTGTTGATGCTCAGGGCCGGCTGTACTTTTCGACCGTCCGTCCGAGGACTGCGGCGCCTTTGTCGCCGCGCGTTCCTGCTGATCGTTCGTCCGGCGGCCGACGCGATCACGCGTGTCAACGGCGCCTGGTATCACCCTAGGGGCAGTGGCGTGATCGCATCGCTATCGACACGTCATCTGTTCGCCACGGTGCTGAGGCCGCGCACGGCTCGGCTTGCGCTCGGCAGGAGCAGGCATGGCCGCCGGAGCCGAATGCGCCAACCGAGGCACCCGCGAGCCCCCGATCGGCGGTATCCGTGGCGGCCTGCTCGATGTGCTGCACCATCAGGCCGGACACCTCCGGGGCGTGCGTGATGGGGCCCATATGACCGGCGCCGCCGACCGCCATTAGCTGGCAGTCGGGCAGCAGCCGCGCCAAGCCTTCGGCGATTGTACGGCTCGGCAGGAGGGCATGCTCGCCATGCAGGATGAGAACCGGAAAATTCAGCGCGGCGTAGGCCGCGGCCGGTGCCGGCTCCTCCATCAGGGCCCTGAAGTCGAGCGGCGCCTTGGGCATCCAACGCAACAGCGCCTGCTGCACCTCCGAGCGCAAGGCGGCCCACGCGCCCTCCCCGTTCCAATAGTCGACAAAGGTCGCCGCGGCCGAGCGATGGTCGCCGACGATGACGCCTTCGCGAACCCGGCGCGCGAGGTCTGCGATCTCTGCGAAGCGCTCCGCGCCGGTCTCGCCCATCTGCCGTAGCAGGTGAAACGCTGAAGGCTCGTAGAGGGCCATGCTGGCGATCCGACTCGGCCGCATCAGCGCGACGTTCAGCGCCACGCCGCCACCGTAGGAATGGCCGACGAGGTGAACTTTGGCATCGCTTTGGTCGATCAGGTCGATTGCGCGCGCGGCTTCGTCGGCGAGACTGAACGCATGCTGCCCAGTCCACGGCCCTATGCTCTGGCAGCCAAAATGCTCGGGCGCCAGAAGCTCATAGCTGCCGCCCAGCGCCTCCGCGAGGTAGGACCATTGGCCCGCCCCCGAACCCGAGCAGTGGAGGGCGATCACCCGCTCGCGGCGCGCCGGCCGCGGCGGGTACGCGATATTGACGTTCATGGCACTTGCCGCCTTTCCGATCCGGGGAGAGCTCAAAACATCTTGAGGATGCGATCGCGCGGGCACCCCTGCCTGACGACAAACGGAATCTCAGCACGCGTCAGGCCGATGTCGCGCAACTCGCGTTCGCTCATCGATTTCAGATGCGCAATGGCGCTCGCTTGTGCGCGCCACGCCAGATACCTGGCCAGCGACCGCTTGATGGCTGCCATCGCCGCGCCGCCAACTCCGGCGGCTACGCTTTCGTGGCGGATATCGGTGTCCAAGACTGTGCTCATGATCATCTCCATTCTGTTCAATCAATTCCCGATGCGCCTCGTGCATCCGCATCCTCGACCCGCCGTACGCACACTCGCTGGGTGCTGATATGGGTCTCGGTTGTTCGTGTGCTTATGATCGAGGCGCCGGCTGTGTTGACCGATCCGCCGGAAGGTTGTCCCGGCTCGTGCGGACGCGGGCTTGTTAACCGCGCGGACGGCAGCGGCCTGTCACGCGCGGAACACTCCTGGTGATCACGTCTGGTTTACCGAACACGTCCGACCCGTGTTCGCGCGTCGCCGGATGCCGGTTTGCGGTAGCGGCGGGCGCTGCCCGCAGCTAAAACCTGCCGCCGGGCCGGTGCATTTCCCGGGCGTTACCGACCCGAACAGGAGTCCGATGGAGCGATGGACGCACTCTCCGACATCCTGCGCACGGTCCGCCTCAGGGGCGGCGTCTTTCTGCACGCGGAGTTCACGGCACCCTGGTGCGTCGCCTCCCAGCTGACGTCTAACGACCTCAGCATGTTGCTCGAAGGATCGGAGCACGCCGTGCTCTACCACTACGTTGTGGAAGGCCGCCTCAGCGCGCAGCCGCCGAACGGCAAGCCGCTGGAGGTCAGCGCCGGCGAGGTGGTGATATTTCCGCACAATGATGTGCACTTGCTCGGCAGCCGGCTCGATCTGCCGCCGGTGAGGTCGAGAGAGATCGTGCGCATGCCGCCCGAAGGCGGCTTGTGGGTGATCCGTCACGGTGGTGGCGGCGAGCGGACGCGGATTGTCTGCGGCTTCATCGGCTGCGATCGCCTCGATGGCAATCCACTTGCCGCCGCGCTGCCCTCGATCCTGCACTTCGACACGCGGCAGGGCGCGGCGGCCACGTGGATGCGCAGCTCGCTCGAGTTCGCGGCACAGGAGATTGCGGAGCGCCGCGCCGGCTCGGAGACCGTGCTCGCCAAGCTGTCCGAGCTTCTGTTCGTCGAGGCCGTGCGCCGCTATGTCGAGACGCTGCCGTCCGCGCAGTCCGGTTGGCTGGCCGGACTGAGGGACCCTTTCGTGTCTCGCGCCCTGGCGTTGATCCATGGCCGCGTACGCGAGCAATGGACGGTCGACGATCTCGGACGCGAGGTGGGACTCTCCCGTTCCGCGCTCGCCGACCGTTTCACGCGCCTGATCGGTGAGCCGCCGATGCGCTACCTGGCGCGCTGGCGCCTGCAGTTGGCCGCCAGCCAGCTGCGCAATAGCGATCTGTCGCTGGCGCGCATCGCCGAGCAGATCGGCTATGAGTCGGAGGCCGCGTTCAACCGGGCCTTCAAGCGCAGCTTCGGCGCGCCGCCGGCCGCCTGGCGCAGGGGCGCCGCCCGGAGCGATAGCGGCCTTGCCCCGCGGAGCACCGCGCCCGCGTGAGACGCGCGCTGCACGGACGAGCGTTGAGGGCCGTGGCTAGACGATCGTCCGAAGGCTCAGATAGGCACCGAGCGCGAGCAGCCCGGCAAAGAATGCGGTGTGAAAGGCCTTCGCACTGGTGCGTTCCCGAATCGCCTGCCCCGCAAGCATTCCTGCGACGGCCGGAACGACTGCGAGCGTCGATAGGCCGACATCTGCGACGGCGAACGCGTCGACGCGGAGCAATCCGACGGCCAGGGCGGCTGTCGACAGCATCTGCGCGCGCCGGTTCAGCGAGCTGACGCCGCACGCCGATGCGCTTGTGCACCACCTCGACGAGGATCAAGGCCGCAAGCTGCAACGCGCCTGAAGCCGATGTCGGCCAAATGCGGGCCCGGCCGCTTAGCCGGGCAACTGCACTTTCTTGGCCGAGGGCGGCTTGGGCGCAGGCGCTGCGGGAGCGGGCGCAGCAGCCGGCGTGGCAGGCTTCTTGGCGGGTGCTCCGGGCGCATCTCCCCAGCACACGAGGGCGGTCGCCTCGCAGGTGTGCTCATCGAAGACGATGAAGTTGAGGAACAGCTCGCACTTCACGTCCTTCTTGCCGACCGTGTAGTTCTTGATGCCCTTTTCCTGCGTCCAGCTGACGATGTACTTGTCGAGCAGGTTCTTGGCGTCTCTGGTCGGGCCTTCCTTGCCGTAATCGTTCACGGAATAGGCCAGTTTCTGGCACGCGGCGCCTGCCGGCGTGGCAACGATCCAGGCCGCGGCTGCGACGGCAGCAACCCTGGCGGCAGTCGTTCTCGGATGCATGAACTCCCCTCCCGTCAGTCAATAGAGTCGTCGGGCCCCTCACTCCTATAGCCACAACTATGGGCTGATGCCTAGTGCACCATGAAGACGGCTGAGGATAGTTGGTGCATCGGCGCCGGCGAAAATGAACGAATCGATCCCGGCGGCCTCCAGTGCGGCCTCCTGGCCGCGCGGCCGCCCGGCCAGCAGCACGTGCGTCGCACCGGCCGCCTTGAGGGCCCCTGCGGTTGCCTCGCCTAGCTGTGCATAAACCGCATCGGAGGCGGCTATGCAGGCCGCGCCGGCCCCGCTCAGCGCGAATGCTTTCCCCGCCTCCACGGAGCTCAGCAACGGCTCGCTGGCGACGGCCTCGATGCCGCCGGCGGCGAGAAAATTCCGGGCCCAGGTGGCACGCACCGAATGGGTGGCAAGCTCGCCGAGGCAGGCCAAAAAGACCTGCGGCGGCTTGCCGGTCCTGGCGGCGTGGCGGTCGGCGGCATCACGCAACCGCTCAAAGGGCTCGGCGAGGCGCCGCGGCCTGAGTGGCGAGACGGACGTCCCCCCGCTGACGATCGGCTCAGCCGGGGGAAGCGGCTCGACCTTCACGCCGTCATCGCCGAGGAGCGGAAACGCGGATACGCCGGTCAGCTCCTGCCGCCCGCTCGCAATGTTGCGCGCACGCTCCTCCGCAACCCTGGCGACCTCGGCCTGGATGAAACCGCTCTCCAGCGCGGAGCCCATGCCGCCCTTGGCCTCGATCTCCTGGAACAGCGTCCAGCTCTTCTGCGCCAGCTCGTCCGTGATCTTCTCGATGAACCATGCGCCATGCCCGGGATCCATGACGCGACCGAGCGAGCTTTCCTCCTGCAGCACCAGATGCGTGTTGCGGGCGATGCGCCGCGCGAATGCATCCGGTTGACCCATGGCCCACGTATAAGGGAGGACGGTGATCGCATCGGCCCCGCCGAGCGCCGCGCCGGCGCAGGCGATGGTGGTGCGCAGCATGTTCACCCACGGGTCCCGTCGCGCCATCATGCGCTGCGAGGTAACCGCCCACAGGCGCACGCCCTCGACCGCATGCGTGGCGCCGCAGGCCTCGGCGACGCGCGCAACCAGCCGGCGCGCCACCCGCACCTTTGCCATCGTCAGAAAAAGATCGGCATCGGCAGCCACGGCCAGAGCTATCTTGCCGAGGGCGAAACGGGGTCGCAGCCCCGACGCTTCGCAGGCCCGCAGGTAGGCAACCAGCGTCGCCAGCATGGCGGCGAGCTCCTGCGCCTCGCTGCCGCCGGCCTCGTGATAGGGACGCCCGTCGGCCAGAAGCGCCGTGACGTTGGTCATGGTGCGGCAGTCGTTGGCGAACTTGGCCGCGATGTCGCAGGAGCGCGCGGCCGGGTAGTAGAGCGTGCCGGTCCTGGCCAGCACGCCGAGGGGATCGCAGTTGATGGCTCCGAGGCGCTTGTTCTCGTTGATGCCCTGCTCGCGCCACAGCTCGATCAGGCTGCCCGCTGCATCCATGGTGTTCTCGCCGGCATCGAGGCCGACGATGCAGCCGTCGAGGAACACGCCCTCCAGGGCCACGCGCAAGCCCTCGGCGCCGTAGGGTAGGCCGGCCTGGCCGGGCGCGCGAACCTGCAGCAGCAGCGACGTGGCTCCGCTGGTGAGGTCCTCAAGAATTGCAGCGTTGGCCGCCTTGGGGTCGGGCTCGGCGTGGTGCTGACGCACGTCCCAGCCGGCAGGAGCATACGCCGTCCGCGGCGTGAGCCTGGCGCCCTCAACGGCGTCGGCTCGCGTATAGAGCGGCTGAACGGCCAGCCCATCGGCTGTGCGTGATACGAGGCGTTTGTCGAAGTCTGCGCCCTTGAGGACCTTCTCGACGAGTGCCAGCCAAGCCTCGCGTGCCGGCGGCTCGAACTCGGCAACCAGGGGGGTGTCGGCGTCAGACATGGCTTTCCCGTCTGCGACGGGCGTACAAGGTGATCATCCGCCAATTGGTAGACCAATCGGCTGCGATTGCGATGCTCAATCTTGGCGCAGGCAGAGGTCCCCGTCGTGCGCCCCCTCGCCCTTAGAACCAGGCTGGCTGCCACCAGTGCAGCAGTCCGCGCACCAGCTCCGGCTGGATCAGATAGGCGATGCCGACGATGGCGACGACGACGACCAGGAGGATGACGAGTTGCATGCTCGCCGGAGTGCGGTAGCTGAGCCCCGTGCCGGGGATGCCTACGGTCACCATGCGCTTGCCGTGCCCGACATTGAGCGTTGCGCCCTTGCCGCCGAGGCTCGTGCTTACGCCGGTCTTGCTCAGGTTGATCTTCACACCCGGCAGAACGCTGAAGGTCTTGCGAAACCGGAAGTATCCCATGGTCGTGCGCCTCTCGTCGGTCGCGGTGGTGCTGGCCTCGAGCACCCGCATCCTTGCCTCTACTGACTACGCGTCGTCAACGCCGCCGCATCAGCGATTCAGATTGAACAGGTTGCCGAATCTCCTGAGCTTGTCCTTGACTTGGCCAACCGTGGAGTTCCTCGCCCGGAGGCGCTCGTGCGCCGACTCGCGATCGAGGACCTGGCGATACTTCTTCCAGTTCTGCGTATCCGCCTTGATCAGCTTCTCCCGCTCGTCGGGAGTCAGCGGGCCGACGCGCGACATGGGCGGGCGCACAAGTGTGCGCTGGACCACGGAGGGCTCACCCTTGTTGTGCAGCACCGACACCAGCGCCTCGCCCACCTGCAGCTCCTGGATCGCCCGCTCGGTGTCAAGGTCGGGATTCTTGCGGAAGGTCTGGGCGGCGGCGCGGATCGCCTTCTGTTCCTTGGGCGTGAAGGCCCTGAGCGCATGCTGGATGCGGTTGCCGAGCTGCGCGGAGATGCGGTCGGGAACGTCGCTCGGGCTCTGCGTGACGTAGTAGACGCCGACGCCCTTGGAGCGGATCAGGCGCGTCACGCGCTCGATCTGATCGAGCACAGCCGTGCGGGCGCCGTTGAAAAGCAGGTGCGCCTCGTCGAACAGAAAGACGAGCTTTGGCTTCTCGAGATCGCCAACCTCGGGCAGCTTCTCGAACAGCTCCGACAGCATCCACAGCAGGAAGGTCGCGTAAAGCCTCGGCGTGTTCATCAGCTTCTCGGCGGCGAGAATATTGATGACGCCAAGCCCCTCCGCGTTGGTGCGCAGGAAGTCGTTGATGTCGAGGGCGGGCTCGCCGAAGAACTTGTCCGCCCCCTGCTGCTCCAGCACCAGCAGGCTGCGCTGGATGACGCCCACGGTCGCTGGCGCGATATTGCCGTACTTGCTGCGCAGCGAGGACGCGCGCTTGCCCATCTCGTCGATGACGCCGCGCAGGTCGCGCAGGTCGAGAATCTCCATGCCCGTGTCGCCGGCCTTGCGCTCGTCGTCGGCCCACTTGAAGGCGATGTTGAGCACCCCCTCCTGCGGCTCCGTGAGCTCGAGCAGCCGGGACAGCAGCAAGGGCCCCATCTCCTGCACCGTCGCGCGGACCGGGTTGCCCTGCTCGCCCAGAACGTCCCAGAAGGCGACCGGGAAGGCGGCATTGCCGTAGTTGGCGAGCCCGATCTCTTCGGCGCGCTGAACCAGGTTCGGCTTGCGCGCCCCCATGGCGCCGACGCCGGAGAGGTCGCCCTTGATGTCAGCGGCAAACACCGGCACCCCGGCCGCCGAGAAGCCCTCGGCCAGCACCTGCAGCGTGACGGTCTTGCCCGTCCCTGTCGCTCCGGTGATGAGCCCGTGCCGGTTGGCAAGCCGCAGCTCGATCACCTCAGGGACGATCTCCCGCTCCTGCCGGCTGCAGCCGATCAGCACGGCGCCATCCTGCACGTAGTCGCGAGGATCGGCACGGGGTTCGGCAGGCGAGCTTTTCGACGTATCAGTCATAGCGAGGCTCACCGGCCATGGCGTTCAGCGCGAAGTCTGCACGCATCTCTAATTCTTGCCGCGCACGTTTCGACACGATTCGCTAGCGTAACATTCTGTTTGCGCAGTCGGTATCGATTGTAAACCCCTGCCGGCCCAGGCGCACGCGCCGAGCGGCTGAAGCTGTTGAAAAACAAGAGTAATGGGCGCGAATCGCAGCGTCAAATATGGCCGGTGTGCCGGCCGCTATTGCGGCAGCATGAACTTGAGAGCGGCACCCGAGAGCGCCCCGCCGATGACGCAGGGTATCCCGACCTGCAGCTGCCCCATGGCGCCGGCGGCTACGCAGCCGAGCGCCAGCACCGTCTGCCCCGCCGTGCCCCACCATTGGGTGTTGCGCGCCGAGGCCGGGCCCTTGGTCTTCAGCTGCTCGATGGCTGCCATGGCATCCTTGCGCACGCGGGCGAACTCGAAGGTCTCGGCCGCCTCGATCACCTCCTGAAGCACGACCCGCGTGTCCTTCTCCTCGCGGTTCATGGCCCGCTTGAGCGTGTCCAGCAGTTCCTTGTCGCGCGAGGCGTTGGTGGCCAGGGACAGCTTGGCCATGCTGCCGACCGTCAGCCGCTCGACGTTGTTCTGGTCCTTGGCCCAGCCGAGGATGGAGACGATGCGCAGGACGGACTGAGGCGCGCCGGTCGCGAAGTAGACACCCCACAGGGTATCGAGCGTCGTGGTGGTGCCCGAGTCGAGTTCGAGCTGCTTGAGCGTGGGCAGCTTGCCGTAGACGAAGCGGTCGATCAGGCCTTTGCGCGCCGGCATGCGCTCGGCAAACTTCAACATCAGGTCCTTCCAGTCCGGAAGGTCCGAATAGGCGATCGCTCTGACGATCGAGACCTGATCCTCGGGCGGCATCGGGAACATGCCGGTCACCAAGGCCTCGGCGCGTTTCGGATTGGCCTGCAGGACGCCGGCCATGAAGCCGACGTAGATGCCGGCCGTGTCCATATCGCGGAAGACGCCGAGCGCGCTCATGGCCTTCACGGCGGCCGGAAGCTTGTTGGGCTCGGGCTTCAGGCGATAGGCGTTGATCCAGCGCAGAATGTGCTCGGTGGAGGAGAAGTCGGTTTTTGTCCGCTTGCCGGGCGGTGCAGCAGCAGCCGGCACGATGGCGAACGCCAGCGCCAGCACCATGGCCATTGTGGCACGCATCACGCTATCCCCCGTGGCACTCTCCGCCCGCGTCGTTCTCACCCCGCCGACGCCACAGCGCAGCAGATGAATCACGCGTGGCCATTTTGTGGCGCCGGGGCCGCCTTCGGCGCCCCGACACCTTCCGCTTCGCCCGCCGCTGTGGCAAAATAGATCGCCGTAGGAGCATCGCGACGGTTGGCGATGCCGACACGATGAGGAGCGCACCCCGTGCAGCGAGCCGTCCTTTTCGCCGCTTTGGCCCTCCTCACAGGTCTGCTCGTTGCTGCGGCCGACGCTCGGGCCCAGAACCCGCTCCCACGCGATGCGCCTCCGGAGGGTCTCGACGTGCCGCCGCGCGCAGCAAGCCCCGCGGGAGCCCGCTATATTCCCGGTGTCGGCTTCAGGCTCGTCGCCCCGCTCGGGACGCGCGTCTACGGCTACTACGCTGCGCCGCGAGTCTACGGCTATTACGCGGATCGCGAGTCCATGCGCTACCGGCGCTACTATCGGCCCGCGTCCTGTAGCTCCCATCGCCTCTGGCGTGGGGAGCGCTGCGGCCGCAGGTGGTATTGACGAGCGGCGGCTTGCTGGACCCAGGCCAACTCCAGGCCGCGGTGGGGAGCCCTCCGTGACGCGCACGATGCATGCCGCCACTGGGTGTCCGCCGGCCTCAGGCGCGCTCAGATGCCCTGGCCTTCGACCTCCCGCTCGAGTTCATCGACCGCCTGCTTGGCATTTTGCCAGAAGGGGTGCACCTCCAGCAGCTGCTGGAACGCCTTCAATGCCCCCTTCTTCTGGCCGACCTCGCGCAGGATCTGGCCCAGGCCATCGAGCGCCTTGTAGTGATGCGGATCGAGCGCCAGCGCGCGGCGCAGGTCGCCCAGGGCGCGCTCGACGTCATTCAGCACGAAGTGGACGTAGGCGCGGCGGTTCCACGCCTCGGTGAAGTCGGGGGCCAACTCGACGACGTGATCGAACAGCTTCAGGGCCAAATCAGTATTCTTCTCCGACATGGCCTTCATCGCGCGCTCCATGAGGAGGTCGATGGTCGCGCTGCCGGAGTGCATCCACACGCGCTCGATGGCGTCGGTTATGGCCTTGGCAGCTTCCTCGTCATCGGCGGTGGCGAGGAGGGCGTACAGGTCGGAGAGCGTCTTTTCGCGTTCGGCCGGGGTTTTGGGCAGGGCCGACCCACGGTGCGACGGTGGCTTACCGGGGGCGGGGGCAGGGGTCGGTGCCTGGCTCCATGCCGGCGGCGCGGCAAGGGCGAGGGTCAACACGGCAGCGATAAGGGCGTGGGTTCGCATGCGCAGCATGCTTACAGCATAGCCGGGCAGCAATGCGGCGGTCAAAGGCCAGCCCCGCGGGCCGGAACGCAGGGGCGGGAAGGCCTCAGCCCTGGCGGGCCTTGAAGCGCCGATTGGTCTTGTTGATCACGTAGACGCGCCCCTTGCGGCGCACCAGGCGGTTGTCGCGGTGGCGCGAACGCAACGACTTCAGTGAATTCCTGACCTTCATGGCCAATGCCTTCTTGGATGAGCCGGCGCCAGCTATGCACTGGTGGGCGCGACAGGGATCGAACCTGTGACCCCTACCATGTCAAGGTAGTGCTCTACCGCTGAGCTACGCGCCCGGCATGCCAAAGCTTTCGCCCGTATCGGCTTGCGCGCGTGTCTATATCGGCAAACTTTTCGGGTGGCAAGCGAGCCCGGACAACGGCGGTGGCAAACGCCCTGCCCGCCAAGCGCCGGCTTTCGTGTCGATCCGATCTCAGATCGCCAGCAGCCGGTCGATCTCGCGCACGAGATCCTTCAGGTGGAAGGTCTTGGAGAGGACCCGCGCATCCTTGGGAGGGCGCGAATTTGTATTGAGTGTCACGGCCGCAAAGCCGGTGATGAACATGATCTTGATGTCGGGGTCGAGCTCGCTGGCGCGCCGTGCCAGCTCGATGCCGTCCATCTGCGGCATGACGATATCGGTAAGCAGCAGCGTAAATGGCTCCTCGCGCAGCCGCGCGTGCGCCTCCATGCCGTTGGCGAACGCGATCACCTCGTAGCCGGCTTTGGTCAGCGCCCTCTCGAGGAAGCTGCGCATGGAATCGTCGTCCTCCGCCAGGAGGATCCGCTTCGCGGGCACGCGTGATGGCTTCGCTGACATGGCGGCGTCGATGGCCCAATTTTGGAAGGCTTCCGGTTCCCCCCGCGCCTTGCAACTCTACGGCCAAGCGCAGATGCCCCAGAAATCTGGCGCTTATTTGGTAAACGAGCAATGAAATTGCACAGAGCGGGGGCGCAAAAGTCTTCCACGGCCTGTGGCAATGCGCTGATGGACAGGCCGTTCGCCGCTTGGCAAAGTCGCATCCTTGGATCGCTCGCCGGTGGGCAAGCCCGTTGCCAGCCTGCATTCGGTGTCCTGCAATGCGCCAGACATTCCCGAATTGACATGCCCGCCAATGAACGCGCCTCAATTCTCGCCGAACTGACACCGCCGCTCAGTTTGCTCCGTCCCGAGGTGCAACTGACCCCGGCCGTGTTCTGCTCTCCGCATTCCGGCCGCATCTATCCAAAGGCCTTCCTGGAGGCCTCCCGGCTCGACGCACATACGCTGCGCAAGTCCGAGGATTGCTATGTTGACGAGCTCTTCGCGCCTGTGGTCGCACTGGGAGCACCGCTGATCGCGGCGCGCTTCCCGCGCGCCTACCTCGACGTCAACCGCGAGCCTTACGAGCTCGATCCCGAGCTGTTCACGGGCCGCATTCCCGAATTCGCCAACACCCAATCAGCGCGCGTTGTCGGCGGCCTTGGCACCATCGCCCGCATTGTGGCGGACACCGAGGAGATCTACCGGGAACGGCTGCCGATCGGCGCCGCCTTCGAGCGCATCGAGCGGCTTTACCGGCCATTTCATGCGGCCCTCGCCGATCTGCTGGAGTCGACGCGGAAGCGCTTCGGCATCGCCGTGCTGATCGACTGCCACTCGATGCCCTCGGCTTCGATGACGCAATTGCCGGGGGGGCGACCGCACTTCGTCCTCGGTGACCGATTCGGAGCCTCCTGCGACGCCAAGCTCACCCGCTTCGTGCGCGACATGCTGCAGGGCAGCGGCTACGACGTGCAGATCAATCGCCCCTACGCCGGCGGCTTCATCACCGAATACTACGGCAACCCGGCGCGCGGCGTGCAGTCGCTGCAACTCGAGATCAATCGCAGGCTCTACCTGGACGAGACGACACTCGCCCGCAGCAGGGACTTCCCTAGGCTGGTCCGCACGCTCACCGACCTGGCGGCAAAAGTGTTCGCCGCGCTCCCCATTCTCTTCGAGCGGCGCGCGGCGGCCGAGTGAGCTCCGTCTGAGTGGGAATCGCCCCACTCTCTCATATTGCATTGCGATACCCGGCCCGGAGCCGCGCCCGCCTCCGGGCTATGGAGCCGGGGTTAGAGCCCCGCTCGCGCGGCCTTGGATTTCACGGCCGGACACCGACTATCCGATCGCGGTAAGTCGTACAAATGCTTGGCAAAATAAAAGGGGCCGCGCGGCGAACCGTGCGGCCCAAGTCTAGGGAGGAAACGCCCAAGGAGGGCAACGGAACCGGCGAGCAATCGCCAGAACCGTCGTCTTTTATGTAGATGTGCGGCGCACAAAACGCAAGCGAATCATTGCGCATTGCAGAAATCTCTGTTGGCATAGCTGTGGGAGAGGCGGGCCGAATGAGGACTCCGGCCAGCTTTGTGTGTCCGGGCGCAGGCCGCGAATTGGCGCCAATAAGAAAAGGGGCCGTCCGAGAACGAACGGCCCAAGTCTAGGGAGGAAACGCCCAAGGAGGGCTAGCGGCGCATCGAGATGCGCCACTGCCCGGCATATGGGCTCCTTTGTGATGCGGTGCAACTGCGACCATCCAACTCATCGGATTATTCGGTGAATGTGTATCTTCGGTGTCACTTGTGTAGACGTCTAACCACACCAACCCCTTCGCCGTTCACCCTTGGGTCCGCGTAGTACGGTATTGCAAAGAAGTGTCGGAACCGGCGGCAAGCGAAGCAAGGCATATGCTGTGACAACCCATCGGGCCGCACCCAAGACTTTGATAGAATTCGCACACGGTCTTGCCGACATTTCTGGCGCAGTCATCCTGCCCTACTTTCGCAGACCCTTGTCGGTGAAGAACAAGGCTGGTCCGGCCGCATTTGATCCGGTAACTGCGGCCGACCGCGGGGCCGAGCGCGCCATCCGCAAGGCGATCCTGGCCCGCTATCCCGACCACGACGTCATCGGGGAAGAATATGGCGGGGCCGACCGGGGTGCCCGCTATCGTTGGTTGATAGACCCCATCGACGGGACGCGATCCTTCATCATGGGGTCCCCACTCTGGGGAACGTTGATTGGCCTCTTTGATGGGACGAGGCCGCTGCTGGGCGTGATGGACCAGCCCTTCACCCGTGAGCGCTTCTGGTCCGACGGAGCAGCCACACGATGGCGGGCCCCGACCGGCAAAGCCCGCCGTGTCGCGACCCGGGCCTGCCCCAGCCTCAAGGATGCCGTCCTGACGACGACCCATCCTGACCTGTTCGCGGCCGGGGAAGAGGCCGAGCGCCTCGCGGCCGTGCGCGCACGCGTGCGCATGGTTCGCTACGGCGGCGATTGCTACGGATATTGTCTGCTGGCAGCGGGCTTTGTCGACCTCATCATCGAGGCCGGCCTCAAACCCTACGATGTCGCTCCGCTGGTGCCGATCATCGAGGCCGCCGGCGGCATAGTCACCACCTGGGACGGCGGACCGGCCTCAGGCGGCGGCCGCATCGTTGCGTCCGGTGACCCGCGGGTGCACGAGCAGGCGCTGCGCATCCTGAGCGGGCGCTGAAGAAGTCGTATCGGCGCACCGGCCGCGGTGGCCGGCCATGCGGACCGCGGCGGCTCAAGCCGCATTGGCATCCACGCCGAGATAGGCATCGAAGGTGGCCCAGAAGCGCTGCCGCAGCTCGTCCGTCTCCTGCAGGATCTCGTGGCGCGCCTGCGGGATCAAGACGTGCGTGCCGACTTTGAGACGCAGTGCGAACTCCTCGATGGCCTGTGTCGACACCACCGTATCCATGCCGGCGGCGAACAGAAGCAGGGGCACCTCGACGCGGAACGGATACTCCGGTCGCGTGAGCCTGGCGATGGAGCGCAGCGCAGCGCGCAGCCAGCCGATGGTCGGCGAGCCGAGGCCGAGCGCCGGCTCGGCCTGCAGGACGGAGCGATTGCGGCCGTAGCGCGTGGGATCGGTGGTCAGGGGATTGTCCTCGAAGGGACCGAGTTCCACGGGCCGGTCGTGACCGTTGCGCACGTACAGCGAGCCGAGCCCGAGACCGCACATGATCTCGCCGTAGGCGCGCGAAACCCCGTGCGATACCCCAAGACGCGCCTCGGCGATGTCGATCATCGGCGCGGTCAGCACCATGCGCGAGAACCACGAGCCCGGAAGCACGGCGTTGCGCAGCAGGATGTTGCCGCCCATCGAGTGAGCCAGCGCGATGTAAGGCGGCTGGCAATCAGGAAGCACGATCTCCTTCATGAAGTGCGCGAGATCCTGGTCGAATTCAGAGAACGAGCGCACATGGCCCTTGCAGGGATTGATCAGCGCGCGCTGCGATCCGCCCTGTCCGCGCCAGTCCATCGTCGCAACGGCGTAGCCGCGCCGGCGCAAGTCGGCCACGACCTCGAAGTATTTCTCGATGAATTCGCCACGACCCTGGAAGATGCACACCGTGCCGCGCTTGGGCGGCCGCGTCGCCTCCCAGCGCGCAAACCGCAGCTGTACGCCGCCGCGCGACTTGAACATGCCGGTCATCGCGCCGCTGGGCACAGGATTCTTGGCCAGCGATACGAGTTCCATGCGCGCCTCCCTCGCGTGCGCAGTGCCTTGCGTGCTCTATAGCAGCCGCCGCCGCGCCGAGACAGGGCGCACCGTCGCCGCAGGTTTGACCCTGAGCGCAAAAAACGAAAGAGGCCCCGGCTGGTGCCGGAGCCTCGCGTTGCGCGGATCGCTCAAGCGACACGCTCAGTAGAAGCGCTCCCAGCGCCGCGGGCCATGGGCGTATGGGCCGAAGCGTCCCTCGAGCGGCTTGGCGCTCAGGATGTCGCCGCTGCAGCGATCGATCTTGAGCAGGAATAGCCGGCCACTCGGACGCCGGGCATGCACGATCGCGACATCGCCACGCAGGTCGCCATCGTGGAAATCGCTCCAGCCGTGATCGATCAGCTTGTCCTTGATCACCGCACGCGGCAGGCAGCGGGCCGCGTAGGGTGGCACTGGGTCGGCGTAGGAAAAGCGGCGCGGACGCGGATAGTCGTAGTCCTCGTCCTCGCGATAGACGCGCTCGCGCGGAATGGGGGCGGCGTAGGGGGGCGGGACCGCGTAGGGCGGCGGCCCTGCGTATCCCGGTCCCCTGGGGTACTTGTAGATGTCGGCGTACCGCGGGTCATCGTAGGCTGAGCCGTAACGGTCAGGCAGCGGACCATCGTCAAGATCGGCAGCCTGCGCCCCGGTCGTGACCACGGCGGCCATCAGGCTCGCCGCCAACACCAAGCTCCTCATGACACAGATCTCCTCTGCGCTCCTGCCGCTGTCGCGGCTGTGGCAGAGTGGCGGCGACAACATGAACGCAACATGAAGAAAGTTATGCTCAAGCTACCCATAACCCATTGTGCAACCGACGCTTTTTCTGGGCTCTGGGCTCTGGGGCTCTGGGGGCTTTACACAATATGGCGTTCAGCAGGGGGACTTTTGTGCAGGCGAAGGTTTTGCACAAAAATCCAGTCAGGGCTTCTTCTGGAACTTTTTCGGACGGAAAGCTTTGCTTACACCTCGCGAGGGACGAGGGCGATCTTCCGCGATGTTCGCTTTATGAATCCTCGTTCTGCGAGTCGTTTGACGGAATTTGTCAAAGTGCTCTGAGGTATGCCAACGCTTGTGGCGATGGCCTTGAGCGTCCCGGTCGCACTGCCGCCCTGCTGTCGCAGGAACTCCAAGAGCAGGCCATCAGATTTGGCGACCTTGGGAAGGGACTTCTCTGGTACTGCCTTCACGGCCTCTAGCCCGCGCACAAGGCCCAGGCTGTCACGGATGCCTGCCTCCCATGCCGCAAGCATTCGCGCCCCTACCTCTCCTTCTTTGGTCGCAAAGTAGGCACGCACATCCGGAGCGACGGCTGTCATCGCGTCAGCCAACGCTTCCATGTGGGCCTCTGCCTTTTTCTGGGTTAGGTCGGAACGGGTCTGCGCGAGCCTGATTAGGCCTTTCCTATCAGGCCACCTTGTGGAGCCATCCAACGTGAGCGCCATGGGATCATTAGGAACGTAAGGCCAGGTGGTGACGATGTCGTAGACAGGCGCAAGTTGCGCTGATCCTGTCACTTCCCTGTATGTGATGCCGAAGTTCTTCAGATGCGCATCGCCATTGCGTAGAGCGCAATTCAGAAGGAATAGGCGGAACAGGTCATCCAATGATTTGGCTGCGTCGTCCGGCGAAGCGAACTCGCGTAAGCGTCGAAAAACGCGTGCCTCGTAGCCCCCCTTGTACTTGTCAGCTGTTCCAAGGGCGTTGAGCACGCAGAAGTCCTCAAAGCCCAGGTACTTTCCGTCCACCAAGTCGAAGCGCTCTACAATCAAAGCGCCTCCATCATCCGAAAGTTCCAAGCGAGGAACGGCCAATCCGAACTGCTTGGCTACCTGCAGACAGAAGAATTCATTCGCGGCCAACTCGGGAAATTCATTCTCTTCCCAGAGCTTGACGATATGCGTTGCGCTCAGGATGCTCGGTGATTGCCTCCCTTTTGGGTCGGACGGCTTTCGGCCAGCCGCTCGTATCATGACCTTGGGTTGAACCCCTGAGAGGCCAGAGTGGGTGGCAAATTGGTCTAGAAGATACGTGAACAGACCACCATCTCGACGCGCCCTTAGAATTTCATCGATTGATTGGAAGGGCACTTCCTCTGTGAGTTCCTGATCGAGCGTTGAGTATCTGATACGTCCGATCTGGGTTCGTCCCACGATCCCCAGCAAGTCGAAGTCGTCAAAACTCCCAGTTGCTTTTGCAAAGCGACGAGTGAGCCGCTCTCGAAGGGCGCCCTCCGGCAAGTTCATTTCGAAGATGGGCAGGAGGCCAAATTTTACGTCCCATGACTGTGTTCTAACCGGCATCGTTACCGAGATCGCGAGGCGAGCGTTAGCGCGAGGATCGTAGACAAATGTTGATCCCTTTGGCGCTAGACGATCCAAGACACCCGCTGGCTGAGCATCTGCCCATACTCGAATCATGTTTTCTGCTCGTCTCCCTCTTCGGCTAGGAGATCGTCAAGTGTCGGCCGCTGTTGGTTGAGAGTTGTGATGCGCAGGTCCAGACCCGCCGCATTGAGTATGCGGATGAGTTTCTTTGCGCCGATCTCCGGCAAGCGTCCAGTTTCCAACCTGGCTATCAGTAGTCGACTAACCCCCGCTCGATCGGCGAGGTTCTGCTGGGTGAAGCCAAGACGCTTCCTATGCTCGGCGATCGCTTTGGCGAGGTCGTCTAGTGCCAACATTCGTATCGCATACTATACAAAATGAGTTGATTCAAGAGTTATGTATCGTATAAGATACGTTCAATTCGTATCGTTTACGATACAAAAGAACCAAAGTTGCCAGCTTTGTATCGTATGCGATACAATCGTTGTTAAGTCTATGTTAGCCAGCCCTGGATACCCTTCCCCGCGCGCAGCAGCGGGGAAGGGTATCCAGCTCGCTGGGTCGTTATTTCTCTGTATTTTCCGCATGTTAGGCCATGCCGTCATCTCACGCAAGCACGAATCGACCGTTACTTGCCGATAGGGTGTGACAGCGTCGATGCCCAACTCATGCGTCTCCGGAATGAGCACGCAGATGTTGTGGCAGATGATCTTGCGCAACACCTCGTTGACCATCGCCACGGGCGTCTTGCTGCGCAGGTGATCGCGGAACTTGGCCTTGACCATTGAGAACGTGCTCTCGACGTTGGACCGTTTGTGGTAGTGGGCGAGGAAGTCAGCGCGGTGCAGGCTGAAGTGGTGAAACATCTTCTCCCACAAGGACGGCCCGCGACCCGTCGTGTTCGC
>Ga0111538_10003226_pt1 | contig 22861 bp, 21 predicted proteins | sample SoiMethybrSBSTD1_FD_79669 | JGI IMG/M metagenome (GOLD analysis project Ga0111538, IMG submission 79669) | Bulk soil microbial communities from a Populus tree surrounding site in Tennessee, USA - Soil MetaG P. TD hybrid SBSTD1 (version 2)... | ecosystem: Environmental > Terrestrial > Soil >...
CCGCTGCCGTATAACCAGGCTTCACCGATCGCACTGGAACGGGCAGGGTCACGCCGTCCTTTGTCGTGAAGATCTCCTGCGCGGTGACTGACGCGATGGTGGCACAGACCGCCAGTGCGAGTGCCGCGAGTAAGTGTCGGTTCATCACGATCTCCTGTGGTCCGGCTAAAGCCGGACACGACGCGTGAGGACACTACGCGTTGTAGGACGTCACTCGGTTCCATATAGTCGGTCGCCGAAATCGCCCAGGCCGGGAACGATGAACTTGTGAGCGTTGAGTTCCTTGTCCACCACCGGCGTGTAGACGGCAACGTCAGGATGGGCGCGCTCGAGGAGCGCCACCCCTTCAGGCGCCGACACGATGCAGATCATGCTGATGGCTGTCGCGCCGGCCGCTTTGATCAGATCGATCGCCGCCACGGCGCTGCCGCCGGTTGCGAGCATGGGGTCGATCATCAGCACGTGGCTCTGTGAGAGGTCAGGCGGCAACTTCGAGTAATACCTCGACGCGATCGCCGTCGCCTCGTCACGCTGCAGACCGATGTGGCCGACGCGCGCAGTCGGCAGCAATTCCAGCACGGCGTCGAGCATGCCCAGCCCGGCGCGTAGCACCGGCACGACGACGACATCTGTAAGCACGACGCGTCCCTCCGCCGGGCCGAGGGGCGTGGTGACCGTTGCGCTAGACGAGGGCAGGTCGCGCAGGGCCTCAGCAGCGAGCAGCACGCTGATTCGGTTGGCGGCACGGCGGAACGCCGGTGGAGCGGTGCGCGCATCGCGCAACTCCATCAGCGCATCATGTACAAGGGGATGCGTAATGACGTGAAGAGGCACGGGTGAAATAGTACTAAAATCCCCCTATGCGAATCCGGGTTCTTGCCCTTGCCGCAGGCTTGGTCTTGGCCCTCGCCGGGGTGTCGGCCCAGAACACCCCGCGCCAGGTGTCGCTCGTCCTCTCGGGTGGCACTGTCGTGACCATGGATCCGGGCAACCGCGTGATTGCCAACGGCGCGGTCGCCATCGATGGCGCCGACATTGTCGCCGTCGATACCGCCGACAGCGTCGCCAAGCAGTTCCGAGGCCGCGACACCATCAACAGCACGGGCCAGATCGTGCTGCCGGGTCTCATCAACACTCACACCCACGCGGCCATGGTGCTTTTCCGCGGGCTTGCCGATGACCTCGCGCTCAGCGAGTGGCTGAACAAATACATCTTCCCGGCCGAAGCCAAGACCGTTTCTCCGGAGTTCGTGCGTGCCGGCACGCGGCTCGCGGCGCTCGAGATGATTCAATCGGGCACCACGACGTTCGCCGACATGTACTACTTCGAGGAGGAAGTGGCCGCGGCGACGAAGGCGGCTGGCCTTCGCGGCGTGCTCGGACAGACTGTCATCCAGTTTCCCGTCCCGGATGCCAAGACGCCGGCCGATGCGCTGGTGCGCGCCGAGGCATTCATCAAAGCCTTCAAGGATGACCCGCTGGTCGCACCGGCCGTCGCACCGCACGCGATGTACACGCTCGATGGCCCAACGCTCAAAGCCGCGCGGGAACTCTCGAAGCGCTATAACGTGCCAACGTTGATCCATCTCGCCGAGACGCACGACGAAATACAGGCGGCGCAGGAACGCTTCAAGGCGTCGCCCGTCGCATATCTCGACAGCCTCGGCTTCCTCGGTCCCGGTGTGCTCGGGGCGCACGGTGTGTGGGTCTCCGACGCCGACATCGCGGTGCTCAAGGCGCGGAGCGTCGGAGTCTCGCACAACCCGGAGAGCAACATGAAGCTGGCCAGCGGCACAGCGCCGGTGCCCGCCTACCTGCGTGCAGATGTGGCGGTCGGCCTGGGGACCGATGGTGCGGCCAGCAACAACGACCTGGACATGTTCGAGGCGATGCGGTTTGCCGCGCTGTTGCACAAGCACGCGAGCGTCGATCCGCGCGCGCTGAGCGCCCGCTCCGCGCTGGAGATGGCAACGATTCGTGGCGCGCGCGCGATGGGGATGCAGAAGCGCATCGGGTCGCTCGAGGCGGGCAAGCGCGCCGACGTGATCACGGTGTCGATCAACGGTGCGCGTCAGACCCCGATGTACGACGCCATCTCTCACCTCGTCTACGTCATCCGTGGCGATGACGTGCAGAACACGATCGTCAACGGCCAGGTGCTGATGCGCGACCGCAAAGTCCTGACGCTCGACGAGAAGTCTGTCATCGCCGACGGCCGCAGCTGGATCGAGAAAGTACGGGCCGCAGTCAAGTAGAGGGCCACCACATGTTCATGCGCATTGTGATCGTCGTGATGTTGGCCGCTGGTGTCCTCACGCCGACACCCGCGGTATCGCAGGACAACAAGACCGAAGGGTTGATGGCGAAGTCGGCGGCGTATATTGCGCGATTCGTCGATCAGTTCTCGAACGTTGTCGCGGAAGAAACGCTCCTCCAGGAAACGACGATTCCGCGCCGCAAACGCACGATGCGCTCCGACTTCCTGCTGGTGCGGTATCCGGGCGATACACAGTGGCAAGCCTTCCGCGATGTCGCTGAAGTGGACGGCAAGCCCGTACGCGACAAGGAAGAGCGCTTGACCAAGCTGTTCCTCGAGCCGTCGGCGAATGCCGTCCGTCGCGCCAGGGAACTGCAGGAAGCCGGCGCTCGGTACAACCTGCTCGACATCGGTTCGCTCAACAACCCGCTCATGGTGGTCGCGTTTCTTCAGGATGGCTACCGCGAGCGTTTCAGGTTCAATTTGGCCGGTCTGGACAAGAAGCTCGGGCCCACGGTCAGGCAGGTGCAGTTCCAGGAATTCAAGCTGCCAACGCTCATCAAGGGGAACGGCAATCAGGATATCCCGTCGCGCGGTCTTGCGTGGATCGAAGAGGACACCGGACGCGTCGTGAAGACCGAGCTGCGAATTGGCGGTCGCGCGTCGCCGACCTCAATCATCACCGAGTACAAATTTGACGAGGAACTCGGGATTAACGTGCCGGTCGCCATGCGCGATTGGTATCCGGACGGCACCGGAGAAATCCGTGGCGTCGCCACATACAGCAAGTTTCGCCGGTTCCAGGTCAAGACGGAGGAAACGCTGAAATAGATCCGCAAATGGATGAGGCGCTTGGCGCCTACGTTCCTGAGACAATGCAGGAATGGCCGTCCGAGTGTTCTGCCTCGTCGTCGGCGTCATGCTGAGCGTGCCGGGACTCTCGGCGCAATCGCCGGACATCGATGTGCTGATGCAGCGCGTCGGCGATTACGTGCACGGATTCATCGACCGCTTTTGCAACGTGGTCGCCGAGGAGCGCTACGAGCCCGACCGCGTTCGTCGTGGCAATGGCCGGTCGCGCTCGGATTTTCTGCTGGTGCAGAAGCCCGGCAATCAGCGTCAGTTTCTGACCTTCCGCGACGTCGTTGAGGTCAATGGAAAAACGCTTCGCAACCGCGACGAGACGCTCGCCAAGCTGTTTCTGCAGCCAGCCGAGAGCGTGATCGCACAAGCCAACGCCATCACCGCGCACAGCGCGGACTACATGTTCCCGGGCAGCGATCCATTGCTCGTCATGGTCTTTCTCCAGCCTGAGTATCAGCCGCGCTTCACGTTCGTCCGCGACGACCTCGAACAACGTCTCGGCGCCGACATCCGGCGTGTCCATTTCGAGGAGACGACGTCACCGACGATGCTCCGACAGGAGGGGGATCGAGACCTGCCGACGCGCGGGACGATCTGGGTGTCGGAGCGGACGGGCAAGGTGGTGAAAACCGAGCTTCGCCTTGGCAGCGACCCGACCACCACGATGATCACGACGCTCTTCGGGCGGGACGAGCCGCTCGGCATTGACGTGCCGGCGATACTCGAGCAGACGTATTACGCAAGTCCAGGCGAGGTCGTGAAAGGTATTGCCAGGTACTCGAACTTCCGCCGCTTCAGCGTCTCGACGGCTGAAAAGATTGACGCGCCGCCCGAGCGTTAATCGTCGACGACGGCGATGTACGGCAAGTTCCGGTGCTGTTCGCTGACGTCCAGCCCGTAGCCCACCACGAACTTGTCGTCGATCGTGAAGCCGACATAGTCGACCTTCACGTCGGTCTGCCGCCGCGATGGCTTGCTGAGCAGACACGCAGTGCGCAGCGAGCGCGGGGCGCGGGCGCGGAGGATGTCCTGCAGATAGGTGAGCGTCAGCCCGGTATCGACGATGTCCTCGACAATGACGACGTCGCGGCCTTCGATGCCGGTCCCGAGATCCTTCAGTAGCTGCACTTGTCCCGACGATCGCGTGCTGTTGCCGTAGCTCGAGAGCGCCATGAAGTCGAGCGTCACCTTGCCGGGAATCGCCCGTGCGAGATCGGCGAGGAACACGAACGCGCCTTTGAGTACGCAGACGAAGTGCACGCCGTCGGGATGATCTCGTGCGATCTCGACGGCGAGCGCACGCACGCGCTGCTGGATGTCGTCCGCGGAAATGAACGTCTGCATGCCTTGAGCCACGCAGTCCGCAAGGGTAACATAGCGACTCTCGTGAAGCGGTTTCAGATGGTTACCGAGGCAGACGCGCGTGTGCTCGAGTCTGGCAGCACGATCGTGCTTGTCGCCGGCGGCCACATCACGCCCCTCGCTCAGGACACACTGAAGGCGAGGCGCATCTCGGTCGTTCGCGAGGGCGCGGATCCCGACGCCGCGTCGCTGGCGCCGCCCGCCGATATTCGTACTGTCGCCATTGCCGGCGATCACAGTTCGGTGGCACTGAAGTCGGCGCTCGTCCAGCACCTGCGTGGGCGCGGACTCGCGGTGCATGATCTTGGCACCACAACCAGCGATCCGGTGGATTACCCGGACACCGCGGCGTCTGCCGCCATCCAGGTGTCGCGCGGCGAAGCCGACGCCGCGATTGTCATCGACGGTGCGGGGCTCGGATCCACGATCGCCGCGAACAAGATCGCTGGTGTGCGCGCGGCGATGTGTACGAACGAAACGCTGGCGCGCTACGCCCGGCAACACAACGGCGCGAACGTGCTTGCCTTGGGCGCGACGCTGGTCTCGCGCGACGAGGCCATTGCCATCGTGAATACCTTTCTCGAGACGCCGATGCGCGAGCCGCGCTATATCCGGCGACTGGCCAAGATTCGTGATCTCGAAACGCGCCCGCGCGGCTGATGCAGAACGTCGATCTTCAGCGCCTGATTCAGATCATCGTCGAGGAAGTGACCGCGGCCGCGGCGGCGCCTTCTCCGGCGCGCTGCCACTGTCACTCGGTGCTCTACGAGTGCTGTCCCGATCGCATCCGTGCTGTGCTCGAAGCCGGAGCGACGCGCCTGGGTCTGCACGCCTCCGGTGGCACCGCTGGCACGGTGGCGGGGATGATCGATCACACGTTGCTGAAGCCAGACGCCGCCCGCAAAGACATCGAGGCGCTGTGCCGGGAAGCCGCCGAGTACAACTTTGCCAGCGTCTGCGTGAACCCGACATGGGTCGCCACGTGTGCGCAACGGCTCAAAGGCACGTCGGTCGTCGTCTGCTCGGTGGTCGGCTTTCCGCTCGGCGCGACGACGCCTGATACGAAGCACTACGAGACACGCCGCGCGATCTTTGACGGTGCCCGCGAGATCGACATGGTCATCAATGTTGGCGCGCTGAAATCCGGCGACCTGCGGCTGGTCGAGCGCGACATCGAGGCCGTGACTACCCCGTGCCGGGAGTTCGGCGCGCTGAGCAAGGTCATCATCGAGGCCGCGCTGCTCACCGACGATGAGAAAGTGACCGCGTGCACGCTGGCGAAGGCTGCGGCCGCGGATTTTGTGAAGACGTCGACAGGATTCGGTCCTGGTGGAGCAACCGCGGCCGACGTCGCTCTCATGCGCCGAGTGGTCGGCGACCAGATGGGCGTGAAGGCGGCCGGCGGCGTGCGTGACCTCGAAGGGTTGAAGGCGATGGTGGCGGCAGGTGCGACGCGCGTCGGTGCGAGTGCCGGTGTGCGCATCGTGCAGGAGTCCAGGGGTGAGAACCCCCCTCGACCTGGCTCGGGCCAGGCGGCAGCCGGGAAAGGATACTGATGTGCGATATCTCACAGCGCTCGTGGCAGTCGGTCTGCTCGGCGTGAGCCTCGAGAGTCAGTCGCCGGCCTCGGTGCTGGCGCCGACAGGAACGCTGCGTGCGGTCTTCCTCGGCAGCAATCCGGTCCATGGACGCGTGGACCCCAAGACCGGTGTGCCCACCGGTCCGGTGCCGGATTTGGTCGCGGAACTGGCCCGCACGCTCAAAGTGACGTCCTCGATTCTGCCGGCGCCCGATGCCGCCGGTGTGATCGCCGCGCTCAAGAACGGCACCGCCGACATCGGATTCCTCGCCTACGACGAAACACGCGCGCGCGAAGTGGACTTCGGTCCGGCCTTTATCGTGATGCACAACAGCTATTTGGTCCGGGCCGACTCGCCGCTGCAAAAGTCCGCCGATGTGGACCGTGCAGGCGTCACCGTGGCCGCGATCAAAGGGCAGTCGCAGCAACTGTTCGTGAGCCGCACGCTGAAGCAGGCGACGATTCGGGTCCTCGATACCATGCCGCCGCAGTCGGAGCTCGAATCGATTCTGCTCGGCAAGAGCATCGATGCCTTCGCGATCAACCGTCAGCGTGGACTCGACGCGCAGTCGGCGTCGGGGGGCAAGCTCCGTCCGCTCCCCGATACCTTCCTTGACGTTGATCAATGTTTCGTCGTGGAGAAGGGCGCGACAGCCAAGTTGAAAGCCATCGAACCATTCGTCAGCACGGTCCGCCAGTCTGGATTTATTGACGCGTCGATCGAGCGCGCCAAGCTCACTGGCGTCTCACCCGCGCGGAAATGATAGAGAATGGATGTTTCGCGCGCGTGCGCGACATGCTGACTCGGTGCGTGAATTGGAGGACTCGGTGGCGACTTTGAATACGGAGCAACTCCGGCGCCTCGCCCGTCTGGGCGCGATTGCGCGGCTCGAACAGTTGAAGCAGGAGGAGGCGGCGATTCGCGCCGAGTTCCCCGAGCTTTTCGGACGCGGACGGCGCGCGGCGGTTACGGAAGTGGCTAAACCGAGTCGCCGGCGTGGCAGGCGCAAGATGTCGTCGGCGGCCCGGAAAGCCGTGTCCGAGCGGATGCGGAAGTATTGGGCCGAGCGCCGAAAGGGGAAAGGGAAGTAGTTGATGCAATCCGGCCGTCTGGCCGTCTGGCTCGGACTGGCCGGCGTGCTCCTGGGATCGCGGGGTGAGGCACAGAGTCTGACCCCGGGTCCGCCCGGTCCTATCTTCGTCGTCGATGTGAGAGGCGCGACAAGCGGCATTCCTACCAGCATCGGCCTCTACCCGACGGTTCCCGACGGAGGCAGCGTACCGTCACGCGGCTTTGGCTACGACGTCGGCGGTCACGTCTATCTTTTCAACCTCGGTGCAGCCCGCGTAGGACTTGGCGTCAGCGTCATCGGTGTCCGGGGTACGGCCACAGACGCCACGGCGACGATGAACGTCCTCGCACCGCAGATCTCATTTAACTTCGGCACCTCGGATGGATGGAGTTATCTGAGCGTCGGTGCTGGAACCGCGCGCGTGAACGCCGAAGCCACCGGATCGTCCAGCACGATCAACGCCGGCGGCGGCGCGCGATGGTTCATCAAGCGCCACCTCGGGGTCGGGTTCGATCTGCGCCTGCACCGGATCGCCGCGGACGGCGACACGATGGGCGACTCGATGATCTTTGCCGCCTCGGTAGGGTTCTCCATGAAGTAGTGTCCGGCTTCCTTGGGCGCCGTAGCGCGATGCGCGAAGGCGGCAGCCGGACACTCCATTAGTTCACCGTGATCGGAGGACTCGTCGCGGCGACGGTGTAGCCGTTGTTCGGAAACAGCCGGAATACGTAGGTGCCCGCCGTGTTCGGCATCGTGACCGTCCACGTCCTCGTCGTCACGTTGCTGCCGACGTACGTGTACTGAATGTAGCTGTTTGTTGGCGAGCCGCTCACGGCAAGCGCCAGCCAGTCGGTTGCGCCGCCATAGCCGTTTGTCAGCGTCACCGTGACCGGCGTGCCGCGGGCAGCCGTCGTGGCGCTAACCGTCAATACCGGCGGCGTGCCTGCGGTCGCGGTGATCGGTGCGCTCGTTGCCAGCCGGTTGTATCCACCGGTGAACAAACGGAACTCGTAGGTACCGGGACCAGTGACGACGAGCGTCCAGGTCCGCGTCGTGACGCCGGCGCCGACATAGACGTACTGCACATAGCTACCGTCTGACGCCGTCGTCGGTGCGAACGCAAGCCAATCGGCCGAGCCGCCAAAGCCACCGGTGAGCGTGACTGTGACCGCCGTCCCCGTGGTGATGGTGGTTGTGCTTACCGTCAGCACCGGAGCCGTCTGGATCGAAAACGGCCGTGCCACCGACGTCAGCCCGGTGGTCGGATCGGACACGGTGACCTGCGCCGTGCCAATTACTGTGAGATCGCTGGCCGGGATCGACGCGCGCACACGGCTGCTGCTCGTGAACGTCGTGACACGGTTGGTGCCATTCCAGCGTACGACCGAGGTTGCTGTGAACCCGCTGCCGTCGAGGGTCAGCGTGAATGCCGCGCCCCCGACCGGCGCGCCCGCCGGGGACAGCGAGCTGATGGCCGGCGGACCCGGAAGCACTGTGACCGTGGGACTGGTCGCCAGCCGTGTGTATCCGTTGCCAAAGAGCCGGAACTCATACGGCCCTGATGTCGCTGGTGCGGTGACGGTCCACGTGCGAGTGGTGACACCGTTGCCGACGTAGATGTATTGCAGGTAGCTGTTGTTCGCTGCGCCTACGGGTGCGAACGCCAGCCAGTCGACAGATCCGCCGAGGCCGTTCGTCAGTGTGACCGTCAGCGCGCTGCCTCCCTGGAGGCTGGTCGTACTGACGGCCAGAGCCGGCAGGTCGCGAATCGTAAAGGTCAGGGGAGCAGACACGCCGCCGCCCGGCGCCGGATTGGAGACGGTGACGTTCGCCGTACCAGAGACGGCGATGTCACCGGCGCCGATCGAGGCTTGCAGCTGTGTCGCGCTCACGAACGTGGTTGGCCGGCTCGCGCCATTCCAGCGCACGATGGAGCTTGCCAGGAACTTGCTTCCGTTGACGGTGAGTGTCAGCGCCGCACCTCCAACCAGGGTCGACGCAGGCGACAGCGAGGTCACGACTGGTGCCGGATTCAATGACGCGTCCACGGTGATCGGTGGACTCGTCGCCATCAATGTGCCGTGACCGATGAACAGGCGAAACTCGTACGCCCCAACGGTCTCTGGCATCGTCACCGTCCATGTCCGGGTCGTGACGCCTGCCCCCACATACGTCCACTGGAGCACGCTCGTGCCGACCGTGTCGGTTCGCGCAAGTCCCAGCCAGTCGTCCGAACCGCCGAAGCCGTAGGTCAGCGTCACGGTCGCGGCGCTGCCCGGCGCGACGGCGGATGTGCTGACGGTCAATGCCGCCGTTGGATCGATCGTGAATGCGAGGGCGTTCGTCGTGCCGCCACCAGGGCCAGGTGTAGAGACGCTGACCTGTGCGGTCCCCGCAGTCGGAAGATCGCTATTGGCGATTGAGGCCTCGAGCTTCGTTGTACTAATCAGACGCGTCGGACGATCGGCGCCATTCCAGCGAACCACTGAGAACGTGGTGAATCCCGCGCCGCTCACCAGAAGTTTGAGCGGGCCGGACGTGGCGCGCACATGTGTTGGGTCCGTGGCGCTGATGGTGGGCGCCGGGTTTGTCACCGGGACGTACGTCGCCAGGGCTCGCAGTAGCCTGATTCGAGGAATCGTGGTTCCACCGAGGAACCGATCGTCACGAATCGGCAGCCCCGTATTTCGCAGGTTGTCGAGCATGTCGGACACAGTTGCGGTCGGCGCGGCCTGATGCAGTACTGCCCAGGCTCCGGCAACATGGGGCGTCGCCATCGACGTACCGCTTTCCGACGCATAAGAGCCGCCGGTCACCGAAGACGTGATCGAGTCCCCAGGAGCGAAGAGCGAGAGGAACGACGCGACGTTGGAGAACACCGACACCGTATCGTTCTTGTTCGTCGAGCCGACGCTGACCGCCGAAGAAATGCAGGCGGGTGACGAGATCGCAAACGGAATCCCGCTATTGCCCGAGGCGATGACGGTGGCAATGCCGATCGAGCGCAAGTTGTCGATGATGGGCTTGTAGGGCTGGTCGTTGCACGGCGAGGTGAACAGGTCGCCACCAAGGCTCATGTTCACCGACGCGATGTCGAGCGCGCCGCTGAGCGCGCGGGCATAGACCCGTTCGAGCCCCGCAATCACGTCTGACGAGAACGCGCCCATGCAGGGCGCGACGCCTCCGCACGTCGCCGGATCGATGACCTTGGTGAAAACCTGAATGGCGAACACGCTGGCGCCTTTCGCGACGCCTGCGATGGGTTGTGCCGCCGACGGGTCGTTGCCAGCGGCAATGCCCGCGACGTGCGTGCCGTGAAAGCAGTTGGTCAGCGTGCAGGGAACGGCCGCTCCGGGACCAAGTTGCTGATCGAGCCCGTTCGGGCACAGCGTCTCGCTGACACCGGCTTCGGTCTTCGAGTAACAGGCCTCTTCGACGACTTTCCCGGCGAGGAATGGATGCGTCTTGTCTACGCCGGTATCCAGGACGGCGACCACGGTGCCAGTGCCGTCGTATCCCGCGTTCCATGCCTGATCGGCTTCGACGAGCGGCGCGCTGTCGGTGAGCACCGGGAAGAGCAGCACGTCGTCGAGGACGCGTTCGACGTCGGGATCGAGCGCGAGCGCGGTACGCTCGTCAGCCGTCAGTTCGAGTACGACAAAGGGAACAGTTTGAAATGCCCGTGGTGCCGATCGCGCGCGTGCGGGCAGCCGCGACAACACCTGCGCGATTCGAGCGGCGATGACCTGCCGCTGATTGACGACCGTCGTGGCGTCCGGAAGGTTACCTTCAGGGACATGGCTCGACGGAAGCCGCAGCTCCACGATCACTCGAGCACTCTGGGCAGAGGACGTCGCGACCGAGGCAATGACCAGCAGCGCCGACCACAGTGCCGTGAGCAAGGGGCGCACGGAGAACGACAGGACAATATGCGTGCCCGAAGGAAGCTGAATGAAGGGCCGTGAAATCAAGGTCTAAACCAACGCGTCGGCGCTGCACGGAAATGCGGGCGCCGGCGCCTCTTGCGTCAGTGGGCTGGCAAGTTTGTTGTTGTGGTGGTTCGCGTCGCGAAGCGCGACGAGCCAGAACGCGATCATCGCCCAGAGGCCTGAGACGATGATCCACAAGACGACACGGAGGCCGCGTGACGTGAGCGGACGCGATCGGGCGTGCGTGGTCACGTCGTCGTATGGACCGTCGCGACGCCAACGCTGGTCTCAACGTTCTCGTCGAGCGACGAATGATCAGCCATGCGCCACGCGGTGTGCATCAGGACGAGCAGCACCAGTGGTGACAACTGGACCACCATGAACCGTGCTGTTGGAAAGAACAGCAGCACGAACAGCGCATAGATCGCTGGATACCATCGGCGACGAAGGTCGAACGCCCGTCCACCCTGCGTTTCCAGCCATCCGCTGAGCGACACCAGCGGCGCCGCGATGACCGCGGCGTCGTACACGTTCAGATGCGGGTTCACCAACGTCGAACCGATCACGAGGGTTCCCATCCGTACCGACACCGGGAGCGGCGAGCGCCACACCCGCACCGTCATCCAGCAGATCGCTCCGCTCGCCACCAACCAGACCAGAGGGGCCACATAGCCCGGCAGCAAACGTGTGAGGACGGCCAGCGAGTGCAAATGCGCCACTGAGGGTTCGAGTGCGTTCTGAACCGCGGCCATGCGCGGAAGGACGTTCGCATAATCCACGAGCGCTGCGGGACCAAGGAGCCCGGCGACAGCCAGAACCTGGATGCCGGCGGACAGGGCCAGCCCCGCGAGAATCCACCATTCGCCACAGGTCAGCACGACCACTGCGAGCGGCAGGCCGAACTGAGGCTTGATGAACAGCAGGCCAAAGGCGAGGCCGGCAAGCAATTTCCTGTCATGCACGAGGGCGATCGCGGCGGCGGTGAACGCGACGATGGGAATGGCGGTGGTCTGCCCGTGCAGGATCAAGTTCCAGAACGGAGGAAACGCGGCGGCCGCGATGCCGACGAGTGCGTACGGCGCGAGCACGTGACGCATCGGACGCCACGCGAGATACACTGCGCCGCTGTACACGACGAGACTCACCAGCGCCCACAACACAGCGGCGAGGTGATATGGAAGGTTGCCTAACGGAGCAAAGACGATGGCGACCTGCGGTGGATAAACGGGGAGATAGTGCTCCGGCGCGGATGCCGGGACGAGCGCAACCTGACGTTCGGACTGGGTCTGCGGGTTGTACAGGTCCGATACCGGTCCGTTTCGCGCAATGTGGCCGAGCGTGTAGAAGTGGACGAAATCAGTCCATTTGAGTTGATCGAAGGGGTCGCGATACGTCGTGCCACCGATCACGATGACCATCGCGGTGACCCAGAGCACGACGGCGGCGATTCGCGCGTGTGCGCGCGCTTCACTCGCGCTGAGATTCCAGAACGCTCGCCGTGTGGCAGACCGCGCAGCACCGCTCACGCGCGAGCCTCACCGTCGGTGCAGCGCGACTGAACGACTGGGGGCCGCCTGCGAGGCCGCGCGCCGGGACAGGGCAAGCCGCCACGGCACGATTGCCGACTCGGCGAGGATCGACAGACGCAATTTCGACGCTCCACGTTCACGCTCGATGAAAGTGATCGGCACTTCGGCGATCGCGTAACCCGCGGAGAACGCGAGATAGAGCAGCTCGACGAGAAACGCGTATCCCTCGGAATCGACTTTGTCGAGCGGAAGCGCGGCGAGGCGTTCGCGTCGCCAGCAACGGAACCCGCTGGTGCAGTCGTGAGCGGGGATGGAGCAGATCGCTCTGATGTAGGCGTTCGCGCCGGCACTCAAGAGGCGGCGCCTCAGTGGCCAGTTGACGATGCGTCCCCCTGGAATATACCGGGAGCCGATGACCAGGTCAGCGTCCTGCACCGCATCCAGCATCGCGCGAAGTTGCTCGGGCTGATGCGACAGATCCGCGTCCATCTGGCAGATAACATCTGCGTCGGTACGGAGGGCGTGCTGAATACCGTCGAGATACGCGCGGCCGAGTCCTCGCAGCCCGTGGCGGTGCAGTACTGATACGCGCCCGTTGGTGCTCGCGGCGAAATCGTCGGCGATGACGCCTGTCCCATCCGGCGAGTCGTCATCCACGACGAGGACGCGCAGGTTGGGAATCTCGAGCAGTCTGCCCAGGAGCTTCGGCAGGTTCTCGCGCTCGTTGTAGGTCGGAACAATGACGAGGGGCAGCACGGCGGGTGAGAGCGCGCAAGTCCTCTGCCACCAGCTCGACGAAGTTCGCCCCCGTAAACCGGCTTTAAACAGCTAACTCAAACGAATCGTCTGGCCCGGCCCAGACACTAATCCCGGGCGACCCAGAGGAGGGTGGCCCTATACTTGAAATCGAATGTATCGAGCTGTCGCCTTAAGCGTCCTCCTGGGCTTTGGGGCGTTTTGGGGCCTGCAGCGAGAAGACGCGAGACCTGTGACTTCGCCAACCCGCAATGACGCCGAGCTATTCGAGTCGGTCGTGGGTTCGATGCGACAGAACCAGGCCTACTACCCGAGCATGGGACGCGAGCTGCGCGCCCGCGGTTATCCCGTGGCCTCCGTATTCAATTGGCGTCAGCCCCTCCTGTTCTATCTGCACTCGTCGCTCATGAGGGCTGGAGTTCGCGCTCTGTCCGTCCTTCTCGGCTTCGCGCTCGTATTCAGCAGTGCCCGTTTGTCGGTGCTCGCGGCGCTTTCAACCTTTCACGCGTGCCTGGGCTTTTTCGCCGATAGTCGCCTGCTCTTCTTTCCGGAACTCTGGGCCGGTGGATGCCTTGGCTTGTCGGCCGTCGCCTTCGCGGTGCGGCGACCCAGCTTGGGTATCACGCTTGCCGTGGCCGGCCTCTTCTTCCGGGAACTCGCTGCGCCTTACTGTGTGGTCGCCTTTGGGTACTCAGCCATCAGGCGCGAATGGCGCGAGGTACGGCTCTGGCTGATAGGCGCGGCGGTGTACGGTGCCTATTTCGCGGTCCACGCCTGGCTGGTTCGTAGTCAGATACTCGCTGGAGATACGCAGCCGATTTCGTGGCTCGCGTTGAGCGGACTCCCATTCGTCGTGCGAACGATGCAGTTGACGGGGTTGCTCTTCCTGCTTCCCCCGTGGGGATTCGCGATGGCCTTCGGTGCCGCGACGTTCGCGTGGTGGTCACCGAAAATGCCGTGGCACGTCAGATCAGGCGTGTTGGCCTACGCACTCTTCTTCCTCGCGGTGGGACACCCGTTTAATCAGTACTGGGGCTTGATGGTCTCTCCACTCGCGGGGCTCTGGCTCGCATACGTGCCAGATGGGATACGCGCCGTGTTTCGGCAGGCGTCACCGCCTGCGAGGCCTCAAATTATTGGAAGCTGTTGAGGTGATTGGAGCGGGAGACGGGGATCGAACCCGCGACATCGAGCTTGGGAAGCTCGCGTTCTACCGCTGAACTACTCCCGCGTCAGCTGTACGCATTGTAATGCAAGTGCAAAATGAAAGACGGCGTCGCAGTGTTTGCATTTTGCCTTTTGAATTACCCACGTATTACCGCTAGCACCTCGTCTCGCTTCTTCTCCATCAATTCCGGCGTCATCGCCTCGAGGTTGAGCCGCAACAGCGGCTCGGTGTTCGAGCCGCGGACGTTACAGTGCCAGTCGGGATAGTCGATCGAGATGCCGTCCATTTTCGCGATCTCGGCGCCCTTGTAGCGCGTCTCGAGCGCCGCCAGTTTCTTCGGCACCTCGTCCATGCTGGCCAGCTTGGTGTTGATCTCGCCCGAGATGAAGTAGCGCTCGCGGAACGGCTGCAGCAGATCGCGCAGTGACAGGTTCTTCTTCGACATCAACTCCAGAATCAGCAGCGCTGGAATGAAGCCGTTGTCGGCGTAATAGAAGTCGCGGAAGTAATAGTGGCCGGTGACCTCGCCGGCAAAGATGCCGTCTTCCTGGCGCATCCGCTGCTTGATGAACGCATGGCCGACGCGGTTCATCAGCGCCCGGCCGCCGTACTTGGTGACGGTGTCGCGCACGGCATGGCTCGCGCGCAGGTCGTAGATGATCGTCTGCGGACCGTACTTCAGCAGGAAGGCCTCAGCGAGCAGCGCTGTGATGAAGTCCCCGGCGATGAACTCGCCGCTGCCGTCGATGAAGAAGCAGCGGTCGGCGTCGCCGTCCCAGGCAATGCCGATGTCGGCCTTTTGCCGGATCACTTCCTCGGTGATGTCGCGACGGTTCTCTTCGATGAGGGGATTGGCTTCGTGATTGGGGAACGTCCCGTCGATGTCGAAGCACAGCCTGGTGGTCTGAGAGGGAAGCCGCGCGAACATCTTCGGGGCAACCAGGCCCGCCATCCCACTGCCGGCGTCGAGCACGACCTTGAACGGCTTGACGATCGATGGGTCGATGAACGACATCACCTTCTCGACATACGGATCGACGATGTCGCGGGTGGTGAGTCGGCCGGGTGTGGCGGCGGGAGGCGGCACGCGATCCGCTGCGATCATGTCGCGGATATCGCCAATCCCCGCGTCGCCGCTGAGCGGAAGCGCCTCAGCGCGGACCATCTTGATGCCGTTGTACTTCCCTGGATTGTGCGAGGCGGTGATCTGCGCGCCGCCCTCGAGATCGCCATTGGCGACCGCGAAGTACATGGCGTCGGTCGGCAGCATCCCGAGGTCCACGACCGTGGTGCCCTGCATGCGGACGCCGTCGATGAACGCCGCGGCAATCGCCGGCGATGAGACCCGCATGTCACGCGAGACGCCAACTTCCGAGGCATTCAGATACGCGGCATAGCCGCGACCGATTTCGCGCGCGACAGCCTCATTGATCTCGCCCGGGTACAAACCTCGGATGTCGTAGGCCTTGAAGATGCCGCTGTTGATCTGCATGGTCTCTAGTCTATGGTTTACAGTCCACGGTCCACGGTCTTCAGTCTTCGGTTGGTCCACGGTCTTTGGATCTCCGAGATACGACCGTAGACCGAAGACCGAAGACTCTCAGGCCCTCGAAAAGTCGGTCAGTGTGGTCTTGTCTCCCAGTACCGCCCCGCCGTTGACGGAGACGTTGCGTCCGACATGGCATTGACGGCCGAGGATGGCGTCCTGAATGGTGGCATTGCCGCCGACGCGGCAGTTGGGCCAGATGATGGAGTTGCGAATCGAGGCCTCTTCTTCAATCTGTGTCTGGCGGCCGATCACCGAGTGCGGGCCGACGCGGGCGCCGGCTTTGATAAGCACGCCCTCGTCGATGAAACAGGGTCCCTCGATCGTCGCGCCTTCTTCGAGACGCACGTCAGGGGAGACAACCGTGCGCGAGTCGGATGCGTTGACGAACGGCACGGCCGAGAAGCGGCCGTCCATGATGTCCCGGTGGACCTGCGAGTACTTCTCCGGCGTTCCGATATCGATCCAGTAGCCCTCGTAGACGAACGCGACGAAGGTCTCGCCGCGCTCCACGAGCGATGGGAAATAGCTCCGCTCGATCGACCACGGCACATCGCTCGGGATCCGGTCGAAGGTTTCCGGCTCGAGGACGTAGATGCCGGCGTTGATCTTGTTGGTGGTGATCTCTTCCTTCTTCGGCTTCTCGAGAAACCGCCGGATGTTGCCGTGTTCGTCGGTCTCGACCAGGCCGTACTGCGTCGGGTCTTCGACCGGCGTCAATACGATCGTGGCCCGGGCCTTCCGTTCGCGGTGCATGCGGATGACCGCGCCGAGATCGAGTTCGGTCAGGACGTCGCCGTTGAAGACGACCACCGATTCGGTGAGCTTGTCCCCGGCGTACTTGACCGCGCCGGCCGTGCCGAGCGGCGCGGGTTCGACGACGTAGCGGATCTTGATGCCCACGTCGGAACCGTCGCCGAAGACCTCTTCGACCCGCCGCGGCTGGTAATTCAGGCTCAGGATGACTTCGTCGATCTCGGGCACCTGCTTGAGCAGGTCGAGCTGGTAGTGGAGAAAAGGCCGGTTGAAGATGGGCACGACCGGCTTGGGCGTATGCATTGTGAGCGGCCTAAGGCGAGTGCCCTTGCCCCCAGCGAGAAGGATCGCCTTCATGACGATCCACGATCATACACGATGGTAGAATGCACCAGCCACCGATGAATCTGCCCAATACGCTCACGCTGGTGCGCATGTTCCTCGTGCCGCTGCTGGTCGTGGTGTTGCTGACGGAGTTCGAGGGCCGCAAGATTCTCGGCATGCCGAAGGAACTGGTCGGCGCCGCGATTTTCGCGCTCGCCTCGGTCACCGATTGGCTGGATGGCTACATCGCCCGGCGCCGGCGACAGGTGACGTGGCTCGGTCAGATGCTCGATCCGATTGCCGACAAGCTGCTCACGTCGGCGGCCTTCATCTCGCTCGTGCAACTCGGTCTCGCGCCGGCCTGGATGGTGGCGCTCATCATCGGCCGCGAGTTCGCGATCACGGCGCTGCGCAGCCTGGCCTACACCAAGGGCATCACCATTCCCGCCTCACCGCTCGGCAAGATCAAAATGGCGTCGCAGGTCACCGCGATTCTGTTGCTGATTCTGGGATGGGGACCGCTGCCGTGGCTCGCGCCGATTGGCTACGTCACGCTGTGGGCGGTGATGATTCTGGCCGTGGCGTCCGCTGTGGACTACTACCGCCGCTTCCAGCGCCTGCTCATCGCGCGCGTCGCTGACGTCAATATCGCCCGTCAGCGCCGCGCGGGTTAGGCAACTCCCAACGCAGTTGGGCGTTATTTCTTCTCGGCCGGTTCGCGTCGCAGCGCGACGTAGTCGCCTGACTCAATCGCACTCAGCGACTGGGTGACCATCACCGTCGCCAGGTTCTCCTTCACCTCGGTGGCGATGCCCTCGCCGATCGCGTACAGGAAGTTCTGGTCCATCTTCTTGTCGCGATAGAGCACCAACTTGGAGCCGACCTCGATCCCGTGGTCGGTGCCGCGGTTGATCACGAAGTAGTCGCCCTTACCGAAGCTCGTACGCCGGTCGGAGCCCCCGACCACCTTGCCGTAGTTGTCGCGCTCGGGCTTCGGACGATCCTGTGACACCGTGGGGACGACCGGCAGCTTGAATGGCTCCAGGTAGTCGTCGACCTCGATCGTGTCGCACGCGTGCGTGACGGTCACCAGCGACCATTCATCGTCCACGGCGTAGACCTTGATCCAGCCGGTGGTGCGGATGGTGGCCGGCGTGTCGCGCTTTACTGGCGCGAGGCGATCCACCTGCAGACGGCGGACGTAATACTCCTGGCCGACTTCGATGGCGTTCTTGCGGCCGGCGTTGATCGTCACCAGGTCGCCCGGGCCGTAGATGCGTCGCTCGAATGAGTCCTGTCCACCGGTGATGCGCAGGGCTGTCTGCGGCGGTTCGATCGCGGCGCTGGGAGAGCAGGCCAGCGACAACACCTCGGGACTGAGATTCGTGGGCGTGGGCGCGGGTCCGCGCTGTGCGCGGGCCGGCGTCGTGGTGGCCAGTAGTCCCACGGCAATCAGGACTCCGGTAGATCTGGGCGTCATCGGTCACTCTCCCTGACGGGCGGACCGAAGCGCGCGTGCGCGCCGACGTCCGCCTCGCTATTGAGCCTTCAATTCATCGAGGCGCTTCCGTGCGTCCTCTGCGTGTTCGCTCTCGCTGAATTCCTCCAGCAGGCGTTGGAACAGAGGGATTGCCTCAGGTTTCTTATCGGTTCGTGCGAGGCATTCCGCCAGATAGAAATACACTTCGTCGCGTCCGGTAAACTCGGGGTCGTCCTTGAGCACGCCGCGGAATCTCGGGATCGCGCCAGGGCACCAGCGCACGCGGAAATAGTGGAAACCCACACGAAATTCCGCGCGGCTCAAACGGTCACGCGCTTCACGCCATTTCGAGCGCACCTCGGGCGTCAAGGTGCTGTTGGGGTATCGATCGAAGAACGCCTGAAACTCTTTCAGTGCAGAAACGGTCTCGGTCTGATCGCGCTCGGGTGCGCGCATCTGCATGAAGTGGCTCATCCCCAGTTTGAACTGCGCGTAGTCGGCGCGCTCGTGCCGCGGATAGAAGGTGAGGAACTCGCGATACTCGTTGGCCGCCAGTACCAGCGACTCAGCCGACTTCTCGCCGAGGAAGCTGTCGCCGACGCCGAGCTTCGCGTCGGGCCGCACCGGGCTCTGCGGGTAGTTGTCCACGACCTGGCGGAAGTACTCGCGCGCGTTCAGCCATTTGCTCTCTTTGATGGCTTCGTTGCCGCGGTCGAATAAATACCGATCGGGGTTCGAGGTGTTGGCGGGGATGCCGGATTTCTTGCCGCCGCAGGCAGCCGCGAGAACCAGCGTCAGTACAAGCGCGGCCGACCACAAGCGGGTCAGGGCGCGGGTCATCGTGTCAGTCATGCAATGGTTTCAAACCGTCTCGCTCAGGGGCGTACAATCCCCTGCCTAGCTGTGGGCCCCAGCTCTTTATTGTATAGACGTTACACCCCCGGCTGGCAGCCGTCAGGTCACGTCAGGATTTGGATGACTCGCCCCGGCAACCTGCGCGGCCGGCCGTCCGGCCCGAGCGCCGCGTGAATGGTGTGGCCGGTGGCCGAGAGCGTGTCGTCGGGCTTCCGCGCCTCATAGTCGAAGCGGATCCGCACCGGCGTCGACACGGTCGCCACGGTGCGGATTTCAATCTCATCGTCATAGCGGGCCGGCTGCCGATACTCGCAATGCGCTTCGATGACCGGCAGGGCGATGCCGTCGGCCTCCATTTCCCGGTAACTCCATCCCCCGTCACGCAACCACTCCGTGCGAGCGACCTCGAACCAGACCAGGTAATTGGCGTAATAGACGACGCCCATTTGATCGGTGTCGGCATAGCGCACGCGAACGCGGGTGCTCCGCGCAGCTTGCCCCGCCGACCTGTCCGCTGTCGCGCGCGGCGCGGAGGTGGAAGCCTTGCGCGAAGCCGGGCGGGGGTTATCCACCCGGGGTCCTGTTCGCTGCCGCTCGCAGCGCGCGTGTCGCGCCCTCCGGATCGGAGGTGCCGAAGATGGCCTGTCCGGCGACGAGGATGCTGGCGCCCGCGGCAACGACCGCGGCGACATTGTCGAGACCGATACCGCCGTCGATTTCGATCGGCGCTGATGAGCCTGCGGCGTTCAGAATCGCTCGCACGCGCTGCAGCTTCTTCAGCGTGTTGGGAATGAACGACTGGCCGCCGAAGCCCGGGTTGACCGACATCACCAGCACGAAATCCACGTCGGGGGCAATGTCCTCGAGCATTGCTGCCGGCGTCGACGGGTTGAGAACGACGCCCGCTTTCGCACCGAGCTTCTTGATGTACGTGACCGATCGCTGGAGGTGCGGCACGGCCTCGACATGGACCGAGACCATGCTGGCGCCGGCGGCAATGAACTCTTCGATGTAGCGGTCCGGCTCTTCGATCATGAGATGCACGTCGAGCGGCCGAGTGGCGATGCGCTTGATGGCGCGGACAACCGGCGGGCCGATCGTAATGTTCGGGACGAAGTGCCCGTCCATCACGTCGACGTGAATCAGGTCGGCGCCGCCGCGTTCCGCGGCAGCAATGTCACGACCGAGGGCCGCGAAATCGGCAGACAGGATCGACGGCGCGACCTGTATGGGTGCTGGCTTCGTCGCGCTCACGCGGCGCTCCTCATCGGCTCACCTCGATGGAGATCGGATCGGCCTCGCCCACCTTGTATCCGCCTTTCGGCTGCTGACTCACGATCGTGCCTGGGGGAATGCCGGATGCCGCCTGCGTGCCCACGATGGTCACACGAAAGCCGCGGCTGCGCAGCGCCTCGGCCGCGCGGTCGCCGTCCATGCCGATCACGTCAGGCATCACGAATGTCGTCGCCTGTTCGCCGCGATTCACGAGCATCGAAACCTCCGGCGCGCGAGCGGCTGGCGGCGGGTTCTGCGCCACGACGGCGTCAGTGGGATAGTCGGGGGAGCGAATCTCCGAGAGTGTGCCGATCTGAATGCCATCCTGATCGAGGCGAATTCGCGCGGTGCGTTCGGTCTGGCCGATCAGGGCCGGGATGGTCGTCACTCGAGGTCCCGAGCTGACCCACACGCGAATGGTGCGCTGCCGGCGCGCACGGTCGCCTGCGGCTGGATCCTGCTGCATCACACGGCCGAGCGGTACCTTGGGATCGGCGCGCCGATTGTCGTCCACGCGCAAGCCGAGCCCGAGCGTCGCGAGTGTCTCGGTCGCCTCGTTGACGGTGAGGCCGTTGAGTACCGGCACCTCGACCTCCCGCGCGCGCAACGCCACGCGCATCGAGATGCCGAAGAAGATGAGGAAGGTCGCGCCGAGCAGGCCGACGAGCAGGAAGAACTTACCGACGCTCCAGACCCGTGTCCCGAGCCGCATCTGATGTGCTGATCGTACCACGAGTGGCCTTACCGTCCCCGGCGAACCATCGCCGTCGCAAAGAAGGCCTCGAGACCGTGTGCGAACGGCAGCGTCCGCAATACGCCGTGGTCGTCCAGCAGTGCCTGCAACGGTCCCGGTGATTCGTCTCGCAGATCCAGTCGATCGAACGGCGCCCGTTCGACAAACGCCTCGACCACGGCGTCGTTCTCTTCAGGTTCGCTCGAGCACGTCGCGTACACCAATCGGCCGCCAGGTCTCACGGCATTCGCTGCACGCATGAGGAGAGCCACCTGCTGCTCCGCGAGACGCGGCAACTCGCGCTCAGTGCGTCGCCAACGGATATCGGGATCGCGGCGGATCGTGCCCAGACCGGAGCACGGCGCATCCACGAGCACGCGGTCGAATGTGCTGGCGAAGGGCAGTGATCCCTGTGCTGGCACGTGGACGATGTGCACGTGGCGCGCGCCGCTGCGACCGATGGTATCGCGGAGCAGACCGAGGCGTCCGGCGCGCACGTCGCAAGCGATGAGCGCGCCTGAGTCGTGCATGGAAGCAGCCATGGCGACTGTCTTGCCTCCAGGCGATGCGCAGAGATCGAGGATGCGTTCGCCAGGCTGTACGTCCATGACGAGCGGCACGAGCTGCGAAGCTTCATCCTGAATGAAGAACGAGTCGTCTTCCGCCGTGCGCAGTGGATTGCCCGATCGGACGAGGAGACCATCCGGCGCATACTGCGTGGCCGTCGTCTCAACGTCATGGTGCGAGAGTCGTTCCTGCAACTGTTCTCGTGTGATCCGCAGAGTGTTAGCGCGCAGCGTCAGCGGGGCAGCATCGTTGTTGAACTGCACCCATCGTTCGACCTGCTCGAATGCGTAGCGGTTCATCCAACGGTCGACAAGCCATCCTGGATGCGAGAACGTGATGCCGAGATACGCCAGCGCCGCGTCGCGGTCGGTGGGGTCGCTCGGACGCGGCGGCAGCGGCAGCTTATGCCGTTGACGCAGCATCGATCGCAATACGGCATTGACGAATCCTGATGCGCTCGACTTCCGCGCCCCTCGCGTCAGGCTGACTGCATCATCTACGACCGCGGCTGCCGGCACGCGATCGAGATGCAGCAGTTGGAAGAGACTCAGGCGGAGGATTGAGAGGACCTGCGGGTCGAGCTTGGTCAGTGGCCGTTTGGCGAAGATTTCGATGAGGTGGTCGAGGCTTCGTTGCCAGCGGAGCGTCCCGGTGACGATGGTGGCGGTCAGAGCGCGGTCGCGGTCATCGGAAAGTGACGCGCGGCTCGTGGCCAACGCCGCGGGAAGGTCGGCGCGATCCGCGTCGATGGCGACGAGGGCCTGAAATGCCGCCCTTCGTGCCGGCGCGGTCATTGGGGGTCTGACCC
>Ga0111538_10003228_pt1 | contig 22856 bp, 21 predicted proteins | sample SoiMethybrSBSTD1_FD_79669 | JGI IMG/M metagenome (GOLD analysis project Ga0111538, IMG submission 79669) | Bulk soil microbial communities from a Populus tree surrounding site in Tennessee, USA - Soil MetaG P. TD hybrid SBSTD1 (version 2)... | ecosystem: Environmental > Terrestrial > Soil >...
AGCGTGTTGGCCGGCAAGTGCGCATGACGCACCTCGCCTGCACCCTGGAACTGGATGGAGCCGGTCACCGACCCATCGGCATTCACGCGGCCAAGTCCGCGTGTGCCCTCGAAACAGGTGTAGTTGAACATCTTCCCGATGACGAAACGGCGGGCTTCTTCGGCGGACATCTCGCCCGCGATCGCCGGCACGGCGGCCAACAGGCCGATCGTCAATGCAAAACCACGCACCATCCCCGTACTCCAACTGACGGAACAGTTTACTGCACACTCGGCCCGAATTTCAGGCCTAACAAATTATGCACGGCTTTCGTCGACAAATCCTGAACGTGTTTACCCGATTTTGACCACGATCCTGCCCCGGACCGCGCCCGAAATGATCTCGGATGCCGCCCCGAATACGTCCGAAAGGCCTATTTCCCGGGTCATCGTGGCCAGTTTTTGGCGATCCAGGTCGGTTTCCAGCCGTTTCCAGGCCTCCTTGCGCCGGTCCAGGGGGCACATCACCGAGTCGATGCCGTAAAGACACACCCCACGCAAAATGAACGGGGCCACCGACCCGGGCAGATCCATACCGCCGGCAAGCCCGCACGCTGCTACCGCTCCGCCGTAGCGGGTCATCGACAGCAGATTCGCCAGCGTGGTCGAACCGACGGCATCGATCGCGCCCGCCCAGCGCTCTTTCGCCAGAGACTTGGCCGGACCGGCCAACTCTTTGCGCTCGACGATCTCGCTGGCGCCCAGCCCTTTGAGATAGTCAGCCTCCTGCGGACGGCCGGTCACCGCGTGGACGGCGAACCCGCGCTTGGACAGAACCGCAATCGCGACGGAGCCGACGCCGCCGGCCGCTCCGGTCACCGCGATTGGTCCGCTTGCCGGGGTCACGCCATGACGTTCGAGCGCCATCACCGCCAGCATCGCCGTGTAGCCGGCGGTGCCAATCGCCATCGCCTCGCGCGCGCTCATCGTCTTCGGCAGCGGCACGAGCCAGTCGCCCTTCACGCGAGATTTTTCGGCGTAGGCGCCGAGATGTGTCTCGCCGCAGCCCCAGCCGTTGAGGATGACTTTGTCGCGCGGTTTCCACGCCGCGTTGGCGGACGATTCCACCGTGCCCGCAAAGTCGATACCCGCGATCATTGGAAAGCGCCGCACCACCGGCGCCTTGCCGGTGATGGCGAGCCCATCCTTGTAGTTGATCGTCGAATATTCGACGCGAACAGTGACGTCGCCGTCCATCAGGTTGGCTTCGTCGAAATCGGTAAGAGCGGCCTTTGTGCCGCCCTCAGCTTTCTCAATCACAATCGCCTTGAATGCCGCCACGTGCGCCTCGCCGGTTCATCCCGGCATTCATGGCGCGGCACGGCCCCGGGCGCAAGCGCTCAGGCGGGAACCGGCGCGGCGCGAAGGACCGGTTTTTCGATGATCGGAAGGTTGATGATGGCCGAGATAACGCCGAGCGCAATCGACAGCCACCAGATCACCTCATAGGAACCGGTGCGTTCGAACAGCACGCCGCCGAGCCACACGCCGAGGAAGCCGCCGACCTGATGGCTGAAGAAGGCAAAGCCGAACAAAGTTGCCATCCATCGCGTGCCGAACATCAGTGCGACAAGCCCGGATGTCGGCGGCACGGTCGAAAGCCAAAGCAGGCCCATCGACGCGCCGAAAACGACCGCCGAAACTGACGTGACGGGAAGAGAAATGAAGACTGCAACGGCCAGCGAACGCAGGAGATAGATGACCGAGAGCAGATAACGCTTCGGCATCCTGTCGCCGAGCCAGCCGGCGGCGATCGAGCCGAAGATGTTGAACAGGCCGATCACGCCGATGGTCCAGGCGCCGGCATCGACTGAAAGCCCGCGGTCGACAAGATATGACGGCAGATGCACGGTGATGAACAAAAGCTGGAAGCCGCATGTGAAAAAGCCGATCACAAGCAGCACGTAGCTGCGATGGCCGAAAGCCTCCGATAGTGCCTGCACCAGCGATTGCTTCGGTGCCCCGCCCGGCGTCACGCCAACATCCATCGGCGGCGTGCGCACGCCGAGGGCACATGGGATCATCAAAAGTGTAATGATGCCTAGAGTAACCAGGGCGTGCTGCCAACCAAGAAAGTCGATGAATCCCACTGCCAGCGGTGAAAACAGAAACTGACCTACCGAGCCGGCTGCCGTGCCGACACCGAAGGCGAATCCGCGCCACTCGGCAGGCATCAGCTTGCTGAACGCTGCCAGCACCAGCGTGAACGATGTGCCTGCAATGCCGAGACCGGCGAGAACGCCCGCGGATAAATTGAGCATAGCGGGCGTTGTCGATTGCGCCATCAGCACGAGCCCGGCGCAATAGAGCAGCGCACCGACCGACAGCACACGCACCGTACCGTAGCGGTCGGCGATTGCGCCTGCGAACGGAGTCGCTGCGCCCCAGATCAACACCTGGATCGCGAGGGCGAGCGCGAACACGTCGCGGCCCCAGCTGTAGGCCGACGACATCGGCGTGAGAAACAGGCCAAGCGCGGCGCGCGGGCCGAAGCCGATTGCACCAATCAGGCAGCCGCAGGTGATAATGACCAGCGGCGTGCGCCATGCACTTACCGCGATCGTTTTCCCCGCCGTCGATTGCACTGACATTGAACTGCTCCGGCCGAAATGGTTGCGCGGAACATATAGGCTCATCCCGCGCCGCGAAAACGAAAATTCGTGATCGTCCGCATTTGCACGGCACATACGCCGTTTGGATAAAGCGTTATTTGCGGGCGCTCTGGCGCAGCGACGCCTGCCCTTCTTCCGATTTAAGCCATTCTTTGCTGTGACTTACCGGGCCTTGCGCTTCTTCGTTCGCGGCTTCTTTCTCGGTTTCCGCGGGATCGCCCCAGGTCGGTTCATCCTCGCCGTCGCCCCATGCGCGCGGGCGATAGAAGGTATGCACGCCAAGCTTATAAACTTTCTTCATCTCGTTAACCCAATCCGGGTGGACCCAATAGGCGTGGTAGTGGGTCGATTTCGATACCTCCGGCATCCAGAGCTTGCCGTCGAGCATATCGTGCGCAATTCGCTTGGCGCGCTCCCAGGCGTCTGGTTCCGTGACGATATCGGGGATGCCATCGCAGGCGAAGGTGAACTGGCACGCCAAGTGCCGACCGGAATTTTGATAGACCACGCCGCAAACATCGTTCGGATAGAATGGCGAGAAGACGCGGTTCATGACGACCTGCGCCACCGCGATCTGGCCGCGGACGGATTCACCACGCGCCTCGAAGTAGACGGCATTGGCAAGACACTTCTCGGCCTTGGCACGCGCGGTCCCCGTGAGCGCGAGCCGCTCGGCCGGAGATCGCCGCCGCTGGTCGACACCGGTCACCTCGCCTTTGCTTGCAACGCTTTCGCCGCCCTTGTTTTCGTCGCCTGACAGCGACGGTGACAGAGCCGACTGCTTGATATCCGGATCGCCGCGTGACGCCAGCACGACCGGTGCTTCACCCGGCGCCCAAGGCGCGATCTTTGGCGCGATCTTTCCGCCCCCAGCTGCCATCGAGTCGACGCCGAAAAACAGTTGGGCCGCATCCTTGCGCGATGCGTTTTGCGGCGCCGTCGGCGTCAGGTTTGCCGGTGGAATGTCCGCATATGGAATATCGATGTCCGGCGTTGCGGTCCGCTGATCGGGAGCCGGGACAAATTCGTATTGTGCATATGGATCGAAGCGCGCGTTTTCATCCTTCCTGAGTGTGGCGTCGACCTCAGCCTGCGGCACAGACTCGATCGCAGGCGCCTCCGGCAGCGGCGGGATCGGATCGCGGGGGCGCGCGACCAGGGAGTCGCGCTTGGCCTTGCGATTGGGTTTCGGAAATTGAATCGGCGCCATTGGATCGCCGAGCAATTGCCTGCCGATCGAGCCGGTAATATCCGCCGGGTCGAAATTCGCCAGGGCATAGATCGGCGGATGCGGAATGCTGGTGCCGATCGGCCGCGGCAGGCTGAAGGTGGCCGCGTGGATCGTCCCGAATGGCGACGCAATGAGATGCTGCTGCCAGCGTTTGGCAACTGCCGGCTGCCGCGCAAGCAAGGCGCCGAGGTCCTGAAAGCCGATCGCATCCGGGAATATCGCGAGTAGCGCGAGCCCAATGCCGAACGACGCAGCACTCGGCCGCCGACGCAAAAGCGAAACTGCTCCCCGTCCGCTCAACGCCACACCGCAACGTCCTGCCACCGCCCGCCGCCGGGTGGCGACAACGCGACATGTTTTTTTATGAACCGATTAACCTTGCGAAGGTGTTAATCGCGGGCGCGCGCGCTGCACCGTCGTAAACGCTTGGTCAACGGCCGACCAGGTGCGCGGCAATGAAGTTCCCGGCGAGAAAGAGGGCGACGCCTGCGGCACATCCCAGACCAAGCGCGCGCTCCGGGATGAGCTCCGGCACCGGCTGCTGCCGAACAACGCGAATAACGAGCAGGCCGGCTGCCGCCACAAAGGCATAGACGATGAACGGATGGGCGAGGATGCTCTGTCCGAATGGCCGCCGCTCGCCCAACAGGCCGAAGCCGAGCCCCGCGATGCAGATCGCACCATACCAGTAGCGCAAAAGCCTTCCGCTCCGATTCATCCCGCCAATCTGGGTCCTGCCGTTGTGCCCCGGAAAATCACACCGAATGGTTCCTCGCGGGGTCGTCAACGAATGGGAAAGAACAATTAACTATATCGCAATTGCTGCATCCCAATACTGCCAGAGGTAATTTTAGGCCAGCATGATCGTGTCCCTCCTGCCGTCGACTGCCGTAGGGCAACAGGTATTCGCCGCGCTGTGCATTATGGCCTTCGTGGTGGCCTGCATCGCCTATCGACGCCTGCGCAGCCAGAACCGCAGGATCTCGACTGCCCTGAACAACATGTCCCAGGGCTTGAACATGTTCGACGCGCAGGGCCGCATTATCCTGCTCAATGCTCGCTACCTTGAGATGTACAAACTCGATCCCAAGGTCGTGAAACCGGGCTGCACGCTCAAGCGGCTAATCGAGTATCGCAAAGAGACCGGATTGTTCTCCGGCGACGTCGACGCCTACGTGCAGAAAATCCTGGACGCGATGGCGCAGGGCACAAGCCAATCGCATTACGTACAGGCAAGCGATGGGCGCATCGTGCTTGCCAAGAACGAGCCCTTGGCGGGCGGCGGCTGGGTCTCGACACACGAGGACGTGACGGAGCAGCGCCATGCCGAGCAGGAACGCGCCGCCATCCGCAGCCAGGAGCAGCGGCGTACAACAATCGACTCTGCCATTGCCTCGTTTCGTCCAAATATCGAGAAGCTCCTGTCCAGCGTCAGCAGCAGCGCCACGGCCATGCGCTCGACTGCTCGCGGTTTGTTCGGCTCCTCCGAGCACACCTCACAGCGGGCGGAGAGCGCGGTACAGGCCTTCAACGAAGCTTCCGCGAACGTGGAAACTGCTGCGGTTGCGGCCGACGAGCTGTCACGATCGATCGGTGAGATCAGCCGCCAGCTGACGCAAACCAGCAGCGTCGTCGGGCTTGCAACCAACGAGGCGCGCGCAACGGACGATGAAATTGCAGGCCTTGCAGACGGCGCGCAGAAGATCGGCGACGTGGTCAAGCTGATCCGTAACATTGCCGGCCAGACGAACTTGCTCGCGCTCAACGCCACCATCGAAGCCGCGCGCGCGGGCGAAGCCGGCAAAGGCTTTGCCGTGGTGGCGTCCGAAGTGAAATCGCTGGCGGTGCAGACGGCCAAGGCTACCGAGGACATCGCCAATCATATTCTGGCCGTTCAGGAATCGACGTCAGGCGCGGTCGAAGCAATCCGCCAGATCGCCGAGCGCATGCAGGACATCAATGGGAATACGTCGGCCGTCGCCGCTTCGGTCGAGCAGCAGAATCTGGCAACCGGCGAAATCTCGCGCAGTGTTCAAAGCGCGGCCGAAGGCACAAATCACGTTGTGGCGGTGCTTGGCGAGGTCGCCGGCGCGGCTACGCAGACGCGCGGCTCGGCCGAGGTGGTGCGTGATGCCTCTGAAGCGGTGGAGCGTGCGGTCGCCGACCTGCGGCTGGAAGTCGGGGACTTCCTCGGCAAGGTGGCCGTTTAGGGCTTTGCGGGGCCGCAAATCAGACTTGAGCTGAATAGCCGCCGTCGACGGCGATCGCCACGCCAGTGACGAAGTCCGAGGCAGGCGATGCCAGGAACACGGCAATGCCCGCAAAATCGCCAGGAACTCCCCAACGCTGGGCCGGAGTACGCGCCAGCACCTTCTCGTGCAGACCCTGAACCTGCTTCCGGGCCACTTGGGTCAGCTCGGTATCGATCCACCCGGGCAATATCGCATTGACCTGGATATTGTCCTTCGCCCAGGCGACCGCCATCGATTTGGCCAATTGAACAATGCCGGCCTTGCTTGCGGCGTAAGGCGCGGCATAGGACGAGGCGAACACCGACATCATCGATCCGATATTGATGATCTTGCCGCCGCCGGCGCGCACCATGTGAGAATAAGCCGCCTGCGAGCACAGAAAAGCGCCGGTGAGATTGGTGTTCATCACCAGGTGCCACTCTTGCGCCGTCAGATCTTCCGGCTGTTTGCGGACCGTGGTCCCTGCATTGTTGACGAGGATGTCGAGGCGGCCAAATCGCCCGACGGCATTCTGGATTGCCTGGCGGCATGACGTTTCGTCCAGCACATCCAGATCAACAAATTCGGCCGGCGCCCCGAGTGATCGAAGCTCCGATAGAGCCGATTGTGCCTTGGTCTTGTTTCGACCCGCGATGACGATTGAAGCCCCAGCCCCGGCCAGACCTTTGGCCATGCCAAGCCCGATGCCCCCATTGCCGCCGGTTACGAAGGCAACTCGATTTTTCAGGTCAAAAATTGCCATGCAGACTAGGCCTGGCTGGCGACGGCCTTGCCGAGCGCGGCCTGGGCCGCGGCAAGGCGCGCGATTGGCACGCGGAACGGCGAACACGACACATAGTCGAGCCCGGCTTCATGACAGAAGGTGATCGAGGCAGGGTCGCCGCCATGCTCGCCGCAAATACCGACCTTGAGCTTCGGGCGCACCTTGCGGCCGCGCTCGACCCCGATCTTCACGAGCTCGCCGACGCCCTGCGTGTCGATCGACACGAACGGATCGACCGGCAAAATTCCACGCGCGGTGTAGATGCCGAGGAAGCTCGCCGCGTCGTCGCGCGAAATACCGAAGGTCGTTTGAGTGAGATCGTTGGTGCCGAACGAGAAAAATTCCGCGGTTTCGGCGATCTCGCCCGCCATCAGCGAGGCGCGCGGCAGCTCGATCATCGTGCCGACCTGATAATTGACCTTGGCGCCCTTTTCCCTTGCGACCTCCTGGGCCATCGCGTCGATGCGCGCTTTAACCAGATCGAATTCCGATTTGGTGGCAATCAACGGAACCATCACCTCCGGCACCACCGGCTTGCCGGTGCGCTTGGCAGCATCGATTGCCGCCTCGAAGATCGCGCGTGCCTGCATCTCGGCGATTTCCGGATAAGCGATGGCGATGCGGCAGCCGCGGAAACCGAGCATCGGGTTGAATTCGGAGAGCTCGCTGGCGCGCGCCGCGAGCTTCGCCGGATCGGCTCCCATGGCGGCGGCGACTTCGGCGATCTCCTCCTCACCGTGCGGCAAGAACTCGTGCAGCGGCGGGTCGAGCAGCCGGATCGTCACCGGCCGCCCCGCCATGATCACGAACAATTCCACGAAATCGGCGCGCTGCATCGGCAGCAATTTGGCAATCGCCGCGCGGCGCGTCTTTTCGTCGTCGGCGAGAATCATCTCCCGCACCGCCTGGATACGGGCTTCGTCGAAAAACATGTGCTCGGTGCGGCAGAGCCCGATGCCCTCGGCACCGAAACGGACGGCGGCTTTCGCGTCCGTCGGCGTGTCGGCATTTGCACGCACGCCGAGCTTGCGGACCTTGTCGGCCCAGCCGATCAGCGTGGCAAATTCTCCGGACAACTGCGGCTCTATCATCTCGACCTTGCCGGCCAGCACCTGGCCGGTCGATCCGTCGACCGTGATGTAGTCGCCCTTTTTGAAGGTCTGTCCGCCGGCCGTCATCGAGCCCCCGGCATAGTCGACGCGCAACGAGCCTGCGCCCGAAACGCAGGGCTTGCCCATGCCGCGCGCAACGACGGCGGCATGCGAGGTCATGCCGCCGCGCGTGGTGAGGATGCCCTCGGCCGCGTGCATGCCGTGAATGTCTTCGGGCGATGTCTCGACGCGCACCAGGACGACCTTCCTGCCGTCGGCTTTGAGCTGCGCCGCCTCGTCCGGCGAAAAAACGATCTCGCCGGTTGCGGCTCCCGGCGACGCCGGCAGGCCGGTCGCGATGACGCGCCGATGCGCGCGCGGATCGATCGTCGGGTGCAGCAGCTGATCGAGGGTGAGCGGATCGATGCGCAGGATGGCGTCGTTCTTTGAGATGAGACCTTCGTGGGCGAGTTCGACCGCGATCCGCAGCGCGGCCTTGGCCGTGCGTTTTCCCGAGCGCGTTTGCAGCATCCATAGCTTGCCCTGCTCGACGGTGAACTCGAGATCCTGCATGTCGCGGTAGTGGCGCTCGAGCGCGTTGTAGATGCGTTTGAGCTCGGCATAAGCCTTCGGCAACGTGTATTCCATCGACGGCTTGTCGGAACCCGCTTCCTTGCGTGCCTCCTCGCTGATTTCCTGCGGCGTTCGAATGCCGGCGACGACATCCTCGCCTTGCGCGTTGATGAGAAATTCGCCGTAAAGCTTCCTTTCGCCTGTCGACGGGTTGCGCGTGAAGGCAACGCCGGTCGCCGACGTGTCGCCCATGTTGCCGAAAACCATGGCCTGCACGTTGACGGCCGTGCCCCAGCTTTCAGGAAGGTTGTGAAGCTTGCGGTAGGTGATGGCGCGCTGATTCATCCACGAGCCGAACACGGCGCCGATGGCGCCCCAGAGCTGCTCATGCGGGCCCTGCGGAAAGTCGCGACCCAGCTCGTCCTTCACCCGCTTCTTGTAGCGCACGACCAACTCGGCCCAATCATCGGCGGAGAGGTCGGTGTCGAGGCTGTAGCCCTGGCGCTCCTTGTGGTGATCGAGCAGCTCCTCGAAATGCTCGTGCCCCACCCCGAGCACGACGTCCGAATACATTGTGATGAAGCGCCGATAGCTGTCATAGGCGAAGCGCCGGTCGCCTGATTTTTTTGCCAGCGCCTCGACGGTCTCGTCGTTGAGGCCGAGATTGAGCACGGTATCCATCATGCCCGGCATCGAGGCCCGTGCCCCCGACCGCACCGAAACGAGCAGCGGGTTGGACTTGTCGCCGAAGGTCTTGCCGGTGATACGGCCGACCTGGACCAGCGCCTTCTCAACCTGGCCGCGCAGGTCTTTCGGGTATTGCTTGTCGTGCGTGTAATAGTACGTGCAAAGATCGGTGGTGATTGTGAAGCCCGGCGGGACCGGAAGGCCGAGGTTTGCCATTTCGGCAAGTCCGGCACCCTTGCCGCCCAGCAGATTGCGCAGCGAGGCCTTGCCTTCGGCGCGGCCGTCGCCGAAGCTGTAGACCCACTTACCCTTGGCTGGCGCAGCGACCGGCTTTGCCTTGCGCCGGACGGACTTCCGTACCGTCTTTTTCTTTGATTTTGCGCTGGCGCGCGGACGTTTTCGTTTGGCCATGGGTCAATAGCTGTCGGTAGGGACAACGGCCCTTAAGAACACTTCCGAACAGGCGGGCGCAAGCCGGAATTTGGGCTACTTGAAAAGTCCGAGACCGAGCAGCCCGGCGATGATGAGATAGACCGCAACGATGATGTTGAGTAGCCGTGGAATAACGAGGATGAGAATACCGGCGATGAGAGCGATAATGGGCTGCAAATGCGCAATACCGATGACCATGGTGGACTCCTCAATTGGCTGGCAATCGACAGAAACGGCGAAACGATGGCAGTAGTTCCCTTGGTGTCACACGCGGTACTCAGAAGCGCGCCCGAAGCGAGCGCTAGCCTTCGATCTTCGAAAAATCCGCAACGGCGCGAGTCGCCTCACGAATTTCGTTGAGCAGCTTGAGGCGATTCTCGCGCAAGGCCTTGTCATCGACGTTGACCGTCACCTTGTCGAAGAAGGCATCGACGCGTGGGCGAAGCTTGGCCATGGCTCGCATCGCCGCGGCGAAATCCTCCTTGCCGACGGCGGCAGCGGCTTCCTTTCTGGCGACATCAATGGCTTCAGCGAGCGCCTTCTCTTCCGGCAGCTTGTAGCTCTTGGCATCGGGCACGCCGTCATATTCGCGCTTGTCCTTCTTTTCCTCGATGCGGATGATGTTGGTCGCGCGCTTATAGCCGGCGAGCAAATTTTTGCCATCGTCGGTATCGAGGAATTTGCCGAGCGCGTCGACTCGGCGCACGATCATCAGCAGGTCATCCTGACCCTCGAGCGCGAATACCGCGTCCACGAGATCGTGTCGTGCGCCCTGCTCGCGCAATTGCACCTTCAGGCGGTCCGCGAAGAACAACAGCAAATCCGAGGTTGCAGCCTCTGATGCTTGCCTCATCTGATCCGCGGTAAATTTGTGCACTCGCGGCGTCAGAGTTTCAAACCAGCTTGCCAATTGGCGACCAACGAGTGGTCGAAGAGCTAGACGAATTTCATTTTGTAGAACTATTTTGATTACGCCGAGCGCTGCGCGACGCAGCGCATACGGATCTTTAGATCCCGTAGGAGGTTCGAATATTGCCCAAAATCCCGTCAGCGTGTCGATCTTGTCGGCGAGCGCGACCGCAATTGACACTGGATCGGACGGCACAAGATCGTCCGGCCCTTTCGGTTTGTAGTGGTCCTCGCAGGCGTGCGCGACCGCCTCATCTTCATCTTGCGCTTCCGCGTAATAGCGGCCCATCAGGCCCTGCAATTCGGGAAATTCACCGACAACGTCGGTCAGCAGATCGGCCTTGCAGAGTTGCGCGGCGCGCTCGGTTTTCGCGACGTCGGCGCCGACCAGCGGCGCCACCCTGCCGGCGAGCGCCACAATGCGCGTGATGCGCTCGGCCTGCGTGCCCAGTTTTTCATGGAAGACGATCTGCTCGAATTTTGGCAGACGGTCTTCGAGGCGTGTCTTGAGATCGGTCTCGTAGAAGAACTTGGCGTCGGACAGCCGCGCGCGGATCACCCGCTCGTTGCCGGCGACGATCGCCTTGCCGCCGTCCATAGCCTCCTCGTTCGCGACCAGGATGAACTTGTTGACGAGCTTCGCGCTCTGCGGATCGCGCAGCACAAAGCATTTCTGATTGTTGCGGATGGTGGCGCGGATCACCTCGTCGGGGATCGCCAGAAACGCCTTGTCGAAACTGCCCATAAGCGTCACCGGCCATTCGACGAGTCCGGCGACTTCCGACAGCAGGCCTTCGTCTTCCACGAGATCGAAGCCTTGCGCGAAAGCCAGATTTTTTGCGTCCGCAAGGACCGTGTCGGCACGCCGCGCCGGATCGAGCACGACCTTGGCTTTCTCGAGCCTGGCCATGTAGTCGTCGAAGTGGCGCACCTTGAACGGCGCCGGTGCCATGAAACGGTGGCCGCGGGTTTCGTCGCCTGCTTTGATGCCGCCAATATCAAGCAAAACGATTTCAGGCTCTTCGGTTTCTGGTCCAAAAGTGGCAACGATGGAGTGCAGCGGACGCACCCATGAAAGCGATCCTGGTTTGGCCGATTGAGCACCCCAGCGCATTGATTTTGGCCAGGGAAAGGTCGCGACCGTCGCGTGCAATACGTCTTTGATAACGTCGATCGCATCCCTGCCAGGTCTGTCGAGAACCGCGACGTAGAAATCACCTTTCTTGTCTGGCTGCACCTTCGCTTGGCTGATCGACGACAAGCCTGCGGCTTTTAAAAAGCCCGCAATAGCGTTTTCTGGAGCGCCGACCCTTGGGCCCTTTTTCTCTTCCTTTACGTCCGGCTGCTTTGCCGGAACGCCATGAATTGTAAGGGCAAGCCGCCTTGGGGTGGCGAACGCTCTTGCCCCCTCGTACGTCAGCCCTTCAGCCACCAGCCGGTCGGTCACCAGCTTGCGCAGGTCCTCGGCCGCGCGCGCCTGCATGCGTGCCGGGATTTCTTCAGACAAAAATTCGAGCAACAGGTCGGGCATATTGGATGGAATTCGATGTTCGCGGGCTTGCCTAGCAAGGCGGCCCGCGACTGTCACGCGCGCCCGCGGGTTTTACCAGCCTCCTCCACCACCGCCTCCTCCGCCACCGCCGGACCCGCCGCCACCGCCGGAGAAGCCGGACGAGTCGGACGAGACCGGCACCGCGCTGGCGAGCGCACCGCTGACCCCCGCGATCGACGACGAAACCGAGCTGCCGAAATTGCTGCTCGACCAGCTGCCGCTTGAGCTCCAATTCGAATGGTAGTGGCTCATTGGGTCTGGATCGTCAGGATGCGCGCGACGTAGCGCTGCTGCAAACGCATCAGACCAGGGTTTCTCGACGTCGAGCGCGACGGCATAGGGCAGCAGTGTTTCAAAACGCTCCGCGGTGATCTCCGGTGCGTTCAGATTGAGGCGATCAGACTCTGCTGTCTCGAGATAAAGGCGCAAACCGGCAAGCTGGTCCATGATCGGGCGGCCGAGCGCGGTCGGCGCACGCAGCAGGTAGAAGAACAGGCCATTCACCATCGCAAACGCGCCGACCGACACGAAGGAGAATGGATAGTTCTCGACATATGCCCAGAATGCGGGAAGCGCATCGATAAGCGCCTGTGGCGACCACTCCTTCAACAGTGAGTTCGCAATGGAAATGAAAATGGCCAGAAAGATGATCGACATAACCCCACGGATTAATGCATTGAGGCTCGCGCCCGAAAAAAGGGTCTGGGCCACCTGAATTAGGAATATTCCACCTATGAAGCCGAAAAACACAAAGCCGCCGAGGACCGCCAAGTCCTGGTCCTGCAGTCCACCGAAAGCGAGCACGCCGCCAATGACGGCAGCTGTTATCGCAAGGCCGGCGAGCACGTAACCGAGGTTGCGGCGGAAAAAACGGTTGCGGTTTTCGAGCTCGATGCTTTTCGTGAACCTGTCGCCGACCTTGGCAATCGATTCGCCATGAGCGTCGCTGATGATGGCCAGGCCACCCTGTCCTTTCACCCAATCGAGGACCACACGTTCGCCAACCGGCAGCCTGCCGGGCGCTTCCTTGCCGATCGCCTTCCACGTCAGCGTGCCGCTCGAGTCATCGAAGCGTAAAAACCCGCGCACCGCGAGCGACAAGGCGGCCGCCGTGAAAGCGCGCCACCTGTCGCGGCCGAAACCCCAATCGTGAATATAGTTCGCAAGTGCCGGCGAAATATTTGGCGGTGGATGAAACAACGGGATGACAGGGCCGCCCTTGGGATCGCGTCCGACTGCTTCCCACGCGACGAAGTAGTAGCCGAGCACGACAAGCAAACCGACGCCGGCGAAAATCCAGGCACGGTTGTCATAAAGTCGGTACCAGAGCAGTTGCGCCTCGCTCGGCGGATCGATCGCGGAGGACGGGAGCTCGGCCACAACCGTCAGACCTTCGCCTGGCGCCAGACGCCGCGTGGTCCTCACCATCAAGCTACCCGAAGTGTCGGTCGTCGCGCGCCAATCAATTCCGCGCGCGCCGAGGCGGCCGGTATAAGCCGTCCAGCGCACCGGACGCGCGCCGTCGGCTAGTTCGAGGTTGTAGTTCACGGCCAAAATCGGAAAGTTCCAGAAATTCCCGGTGACGTTCCAGTTGAGTTCGGGCCTGCCGTCGAACCAGCGGATCTGTCGTCCCGTCCGGTAGCGAAAGACATACGTGTGCTCGCCGCGCGGGACGTCTACATCCTTGCTGCCGGCGTAGATACGGATGACGCCGTGCTGGCGCGTGGTGGAATATCTCTCCGGCCTGCCATCGCGCTCGACGCCCAGCAACTTGAAGTCCACCTCACGCACCTTTCCGCCCGCATCTTTGAAGGTCAGCGGAAAATCACGGTAGATGCCGTGCCTGATCTCGCGCCCTTCCGCTTGCACGCGAATGGCCTCGGTGACGGTCAGCTCGCCATCCTTGGCAACGCGGACGGTTGAATCGAACGAGTGAATGACCTCCGCCGCAAAAGTGGTCGTCGCACCGCACAACAGCGAGAGAAAAACAAGCGCCGGCCGGCCCCGGAGGAGTTTCGACACAGCGGGCCGGAGCTGTCTCATCATGAGCGACGTCCGTCAGCGAGACCGTCCGGACAACGCGACCTGCGGCACATGGCGCTCGGCTGCGTCCGACAACTCGAAATAATCGCGCGGCCCGAAACCGAAGGCCCCGGCGACCAGGTTGCCGGGAAACGACTGCACCAGAACATTCTGGTTCCGAACTGTCCCGTTGTAGTAACGGCGCGCCATCTGCAACTCTTCCTCGAGGTTGCTCAACTCCTGCTGCAATTCGAGAAAATTCGCGCTGGCCTTGAGGGCTGGATAGTTCTCGGCCAGCGCGACGAGCTTGCCGATCGCGGTCGTCAAGGCGCGCTCAGCCTGCGCGCGGCCCGCAACGTCGTCGGCCGGAACCTCGCGGGCGGCGTTGCGCAGCCGCGTCACCTCTTCGAGAACCGACCGCTCATGCGTGGCATAGCCTTTGACGGACTCGACCAGGTTCGGAACGAGCTCGGAGCGCCGCTTGAGCTGGACATCGATACCACTCCAGGCTTCGTTTGCCATCTGGCGCGTGCGCACCAGGCTGTTGAACATGATGATCGCGTACAGCACGACTGCCGCCGCGATGAAAACGATTGCCCAAAACAGCATGATCGCTCGGCGCCCCCGTGCCGGATCGAATAACTATAGCTGTCAATTGCAGGCGCCGACGTGCCCTCGCCGCGATGTGCACCGAAAATCTTACGATGCCCCGCCGCCGGCGGTCGCCAGCCACGCCTCGCCGCACGCCTTGGCAAGCTCACGCACACGCAAGATATAGCTCTGTCGCTCGGTGACCGAGATGACGCCGCGCGCATCGAGAAGATTGAAGACGTGGCTCGCCTTGATGCACTGGTCATAGGCCGGCAGCGCCATCAGGTGGCGCTCCTTCTTGCCGTTGGCCCAGCCGGCGGCGAGATATTTCTTGCAGGCCGCCTCCGCCATCTTGAACTGCTCGAACAGCATGGCGGTGTCGGCAAATTCGAAATTGTGCCGCGAATATTCCTGCTCGGCCTGCAGGAAAACGTCGCCATAGGTGACTCTCTTGTCGTCATTGCGCCCGTTGAAGTTGAGCGCGAACACGTTGTCGACGCCCTGCACATACATCGCGAGCCGCTCGAGCCCGTAAGTGAGCTCGCCGGCGACCGGCGCGCATTCGAATCCTGCCACCTGCTGGAAGTAGGTGAACTGGGATACTTCCATCCCGTCGCACCAGCATTCCCAGCCGAGCCCCCAGGCGCCCAGCGTCGGACTTTCCCAGTCATCCTCGACGAAGCGGATGTCGTGGATCTTCGGGTCGATACCGATCGCCTTGAGCGAGTTGAGATAGAGGTCCTGAATGTCCGGCGGCGATGGCTTCAGGATCACCTGGAACTGATAGTAGTGCTGAAGCCGGTTCGGGTTTTCGCCGTAGCGGCCGTCCTTCGGACGACGCGAGGGTTGCACGTAGGCAGCGTTCCACGGTTTTGGGCCGAGCGCGCGCAATGTCGTCGCCGGATGAAACGTGCCCGCTCCGACTTCCATGTCATAGGGCTGCAGGATCACGCAGCCCCAGTTCGCCCAGTACTGCTGCAGCGCAAGAATGAGCCCCTGGAAGGACCGGGACGGGTCCAGGTTGTCTGGATGCGTGCGCTCGCTGGCACGAAGTTTGGCTTCAGCCATCGGATGGAAACTGATTCTTAAGCACAGGAAGAGATTCGACCCTAGAGGCGGCCCCAAAGTGGGTCAAGTCGATGCGAATTTACGTGCCGTTGAAGGGGCGGCTGCTATCCACGCAACCGGAATGGGGGATCGAGGGGGAAACCGCCGTGGTCGAGTTTCAGATTATCGGGTGGGTGCTGATTGCGCTGTTCTTCACGGCCATGGTCGGCGGCCATCGTAGCATCACCAATCGTCATCTCGATTAGGCCAGCGCCGATCGTCAGAGCCGATACTCGCCGGTCGTCGGATCACGGCGCAGCGTCGGACGACTCTCCGCATCCGTAATTTTCGCCTTTACGCGCCTTGACTGCTCGAGCTCTTCATTGATGCGGCGCGCTTCCTTGACGGCCCAATGCACGATCATCGCGCCGCCCAAAGCGGCGAGCGACCATTTCACAAATGGCGACAACAGAAACGACGGCATAGCGGGCTCCAATCGACTAACGACGGCGGAACGTCGGGCTTGAAGGCGGCAATTTCGGGGCAACTGCCTGCGACCACGAGACAATAGCACCTGGGTGACGTCAAGCTGGCCGATTAACCGGTGGATGCGCTAGGCTTTCTCGGGGTTTATTTCAGCACGCGCCGCAACGGCTATCGCGACAAATGGCCGCCCGGCCCCCGGGAGGATCCATGAGCAACCGAGTAAAGCCCGCTTGGGCACTTTCGATTCTGGCTGCGGCAGTCTTTCTGCTGCCGTTGTTTTCACAACCGGGCGCGGCAGCGGACGCCTGGCCCAACCGCCCGGTCAGGTTCATCATCACGCTCGGCCCGGGAAGCGGCGTCGATATCGGCGCGCGCCTGTTCGCCGACAAGCTTTCCGCAAAATGGGGCCAGCCCGTCGTCGTCGAAAACCGTCCCGGCGGCGACGGCATGGTTGCCATCACCAGTTTCCTCCAAGCGCACGACGATCATGTGCTGCTGGTTTCACCGGTGAGCTCGTTTACCGCTCACCCGTATTTCCACGACAAGCTCCCGTACGACCCGAGAGATCTTATTCCGATCGCCCGGATCTCCAAGACCGTTGTCGCGGTCAGCGTCGCAGCATCGCTTAACGTCAAGTCGCTGAAAGACCTTGAAGCTTTGGCGCGCGAGAAGCCCGGTCAGCTGAACTGGACGACCGCGACAGGCTTCACGGATTTTGTATTCGCCGGTTATCTCCACAGCGTCGGGCTAAAGATGGCGAAAGTGCCATACAAGAATCCCGCCGGCGCAGCGACCGATCTCGCCGCAGGTGTAATCCAGGTCTACATGCCGGCCTACGCGATTGTGCGGCCGCAGGTGGAGGCCGGCAAAGTGAAAGTGCTCGCCGTGACCAACCGCGAGCGGGCGCCCGCGATCCCGGACATTCCGACCGCAGTCGAAGCAGGCTACCCGTCCCTGCAATTCGATGGGCTGGTCGGACTGTTCGGTCCGCCGGGAATTGCAGACGAGGTGCGCGCGAAGATCGCGGCAGACGTCAAAGCGGCGGCGTCCGATCCCGAAATTGTCAAGCGGCTGACAGCGACTGGACAAATCGTGGCTCCGGGCAATGCAGCAGAGTTCGCGGCGTCGATCGCCGAGCAACGAGAGCAGGTTGCCGCCGTCGCAAAATTGTTCGGGAACAAGCCTGTTCAATAAGTTACAGGCCGTAGCGGCTCCACATCGCACGTACTTCCAGCGCCGATATTAGATCATCGGCAAGGCCGGGCTTGCTTGCAATTGCGTCTGCAAAATTGACGGCGGGCAGCCGCCGTCCGAGCAGCGAGCGTTCGGCGGAGATGAGAGGCGTGTAGACTTTTTCGCCAAAGCGCTCGCGCAAGGTCGAACGCAGGTCGCCCACGCGATCGGCCAACCCGAGTTCAATCGCTTTTTCCGCCGTCCAGAATTCTCCAGAAAACAGCGCCTTGTCCGAACCGTTGAGCTTGCCGCCACGGCGCGTCTTCACCAGCGTAATAAAATGCTCATGGATATCCTTCTGGATCGTCTTGATGCGCTTCACATCATCGGGCTTTTCCGGAAGGAATGGATCGAGCATGACCTTTCGGTCACCGGATGTGTAGAGCCGGCGCTCAATGCCGATCTTGTCCATCAATCCCGTGAAGCCGAACGTTCCGCCGACAACGCCGATCGACCCGACGATCGAGTACTGGTCACAGATAATCTCGTCGGCGGCACAGGCCAGCATATAGCCGCCGGAAGCACCGACATCTTCGACGAACGCCAGCACCGGAATGCGCTTTTCTTCGGCTAATTGCCGGATGCGACGATAGATCAGGTGCGACTGCGAGGGCGAGCCGCCTGGGGAATTTATGACGAGCGCCACGGCACGGGCGCGCGGCGTCCCGAAGGCGCGATCCAATGTCCGGGCAACCGTTGACAGGAGCACTCCTGGCCGCAACGGCGTAACCACACCGATGACACCGCTGATCCGCACGACTGGAACAACGGGGATATCGCTGCGGAAGCGGCGCGGCAGCAGCCGGGCGAGCCATTGGATCATGCGTTTACCTGGATTGTACCGAGGAACGTCGCGGGCCTTGCCATACCACTCAGATAGGTAGTTGCCACCCATTTAGTCAAAGGTTGTCGCGCTACGATGCAGCAGGGCACTGGGGTCTACCGGAACATCACATCCGGTACTTGAATGCATCAAAAATACCCGGCGTTGCCTGTTTTTTAACTTTGGAATGCTTTTTGCAACGCGGTTGGGTGCCGCGCCACGCGGCGCATTGCAAGGGATCGCCTGATGGAGCCCAAGATCGCACTTTTTTTCCTGCTGATTGCGAGCGTGATCGGGCTTTCGCACCTGAGCGAAGACGCTGTGGGTCGCATGCGGCGCCAAATCAGCGAGGGCCGCTGGCGCGAAATTCTGCCGCGCCGGCGCAGAATCTAGGCAACCTCAGGCTTCTGCAATCTGCAGGGTCTTTCCGTCGCGCATGATTGCCTCCGCAACGGGGGTCGGCCGACCTTCTTCATCGTTGAGGACGAGTGGAGGATAGTCCTTCCGCGAAATACCGCCTCCTTTTGCGGCACGCACGAGCACGCGGATCGGAGCAGCATCTTCCCGGGAATGCACAGGCAGCACTGCAATTGCGCCGAACACCGGCTGCAAAGCTTTGACGACCTCATCCAAGGCATCGGCGCGCCATATAAGGACAAGCATGCCATTTGACTTGAGAAGCCAAGCTGCGCTGGCGACCCATCGCTTGAGCAAGCCGGCCTCGCCGGAATGCGCCAACCTCCGGCCAGGATCAGGAGAGACATTGTGTCGACGCGCGTCGTGAAACGGCGGGTTCATCAGCACGCGGTCGAAATTTTCCGGTGACAGGCCCACCGATTTCAGGCTGTCGATGCTCTCGGCATCGGCGTCAAACACGCTGACACGATCTTCCAGTCTGTTGAGACGTGCATTGTGTCTCGCCAACGCACAAAGTGCCGGGTCGACCTCGACCAATGTCACCTTTAACGCCGGAACGCGCGTGGCAATTGCAAAAGCGGCAGCGCCTACACCAGCGCCGAGCTCGATCGCGTGCTCGGACGCACGCGCACATGTGGCGGCAGCGAGCAAGATAGCATCATGACCCACGCGATGGCCGCGCAGCGGCTGACGCACGCGAAGCCTGCCGCCGAGAATAGCATCTTCGCTGGTTTCGCTATCGGCCGTCATCGGGGCGCAGCTCGTGCCCGAGGCCAGCGTCTTCCAAAAGCTTGCGCGCACGAAGCTCATGGTCCTCGGCCACAAGCACGCGGCGTGGTAGTACGCCGAGCGAGCCCTCCAGCACGCTCATATTCTGGTCAAAGACCATCGGTCGGATTCCGGCGCTTTCCAGCAGCGCGACCACCGCCGACACCAGGACTGCGTCATTTGTGCGAATCAATTCACGCATATGATCTCTGTGTGCATCAGGGGCGGAATACCCCGTGACCGTAGAGTGTTGTCTGCAGCGCAGTCTCAGCACCTTTTTGCCCGCTGCACCTCGCATCAAATTTGCGGTAGCGCCAATCTACCGCACTTGCCGCACGGGCATAGCGTTTCTATGCTCGTTTTTTCTCACTGCCGGGAGACCTATTTTGGCCGTTGTCCTTCCCTTTGAAAGCCCGAACCCGGCGTCGCTCAATCGTCTTGTCGAACTTGTTGCGCCCGATATGGAGCGTGTTAACGCGACGATTCTGTCGCGTACCGGTTCTGAAGTCGCGATGATCCCTGAGGTGGCCAATCATCTTATTGCCTCCGGGGGCAAACGGTTGCGCCCCATGCTGACCCTCGCGATGGCGAGGCTCGCAGGCTATTCAGGCGATGGTCACATCAAGCTCGCTGCGGCGGTCGAATTCATGCACACGGCGACGCTGCTGCACGACGACGTTGTCGACGAAAGCAGCATGCGGCGCGGAAAGGTCGCCGCCCGGATGCTATGGGGCAACGAAGCAAGCGTGCTCGTGGGTGATTTTCTTCTCGGCCAGGCATTCAAGATGATGGTCGAGGTCGCCGATTTGCATGCGCTCGAAATCCTCTCGTCGGCAGCCGCCGTGATCGCGGAAGGCGAAGTCATGCAACTTGGTACGGCCAAGAACACGGCCACCAACGAAGACGAGTATCTGTCGGTGATCCGTGCAAAGACCGCCGAGCTTTTCGCGGCTGCCTGCGAAGTGGGACCGGCATTGGCTGCAAAGGAAAAGGCCGAACTGGCGGCATGCCGGTCGTTCGGGATGAATCTTGGAATCGCATTTCAACTTATCGACGACGCGCTGGACTATGGCGGCAAGTCTGCCAAGCTCGGCAAGAATGTCGGCGACGATTTCCGCGAGGGCAAGATTACGCTGCCGGTTGTCCTTTCGTTTCGCCGCGGCACCGAAAGCGAGCGCAAGTTCTGGAATCGGACGCTGGGTGACGGCGACATCCGCGACGGTGATCTCGATCAGGCTCTTTCATTGATGGCAAAGCATCACGCGATCGAGGATACGGTCGGACGCGCCCGGCACTACGGAGCGATCGCTACCGACGCGCTGGCCTTGGTACCGCCGTCGGATATCAAGTCGGCGCTGGAAGAAGCGGTCGCGTTCTGCATCGGCCGCGCGCATTGACGACCGCGCGCTGTCTATAGCGGCGAATACCCCGTTCCCGGATCGCGCAATAGCTGCAGCCGGATGTTGGGGTCCGGATCCTGACCGATGAATCTGCCGTAGTTATAGACCGGCGGCGAGCAACCGTTTGGCCGCGGCGCAGGCTGGCCAGGAAGAATGAAATTCCAAGAAAATTGTTGGGGGCGATCGACACACTGTGCCCGCTCCTTTTTTGCTCGCGCAAGCGCGGGAGAAGCAGCGATAGAGAGCGCCACAATCAAGGCGGCCGCCCGACGAATCTTCATCGTACACCCCGCATTCCACGGACCGTGACGCCAACCGTTTCGCGCAAAACCGGCAAATTCATGTTTTTGCCGACACGGCCCCAATCGTGCTCGCCTGAACCCACCAATTCTTGTGCCTGTCTGCGAGCTGTTGCGCCGCCGTTTCCGCCTCCTCGCGAGAGCCGAATAACGCAAAACAGGTCGCACCCGTTCCAGACATCCTGACAAGCATGCTCCCCGGCACGCCGCGAAGAGCTCTCAGGATCTCCCCGACGGCCGGTGCGCATGCCGTCGCCGCTCCCGTGAGATCATTGTCCTGCCGTTTGAGGAATTCAATCAGTGCACCGGTTTCTGTCGGCACGTCGGCAAGACCGGGTCCCACATGCGTGATCTTGAATTTTCCGAACACCTCGCGCGTCGCCAACGCGATGCCGGGGTTGACCAGGACTGCCGGGATGGACGGCAGGTCGAGCGGCGGCGCCAACACTTCGCCGACGCCGCGCATGATGCGCGGCCGCGAATCCATGCAGACCGGCACGTCGGCACCTACCGCCTGTGCTGCGGCCATCAGGCGGGAATCGGCGAGTGCCATTCCGTTTGCCCTCGCCAGCAACCTGAGCGCTGCCGCCGCATCTGCCGACCCGCCGCCGATACCTGCCGCGACCGGAAGGCTTTTTTCGAGGCGAAATCGCCCGCCTTTCAAGCTGGAGAAACGCCGCCGCAATTCCATGAGCGCCTTAAGCACGAGATTGTCATCAACCGGCCCGCTCTTGCCTGCAAATGGCCCGGACATCTCCAGGCCGTCATTCGAACCTGGCTCAAGTGTCAAGCTATCGGCGACCTCGGCGAAGGCGACCAGGCTTTCGAGCTCATGATACCCGTCGGTGCGCCGGTCGAGGACGCGCAAAGTGAGGTTGATTTTGGCAAATGCCTTGTCGGACAGCGGCGCGCTCACGCGAAAAGCCTGTCGCTGCGCATCAACTAGCCGCCGTCGCCACTCTTCTTGCCGGCCTTTGCCTGTGAGGACGTTTCTTCGGGCAGGCCGTCCTTCAGTTTTTCCTCGATCTTCGGAAGCTCTTCGGGGTCCGGCTTGAGATCACGCGCGTGAGCCCACTGGAATTTGGCCTCGAGCACGCGGCCGACCCGCCAATAGGCGTCGCCGAGGTGGTCGTTGATGGTCGGGTCTTCCGGCTTGAGCTCGATCGCGCGCTCAAGCTGCTTCGTCGCCTCTTCATAGTTGCCAAGCCGATAGTAAGCCCAGCCGAGGGAGTCGACGATGTAGCCGTCGTCCGGACGCTGCTGCACGGCCTTTTTGATCATTTCCATTCCCTCGTCCAGGTTTACGCCCTGGTCGATCCAGGAATAGCCGAGATAGTTCAGCACGTGCGGCTGGTCAGGGTAAAGCACAAGCGCCTTCTTGAGATCAGCCTCCGCTTTCGGCCACTGCTTTGACCGCTCGTAACAGATGCCGCGGAAATAGAAGAGCATCCAGTTTGGTTTCTGCGCGACCTTCAGCGACTCGATGCCCTTGGAATACGCATTGGCGCACTCCGCAAATTCCTTGCGCACGCGCAGGACATTGCCGAGCGCGACGATCGCTTCAAGATCCTTGGGCCGCTCGCCGATCAGCTTCTCAAGCGTCTTCTTCGCCTCCTCTGTGCGTTCGAGC
>Ga0111538_10003229_pt1 | contig 22854 bp, 25 predicted proteins | sample SoiMethybrSBSTD1_FD_79669 | JGI IMG/M metagenome (GOLD analysis project Ga0111538, IMG submission 79669) | Bulk soil microbial communities from a Populus tree surrounding site in Tennessee, USA - Soil MetaG P. TD hybrid SBSTD1 (version 2)... | ecosystem: Environmental > Terrestrial > Soil >...
GCCGGGCCGCCGCGTCGGTATTCTGCTGCTTGTTGCCGGCCGGCACCCGCGGCGCATTGACCTCCTGCGTCCGCGGCGCGTTGACATCCTGCGTGCGCGGGGCGTTGACATCCTGCGTCCGCGGCGCATTGACATCCTGCGTCCGCGGCGCATTGACATCCTGCGTCCGCGGGGCGTTGACATCCTGCGTCCGGGGCGCGTTGACATCCTGCGTGCGCGGGGCGTTGACATCCTGCGTGCGCGGGGCGTTGACATCCTGCGTCCGCGGGGCGTTGACATCCTGCGTCCGGGGCGCATTCACATTCTGCGTCCGCGGCGCATTCACGTCCTGGGTCCGCGCGCCCGCCTGCGACCGAGGTGCCTGGACATCCTGCGGCCCCGTAGCCACCTTGTTCTTGGCGGCCGCCCGGGCATCCTTCAGCGCCGCCTGAGCCTGAGTGACTTCAGGCGGACAATCCTTCGTCGCTTGCGCGGCGACCTCGACGGGAGCCGCGACAGCTCCCGCGAGAGCGAACGTCAGTACAGCTAACAGGGTTTTCATGTTGGCTCCTTTCACCGCCGTCTTTCCGACGGGGATTCGAGCGGGCGGACCGGTCAGCGGACCCCCGGTCCGCCCGCCCCGCCGGCGCCCTATTCGGCTTTTACTGGAATGGTACTCCCCTTGGCGCCGGGCGCCTTCGGCAGCGTCACGGTGAGGAGGCCGTTCTTGAATGCGGCCGTCACCTTGCTGCCATCCACGGCGATGGGCAGCCGAACGGTGCGCGCGAAGGTCCCATAGGTTCGCTCCATGCGGTGATAGTGCTCGTCCTTCTCCTCCTTCTCGAGCCTTTTCTCCCCCTTGAGCGTCAGCATCTGATTCTCGAGGGCCACCGTGATGTCCTGAGGATCCATGCCCGGGATCTCGGCCTTCACGACGAAGGCGTCCTTGTTCTCCGCGAAGTCGAGCGTCGGCGTGAAGTCACCGAGCGTCCGCATCGCCGGCAGCTCCCACTCGGCCATCCCCATTCGATCGAACAGCCTCTCCATGTCCTTCTGCAGGTTCCCGAATCCCCACGGTGTCAGCGTTCTCATCGTGCTTCCTCCTCTTCGTCCTACAGTGTTTCGGACTCTGCCGCCGCCCTCACACCTTCTCGAGGGCGGCTCCCAGGGCGCGAAGGATGTCGACGTAGCTGACGATGCCCACGATCTCGCGGCTGTCGGGGCGGACGACGGGGACCGCGCCGATCCTGGCCTCGAGGAGGAGATCGATCACGTCGGACACCTCCGCCTCGGGGTGTACGGAGACGACGTCCACGCTCATCCGGTCGATGACCGGTCGTGCCAGCTCGGCCCGTACCGCGGCCGCGCCGTCGAAGGCCAGGATGCGGCCGATGTCGAGCGAGCCGAGGTCGCGATCGCTCAGCATGCCGACGAGGACCCCCCCATCGACGACCGGCACGTGGCGGATGTCGTTCTCGCGCATGATGTCCCATGCGTCTCCGGTGCTTGCGTTGAGATCGACGGTCACCGGATTCGGCGTCATCAGATCACGGGCAAGCATGGCAGCCTCCCCTCGCGCGCCCGATTACGTCCCCGCGTCCACTCGCCGTGACGCCGAGCGGATTCCCGCGTCACGTGCCGCCGGCCGCCGTGGTAGAGCACGACCGGCACCCCGGCCTTGCGGAACACCTGCTCGGCCACGCTGCCGAGCACCATGCGCTCCAGGCCATTGCGGCCGGCCGTCGTCACCGCGATCAGGTCGGCGTCCCACTGCTCGGCTTCCCGCAGGATCTCGCGGACGGGATCGCCGAACCGCACCGCGCGCTCGACCGGCACATCGCCCAGGCACACCTCCACGGCGGCAAGATAGTCGAGGTACTGGGATTCCAGCCCCGAGATCTCCTGATCGGCGTACGCGATCAGGTGGTCGTCGTCCCCGTACAGGTTATCGGGCACCGGCGCGACGTGGAGCAGCTTCACCGCGGCCCCGGCTCCGCACGCGAGATCCCCGACGAGCGAAAGCACCGCCTCGGCCGAGGCCGATCCATCGAGCGGAACGAGAATGCGCTTGGCCATATGCCCCTCCCCCTGGATGGATGGATGACTCCTACCACTGATCCAGCATCCCGAATGCCAGACGAAGGTGTAATGGAACCGATGGATTTTGCGGACGAGGCGACTCAGGGGCAAGGAGGCGAGTGAGGCGGGCGATCCCCAGCTGTCGCGCAGGCTCCCCAAGCCAGCGAGGCCGGCCGACCTCCGTGGCGCGGCGGTGCGCGCAGCCTCACGTCATAAGCGGCGGGCCGTCACAAGCTCCGTCACCATCGAGCGCCGCGGGACGCTTGCGGTCGTTCCCGCCCCGGCGGTTACAGCGTCCGGCGGATGAGGCGACGGGTAGTCTCCGTGACCGCGCCGTAGATCAGGTGCAGCATGAGCTCCAGCGCCTCCTTTGGACGCGGCTGGCGCGACACGGGCGGGGCGAGTCCGAAGGCGGGCACCATCGTCACGTGCGCGCCGAGCCAGACGGCGGCACCGAAGGGCAACCCGAGGCCGCGCGTGACACGCGGCATGACTGCGGCCAGCCCGCCGTATAGTCCGCCGACGCCCGCGCCGAAGGCATAATGGACGATATTGCCGGCGAAGGGCTTCTTGTCGTCCGGGAGCGCGCGGTGCACGACCCGGCGCGTGATGGTATCGGCGACCTTCACCGTCGGATCCTCGTTCTGTTGTTGCTGGGCGGCGGGCGGTGGCGGAGCTCCGGAGGTGGCCGCGGTGATGCCCTTATGGACAAGGCTCATCGCTCCGGCACCGACCGCGCCGGCGATGAGACCTGCGGCGATGCCGCGCAGGATCGCCATGCGTACCACCGTCACGCCATGACGACGTACGCGACGCCCAGGGCCACCAGCGCGACGGCAAGAGCCAGCTCCTCGCGCATCCGCAGGGGTGGCGCGAGCTTGTAGACGAGAACGACGAGGCCCAGGAGCACCGACCACCCGAGGCTGGCCATCCCGAGCAAGACCATGGCCACCATGAGCGCGGCGCTACAGCCCAGGCAGCTCACGCCGTAGCGGGCGCCCACGACGGCGGCGCTCCGCATGAGGCTGAGGGGTAGGGGGCCGTGCAGCGCGCAGAGCTCGCGGCAGTGCGCCTGGCTCGCGCGCTTGATCGGGCTCACGGAGTAGATGCCGGCCAGCGCCAGCGCCGCACCCACCACTGCCGTCTGGTGGGGCCAGGGCATGCCGAGCACGGCATAGATGGCGTAGCACACCACGCCGAAGATGAGCCAGATGCCGAGGTAGGTGGCCGTCAGCACGCCGACGGCGACCGGCCAGCCCCGGCGCTTCTCGGCTGCTCGCGCGAACTCGAGCACCACCGGGATCGCGGAGGGCAGCATCATCGCGGCCATCATCACGACCCAGGTGACGGCGAAGACGTGAAGCGAGCCGAGACCCATGTCCATCCCGTCCATGCCGGCCATGGCGCGCGCGTGGTGCACCATGGCCGCCCAGGCAAGCGCGGCGACCGCGAGGACGACCGCAGCGGCGATCACGGGCCTGGCCAGCTCCTGTCCCGCCTCGCGGGCCGCCAGGAGCACGCGGCAGGCCGGGCAGAAGCCGCGCGGCCGCCCCTGCCTCGTGAGCCCGATCGCGGCGAAGAGCCCACCGCCGTTCATCGGCGCGCGCCGTCTCTCAACGCACGCCGGCCATCAGCTCGGATACTCGTCGCGCCGGCGTACCCACGCCGCCGCGGCGCCCTCGGATTCGTCGCGGCCCTTCGGCACGAGATCCATGTAGTGGTAGGCGACGTTCAGCATGTCGACCCCGCGCTCGTAGGTGGAGTAGGTGTGGTAGATCTGGCCCCCGTCCTTCGCGAACACGCTGATGCCGGGGCCCTCCGTGATGCCCCATGGAGCGAGCCGGTAGTTGTAGTCCACCTTCTTCGTTCCAATCTCCGCCTCGGTGAACGAGACGTGATAGTCGAAGTTGAAGTCGGTGTCGTGGGAGGAGTACCAGGGGAAGCTCCAGCCCATCCGCCGCCGGTAGGCGGCGAGCTTCGGGTAGGGCGCCCGGGAAATCGCCACCATGGTGATGTCGCGGTGGTTCAGGTGGACGGTGATGCCGTTGAAGTTATCCATCCAGAACGAGCAGACGTAGCAAGGCGCGTCCGTCGTCCAGGGGGTCTGGGGCCCCGCGGTCTCGGGGTTGAACATCGCGTGGTAGACGATCAGCTGACCGCGTCCCTCGAAGAGATCACCGAGGCTTCGCGTCCCCTGCTCGGCCTCGAAGGTGTAGGGCTTCTCGACGAGCTCCCACGGGAGCTCACGCCGCTCGCGGCTCAGCTGGTCGCGCATCCGGGTGAACTCCTTCTCCTTCGCCAGATGCTTCTTCCGCGCCTTGAGCCACTCGTCGTGCTTCACCACCCTGTGCGTCGGCATTGGAGGCCTCCTCGTCGCTGCTCGTGGACCTTGGAATCAGGATAGAACCGCCGTAAAGGCCAGGTTTGCGCCGCGCTTCGTGTGCCCGATTCGTTTCGACTGACGTCTCCGCGGGGCATTCGGGCTAAGTGGCCGTCGTCGCGTGCCGATCTTCGGCCTGACCGCCGCCTGGTCGGGCGCCTGCCCTCCCCACAGGGCAACTCGCCCTCCCGCTTGACGGCACCCGCGCGTCGTAACTCCGCGGTTCTGTGTCTTCTCTGTCGGAGAATAGGCCTTGGCTCGGCCGTTGCTGCGTGCGATCCGGCTCAGGTAGGAGTCGTCGAACCAAGGAGGGGACCATGGCCAAGGGCATCTCGCTCCACATCGGGCTCAATCGCGTGGATCCCGCACATTACGAGGGCTGGGACGGCACCCTCAATGCCTGCGAGGCCGACGCCCACGATATGCAGGTCCTGGCGAAGGCGAGCGGCTTCAAGCCGATGCCGCTCCTGCTCACCGAGAAGGCAACGACCAAGGCCGTCAGCTTGGCGATCAAGAAGGCGGCGCGGAACCTCGCGAAAGGCGACATCTTCTTCCTGACGTACTCGGGCCACGGCGGCCAGGTCCGCGACACCAACGGCGACGAGAAGGACGATCGGATGGACGAGACCTGGGTGCTCTTCGATCGGCAGCTCGTGGACGACGAGCTCTACGCCCTCTGGGGCGGGTTCAAGACGGGGGTCCGCATCCTCGTCCTCTCGGATAGCTGTCACAGCGGCTCGGTGGTGCGGATGGCGCCGCCGCCCATGATCTCGGGCGGGCCCCGCGCGCGCCTGATGCCGCGCGCGGTCTGCGAGAAGGTGGAGGCCGCTCACCAGGCCCTCTATCGTGAAATCCAGGCCGCGCATCCCGGCGCCGAGCAGGCGAGGGTGAAGGCGAGCGTGCTCCTCATCTCCGGCTGCATGGACAACCAGACCTCGCTCGACGGCGAGCACAACGGCGCCTTCACCGAGATGCTCCTGAAGGTCTGGAACCGGGGCAAGTTCCGCGGCAACTACAAGCGCTTCCGCGAGACCATCGTCTCGCGGATGCCCGCCTCGCAGAGCCCGAACTACTTCTGCGTGGGCGGCCGGAACCGCGCCTTCGAGGGGGAGCGGCCCTTCACGATCTAGGGGCCTGCGCGCGGTCCTTCGAGAACTGGCCCGGCCGGCGGCCGTCGCCCGGCGGACCGGCAAAGGCCTGGGCAACGCGCATCCAGTCTTGCGCCGCGGGCCCCGTGACCTCGAGGTCCGTGTCCGCCAGGTTCCGGCGCTGCGTGACGACGCGGCAGAAGTCGGTCGCGCTGCCGGTGATGCGGTTCTCAGCCGCGGCGTCGCCCTGGGTCCACGTGGCCCCGGACGGCGCGGTGAGCTCGACATAGACTGGCGTCGTATTCGGGGTGAGCCCGCGATTGACGTAGGAAAAGTCGCGCGTGCGCATGCCGATGAACACGACGTGCCGCAGCCGGTCGGTGTCCGGCCGGGGGATGCCGACGACGTCCACGACGTCCAGGCCGTGCGACCACGTCTCCATCAACCGCGCCGTGACGAACATGGCCGCGCCCATGTCCGGCCCGTACCACGGCAGGCGCGCCCTGGGATCGAGCGGGCGCGCGGCGGCGAGGAACCTCGAGGCGGCGTCCCGCCACCAGGCGCGCAGCTCGGACGGCTTCATCGCGCGGCCGCGGGCCAGATAGCGCATCTCGTACGCGGCGCGATCGGGCGTCGTGAGGGCGCCCGCGGCCTCCTTCCGGAAACCGTCCGCGTCGGTGATGGCGCGCGTCGCGATCTCGTCGACGTGCCCGAGGTGCGTGACCTGATCGCGCACGAGCCAGCCGGGCGCATGGCTCGGCAAGTCCCACTGCGCCTCGGTCATGCGCGCAAGCACGGCGTCGAGCGCCGCCTGCTCGCCGGCGAGGTCCTCGAGGAGCTGTGCGTAGGGGGTCATCGGGCGGCCCCACTATACAATGCCCACATGAAGGCTCAACTCGCAGGGCAGCGATTGATCGGCGCCATGAGCATCCTGTCGCTCACCATTGGCGCAGGTGCGCCGGTGAACACGGCCGTGCCCGCGCAGGCCACGACCGCGCCCCGCGTGGCCACCCCGGCGCCGCCCGAGACGATCGGCGAGCTGGGCGCGCTGGTCGAGCAGGCGCGGACGCGCTTCGTGGCTCGGGACGCGGCCGGCGTGCTCGCCTATGTAGCAGACAACTATCGCAGCGCCGGCATCACCAAGCCCGCGCTCCGCGAGCAGCTCCTCGCCCTCTACACGCTCTACGACCGGTTGCAGGCGCGCATCCGCGTCGACGAGGTGCAAATCGTCGACGGCGACGCGTGGGTGTACACGACCGGCGAGGTCAACGGCCGGTTGCCCGTCGTCGGCTGGGTGAGCGTGCTGTCATGGCAGAAAGAGCCCGAGGTCGCACGCCGGCTGCCCACGGGCTGGCGCCTGGTCGGCTTTCAGGACTGAGCGGCGCGGTAGAAGTAGCCGGGGAATCGCCGCACGGCCTCGACGTCCACGTCTGCGTAGAGGACGCCCTCTTCCTCGCCCAGGCTCTGGATGAAGCCCTGCGCCGAGTTGGTGCCGCCGGGCTTGGTGCGGAACCACGCGGCAAGCTCTTCGAGCGAGGTGATGGACGGTGGCACGCACATCGTGCTGTAGCCGCCGGCCTTGGGGAAGCGCTCGACCAACTGCCCGTCGGCGCCGCGCAGGCGCAGCGAGCACGCCGCGATGTCGGCGCCGACCACCGGCTTGCCATAGTGCATGTGACGGCCGATGACGGTCGCGGGATAGGCCTCCCCGAGGGCGAACCACCAGGACGGGTTGAAAATGATGTCGACGCGCTGCTCGACGAGGGCGTCGGCGCCCGCGGAGAAGAAGGCAAAGTCGGCGCAGATCACGATGCCGAGTCGGCCGATGTCGGTGTCGACAACGTGATAGCCCTTCCCGGTGAGCACCCCGTTGTCGAGCTCCCCTTGGGTGGGGTAGCACTTCGGCTGCCGGGCGAGGATGCGGCCGTCGGGGCCGATCACCGTGGAGGTGTTGTACCAGCGGGCCCGCGTGCCCAGGATGAGCCCGGCCACGACGTAGACGCCAAGGCGCCGCGCCGCCGCGCGCATCTCCTCCTCGCCCACGCGGGGATAGAGCTCGGGGAAGCAAACGCATCCCGCGCCGGCCCGGGCCGCGCCCTCGAGTAGCTCGACGGCGTGGGGAACGTCGCCGCCGTTCCACATGTCGTCGAATAGGTCGGACTGCGGACGCGCCTGGACGGCTGCGATCTTCACGGATGCGCTCATGGGGTCCTCCGGCCCCCGGCCGCCCGCCGGGGGTCGAGCAAGTCGCGCTGGGCGTCGCCGAGCAGGTTGAAGCCTAGCACGGCGAGCATGATGGCCAGTCCCGGCGCGAGCACCAGCCACGGGGCGATGGTCATGTACTGGCGGCCGCGGCTCAGCATGCTGCCCCAGCTTGGCGCAGGCGGCTGGGTGCCGAGCCCGAGAAAGCTCAACGCCGCCTCGACGAGGATGACGATCGAGAGGCTCAGGCTCGCCTGGACGGCGAGGGTGGGCGTGACGTTGGGCAGGACATGGGCGCCCAGAATGCGCCCGTGCGAGGCCCCGAGGGCGCGCGCGGCCTGGACGAACTCCTGCGGCTTCAACGCGAGGGTGGCGCTCCGGGCGAGCACGGCGAACTGCGGGAGCGTCAGCACCGCGATGGTGAGGACGAGGTTGACCGTGCTCGGCCCGAGGGCCGCGACCAGGGCGATGGCGAGGAGAATCGGCGGGAAGGCGAAGAGCACGTCGAAGAGGCGCATGGCGAGGAGATCCGGCGCGCCGCCCCAGTAGCCAAGGCCCACCCCCAGCGTGGTGCCGACGAGCACGGCGAGCGCGACGGACGGGAACGCGACGCCGAGCGACACCCGCGCCCCGTAGAGGAGGCGGCTCAGGATGTCGCGTCCCACCTCGTCCGTCCCGAGCAAAAAGCGCGGGCCGGGCGGTGTGATCTCCGCGCCGGCGAAGATCGTGGTCGGCGCGTAGGGCGCCAGCCACGGCGCGGCCAGCGCCGCCACCACGAGTCCGGCGACAAGGAGGCCGCCGGCCAGGAGCGAGCCGCTGCGCAGCGCCCGCGGCAGCGCCTTCACGCGTAGAGGATCCGGCGGTCGATCACGTGGTACAGGAGATCGAGCGTCAGATTGACGAGCACGGCAGCCGATGTCAGCAGCAGCACCGCGCCCTGAATCATCGTGTAGTCGCGCTGATAGATCGCGTTCACGACCAGGCGTCCCATGCCGGGGAGCGCGAACACTTCCTCGATGATGACCGCGCCGCCGATCAGGTACACGAACTGCGTGCCGGCCATCGCCACGACGGGGATCAGCGCGTTCCGGAGCGCGTGCTTGAAGACGACGGTGCGGTCGGCCACGCCCTTGGCGCGGGCGGTACGGACGAAATCCTGCCCCAGCACATCCAGCATGCTGCTCCGCGTGAACCGCGCGATGATCGCCGAGATGGCCAGGCCGAGCGACGCCGCCGCGGGCAGCATGGCGAGGAGGCTCCCGCCGGGGCTGTCGGTGAACGGCACGTGGCCCAGAGTGCGGAGCCAGGGCGCGTAGCGCGCTCCCCCGATGATGATGACGGTTCCGATGAAGAAGGCGGGCGCCGAGATGAACAGCAGGGAGAAGACACGCGTGGAGGCGTCGAGGCTGCGCCCAGCTCGGGTCGCGGCGAGGACGCCCAGCGGAATGCCGACGGCGAGCGCGATGACCATCGCCATCAGCGCGAGCTGGAGGGTGACCGGGTAGCTTCGCGCCAGCTCGTCGCGGACCGAGAACCCCGTGACGAGGGAATGCCCGAGGTCGCCCCGCAGGACTTCGCCCAGCCACAAGACGTACTGCACGACGAGCGGCCGGTCGAGGTGCAGGGCCTGGATCAGTGCCTGCCGCGTCTGCTCGTTCTGGCTCGCGGTGATCCCCAGGAGAATGGTCACGAGGTCGCCGGGGATCAGGTGGATGAGCAGGAAGGTGAGGGCCGACACGCCGAAGAGCGTGGGGATGAGGAGCAGGAGGCGCTTGCCGATATAGGCGGTCATGCGTGCCGCGGCACGGCCGCCCTCACCGCCGGCAAGCGCCGCCTCTCAGCCGAGCCACGTCTGCTTGAAGAAGTGCCGGCTCCGGCTTCCCGGCTGCGCGCCGGGAATGGAGATGTAGCCCTTCACGGTGTCGCGGAGCACTTCCGTCGCGCCCGAGGCGTAGGGGAAGACGAGGTAGGCCTGATCCGCCATGTGTTGCTGGAGGTCACGGTAGATCGTGATGCGCTTCTCCCGGTCCAGGGTCGTCCGCCCCCGCTCGAGGAGCTCATCGACCTCGGCGTCCTTGAACTTGCCGAGGTTGATGTTCGATCCGCTGTGGAAGATGTCGTACACGTGCGCGTCGGGGTCGGGCTGCCACACCAGCGGGATCATGCTCATGCCGTCGTACTCGGTGCGGACGAAGTTCTTCAGCGTCGCCCCCCACTCCGTCTGCTTGAGGGTCACGCGGATGCCCGCGGCGGCCAGCTGCTCCTTCATGACCTCGGCGGTCCGGATGGTCTGGGGGAAGCGGGGCGAGATCTCCAGCGTCGTGTCGAGGCCATTGGCGAGGCCGGCCTCGCCGAGGAGACGCTTCGCCTGCACCGGGTCGTGGACGTAGTAGGGCAGGCCCTTCTCGTCGCCGGCATAGCCGAACGGCGCGTCGCAGGGCGGGATCTTCGTCGAGATACCCCCGTGGCCCCGCAGGACGCTGGCGATGATCTCCTTTCTGTTGATCCCGACGCTCACGGCGCGCCGTACCCGAACATCCGTGAAGGGCGGCTTGGTCTGATTGAAGGCCATGCCGTGCTGGGCGCAGTAGCCGTCCGGCTCACGGAGGACGACGCCCGAGGCGCCCTGGACCTGCCGGTCGATGAGCGGATCCACGGACCAGAAGTAATGGACGGTGCCGGCGCGCAGCGCGGCCACGCGCGCGGCCTCGTCGGGGATGATGCGGTATTCCATCCCATCCAGATAGGGCAGGCCCGATTCGTAATATTTCGGGTTCCGCTTGAGGACGACGGTGTTGTCGGGCACGAACCGGTCCAGCATGAAGGGGCCCGTGCCGGAGGCGGTCTTCTGAAGGTCGCCCTCCTTCTCGACGATGTCGCGCGGGACGATGGCCGAGTAGTGGGGCGTGGCGAGGTAGGAGAAGAAGGGCGCGAACGGCCGCTTGAGGACGAAGCGGACGGTGGCGCGATCCGGCGTCTCGATCCGATCGATGATCTGCCAGTTGGAGCGCCAGGGCGACGCGGTCTTCTCGTCGAGCATGCGCTCGAACGAGTACTTCACGTCCTCGGCCACGAAATCGCGGCCGTGATGCCACGTGACGCCCTTGCGGAGACGAAAGACGAACGTCGTCTCGTTGACGGTCTGCCAGGACTCGGCGAGGTCGCCCACGATGTTCATCTTGGGGTCGCGGCGCAGGAGGTTTCCGTAGACGTGCTCGGAGATCATCCAGCTATGCGCGGCCGCGGACTTCTGCGGGTCGAGCCCCGGCGGGCTCACGTCGGCGGCGATGACGAGCGTGCCGCCGCGCTTCGGCGCCTGCGCGGTGGCGGGGAGGGCCAGCGGCGGCGCTGCGAGCCCCACGAGCGCGAGCGCGCCCGCTTCGAGGAATGCGCGCCGCGTGTGGCCATGCTGGACGTGCATCAGGTGGTCGGTCCGGTCCGCCATGCCGCCCTCCAGGCTTTCGTGCCGGTGAACTGACGTGTCGAGCGCCGCGTCCTTCGCGACGCGTGCCATACTCCTCCGCACGCGCGATGCCGTCAAGCGTCGGGTATAATCGCGCCACCCACACGCCCGGGGAGGAGCCACCGCTCATGACCATGTGTCGATTCATCTCGAGCATCTCGCTGCTGTGCCTGCTCACCGCCGGCCCCGCCCTCCCCGCGAGCGCCGAGGACCTGGTGGTGGCGACCTTCGGCGGCACCTTCGTCGAGAACTCGAAGAAGTGCCACGCCGCCGCCTTCGAGAAGGCGACCGGGGCCACCGTGAAGTACGTGCTCGGCAGCTCGGTCCAGACCGCGGCCAAGCTGCGGGCGGCGGGCGGGCGGGCGGAGTTCGACGTGGCGTACATGGACAGTCAGATCGTCAAGCAGGCAAAGGCGGAGGGCCTGCTCCAGCCGCTCGAGCCCGCCAAGATCGCCGGCTGGAACGATCTCTACGACGCCTCGAAGGACAAGGACAGCTACTGGGTGTCGATGATGTTCGCCGGCACCATCATCACGTACAACACGAACCTGGTGAAGGCGCCGCCCACCTCGTGGGCCGACCTCTGGAAGCCCGAGTGGAAGGGCAAGCTCGCCATCCCCGACATCTCCGGCACGTCGGGCCAGCAGTTCCTGATGGCGGCGGCGCGCCTCAACGGGGGCTCGGTCGAGAACATCGATCCCGGGTTCGAGGCGATCAAGCGGCTCAAGCCCAACGTGCAGATGATGTACACGCAGCCCGACCAGATCATCCCGCTGTTCGAGCGGGGCGACATCGCGGTGGCGGTGTGGTACACGGACCGCACCGGCGCCGCCGCCACGAAGGGCGTGCCGGTGGCGGCGGCGTATCCGAAGGAGGGCGCGATCGGCATCGTGCCGACCGTGTCCGTGCCCAAGGCGAGCCAGAAGCGCGAGCTCGCGCAGAAGTACATCGCCACCCTGCTCGCGCCGGAGGGCCAGGTGTGCTTCGCGCAGTCGCAGTTCGCCGGCCCCACCAACAGGAAGGTGCAGCTCCCGGCCGATCTCGCGAAGCTCGTCCCCTATGGCGATCTCGTCCAGCACATGTACTTCCCCGACACCGACTTCGTGGCGAAGAAATTCCCGGAGTGGTCGGAGCGGTGGGGGCGCGAGATCGCGCGGTGAGCTCCGCCTCCCCGGGGGCGCATCGCCGGCAGTGAACGGGGCCCAGCCGGCGCTCCGGTTTTCCGGGCTCCGCAAGACCTTCGGCGCCGTCGTCGCCGTCGCGGACGTCTCCCTCGACGCCGCGCCCGGCGAGTTCCTCTCGCTCCTGGGGCCATCCGGCTGTGGCAAGAGCACGGTGCTCCGCATGGTGGCCGGGCTCGTGGAGCCGGACGCGGGGCGGATCGTGCTGGCGGGCGAGGACATCACCGCGGTCCCCGTCCATCGCCGCAATCTCGGCCTGGTCTTTCAGTCCTACGCGCTGTTTCCGCACATGACGGTGTTCGAGAACGTCGCGTTCGGCCTCCGCCGGCGCGGCGTGGGGGAGGCCGCGCTGCGCCCGCGGGTCGAGCGCATGCTGGAGCTGGTCCGCCTCGGCTCGCTCGGCGCGCGGTATCCGCGCGAGCTCTCCGGCGGCCAGCAGCAGCGCGTCGCCCTCGGCCGCGCGCTCGTCACCGAGCCCCAGGTACTGCTGCTCGACGAGCCCCTCTCCAACCTCGATGCCTTGCTGCGCGACGAGATGCGCGTGGAGCTGAAGCGGCTGCAGGAGCGCCTGGGCACGACCATGATCTTCGTCACGCACGATCAGGCGGAGGCGCTGATCCTCTCCGACCGGGTGGTGGTCATGGAGGCCGGGCGCGTGGAGCAGGTCGGCCGGCCGGAGGAGGTCTACCGTCGCCCGGCCACGCCCTTCGTCGCGCGCTTCCTCGGGCGGGCGAACTTCTTCGCGGGCACCGTCGAGAAGACCGACGCGGACGCCATCGTCGTCGCGGCCGAGGGCGGGCTCTCGCTCGTGGCGACTGCGCGCGCGGGCATGGCCGCGGGACAGCGCGTACAGGTGGCAATCCGCCAGGAGAGCATTCGCCTGGGGCCGGCGGCCGGCGCCGTCGCGCGTCCCAACCGCTTCGCGGCCACCGTGGTGTTTCACGCCTTCGCGGGGCAGGCGCATCACTACGTCGTGCAGCTCGCGGACGGGCGCGAGCTGGAGGTTGCGGCGCCCGGCGGGGCGCCGGCGCTGGCGCGCGGGTCGCGCGCGGTCGTGGAGTGGGCCCCCGAGGACGTGGTGCTCCTTCCCGAGGGCGCCGGCGGGGGCGCGCGATGAAGGGCGGGCGTGGCATGGGTCTCCTGCTGCCCGCGATGCTCCTCCTCCTCGTCGCCTTCGTGCTCCCCGTCGGCATGCTGGTACCAACGAGCTTCCGACCCTATGTCCCGCTGGTCGGCATCACGCGGGGGTTCACCGGCGGCTACTACACGCGGCTGGTGACGGACTCGTACTATCTCGAGATCATCGGCCGCACCCTGGCGCTCGGGCTGACCGTGACGCTCGCCACGCTGCTGATGGGCTATCCCTTGGCGTTCTTCCTCGCACGCACGCGCTCGCGCTGGCGAAACTGGTTGACGCTCCTGGTCGTCTTCCCCTTGTATCTGAACCTCGTCGTGCGCACGTTCGGCTGGATCGCCCTGCTCGCGCAGAACGGCCTCGTGAACCAGGCGCTCCAGACGCTGGGCGTCGTCCAGGAGCCGGTGAAGCTTCTCTTCAACTTCGCCGGGCTCTTGATCGCGTTGACGCACATCTTCCTGCCCTTCATGGTCCTGGTGCTCATCGGTCCCATCCAGAACATCCCGCGCGATGTGGAAGACGCCGCCCGCGTGCTCGGGGCCTCCTGGGGCAGCACCTTCCTGCGCGTCACGCTCCCGCTCTCGATGCCGGGCATTCTTTCCGGCTCCATACTCGTGTTCGTCCTCACCATCAGCGCCCTGGTGACGCCGCGACTCCTCGGCGGGCCGACGTACCAGGTGATGTCGACGCTCATCTTCGACGAGTTCCTCCAGCGGCTGAACTGGCCGGCCGGCTCCGCGGCGGCGCTGCTCCTCACCCTGATGGTGCTGGCGCTCGTCTTCCTCTCCGGTGTTCTCGCGCGCCGCACCGGTGCCCGGGCGTGACCGCGGCGCGGGTGCGCGCATGGCTCCTGCGGGCGTGGGTGGCTCTGGTCTTCGCCTACCTGCTGCTGCCGGTGGTCGTGGTCGCGCTGGCGTCGTTCAGCCGCACGTCGTACCTCACCGTGCCCCCGAAGGGGCTGACCCTACGGTGGTTCGCCGCGGTGCTCGGCGATCCTGACTACGTCCACGCCATCGTCTTCAGCGTGGGGCTGGCCGTGGTCGCGACGGGGGGATCCCTGGCCGTCGGCGTGGCCGCGTCCTATGCCTTGCTCCGTCGGCGCGTGCCCGGCGGCGCCGTCGTCTCGGCGCTGCTGAACGCGCCGCTGATCTTCCCGGGCGTGGTGGTGGGGGTCGCGCTGCTGCAGTTCTACGCGCTGGTGCACATGAACGGCACGCTGATCGGCCTGGCCCTCGCCCACATGGTGATCACCGTGCCCTATGTCGTGCGGGCGGTGATCGCGAGCCTCCAGGGCATCGATCCCGAGCTCGAGAGCGCCGCCCGCGTCCTGGGCGCCAGCGGGCCGATCGCCTTCGTCACGGTCACGCTGCCGCTCATCCGCCCCGGCATCGCCGCCGGCGCGCTCTTCTCGTTCATCGTGTCCTTCGACAACGTGCCGGTGTCGATCTTCCTCCTCGGCGCAGGCCAGATGACGCTGCCCGTGAAGATCTTCACGGCCATCGAGTACGGGGTGGATCCGTCCATCGCCGCCATCTCCACCATGCTGATCGCGTTCACCGGCCTGGGGCTCGCCGCCGCGGAGCGCTGGATCGGCTTTCACCGGTTCGTCTGAAGGAGAGGGTCATGGCATCTGTCATCGACGGCCGGCTAGCCGGACGGATCGCGATGGTGACCGGCGCGGCCAACGGCATCGGCCGGGCCAGCGCGCTGCGCCTCGCCCGCGAGGGCGCCGACCTCGTCATGGTCGATCGGGAGGGCGATCCGTTGCAGGAGGCGGCGCGCGCCGTCGAGGCGGCCGGCCGCCAGGCGCTGCCCATCGTGGCGGACTGGACCGATGCCGCCGCCGTCGGGGAGGCCGTGGCGGCGTCCCGCCGGCGATTTGGCCGGATCGACATCCTCTTCAACAACGTCGGCCAGAGCGCCCGCGAGCGCGCCAGCGAGTTCCATCTTTCCGTGGAAGAGACGTGGCGCTTCGTCATCGAGGTGTCGCTCCTCGCCACCATGCGCGCCACGCGCCTGCTGGTCGAGGAGATGCGCGCGCGGCGCAGCGGCCGCATCGTGAACATGTCCACGGAGTCCGCGTTCTACGGCGACGTGGGGTTCGTGGACTACGCGGCGGCGAAGATGGGGGTGGTCGGCTTCACCCGCTCGCTCGCGCGCGAGCTGGCGCCCTTTCTGATTAACGTGAACGCAGTGTGTCCTGGCGCCATCCGCACCCGCGCCCATGACCGGCTGCCCAAGGAAGTCATCGACAAGGTGCGAACCAGCGTGCCGATGGGGTACGTGGCCGAGCCGGACGACGTGGCCGGGGTGGTGGCGTTCCTGGCAAGCGACGACGCACGCTACATCACCGGTCAGTCGATCCTGATCGACGGTGGGCGGTGGATGATCTGAGATGCCCGCGCGCCTCGGGCGCCCGCGCTCACGCCCCGGCCTCGGGCGCAGGCGCTCAGTGAAATGTCCGCCCGCCGTCGACGGCGAGCGCGGCGCCGGTGACGAAGGATGACTCGTCGCTGGTGAGGTAGAGCGCGGCCTGGGCGATCTCCTCGGGCTGGCCCGGGCGCTTGATCACGTAGCGGTCGAGAATGCGCGCCAGCTCGGCCTCTGGGTCGGCCGCGCCCGCCCATGACGAGCGGAAGAGCGGCGTGTCGATGATGCCGGGGCAGATCGCGTTGACGCGGATGTGATACGGCGCCAGGTCCACCGCGAGCGTCTTGCCGAGCATGACCAGCCCGGCCTTCGCCGCGCAGTAGGCCGTCCGCTGCTCGAGCGGTCGCAAGGCGGCGCCGGACGCGATGTTGACGATGGTCCCGCGCCCGGCCTCCTTCATGGCGGGCAGCGCGGCGTGGCACACCAGCATCGGCCCGGTGAGGTCGACAGCCATCACCCGAGCCCACTCCGCCGACGTCATCGCCTCGAACGGCCGCATGAGGTCGACCCCCGCGCTATTGACGACGCCGTCCAGTCCGCCCAGCGCGGACGCGGCCCGGGCGACGGCATCGCGCACCTGGCGCTCGTCGCCGACGTCGCAGATGAGCGGCACCGCGCCGTCGATCGCCGTCTCCTTCAAGCGCGCCCCGTCCCGATCGAGCATCGCCACTCGCGCCCCTTCCCGAGAGAACAGGCGGACAATCGCGAGGCCGATGCCGGACGCAGCCCCGGTGACCAGCACCCGGCGGCCGGCGAGCCTCATCGGCCGGGCGCGCGCGCCTCCGCGCGCAGGGCCGGCCGCAGCGCGTCGGCGACCTCGTCGCAGCGGCCGAGCCAGACGCGCGGGTGCCCGAGGATGTACTGGATCAGCTCCTCGAGGAGGGTGATGCGTGAGGGACGCCCGATGATCTGCGGATGCATGGCGAGACAGAAGTACCGGTCCTCGCGATAGAGGACGTCGAACTCCCGCCGCCATGCCTCGAACACCGCGGAAGGCGCCTGCATGGTCCGCCCGGGGAGGGTGATCGAGTACTGGAAGAACGGGGCATCGTCCAGCACCCACGCGAAGGGAAACTCGACGATGTCCGTGATCCGGCCGTCGATCGTGTGGAGATACGGCGAGTCGTCGTCGAAGTAGTTCGAGGAGTAGCCGAACCCGTACTCCGCGAGCATCTTGAGCGTATGCGGGCTGAATTCCGCCGCCGGCGAGCGGTAGCCGACCGGCTTCCGCCCGGTCATGCGCTGGATGATCTCGATGCCCTTGTCCATCTCCTCGCGCTCCTGCGCGAGCGAGAGGTTGGCGATCCAGGCGTGGGACCACGAGTGATGGGCGATCTCGTGGCCATGCTTCAAGATCTCCTCGACCATCGCCGGGCGCTGCTGCATGACGAGCCCGGGGACGAAGAACGTGACCTTGAGCCCATAGCGGCGGAGCAGGTCGAGGATGCGCGGCATGCCCACCTTCCAGCCGTAGGCGCCCTGGCTCATCACGATGGGACGCTCGGCGTTCTTGGGATCGCGCGCCGTCCACATCGTCTCGGCGTCGATGTCGAAGCTCAGGAGAACCGGGAATCCCTTCGGCGAGAGCGGCATGAGTGCCTCCGCAGCGCGGGTCAGAGGGGCATCGAGCGTGCGCACGGACGCTCGCGCTCGAGGTGCTCGGCGAGGGCGAGCACGCGGCGATCGGCATACCAGGGCCCGACGATCTGGAGCCCGATGGGCAAGCCATCCGACGACCACCCGCACGGGAGCGAGATGGCCGGATGCCCGGAAAGGTTGAACGGCCACAAATAGGGATACCAGGCGCCGCGGATCGAGCCGGCCGTCTCGCCGCCGATGGTGATCGGCTGGAAGGCATCGTGGTCCAGCGCGAGCGCCGGGCGGGAGATGGTGGGGGACACGAGCAAGTCGGAGTTCTCGAATAGCATGTTGATCCGCCGGTAGATGGCCGTGCGCTGCCCCGCCGCTCGGGCCCAATCCGCCGCCGACCAGCGCGCGCCGCTCTCGACGGTCTGCCGCAGGCTCGGCGCGACCTTGTCGCCGAACTTCGCCATATGCGGGCCGACCCGGGCGGCCAGCCCGCCCTGGAGCACCACCAGGAAAGCGTCCTCCTGGGCGGCGAAGTCCTCGTCCACGGTGTCCACGCGAGCCCCCTGGCTCTCGAGATGGCGCACCACCGCCTCGCAGGCGGCCAGCACCTCCGAGTCGACGAGCCGGTTGCCGACGCGGGGAAGCCACCCGATCCGCAGTCCGCGCACCTCGACGCGGCGGGGATCGTCCGGCGGCTCGGGACGCGAATAGGGATCGGCGGCATCGAAGCCGACGATCACGTCGAAGCACGCGGCGACCTCGGCGACGGTGCGGGCCATGGGGCCGATGTAGGACGTGCTCGAGAAGAGATCGGCCTGCTGGATGTGCGGGACACGCCCGAGCGTGGGTTTGAGCCCGACGATGCCGCAGCACGCGGCGGGGATGCGGATGGAGCCGCCGCCGTCCGTGCCCAGCGCCAGCGGGCCCTGGCCGGTGGCGACGGCCGCCGCAGCGCCGCCCGACGAGCCGCCGGCGGTGCGGAAGCGATCCCACGGATTGCGCGTAGCGCCGAAGAGCGGGCTGTCGGTTAATGGCTTGTGGCCGAACTCCGGCGTCGTCGTCTTGCCGATGAGGATGGCGCCGGCTTCGCGCAGCCGGCGGACGGGCACGGCGTCCTCGGGCGCCACCTGGTCGGCGAAGATGAGCGAGCCCATGGTCACCCGGGCGCCCTTGGTAAATAGCAGATCCTTCACCGAGAACGGCACGCCGTGGAGCGGGCCCAGCGCGGCGCCCGCCGTCACCGCGGCCTCGGCGCGATGGGCCGCGTCGCGGGCCTCGTCCGCGGTGACGGTGATGAAGGCGTTCACCGTCGGCTGGAGCGCCTCGATGCGCCGGAGCACGGCGTCGACCACCGCGACGGGAGAAACGGCCTTCGTACGGATCTGCCGGGCGAGGGTGAGCGCGTCGGCCTCGATCATGGCCACGCCAGTCTACCTTGGCGCGACGGTCAGCGGCCGGCCTCTGCGCGGCGTGGCTTGTGCCGGGCGAGTTTCGCAAGGAATCGCGCGGAGCGGCGGAACGGCCGCGAGATCGCTTCGTCGCTGACCAGGCGCGCGCCCTCTTGCCGATACTCGAGCACGAGCTTGCGGGTGTGGAACGCCTCGAGCTCGGGCCGGTGGCCCACGCTGACGGCGGTGGCCTCGGGCAGCCGCTCCAGCAGGAGCCGCATCAGGTGCTCCTGGCTCGGAGGATCGAGCGCGGCCGTCGCCTCGTCCATGACGATGATGTTTGGACGCTGAAGCAGCACGCGCGCGAACGCCAGCCGTTGCTTCTCGCCACCGGAGAGCCCGGTCTTCCACTTCCCGTCCTCGTCGAGCCGGTCGAGGAACTGCCCCAGGCCGACCTCTTCGACCGTCTTGCGGACCAGCGCGTCGTCGACGTCGTCGGGCGAGAGGGGATAGCTCACGGCCCGGCGCAGCGTGCCGAGAGGGACGTAGGGCGTCTGGGGCATGAAGAAGAGCCCCTCGGACGCGATGTCGATCTCGCCGCTGCCCCACGGCCAGAGCCCGGCGATGGCGCGCACCAGCGTGCTCTTGCCCGTACCGGACTCACCCACCACGAGCACCCGCTCCCCGCGGCCGATCTCGGCGTCCGCCTCGTTCACCACCGCGCTGCCGTCGGCGAGCGTCACTGAGAGGTTCCGCAGGCGCAGTACGCCGGGCTCGGCGGCATTGCGGACGATGCGGCCGGCGGTGCCTTCCTGCTCGGCCCGCTCGAGCCGATCGAGCGACACCAGCAGGGAGGCCAGGCGCGACGCCGAAGCGGTCCAGTCGGCGAGACGGGGATAGTTCTCGACCAGCCAGCTGAAGGCGGCCTGCACGATCATGAACGCGGAGACCGCCTGCATGACCTCGCCGAGGCTCATCTTGCCCGCGACGTACTTGGGGGCGCAGAGGAGGATGGGCACGACGGGCGCGATGCCGTTGCTGCTCGTCGACACCACCGTGGTGCGGATGTATTGCCACATGAGTGACTTCCACTGCCGGCGCACGGTGGAGAAGACGCCGTCGACCCCGGCGCGCTCTTCCTGCTCGCCGCCCAGCAGCGCGATGCTCTCCCCGTGCTCGCGGAGGCGCGTGAGCACATAGCGGTAGCTCGCCTCCTCCTGGTTCTTCTGCGCGGAAGCCGCGATGAAGCCGCGGGCGATCACGACCATGGACCCCGAAGCGAGCACGGCATAGACGAAGGCCGCGATGACCAGAAAGCCGGGGATGACGACGGTCGTTCCGCCAATGGGCAAGGCGAGGTCACCGCCGATGAACCACAGCACGCCGATGAAAACGATCGCGGAGCCGACGGCGGAGAAGATGCCGATCGCGAAATCGGCGGGGGCCTCCACGCTCTGGCGCAGATCCTCCGCCACGCGATACTCCGGATTGCTGTGATCGCCGGGGACGAGGTTCAGCTGATAGTAGCGGCCGCCGGTGAGCCACTGATCGAGCACGTGAGCGTTCAGCCACGTCCGCCACCGCCGCTGCAGGGTCATCTTCACGTAGGTGAGGGCCGCGTTCACCCCGACGATCGCGGAGATCAACGGGAAGAACACCAGCGCTTGGTGCAGCGCCCGGTGCCCATCGCGGCCGTCGAGGGCGTCGAACATGGCCCGGTTCCACACGTTCAGGCGGTATTGCAGGCCGAGATTCGCCAGCAGGATCGCGCTGACCGTGATGGTCAACGCCCACGCGGCGCGGTCGCCTCCCCGGCGCCAGTACCCCAGCGCGGAGTCCCAGAATCGGGCGAGTAGATATTGCCGGCTCTTCGGGTCTTCGTCCGGAACCATAGTAGGCCAGAGGTCCGTGCATTGTGTCCGGCACGGCCTCTACCATCATCAAGGATAGGCAAATTCCGGGCCATTCGGGGTCGGGGAGAGCAATCTGGTCTAGGATGGTCGTGAGGCTGGTGTGAATCCCGCGCTGATCGTTGCCGGATGTCTCGCATTACTCGGCGCCGTCATCCACGGCGGGGGCGGCGAAACGCTCGTCATGCGAGAGCTCTCAGCGAAGATGCTGCCCACCACACGCTTGGGCGGCCCGCGATCAACCAGGCTGGTGCTCCACGTCACATGGCACCTGACCACCGTCGCGTTTCTTGGCGTCGGAGTAGCCCTGCTGCTGTCCGGCCTGGTGCTCCACGGCGACATGGCTAGAGGGATCGCGCTGTTCGCTGCGTGCATGGCTACTGCCTTCGCCGCCGTCATGATCGGGGTGACGGCGGCCTACACGCGGTCCCCGCGCTCCCTCATCCGCCATCCCGCTCCCGTCCTCTTCACCGCGATCGCCGCGCTGGCGTGGTGGGGCGTTCTCTGAGATAGTCTGCGGCATCACAGGCCGAACCGTTCGCGCCACAGATAGTCGCGCCAGCCGAAGGAGGCCCCCATGGACGACAAGGTCCTGCAGGATGCGGTGATCGCCCCTAACGACAACTGGTCCGGCGTGCTCACGCCTGGCCAGACGCTGCGCATCGTGGATCTCGAGGGGAAGCAGGCCGTCGACTTCCTCTGCTACAACGCCGACGACCCGGCGGACCGCTACAACGCGGGCGACACCATGAAGTACAACAAGAACGTCTACCTGGGTGTGGGGTCGGGCATCTATTCCGTGCGCGCGACCAAGCTCTTCACGATCGTGGCGGACACGATGGGCGGAGGGCACGACACGATCGGCGGCTGCTGCAGCGCGGCGAGCAATCTCTTCCGCTACAACGTGCCGGACACGGCGAGCTGCTACGGGAATTTCCTCCGGGCCCTGGCGCCCCACGGCCTGGGCGAGAAGGACATCGTCGCCAACATCAACTTCTTCATGAACGTGCCCGTCCTCCCGGACGGCTCCATGGCCATCGTGGACGGGCGCTCGAAGCCCGGCGACTACGTGGAGCTGCGGGCGGAGTCACGCGTGCTGGCGGTGATCTCGAACTGCCCCCAGACGCGGAACCCGTGCAACGGGTTCAACCCCACGCCGATCCGCGTGCTGGTGTCGGACTGAACCGCCTCACGCTCGAAGCCACTCGGGCGGCGTGGGACAACATCGCCGCCGGCTATGACACGACCAACACCGAGACACAGCAGTGGCTCGGGAGCGAGAGCGTGCGACGCGCCGGACTCAGGGCGGGCATGCGATTCCTCGATGTCGCTGCCGGTAGCGGAGCGCTCAGCCTTCCCGCAGCGAGGCTCGGCGCCAAGGTCCTCGCTACGGACCTGTCTCCGGCCATGTTGACGCTCCTACGGGATCGCGCGCTCAAGGAACATCTGGACCTCGAGACCCGCGTCATGGACGGCCACAATCTCGAGCTCGAGAGCAACACCTTCGACATGGTCGGGTCGCAATTCGGCGTCATGACGTTCGTGGACCAGTCGCGGGGCATCGTTGAGATGACCCGGGTCGTCAAGCCGGGCGGCCGTGTCCTCATGAGCGTGTATGGCCCGCCGGCCCAGATCGACTTCTTGGGGCTCTTCGTGAGCGCGGTTCGCTCGGTCAGGCCCGACTTCGTGCCCCCGATGGATCCCCCTCCCTCCGAATTCCGGCTCGCGGATCCGGAGAAGCTGCGCCGCGAGCTCGCCGAGGCCGGACTGGAGAGTGTCCGGGTCGATCAGATCACCGAGTACACCGAATTCAAGAGCCCCCAGTTCCTCTGGGAGTGGATCATCTGCAGCAACCCCATCGTCGAGAGGATCCTCGGCATGCTGAAGGTCGCCCGCGACGAGCGCGCCACCATCGCGGAGGCAATACGCGTGCTCTGGGAGAAGCGCGCCGCTTCGACCGGTGTTGCCATCCTCGCCGCCCCGATCAACATCGGATGGGGGACGAAGTAACCAGTCTGTCTCAGCTCGA
>Ga0111538_10003230_pt1 | contig 22853 bp, 19 predicted proteins | sample SoiMethybrSBSTD1_FD_79669 | JGI IMG/M metagenome (GOLD analysis project Ga0111538, IMG submission 79669) | Bulk soil microbial communities from a Populus tree surrounding site in Tennessee, USA - Soil MetaG P. TD hybrid SBSTD1 (version 2)... | ecosystem: Environmental > Terrestrial > Soil >...
ACACCGGCTTCGATTGTCGCCACCCGTCTGGATCTGGCGCATCGCGCCGTATGCCATCGGTGCGCTCGCGAGCTTTTGGCTGGTCGAACGAATCGCCGCGTTCTGACGACAGGGTGCGCCCGTTCGCGTCCTGGTCGTTCGGACGAAGCCTGAGGCGGATGCATGCGGACCGGGCCTGTTCTGACCTCGGCGATCGTGATCGGCGCGCTGGCGGCGACGCTCACGTCGGCCGCGCCGCGCCTCGCGGACGTCGAGCCGCTCATGGCTCGGTTTCTCGCCGATAGCCATGTCGTCGGCGTCTCCGTCGGCGTCGAACGCGGCACCGACGTCATCGTCCGTGGCGGGTGGGGACTGGCCGACCGCGGAACCGGCCGGAAGGCGACCGCGGAAACCGCCTACCGCCTGGGATCGAGCAGCAAACAGTTCACCGCGGCCCTGGTGATGAAACTGGTCGAGCGCGGAGTGGTCGGCCTGGACGACCCCGTCGATCGACACCTTCCGCAGATGCCCCGCAAGTGGCTCGGCATCACCGTCCGGCAGCTGCTCAATCACACGTCCGGCGTGCCCAACTTCACCGACACCGGTCCCAGCAATTGGTCGAAGAAGCTGTCGCCGGCGGGACTCTTGGCGCTCGTCAGCAGCCACGGCCTGCAGTTTCCGGCCGGGTCGAAGTTCGCCTACAGCAACACCAACTACGTCATGCTCGGCCAGATCGCGGAGCGCCACTATGGCAAACCGCTCCCGCAAATTCTCGCGGACGAGTGGTTCGGCCCGTTCAACATGACATCGACGCGGTACTGCGAGGACGAGTACGGCGCGAATGGTCAGGCCATGCCGTACATGCGCAACGGCGATCGCGTCGAAGACGCACCGTACTGGAGCGTCGCGCACGGTTTTGGCTCGGGCGGCATCTGCTCGACCGTCGCGGACGTCGCCATCTGGACTCGCGCGCTGCACGGCGGCAAGGTGGTCAGCGCGTCGTCGTACGCGCAGATGACGACACCCGAGGGCGCGGCAGCGTCGCAACGATTCGGCTTCGGCCTGATGACGCAGAGTGTGGCTGAGCGACCGGCACTGCTTCAGGGCGGAACGGTACCGGGTTTCATCGCGATGCCGGTCTGGCTGCCGGCCGAGCAGTTGTCGATCGTCATCCTGATGAACACGCGACCGACGCCACACACGCCATTCCTGTTGCGCGACCTCGCGCGACTTGCGCTCGGCGATCCCGTGACGATCGTGCCGGTTCAGACTGGACCATCGTCCGATGCCGCCGCGCTCAGACCGTTGGCGGGCACCTACATCATCAACGTCCCCGGCCAGCCGCTCGAGATCAGATTCTGGGTCGACGGCAAAACCCTCATGAGCCAGGCCGCGGGCGAAGACCGTATCCCCTTGCGGCCAGCCGGCCCGCACGCGTTCGGCGCCGCCTTCGACTGGTCGGTTCGCTTCACATTCAACGTCGCAAACGGCGCGGCGACCGGCCTGACGTTCGAGCAAGGCGGCTCGACGTTCACCGGACTGCGGAAGCGCTGACGGCGATGCGCCCACGAGCCGTCCGCCTGACCGCCTGCCAACTCGCCGTCTCGGTAGACGTGAACGTGACGCGGCGACGAAAGACTGTCAAGGTCGCGGCGCAATGAAGTGCACCGCAAATCTCCCCATGGCTTCTCCGCTCAAGTGGACGTTCGGTCCCACAAAGTCGTAAATGAGGCACTCGGCGGCGTCCGGGTCCGGCCTGACCACCAGCGTGGCGGTCTCGCCGCTCAGAGGACCATCATCGACGCGCTCGAGTTCGACCATCACACCGGCGAGCGTCTGGCCGTCGAATGTGGCTGTGCCATCGACGGCGCGATAGACGATCGTTTCGCCGCTTGCCAGATGCACGCCCACCACACCCATCGTGGAGCGTCGTTGGTCTGGAGTCCCTGTGATGGGGAATGCCAGGTCGATCCAGACCGAGTCACTGGTCCCCGGCTCGCTCTGCGCCTGCACGAAGACGATGGCCAGGGGCGCCTCCATCGTGGCCGACGCCGATGCGAAGCATGTCACCAGCACGGTCACGAACGCGACACGCACAAATGATCGACGCGCGTCCATGCTTCTTGGATTCTTCACTACACTCTCCAATCTCACCGAGGGTCACAAGTACCCGGGTTTGATGCACAGCTGAGGAGGCGCTGAGGAGGCGCTGTTGGAGCGGAGGAGAGGATACTAGCTGAGTATTGCGAGTGTGTGAAGAGGAAAGCGCTCCCTACACGCTATCACCCAACGGCTACAGGCTTCGTTGGGACACGGAGAGGCGCGACAGCGTGAATCGTCGTGCCGCGCCCCGGCTGCGATTGGATGGAAAGCTGCCCGCCCACGCCCTTCAACCGCTCCTTCATGCTGGTCAAGCCGAGTCCGGTCCGTCTCATCGCCTCGTGAGGGTCAAAGCCCACGCCCGAGTCCTTGACCGTCAGATTGATGGTAGTGACTTGACCGTTCAGCGAGACGTGGGCGTGTCGCGACACGCTGTGCTTGACGACATTCTGCAGGGCTTCCTGCAGGACGCGGTAGAGACACAGAGAGATATCCCGTGGCAGCGCTGTCGGAATGTTCTCGAAGTGCACGTCAATCGTCACACCGTGCCGACCGGACGACAACTCTTCGCAGAACGCGGCCGCCGCCCTTTCCAGCCCCAGGAATTCCAGTTTCCCGGGGTGAAGGCGGTGCGACAGCGCCTGAATATCGGCCGCAAGATCCGCAATCTCCTGGCTGACTCCCCCGATCGCCCGCGCGAGTTCGGCCGCTGAAGCGGGAGGGCCTTGCTTCAGGTAACCGAGACGCACGCTCGCCACCGTCAGCCGCTGGTTGATGTCATCGTGAAGCTCGCGGGCGATTCGCCTGCTTTCTTCCTCGTGCGCTTCGATCAGTTTCTGACTCATCGTGGAAAGAGCCTCTTCCGCCAGCTTACGCTCGGTGATGTCGACGCCCGTGCCAATGTAACCAACAAACGACCCCTCCACGTCGTATCGCGGCACACCCGCGGTCATCACCCAGCCATATTCGCCGTCGTGGCGGCGGAGCCGATGCTCCATCTGAAACGGCTCACGCTGCGCAAAGGCCTTCTCGTAAGCCTCGCGGCATCGCTCGGCTTCGTCCGGGTGCAGGACCTCTGCCTGTCGCTGTCCCAGCACCGCATCCAATGGCCGTCCCGTGTAATCGAGCCAGGTCTGATTGAGATACGTGATCTGTCTCTCGGCGCCCGACATCCAGATCATGACCGGAGCGGTATTCGCGATGAGGCGGAAGCGTTCTTCGCTTTCGCGCAAGGCCTCTTCGGCGAGCGTGCGCTCGATCAGGTCCGCGGCCTGCCTGGCGAGCACGTCGAAAAATGTAAAATCGTCTTCGGTCGGAGAATGCGGCGACCGCCAGTGCGTCGAGAGCATGCCGAGAGGCCGGCCCGTTCGCGATCGCAGCGGCGTCGATTGCACGGCGCGGATTCCAGAGCGACGATATTCCTGCTGATCCTGCGTGCCGGCCATGAATTCGCACGCCTCGATATCGGCCACAACGACGCGCTCGTTGGCACTGAGCGCCCGGCTGCAGGTGCTCCCCGCGCCGGCGGTCACCCGTTGCCAGAACGCCGCGGAGTCAGGGTGGAGATTCGTCCACGCGAGGAGCCTCAATGACGTCTGGTCTGCTGCGAGCATCTGGACGCTGGCCGCGTCGGACGCCATCAACTCAATGGCCGCGCCGAGAATCTGCGCATACAAGGATTCCGGCGTCGACTCTGAAATCAGACGCGTGCTGATCGACTGGAGCGTTTTGGCGCCCGCCACCTCTCGTGCCAGCCGTCGCTCGCTTTGCCGCAGCGCGGCGTCAGCCTGCCTGGCCTTCGTGATGTCGCGGGCAATCTTGGAGCATCCGATCGTCCTGCCCGCGGGGTCTCGTAACGGCGAGATCGTCAGTGAGACGTCGATGCGTTCGCCTGCCCTGGTGACGCGGACAGTTTCATAATGGTCGATTCGCTCACCGGCTCGCAGGCACCTCAGAATGTCGTGTTCCTCGTCGTACAAGTCCGGAGGGATGATCAACGTGATCGGCTGTCCGATCGCCTCGTGCTCCGTATAGCCGAACATCCGCTCGGCAGCGGCGTTCCACGCTGAAATCACACCGTCGAGATCCTTGGCGATGATCGCGTCGTGTGAGGACTCCACGATCGCCGCATACCGCAAGCGGATCTCCTCCGCGCGCGTGAGATCGGAGAGCCCTCCTGGTTTATCCTCTGCCACAGGCACCTCACGTAGCCGCGGCTAGCAGGCAGACACAGTGGTGTGCTCCGCGCAGATGCGCGTGAGCGCCTGATCGTCTGTCGTGTACGGCACCGGATACGCGCACAGAATGTCGACGTCGTGCGCCAGTTCGGCGCAGAGCTGTTCGAGCTGAACGGCCTCCGCCGTTCTGCCGGCGGCCCACAAGCGTCCCGCACGTTCCCCGCAAAACGCGACGCGGGCACGGGCGTTCCCGGCCTTGGCGGCGGCCTGACGCACGCCGTTGATCGCGTCGAGAAACCGGACGGGGTCAGGTGCGACATCAGCGTCAAATGAAACGTAGGTGCCGCGCTCGATGGCGCCGTCAATGTCCACCCTCTGCATGCGCAGCTTCTGCAGGAGACGTGTTCGGTGAGACTCCGTCACCAGGGCGATCGCCGCATCGCCGGCGTGCAGGGCGGCAGCGATGGAGCGAGTAAAGCCATCGATAATCGCCGTGTCATCCGAACAGAACACAATCTCGTGACGACGCGGAGCGGGAGCATCGGCAAGTTCGGTAAACGCGAGACTACGACTGACGAATCGTTTGCCCGCGAGTACGGCGTCGATCGCGGCCAGCAGGTCGTTCGCGGCGGAGATCTTCTGAATGTACGCATCGGCGCCCAAACGAAAGGCGTGTCGGACGATGTCCGGCGAGGACTCCTGGCTCATGAAGAGCAGTCGCGCGTGCGGGGCGAGTCCGGGGATCTGTTTTGCGACCTCGAATCCATGCATCTCCGGCAAGTTGATGTCGAGCAGAATCAGATCCGGCTGCAGTTCTTCAGCCTTCCGAACGGCCTCCAGGCCATCCGCCGCTTCGATGGTCTGGAACTCCACCCGTCGTTGAAGCGCCGCGCAGATGAGATGGCGGAACGCCGCGTGGTCCTCGACGACGAGAATCTTCAGGGGCATTGGGAATGACCGCACAGCGGACACGGTGGATGAGGCCGCAAGCCTGGTCTCCTGCGTGGGACAGGGCGGCAGCCTAGCACATCTTGACGGCGTGACGCGGAGTCACGCTGTCGGTGACCCGCGGGTGACCTGACCGCACGGCATCTGCCCGTTATTCGATGCGTGTGCCCACGCGAGGCGACGGAAATCCCCAATGACATGTCAACTGGTTGGCCACGCGCGGGTCGTCTGTTGCGAAGTCGAAGGTGAAGAGCGCGTCGGCGCTCTTTGAGAAGAAGTCATCGCTGCCTTTGGCGAAATCGCCTTCTGGAAAAACCTCAAATTCCGGCTCGCCTGGCTTCTTGATGAAGAAGCGCGTGCCGTCGCGCCGCACATTCCAGATTTCGTGCTCAGCGAAACGATACCGGCCGGCGTACTTGTCGAGGAACTCCGGAGCGAGTGTGACGGCCGTTCGCTCCTGCGGCTTCACCACGCGACCGGTATCGATTGGAGCCTTCGGATTCAGGACATGCCGGCCGATGTCATCGATACCCGAACCGCTGTTGTAGTTTGAAAGCACGACGACGCCGACTCGCGACGTTGGATCGAAGCCGCTGAAGGTGCGCGAGCCGTAGCTGGCTCCGCCCTTCCACACCATCTCGATCCCATCGAGCGGTTCAATTTGCCAACCGAGTCCCATCTTGAAGTTGGCGGCACCGTCGCGGTGTACCGCTCGCATGCGAGCCATCGCCGCCGACAATGGTGTCTCGATGTAACCAAGATTCGCGGCAAGGAAGGTCAGCAGATCATTCGCGCTGGATCGCAGCGCACCGGCGCCAGAGAGGGCCGGTGTGAAGTCCCAGAGTGGTGTGGGCGCGAGATGAAACGACGATGAATGCGGCGTGGTCATCCTGGACTTCAATGCGGGTGTGATCGAGATGACCGTGCTATTCATGCCGAGCGGGCGAAAAACACGGTCACGCAACGCCGTCTCGAAGTCCGTGCCCGCGCGACGCGCCAGGGCGAGGCCGAGGAGTCCCGCCCCGAGATTCGAGTACTCGTACGCCGCGCCGACATCACGACGCAACTCGTGACTGGAGAGAAACTCGTAGAGTCGCTCGACGGGATAGTCGACGTAGGGGCGAGTCGGATCCTTCGGAGTGAAGTTCGAGGGCATCCGCGGCAGGCCGGACCGATGAGTAGACAGATCGAGCAGCGTGATCTGTGCGCCGTTGCGTGCGGGCACGTTGACGCCGGCTGGCAGATACCTCGCCACTGGATCATCGAGCGCCACTTCTCCACGTTCGACCATGTCCGCCAGCAGCAGCGATGTGAAGACCTTGGTGATCGAGCCGATCTCGTAAAGCGTGTCGCCGTTGACCGGTCGCGGATCGGTCATCCCCATCGATCCGTGGGCCACGATGCGGCGTCCTTCCGGACCAATCACGCCGACGACGATGCTGACGCGTTTCTCAAAACCCTTGAGACGTTCCGCGAGGATGGTTCTGATTTCTGCGTCAGAGCGAAGCTGTGACGTCAAAACCGGTTGCGAGGCGGCAATCAAGGCGAGAGCGGCAAGGCGCCGTTTCACGAATGCCTCAGTGCTGGATCTCATGATCGCGCCGGCTATGGCGACTGGCAAGTGCAACGATCTACGATTTGAGTGAAGGGCCCATGACCGACGCGCAGGCGCTCGACCCCGAGGACTGTGAGCGACTCGCGATCTCTGCCTACCTGAAGGGGCAGGATGACGAGAGCGAGGCGCACACTGCGCGCGCGCACCAGGCGTTCCTCGATCGAGGCGACCGCGAAGGGGCCGCTCGAGCGGCCTTCTGGCTCGGGTTCGTCCTCCTGGGCAGGGGCGCGATGGCCCCCGCCTCCGGCTGGTTCGCCAGAGCTGAACGCGTCCTCGACGAAGGCCAGCTCGACTGCGTCGTACGCGGGTATCTGCTGATCCCCGCGGCGATTCAGCGGATCATGCAGGGCGACCCCTCCGGGGCCGACGCCGTTTTCAGCCAGGCGGCGGAGATCGCCCGCCGCTTTGCCGATCGGGATTTGGCGTCGGTGGCCTGCCAGGGACGCGGGCGCGCCCTCATACGCCTGGGAAAGATCCCCGAAGGTGTCGCCCTGCTCGATGAAGCGATGGCCTCGGTGGTCGCCGGCGAAGTGACGTCGATCGTCGCGGGCGATGTCTATTGCAGCGTCCTGGAGGCCTGTCAGGAGACGTTCGATCTGCGGCGCGCGTACGAATGGACCGCCTCGCTGGCGCGATGGTGTGCGGCGCAGCCCAATCTCGTGCGCTATCGCGGCGAGTGCCTGCTCTATCGCGCCGAGGTGCTGCAGTTGCGAGGCAACTGGAGTGATGCCGCGCGCGACGCGCAGGAGGCGTGCGAGCTCCTGGCGTCCCGGCCGGCGGTAGGCGCGGCGTTCTACCGCCTCGGAGAGATCCATCGACTTCGTGGTGAGTTCAGCAAAGCCGAAGAGGCCTATACGCGCGCGCACGAGCGCGGCCGCAAGCCACAGCCTGGACTGTCGCTGCTTCGTCTGACGCAGGGTCACGCCGACGCTGCGGCCGCGGCGATCCGGGGCGTGCTCCTCGATACGCAGGCTCGGGCCGCTCGCGCCAGAATGCTGGCCGCAGCCGTTGAGATCCTGCTGGCCGCGCATGATCCCGCGAGCGCACGCGAGGCGTCTGCAGAACTGTCGGAGATCGCCGCCTCCTTCGACGCGCCGCTTCTCTCGGGTGCGTCGGCACACGCCACGGGCGCGGTGCTGCTCGCCGCCGACGACGTCGGCGCGGCGTCGACATCGCTGCGGCAGGCGTGCGACATCTGGCGGGACCTGGAGATGCCCTACGAAGAAGCGCAGACCTGTGTGTTGCTGGCGGCGGTCTCAGAACGGCGGGGCGACGAGGACGGCCAACGGCTCGAGCTCGATGCCGCGCGACGGCTGTTCAAGCAGCTCAACGCCGAGCCCTGGCTCGCGCGTATCGCCGAGCCATCGGAGCGCGCCACCCGGCAGGCTGCCGGCTCACTCAGCGACCGAGAGGTGCAGGTCGTCCGTCTGATTGCCGCCGGCAAGACGAATCGCGCCATCGCCGAAGAGCTCTTCATCAGCGAAAAGACGGTGGCCCGCCACGTGAGCAATATCTTTGACAAGCTTGGCGTGTCGAGCCGGTCGGGCGCGACCGCCTGGGCATTCCAGCACAACCTCATCTGAGACGCGTACGTAGAAATACCCAATTTCACTGTCCCCGCGATTTTGGGTATTCCGTCCGATGTCAGCGCTTCCGGCCTCCGGTAACGTCAGTAGCGACGCGGAGGCTCTCAGATGTACGACGCCATCATCGTCGGCGCACGGTGTGCGGGCTCGCCGGCCGCAATGCTCCTGGCTCGACAGGGGTTCAAGGTGCTGCTCGTCGACAGAGCCACCTTCCCCAGCGATACGATCTCGACACACATCCTCTGGCCTCACGGCGCCGAGATCCTGGCGAGGTGGGGTCTCCTGCCCACGCTGGCCGCGACAGGCGCGCCGCCGATCTGCCGGCCCATGACGTTCGATGTCGGCCCGTTTGCGCTGCGAGGCACCGTCCCCGACGCGAACGAGGGGATGGGCGGATTCTGTCCGCGTCGCACCGTCCTCGACAGCCTGTTGCTGAATGCCGCGGCCGCGGCCGGCGCCGAGGTTCGCGATGGCTTCACCGTCGACGAGTTGCTGGTGACCGGCGATGCCGTCACGGGCGTTCGAGGGCATGGAAGGGACGCCAAGCCGGTGCAGGAGCGCGCCCGGATCGTGATCGGCGCTGACGGCGTGAGCTCCTTCGTCGCGCGATCGGTACAGGCTGCGGAGTACGACGTTCGCCCGGTGGCCGCCTGTGGGTACTACTCGTACTTCAGCGGCGTCCGCCAGGACGATATCGAGCTCTACGTGAGGAACCGCTGCGCGTTTGGCGGCGCGCCGACCCATGACGGTCTCCATCTCGTGATGGTGAACTGGCCGGCCGGGGAATTCCCGACGGTCCGCGCCGACATCGAGGGACACGTGTGGCGGGCGCTCGAGGCGGCGCCCGACTTCGCCGCTCGCGTACGCGGCGGGCGTCGCGAGGAGAAGTGGTCCGGCACGGCCGGTGTGCCGGGCTACTTCCGCAAGCCGTATGGCAAGGGCTGGGCGCTCGTCGGCGACGCGAGCTACAACCGGGATCCCATTACCGCGCAAGGCATCAGCGACGCGTTCATCGACGCCGAACGGCTCGCCGCCGCGCTCGGCGCGGGGTGGTCGGGCGCGGAGGCGCTCGAGGATCTGTTGGCGAACGACGAGACGGCGCGCAACGAACGCGTGCGGCCGATGTACGAATTCACCAGTCAGCTCGCGGCACTCGAGCCTCCAACTCCCGAGATGCAGGCGCTGTTCGAGGCGTTGCACGGCAATCAGGACGCCACCAACGCCTTCCTATCCGCGATCACGGGCGCCATTCCGCTGCCCGATTTCATGTCGAACGAGAATCTCAGCCGCATCATGGCGGCCGCGAAGCGTGTGGAGCTCCACAGATGAAAGACGATGGGAAAGGAGTGAGGTCATGTACGTGATCCGTGAAGTCCTCAACTGCAAGCCCGGGAAGGTCCGCCAGATGGTTGAGAAGTTCCGGGGCATCTCAACGGTCCTGCAACAAATGGGGCAGGAGCCGCTTCGCGTGCTCACCGATGTCACGGGCGAGCCGTTCTGGACCATCGTCGCTGAGGCGAAGGTCGAGAAGGTCGATGATTTCTTTGCGATGGAGGAAACGCTGGCGCGCAATGAGGCGCTCAGGAAGACCATGGCGGATTACCACGACCTCGTGGACAGTGGACGGCGGGAAATCTTTCGGATCGAACATGCCTGATCAGCAGATCGGAACCGTGGTCATCGGCGGAAGCCAGGCAGGTCTGGCTGTCGGCTATCACCTCAGGCAACAGGGTGTGCCATTCGTGATCGTGGACGAGCACGACCGGATCGGTGATGCCTGGCGGAAGAGGTGGGATTCGCTGCGGCTGTTTACGCCTGGCCGCTACGACGGACTACCGGGGATGCCGTTTCCGGGATCGCCCTCCTCGTGTCCGACCAAGGACGAGGTCGCCGATTATCTCGAGACGTATGCCCGCGAGTTCGCGCTTCCTGTCCGGACCGGAGTCAAGGTCGACAGACTGTCCAAGGCCGGAGGTCGATTCGAGGTGAGCTGCGGTCAGCACACGCTGTTCGCCGAGAACGTGGTCGTGGCGGCCGGCGCGTTCAACCACCCCAGGGTCCCGCCGTTCGCGCACGAGCTCGACGAGCGCATCGTCCAGTTCCACTCCAAGGAATACCGTCACCCCTCTCAGATCCAGGAAGGGGGCGTGCTGGTGGTGGGCGCGGGCAACTCCGGCGCGGAGATCGCCATCGAGCTCGCTCCTCACCACCAGACGTGGTTGGCGGGCCCGGACACCGGCCAGGAGCCGACTCGGCCCGGGAGTCTTCCCGATCGCCTGTTCACGCCGATCATGTGGTTGATGGCGACGCGGTTGACCGTGAAATCGCGATTGGGAAGAAAGCTCCGCGACCATTTTCTCGACCCTCCACGGGGAATTCCTCTGGGCCGGGTGCGACGGAGGGACTTTGCGCCGGCAGGCGTCGAAAGAGTGCCGCGAGTGACGGGCGTGCTGAACGGACGGCCCGTCCTCGAAGGCGGAAAAGTTCTCGAGGTGTCGAACGTGATTTGGTGCACCGGATTCACACCCGGTTACCACTGGATCGATCTGTCACTCCCGACCCACAACGGTGTGCCCATTCACGATCGGGGCATCGTCCTGTCCTGTCCCGGTCTCTATCTGATGGGGCTTCCGTTCCTCTACTCGCTGAGCTCGGCGCTGCTGGGAGGTGTGGGACGGGATGCCAAGTACATCGTCGACCACATCGGTCACCCTCCGGTTCCGATTAACCCGTACGCCGACAGCGCGTCGCCAAGCACGGCGAGGACGTAGATCGCGACCAGGGCGGCGGCGGTCAATTCGGCGTGCCACCCGGATCGCGCAGCCGCCTTCGTCGCGGCCGCGCGGGCGCGGCGTCTCTCGAGTGCGGCATGACATCTCGCGCGGACGCGAGCGCGATGGTTTTCGTCCGGAACGGCGCCCGGCAGACGCGCGAGCCGGACGGACAACGGATCGTCAGACCACTCAGTCATGACAGTGCCTCCTGCAGTTGCTTCGGGCGGTTCGCCGGTATCGCGTCCAGGCGCCTCGCGAGCTGCGCCCGCGCGCGGCTCAGCCGCTGCCGCATCGCCTCCGGGCCGACGCCGCACACGACCGCAGCTTCGGCGGGCGTCAGGCCCTCGATGCCGACGAGGATCAGCACCTCACGGGATGTCGCCGGCAGTTCCGCGAGCGCGACTTCGAGCCGGCGATCGGCTTCGTTCGCCGCGGTCTCCTCGAAAGGCGAGCGCGGTCGCGCGCCAGCCGGCCACAGCCCGATCAGGTTGGCCGCGTGGGAGTCCTCGAGCAGCCGCGCGCGGCAGTAGCTTGCGTACAGATTGCGCGCCACGGTGAACAGCCACGGCGCGAGCCGCGTGTCGGCGCGCAGGTGGCCGCACCGCGACACGAGCCGCAGCCACGTCTCCTCCGCGAGATCCTCGGCGACGTCACGGCGGCGGGACAGGCGGGCGAGAAAGCTGAACACCCGCGCGTGGTACTTGTCGTAGACGACGTCGAACGCGCCGGTATCCCCGCGGCGGAGCCGTTCGACCAGCGCCAGCTCGGTGTCCCGGTCCACGAGAGTAAGAACGCCCGCCGGCCGCAAACGTGACATGTCACGGCCCGGGCGTTGGAGCGTTATATCCGATCGGACCGGCCGGGAGGCATCCTCATGACCCAGGACCTGACACGCGCAGGGATCGTCGCGATCTTCGGAATGCTCGTCAGCCTCGTGCCGCTGGGCGTGGCGGTGGCGTACATGTTCCGCCCCACCGATCGCCTGCTCGCACTCATGCGGCCGGTGTCGCTCGCCACGATCTTCGCGGCGCTGAACACATTTCTCTCCGGCCTGGCGGCGACCTTCCGTCGCTTCTCGGTCGGCGCGACCCCCGCCGGCTACGACGTGGACCGCATCACGCACAGTCTTGCGGAGACCATCACGCCGATGTTCGTCGCCTCCGGGTTCCTCGCCGCCGCCTGGCTCTGCGTCGCGGTCGGGATGCGGCGCCAGTCGTCGTAGGCCGGAGCGACCTCTTGCGGCTGCAAAATGCGGAAGGAGGGGCGGGCTTTAGCCCGCCCCCGCTGGGCCGGCTGAAGCCGGCCCCTCCGACCGTCGGTAATTCTGCAACGCACGCTCAGAACAGGCGCGGGTAATCCGCGTCGTTCACCGGAACGGCGATGACGAGGCTGCGGCGGCGGTCAAGCGCTTGCCTGGCGGCTGAGGCAAGCTCGTCAGGGTTGCTGGTGCGCAGGCCGGCGACGCCGCACGCCTCCGCCATCTTCACAGTGTCGATCGGTCGGAACTCTGTCCGGTACGGCGCCAGCTTCTTTCCCGCCTGCGAGATCTTGATGAGCGAATAGCTGCCGTCCTCGAGCACGACCGTGATGAACGGCGCGCCGATCCGCTCCGCGGTCTCGAGCTCCTGCGCGTTCATCGAGAAGCCGCCGTCGCCGACCGCCGCCAGCACCGGCGCCTCGGGCCGTGCCAGCCTGGCGCCGATCGCGGCGCTCAACCCGTACGCCATCCCCGACAATCCGTTCGACATCCAGAACGTCTCCGGCTCGCGGCTCGGCCAGTACTGTCCGAACAGATATTTGTGCGAGCCGACGTCGGTCGTGACGATCGTCTCGGGCGGCATCACCGACGCCAGAGCCTCGATGATGTCGCCGGGCCACATCGTGCCGGCAGACGACGTGCGGTCGATCAGCATCCGCTTTCGCTTGTCCTGAAACTCCCTGAACGGCGCCGGCCACGCGGCCGGCGGCCGCTCGTCGCCGAGCGCGTCGAGCAGCGCGCGATGACTGACGAGCGTCGCCCCCGCCGGCACCATGCCGCAGGCATTTGCCGATTCGAGCAGCCAGTGAATCGGCCGGCCGGCGTGCCACGTCTTGTCGATTTCCACCGGATCGAGGCCGAAGCCGACGACGAGATCCGCCGCGGCAATCGCGTCGCACACGACACCGTCGGCCGCCATCCCGCCGGCGACGCCGACGAAGCTGGCGGAGGTCTCGTCCACGATCCCCTTGACCTTCGGCGTCACGGCGACCGGCAGATTCCACTCCGTCAACCAGCGCCGGATCGATGCCGCGTTTGCCGGATCGACGCCGAGCCCGATGACGACCAGCGGGCGCGTCGAGCTTCGCAACGCGGACACGAGCGTCGCCGCCTGTTCGCGCGCGCCGGCGCTCGAGGGCGGTGTCGGCGCGACCAGTCGCGCTCGGCCGTCGGCCGCCGGCTTCAGCGCCTCGCGAGCCGACAACGTGAGGTACGAGACGCCGAACGGGCGCTCCATGCAGTGGGCCAGCGCCCGTGGCACCACGTCGAGCACGTTCGTGCCGGTGATCTTCTCGACGTAGCGGGCGATCGGCCGATAGGTCTCGTGCAGCGGCAGCAGCTGGTGCGTGTGGCTCGCCGGAAAATCGTCCGGGATCTGCGCCGAGATCGCCAGCAGCGGCTCGAGGTCCAGATAGGCGTTCGACATCGGCAGCATCAGGTTCGCCGCGCCCGGACCCAGCGTCGTCAACACGACGCCAGGCTGGCGGCGCAGCTTGCCGTAGACCGCGGCCGCGATCCCGGCGTTCGCCTCGTGACGCATCAGCACGAAGTCGACGCCCGCACGGCGGAGCTCGTCCATCAACACGAGCACTTCGCCGCCCGGCAGTCCGAAGACGCGCTCGATGCCGGCATCGGCCAGAACCCTTGCGGTGGCTGCGGCAGTCGATGGCATGGGCGCCTATGTTAACGGCACTTCAGGAGGCAATCCGCGCTGAAGAGCCTCGAGCGCGACCGCCCGTCGATCACGGTTCGTACATGAAGCGGGCGATGGCGTTCTTCAGGTTCCGGGGGCGTCGCGCCCGGGCGAGCTTCATGGCGTACGCGGTCTCGGCCACGTTGACCGCGATGGCGAGTGAAATCCGGCGGATCTCGTTGAGCGGCGGGTAGAGCGACCCGTGGTCGAGGTCCCCGGCCGTGACCAGTCCCGCGAGCGTCCGCGCCGCCGCCAGAAAAAACTCATCGGGGATCCGCCGCGCGCGGCACACGATGGCCCCCAGCCCGATGCCGGGAAACACATAGGCGTTGTTGCCCTGTCCGGGGCGGAACACGCGACCCTGCCAGGTCACCGGGCCGAAGGGACTGCCGCTGGCGAACACGGCGCGGCCGCGGCTCCACTCGTACGCCTGCTCGGCCGTGCATTCCGCCCGCGACGTCGGATTGGAGAGCGCGAACAGGACGGGACGCTCGTTGCACGCGCACATGCGTTCGACCACCTCCCGGGTGAACGTTCCGGGCGCGCCGGTGGCGCCAATGAGCACGTTCGGCTTCAGCGCCTCGATGGCGCCGACGAAACCGAGCGGCTGATGATCGTGCGCGTACGGAAGGTTGTGCGGCATCAGATCCGTCCGGCCTCGGACCACGAGGCCCTTCACGTCCACGAACCAGAGGCGGCGCCGGGCGTCCGGAAGACTGAGGCCCTCGTTCACCAGGGCGGACACCAGCAGATCGGCGATGCCCGTGGCCGCCGAGCCCGCGCCGAGGAACATGATCCGCAGGTCGCGGAGCGGCCGCTGGATGATGCGCGTGGACGCGGACACGCCGGCGAGGGCCACCGCCGCCGTTCCCTGGATGTCGTCGTTGAAACAGAGCACGCGGTCGCGATACGCGTTGAGCAGGGCGTAGGCGTCGGGTGTCTGGAAGTCTTCGAACTGGATCAGCGCGCCGGGGTATCTCTTCTGCACGGCGCGCACGAACTCGTCCACGAGCGCGAAGTACGCGGCGCCGGAGCGGCGGCGGCGAGGATACCCGATGTAAAAGTCGTCCTCGAGCAGCGCCGTGTTGTTGGTGCCGACGTCGAGCATGACCGGCAGGCAGTGCCGGGGCGGAATGCCCGCGCACGCCGTGTAGAGCGCGAGCTTGCCGACTGGAATGCCCATCCCGTTGGCGCCCAGGTCGCCGAGTCCCAGGATGCGCTGCCCATCGGTCACCACGATCACCCGAATGTCCTTCTCGCGCCAGTTGCCGAGAATTTTCGCGATGCGCCCCCGGTCGTCTGGCGTGATGTAGAAGCCTTTCGGCTCCCGCGCGATGTGGGAGAACTCCATGCAGGCCTGGCCGACAGTGGGCGTGTAGATCCACGGCATGGTTTCTCTGATGTTGGCGATCAACGTCCTGTAGAACAGCCCCTCGTTGCGCTCCTGCATCGAGGAGAGCGCCATGTACCTGTCAATGTCGCGCGGCAACGCCCGGAGCTCGTTCATGGCGCGATCGACGAGTTGCGACTGGGTGGCGACGACGTGAGGCAGCAGCCCCTGCAGACCGAGGCGCAGGCGCTCCTTGCGCGTGAAGGCAATGGACTTGTAGCGCGACTTGTCGCGCAGGATGTCGACGGGTTTTCTGGTTGCCATAATCACCGGGCTGTATCCGAGTGATATCACGCCTGGGGCCCCTCCTTCTGAGTTCGGCCCTGCTAGGCCGTGAATCCGCAGCGCGAGAGTACCTGCCGTACTTCCATGACCGACGCCCCGAGCTTCGCCGCCGCCGCAATCAGGTCCTCGGCGCGCGCCGGATACCAACTGCGGCGAGTCGTGTCGCCGAGTCCAAGCGCATCGAACGGCTCGATGGCGCGATCGATCCGATCGAACAGTTCCGCACGTGCCCGCCCGTCCGGGCACACGGCCGCGAGCGCGGCGCACGCACGCAACTCGGGCCCGAACGCCGGATGCGCGTGAAGCAGAAACCCGGGCGCAAGATGCGGCTTGCCGAGCCGCCGAACCGTTTCACTGAAACTGGCCGCCGCGAAGTAGAGCAGACTGAGCCGTTTGAACGTTTCCGGCGCCGCCATGTTCGCGTAGAGCGCGCCGACGAGCGCCTCGGTCACATCGAGCTCGGCCTGCGTGACCGAGGCATAGCTGGCAAGCGCCTCCGCACGTTCGGGCCCTGGCGACGTCGTTTCCAACACGTCCAGCAGCCGTACCAGACCGAGGAGCGTCAGCGGAAAACCTGTCGAGAGCAAGGGATCGATCACGCCCGCCGCCGACGGCAGGAGGGCCCATCTCTCACCAGCCACCTCGCGGCACCGGAACGCGACGCGAGGCGCATGGACGAAAGGCATCGTGGCGTGCGCATGCTCGAAGTGATCGCCAATCGACGGGAACCGCTCGAGCAATCGCGACCAGGCCGGCGCGCCGTCGGACGCGCGGATCCCGGCCGCGAGCCGATCGCACAGCGCCGCGCCCGCGCTCGTGATGCCGTTGTTGAAGCGCAACACCCAGATCCAGCCGCCATCGAAGATGTGATGGAGCGCTGCGGCATCCACCGGGTAGGGTGGCGGCGACCCGGCCGGCGCGACCTCCTCCCAGAGCCGCACGTCCGTGAAATGGGTGTAGAGACCTTGCGTTGGCGGGAGCCACCTGAGCGGCGCGCTGCCGATGCCGAGCGCGGCCGCCAGGAATCCGCGCGGACCGCTTGCATCGATGACAAAGCCGGCGGTGATGTCGACGTCGCCGCCGCCGCGCGTGCCTTCGAGACGGACGCCGCCGCCCGCGTCGTGGACGCCGCTCAATCGCGTCTCATCGAGATAGACCGCGCCCGCCTCGATCGCATCGCGCACAAGCGCCCAATCGAAGTCCGGTCGATACCAGTGTGTGTCTGCGACGTCGTCGTGCGGGCTGGCGCCGACGAGCAACTGCCGCGCATGCCGCTCGTCGTCGCGAAATGGTGCGTTCGCCTCGTGGAAGAGAAAAGTGAACCCCCGCTTGAGGCCGCAGGCGATGTGCGGTCGCGAGCGCTGCCACGTGCCCCACTTCGAGAGCACTCGAATCCCCGGCAGGTCGTAACGATCGGCGAACTCCTCGAGCAGCAGATTGGTCAGCGGCGTCGTCGACTCGCCGATCGCAAAGCGCGGATGGCGTCCGCGCTCGATGAGCACCACGCGGCGGTCGCGCCGTCTGAGCGCGAGCGCCGCGAGCGCGCCGGCGAAACCGGAGCCGACGACGGCGACGTCGGCGTCAATGCGCACAGCGCCGGCACTCGACCTCTGGCAGGACCGCCTGACCCAGATTCATCCGATGCAACCGGACGCGCCGAGCCTCCAGACAAGTCGGGCAGTCGGCAAAGCGATCGAGATCCCAGAGATCCGCGAATACCCGCCGGTCCGGCGCGGGCCGGCGCGCCAGGGCAAGCATCAGGCTGCGCTCGAGATCTCGCAGCCGCGGCGGTACGTAGGTGCCGTCGTCGACGAACGCATCAATCGCGCCGTTGCCGGTGCGGGTCGGAATCAGGGAGACGGCCGACGCGCCAAACGCGAACGCGGCGTCGACAGACCGAACGAGCCACTCATCCTGCTCATCCGGTGCCACGAACGGAGGAAAGACGAGGAGAAAGACCCTGAGCCGCGCGCCAAGCGCCGCCAGCCGGGCGCTTGCCTGCGCGAAACCGTCCAGCGTGATCCGTTTGTGCAGCCGATCGAGCGCCTGAGGGTGCGCAGTCTCGAGACCCATCGCGACCTCGAGGCGTGGCGGCGCCGGTTGCTTCGCCAGCTCATCGATGAACCGGCGCGTCCGATCGCCGACAAGAGACGGATGCGACTCGACGATGACGCGCGCGAAGCCGGAGAGGTGGCTGGCGATCGGTGCAACATCACCGTCCGGGACGGCTCGAGGATCGAAGAAGCTGCCGGCGTTGTACAGCTTGATCTGCGTCACCGGCGCCGGCTGATTCGACAGCGCCGGTCGCGCCGCCGCAACCTGCGCGGCAATCGCTCCTCCCGGTGTGTCGCCAGGCGTCGTGAATTGCCAGAGGTCGCACATCACGCAGCGCCAGGGACATTCGCGGCCCGTCAGAAACAGCGTCGCGGTGCGCGCGGCGCCGCCCTCCTCTGTCCGTTCGTCCTCGACCACGACGCCCTGAGCGGACCACGGATCGTGCACGACGCGCCGAGGCGGACGACGGTCGAGCACGAACCGGTCGCGTTCGGCCGGGCTGGACGGGTATGCGAACATCGCCTTACGCGTAGAGGTCGTGGAAGGCGCGGCGATACGACTGTTCGGTCCCGTCAAGTCGCCGCCTCATCGCGTCGACCGGCAACGCGCCATGCTGAAAACGGCGCTTCGGGAAGACCGGCATGTCGAGGCCAGTGATGGCCTTGACGCCGCGTTGCACGACGTCGCCCTTCAGCGCGTACAGCGACGGCACGTCATAGCCGGTGAGCGCCGCAAATGGAATCTCCTCCGCGACTTCGATGACGGCACGCTGTGTGTACGGGCTGAACCCGGAAAACCCGTACCGTCGCGCGGGCGCGTACGTCCGCACGTAGCTGCGGCTGAGGCCGCCGCTGTAGGTCAGCGAATGCTTGATCCGCCCGACGCCCCAGCCTTCCTGGTACAGCATCAGATTGTCGATCACGCTGCGGATCGTCAGCTCCGGATTCTCTTCGATCGGATAGTCCTTGAGATTCTCGTCGCCGCCGTCGCCATCCGCGAGATACCGCCAGTCCGGATAGCGCGCGCGGATCCCGCGACACAGCTCGAGCCCGACCGCCGCGCATTCGACGTCGAGCGGCTTGTAGTCCTCGAGCACGCGGAGCGTCGCGTCGAGGTCGAGGCCGTCGGGCGACGCGTCGATTTCCTCGAGAAAGAGCGACAGACCGAGCGACGACAGGAACTCGCGCGCCTGCTCGACGTCCGGACCCGCGCCGAGATTCAGCACGAACGCCTTCAGCCGGGCCGGCGACAGCCCAAGCTTCAGCATCGTGTGGTACGTCACGAGAAAGACGGCGCCGCTGTCGATACCGCCCGAGAACGCCACGCCGACGGGCTCGGGCCGGGATGATGATGCCTCGACGTGCCGAAGCCAGAGTTCGATCTCATGCGCCATCGCCGACACGTACCGGCGGCCGATGTCGTCGAGCGAGGCGGGCAGCGCGTTCCGCGTCGGGCTGAAGAAGCGCGTGTAGATCGGATCGGGATCGGGACACCCGACGAGCGCGATGTCGACGACATGGTGGGCGGGCACCATGCGCGTGTAGCTCGGATGGAACTGCCCGTCGAGGCCGTCGGCCGCGAGCGCGGCGTGCAGCGTATCGATCCGATCCGCGACGTACAGGGCCGGGCCCGCGTGGCGTTTCGCAAGGAAATAGCGCATCGGCCGATCGAGCGACCGGGCCAGGCGCACCGTGACGCCCTCGGAAGCGACGAGCGCGAACGAGCCGCGCACCTCGCGCATTCCCTCCGCGCCGCCGCCGAGCCGCCGGCGCGCCTCGTCGACGGTCATGTTGTCGATCCGGTTCAGGGCCGGATCGATCAGATCCACGAGGCGGCTCACGGGCTGGTGCATCGGTGAATTGTGGGCCCGCCGGGGAGCGCGTGCAAGGGCGCCGATTGGGCGGTCCGGAGGGGCCGGCTTCAGCCGGCCTTTGCCGGGCCGGCTAAAGCCGGCCCCTCCATCTGAGGCCCGCCGCCGGAGAGAGATCGATACGCCGTCACGACGACGATCGCGAGGGCCGCGCCGGCGAGCGTGTCGAGGACGTAGTGAAAACGGCCGTACACGGTGCCGATGATCAGACTCACGGTGAGTGGGATGATCAGATAGGCGAGCCGGCGCTGGTGCCGCCACGCGACCAGGCACACGACGACCGCACCGGACACGTGCGCGCTGGGAAACGCGCCGCCGCGCGCGCCGCCGCGCGCCGAGATCTGATGGACGAGATCGAAGAAGAAGTGGCCCGAGAGCGGCGGGCCCAGCCGCTGCGACAGGTAGTAGGGGCTGTCCACCGGCAGCAGGATGAAGAACAGGTAGCTCCCCAGCAGCACGGTCGACAGCATCAGCAGCAGCTCGCCGAAGGCCGCCCGTCGTCCGCTGATGTACCAGTACGCGCTCACCGAGGGAATGACGATCACGTACGACAAGTAGCAGAAATGCAGGTACTCGGACAACGGCACGAACGCCAGCCGCTCGCTCAGGTACAGGCTCGGTTGCCCGGCGAACAGCGCCGACTCCCACGCCGGAATCGCCGTGGTCAACCGCCAGTCGCCAATCACCGCGGCCAGCAGCTGCACTTCCTTGTAAAGAAGAGGAAACAGCATCAATGGATGCCAGTCGCGAATCACGCGAAGGATCCCCGTTGACGGATTGGCGCGGTTCAGGAGCAGCAGCGCCGCGAAGAGCGTCACGTGCACGGCGACCAGCCAGATCCGGCCCGGGACCGCCTTCCCGAGGATGGCGATCAAGGCGGCCGTGATCGCCAGATACGATGCCGTCAGCGTCGTCGTCCGGCGGGCAGAATCAAGGGGCGGCATCCGGCGGTATGATCCTAGTATGAGGTGGCCGCGGCGCAGGCTCCGGAACGTCCACCGCAAGTGGAGGGAGACCAGAATGGTGGCGCGCGGCTTCCAGTCCGCGAGTCATCCTCTCCTCGCGCAGATCGTGCCGATCCGCCGATGCAACCTGGCGTGCACCTACTGCAACGAATACGACAAGCACTCTCAGCCGGTGGCACTGGCGACGATGCGCGAGCGCCTCGACCACCTGGCGCGGCTGCGGACGGCGAACATCGAGATCAGCGGCGGCGAGCCGCTGCTGCATCCTGACCTCGACGAGCTGGTCCAGCACATCCGCCGAAGCGGCGCGCTGGCCGGACTGATCACGAACGGCTACCTGCTCACCGAGAAGCGCGTCGAGGGCTTCAACAACGCCGGGCTGGATCACCTGCAAATCAGCATCGACAACGTGACGCCTGACGACGTGTCGAAGAAGAGTCTGAAGGTGCTCGACGCGAAGCTGCAGATGCTGGCGAAGCACGCCGCGTTCAGCGTCAACATCAACTCCGTGCTCGGCGGCGGGTTGAGTCGCCCCGAGGACGCCCTGACGATCGCGAAGCGGGCGATCGAACTGGGTCTGTCGGCGACGGTCGGCCTGATCCACAACGGTCGCGGCCGCCTGCTCCCGCTGACGCCGGACCAGCAGCGCATCTACGGCGAGATCACTTCGCTGACGGCGCCGTTCTACTCGGTACAGAAGCAGAACGATTTCCAGCGGAACCTGGCGCTCGGCCGCCCGAACGAGTGGCAGTGCGGCGCCGGTGGCCGCTATCTCTACGTCTGCGAGGACGGCCTCGTGCATTGGTGCTCGCAGCAGCGCGGACATCCGGGGATTCCGCTGGCCGAGTACACGACCGAGGATGTGCGGCGCGAGAGCACGAGTGAGAAGAGCTGTGCGCCGCTTTGCACCGTGTCGTGCGTGCACCGCGTGGCGCTGCTCGACCGTCTTCGCACCCAGCCGATCAAGACGCTCGACGAGATCATGCCGGAGAACGCCGGCGGCGCCGCCAGCGTGCGCCTGCTCCGCTGGATGTTCGTGACCGGCCCGCATCACGACCGCTTCCGCGCCGTCGCCGCGCGCCTGCTCGGATCGCGTTCGTAGCGCGTCTTCGCCGTCCGGTGGCTCCTGCCTGTGGCGCGCTCTTCGAGCGTACCGGCTGCGGTAACATCGCGACGCATGAGTGCCGCCTCGCACGGAGCAGATCAGGCGTCCGCCGTCGAGAACGAACCTCCAGAACCGAGCATGGCATACCGGCTGGACGCGAGCGAAGTGCTCGCGAGGCTCCGGACGGATGAGCGACGCGGGTTGAGCGACGACGACGCGCGCGCCCGGCTCGCCGAATCTGGATCCAACGAGCTCGCCGCGGAGAAGCCTGTTCCTGCCTGGCGGCGCTTTCTGTCGCAGTTCCAGGATGTGCTCGTCATCCTCCTTCTGATCGCGACCACCATCTCTGCGGCGCTCTGGATCGTGGAACGGGACACCGCCCTCCCATATGAAGCCATCGCGATCCTGGCCGTCGTGCTCCTGAACGCGACGATGGGCTATGTGCAGGAGTCGCGGGCCGAAGCTGCCGTGGCGGCGCTTCGCGCCATGTCGGCGGCCGATGCCTCGGTGATCCGTGGCGGGGAGCGACGCAGTGTGCCCGCGGCAGAGATCGTGCCGGGCGACATCATCCTCATCGAGGAAGGCGACACCATTCCGGCCGACGCCCGACTGATCGAGTCGGCGGCGCTACAGACGGCGGAGGCGACCCTCACCGGCGAGAGCCTGCCCATCACAAAAGATATTGCGGCGATTCCCGACGAGGTGCCTCTCGGCGATCGGGACAACATGGTGTTCAGCGGCACGGCCGCGACATACGGGCACGGGAAGGCGGTCGTCACCGCCACCGGCATGCGGACCGAGATGGGGCGGATTGCCGGCCTGCTGAAAGCGACGCCGGACGAGACGACGCCGCTGCAGCGAGAACTGGATCGCACCGGCAAGATGCTGGGGCTCGTCGTCATCGCGATCGCAGCCGTCATGATCGTCACGATCGTGTTGATCCAAGATGTGCGCGGCGTCTCGGGCTTGTTCGATGTGCTCATCCTCGGCGTCGCGCTGGCCGTCGCGGCGGTGCCCGAAGGCCTTCCCGCCGTCGTGACCGCCGTGCTGTCG
>Ga0111538_10003233_pt1 | contig 22843 bp, 19 predicted proteins | sample SoiMethybrSBSTD1_FD_79669 | JGI IMG/M metagenome (GOLD analysis project Ga0111538, IMG submission 79669) | Bulk soil microbial communities from a Populus tree surrounding site in Tennessee, USA - Soil MetaG P. TD hybrid SBSTD1 (version 2)... | ecosystem: Environmental > Terrestrial > Soil >...
GCGTCGGCGCCCATCGCGGTGCGCGCCACCAAGCGCGCGCTCTACGACGGGCTCGGCTGGGACGTGCGGCGGGCCGCCTGGCGCGAAGCCTTCGTCCAGGCGGAGACGCTCCAGACCGCCGACTTCGCCGAGGGCGTCGCCGCCCTGCTCGACAAGCGCGAGCCGCGCTTCCGCGGCGCCTGACCGACGGCCGCGGCGGCGTGATACCCTCGTCCGGGGGCCATGAGGACGACCGCACGGCTGGCGGGATCATCTCTTCTCGTCCTGGCGGGCTGTCTCGCTTCCCCACCCGGTGGAGTCGGCGATGGAGGGCTCGACATCGACGCCGGCTTGCCGCCGGTCGCCTGCGAAGTGCCGGAGGACTGCCCGGAGAATTCGGACGACACCAGCTGTCACTGCGGCCAGTGCGCGACCAGCGATCTCGACTGCCCGCCGAGCAACCTGCGCTACGTGGCGGAGGGCGGCTCCAGCGCCGGCTGTGTCCCGGGGCCCGAACAGCTCGCGCTCGGACTCCAGCTCTCCTGCCTCCGCTGGTCCGACGGGAAGGTGTCCTGCTGGGGCACCAACTGCAACGGGCAGCTCGGCAGCGGCGGAGAGCCCAGCTGCCCGGGTGACCTGTCGACCAAGCCCAGCCTGGTGCGGGTCGAGGCCGGCGGGGCTCCTCTCGAGAATGTGGTCTCGCTCAAGGTCGGCCTGCGCCATGCCTGTGCGCTGCGCAGCGGTGGCTCGGTCTGGTGCTGGGGCGACAACCTGGCGGGCAAGCTCGGCGATGGGACCGCCGAGACGATTCGCTCCTCGCCGGTCCAGGTGATCGTCGAGGACAACTCGAGCCCGCTCGGGAACATCGCGGTGCTCGCCGCCGGAGGGCATCACACCTGCGCGGTCGACCAGGTCGAGATCGTCTGGTGCTGGGGCGACAACGACTACTACCAGCTGGGTATCGCAGGGCCCGGCGACCACGGCGCCGCGGTGCAGCTTGCCGGCCCGCCCGGCTGGAAGAGCCTGAGCGGTGGCGGCCTGCACACCTGCGGAACCCGGTCGGTGGAGGAATCGGGGCCGGAGACGCTGTGGTGCTGGGGTCGCAAGACCTTCGGCCAGATCGGAAACGGCACCACCGGCGAGCCGGGCGAAGCGGCCCCCGTGCTGGTCGGTTACGAGGACGACCTGGGGACGACCCTGGTGCCCAACGCAGTCGGACTCGGCATCGACTTCAGCTGCGCCGCCGTGATCGGGCCGAGCGCGCTCTGCTGGGGCAGAAACATCGGCCACGCCCTCGGCGACGATCCGCTGCCGGGCGGCTCGGACGGAGAGAACGCGGCCGCCGCCCGCGCGGTGGTGCTGGCCGCGCCGAGCGGGATCGAGCAGATCACGGCCGGGGGCGACTTTGTCTGCGCCCGGCTCGGCGACCATTCGCTTCAGTGCTGGGGAAGCAACACCCTCGGCCAGCTCGGGCTCGGAGCCACCAGCGCGCCGCAGCCGCCGACCGCGCTCGACGTCGACGTCGTCGACGTCGCCGCCGGGACCGATCACGCCTGCGCCATCACCAGCGACCAGCGGGTGATCTGCTGGGGAAACAACGACCAGGGCCAGCTCGGCGATGACACGCAGATCGCCAGGCCGGCGCCCACCGACGTGATCGGGCTCTGCCAGTGAGCGAGCCGGCGAGCGCAGCATCCCCCGGCAGGGTGCTCCGCTGCGGCGAATGCGGCGCGTCGATCGTGCTCGGCGCCTACCGCACCGCGGTCTGCCCCTACTGCGCCTGCCCGAGTGTGGTCGAGCGGCCGGCGGCGCCCGACCTGCCCAACCCGGTGTTCGTCCTCCCGTTCACCGTCACCAAGGAGCGGGCGGTGGCCGACGTCGGGCGCTGGCAGGCGCGCATGCGCTTCTTCCATCGCTCCTTCAGCAAGGCGACCATCGACGAGATCAAGGGCGTCTACCTGCCCGCCTATCTCTACTCGGCGGTGGTCGAGTCGCGCTACCAGGCGCGCATCGGCGAGAACTACACCGAGACCGAGACCTACACCACCACCGACAGCCAGGGAAAGACCGTCGTCCGCACCCGCACGGTGACCAAGACCGAGTGGCGCGACCTCGCGGGCGAGCATGCGGCCTACGCCACCGACCTGGTGGTGACCGCCTCGCGCGGCCTGCCCAACGCCGAGCTCGAGCACATCGAACCGTTCGACCTCAGGAGCCTGCGCCGCTACGACCCGGCGCTGGTCTCCGGCTGGCTGGTCGAGGAACCGTCGATGCGGCTCGACGACTGCACGCGAGAGGCGCGGGTCGAGGCGCAGGCGCAGGAGGGAGAGCGGCTGTCCAGCTTCATGCCGGGCGACAAGTTCGACGGCCTCCACTTCTCGATGACCGTGAAGGACGAGTCGATCGATCCCATCCTGGTGCCGGTCTGGGTGCTGGCGGTCAGGCCCGACCCGAAGCAGCCGGCGGTGCGGGTGGTGGCCAACGGCCAGACCGCCGAGGTGTGGGGTCCCGAGAAGGTGTCGGCCCTGAAGATCATCGTGTTCATCCTCGCCATCCTCGCCTTCATCGCCGTGATCGCGCTGGTCGCCACCCGGGGCCGTGGGCCGTGAACTGCGCCCGCTGCCAGACGCCGCTCGAGACCGCCGACCTGCGCTGCTGCATCTGCGCCCAGGTCGTGCCGGCGGGTGGCGCCGGCGGGGCCCTCGCGGTGCGCGCGCGCATCCTCCGCTGCCGCGAATGCGCAGCCGCCATCTCGTATACCGCCGAGGATCAGGCGCCGCGCTGCGCTTTCTGCGGCTCGGTCATGGAGGTCGAGCAGCCGGTCGACCCGGTCGAGGAGGCCGAGCTCATCCTGCCCTTCGCGATCGACCGGGCGAGCGCCACCGGCTCGCTGCGCGGCTGGATGCGATCGCTCGGCTGGTTTCGCCCCGGCGATCTGTCGTCGGCGGCGACGGTCGAGAAGCTGGAGCCGCTGCACTGGGCAGCCTGGATCTTCGACGCCGACGCCCGCGTCACCTGGACCGCGGACTCCGACGCAGGCTCGGGACGCTCCGACTGGGCGCCGCACGCCGGAGAGGCCGCCTTCACCTGGCGCACCGTCGTCGTCTCCGCCTCGCGCGGGCTCACCGGCAAGGAGACGGCCGTGCTCACACCGCGCTACCTCATCGACGGGGCGCGCCCGGTCGCGCAGGCCGCCGACATCGCCGGAGCGCGCGAGAGCTTCGACACCCAGCGCTCGGCGGCGCGCGCGAAGATCGTGTCGGCCATCGAGTCCATCGCGGCGCACCAGCTGACCCAGGGCTTCATCCCGGGCAGCCGCTTCCGCAACGTGCACGCCGCCGTGCTGCTGCAGCGACTGACCACGCGCCGCTACCTCTTGCCCGCCTGGGTGCTCGCCTATCGCTACAAGGGCTCGCTCTACCGCTCGGTCGTCCATGGACAGGACTCGTCGCTGGTGCTCGGCGAGGCACCGATCTCGTGGGCAAAGATTCTCCTGGTGGTCGCCGGCGCGGCCGCCGCCGTGCTGGCGGTCGTGGCCGTCATCGCGTTCATTGCGCACTGACCGGCCGGTCACCGGAGGCGCCGCGTAACGCACTGCGCGATCGTGCGCAGATGGGTTCGCACTCGGTGCCGGGAGTTGCCGCAATCATCTAACGATTCAAGTGGCTTGGCCCTGGGCCGATCGTGGGGCGGATCTTGCAGCCGAAGCGGCACCGGAAACCATGGATATCGGCGTCATCATCAACCCGAAGAGTCGCAAGAACCGCGGTCGTCCCAACCGGGCCGCCGAGCTTCAGCGCATCGTCGGAGACCGCGGCGAGGTGCATGCCACCCACCGGGTCGATGACATCAAGCCGATCCTCCGCGACTTCCTGCGCCGCCGCGCCCGCTACTGGGTCGCCGACGGCGGCGACGGCGCCCTGCACTGGATGGTGCGCGCCGGCCTCGAGCTCCTGCAGGAGGACGAGTTCGCCAGCGCCAACACCGCGCTGCCGCTCACCGTACCGACCAACGGCGGCACCATCGACTACGTGGCGCACAACGTCGGCATCGTCGGACGCGCCGAGGAGATCCTGGCAGCCCTGCGCGGAGCGCTCGAGTCGGGTGAAGTCATCGAGGAGGTCGAGGTCGACTCGATGCTGGTCGAGGGCGTCGAGGTGACGGCCGACGGCGACGAGCCGTTCCGCACCTACGGCTTCGGCTCGGCGGTGGCCGGGGTCGGCCAGCGCTTCTACGACAAGTACTACTCCCACAACGATCCCAGCCCGAAGACCATCCTCAAGGTGGTCGGCACCACCATCGCGTCGATGCCGATCGCCCTCTCGCCGCTGCGCGCTCTGCCCGGCATCCCGGCCGAGCTGAAGGACTACGCGCGCGACATGTTCAAGCCGGCCGAGGCGCGCGTGGTCATGGACGGCATGATCCTGCCCTTCGACTCCTACAGCGGCATCCACATCGCCTCGATGTCGATCAACCAGGGCGGGGTCTTCAAGCTGTTCAGCCAGGCCGATACGCCCGGCCTCATGCACGCGCTGGTCGGCTCGACCTCGCCGCTCACCGTGATCCGGCAGATCCCGCGCATGCACCGCGGCAAGCAGCTGCGCGGCAAGAACCTGGTCGACCGCGCCTGCCGCGAGATGATCGTCGAGGCGACCGGCGACGAGCTGCTCGCCCCGATCATCGACGGCGAGTACTACCGCAACCTCCGCCGCGTCAGCTTCAAGCTGGGCCCGCGCCTGCGCATCCCCAAGGTGGTCGGCCGCAAGTCGGCCCGCAGCGCCGCCTGATCTCGCACTCGGGCGAGGCCGGTCGTCAGAAGTCGGTGTCGGGCGGCGAGATGGTGGCGCCGCCGTCGGCGATGGTTCCGTCGATGCGGACGATGCCAGCGCCGCCGCCGCCGCCGCCGCCGCCGGCGTCGTTGCCGCCGTTGCCTGCCATGGCGCCGTCCGGGGTGTCGATGTCGCTGCCGGCGCCGCCGTTGCCGCCGTCGTTGCCGCCCGACGAGCCGCCCGCCGCCGAGGTACGGCCGGCCTTGGCGGGATCGCCCGGGTCGCCGGCGTCGTTGTTGTCGGCGCCCTCGCCTCCGCCGCCGCCGTTGGCGGCCAGCACGGCCGCGTCGCCGAGCGTGACGTCGGGCGCGTCGAGCCAGATGAGCCCGCCCGAGCCGGCGCCGCCGCCACCGCCGCTCTCGTCGCTGACCGCGCCATTGCCCCCGGCGCCGCCGGCGTGGACAACACCCTCGACGTCGATGACCAGGCGGGCGGCGATGGCGACCGCGCCGCCGCCGCTGCCGCGGGTCGCGGTGGTGCCGCCGGTGAGCGTGCTGCCGCCGCGTGCGCCCGGGCAGCCGCCGCGCAGCCCGGGGTCGCCAGTGACCGCAGTGCCGCCGTCTCCACCGGTGCCGGGCAGCGCGCCGCCGCCGAACCCGCCGGAGCCGCCGTCTCCGCCGAACGCGCCGCCGCCGCCGCCGCCGCCGCCGGTCACGCCCGCCGCGCCGCCGCCCGGGGTCGGTCCGCCGATGGCGCACTCGTTGGGATTGGCGCCGGCGCCGTTGCCGGCGACGCCGGAGCTCGACACGTCGATGGTGCCCAGGATGTCGGCCTTGTCCCAGGCGACCAGCAGGAGCGGGACGTTGCCGATGACCCTGAGCTTGGCGAGATCGCCGACCTCGAAGTGCTTGGTCGTGACGAGGCGGATATTGCCGCCCGCGATGAGCTGGCTCTCGTGGATGATGTTCGGCCCGCCCTCGAAGGTGAGCTCGTCCGTCATCGTGTCGTAGAGGTAGGTGCCGTCCTCGCGGAGCTCGAGGTTGCCGCCGCGCGGGTCGATGTCGCAGGGCTCGAACGGCGTCACCGGATCCCAGGTCTCGCACAGGTCGCTGGCGTCGCCGCCGCCGCCGCCGTCATCGCCGCCGCCGCCGCCGTCCGGATCGACCACCGAGCCGTCGCCCGAGCTGCCGGCGGTCGCGCCCGGGTCGAACGAGCATCCGCCGCCGACCGCCAGCACGGCCACCAGCCGCCATTCGGACCTTACCCGGAGCATGGTCACTCGACCCTCGACGCGAGGAGAGCCATTGTATCAGCCGGCCGGGCGCCCCTGGCTAGTTCTCGCAACTCACCTTGGCGGGCGCCGATTCGTCGTGCTCGCAATCGGATTTCTGGCAGCGCGCCGCCTTGCACGCCTCGTCGAGCGAGCTGTAGCACTCGTTCCTGACCAGGAAGAAGCAGTCCTGCCGGCTCCCCTTCCAGCGCCACCCGCTCCATTCCTTGCCCTGCTCCGACACCGGCTTGTCCTTCTTGCCCCGCGTGCCCTCGGCCGGCGCGCTGTCGCCCGCTTCGCTGCTGCCGCCGCCGCAGGCGACCAGAGAGAGGAAGGCGATGAGGGCGGATCGGCAGAGCGAGGAGGCGATGCGCACCGGTTCAGTATACGCTTCCCTTACACGGTGAACCGAGAGCAGTTCGAATCGCGCGTGCTCGACCTGTGGATGACCACCCGCATCCCGCTCACGCGCGCGCACGTCCAGTACCACACCGGCCTCGCGCGCCGGAACCTCAACAAGTGGCTCGACGAGATGGTCACCGAGGGCGCCCTCGAGGTCGACGTCGATGACGACGGCGAGATGGTGTGGCGGGTGCCGGGCGCCGCGCGACCGATCGACGGGGCGCGCACGTTCGCCGAGCTGGAGAAGGTCGGCCGCATCCGCGAGGAGGCGAAACGAAAGCTGCGCGAGGGTCGCGGTGGCGGGGCGCGCGGCCGGTCGCGTGCACGCGACGACGACGAAGCGCTCGGGCTCGGGCTCGCGCTGGCCCGCCGCGCCTCCTCCTCGCTCGAGCGCCAGGGAGACGGCGAGAACAGGAAGTCGCTTCTCCTGTCGGCCGGGCTGTCCTTCTTCGGCCCGCTCGGCTGGCTCTATGCCGGGTCGCTGCGCGAGGCGCTGCCCGCCTCGGCCATCGCGCTCCTGGTCATGACCATCGTGCCCACCTTCCTCCTCATGCCGCTCCTCTGGTTGATCATGCCCCTGTCGGCCCTGACCGGGCTGGTCTACGCCTGGCAGTACAACCGCCACGGCCACCGGACGCCCATCTTCCTGGACGACAAGAAAGGCAATTCCGACCGCAGCGGCTAGCCAGCTGGCCGGCGTCCGGGCCCCGCGCCTGACCCATGGGCGCGGAATCCCGGGCGGGCTGCCTGGCTTTCGGCTTGCACCACCCGGGGTCGGTGCGCGCTGTCCGAATCTCTGCCGTCTTCATCGCCTGCGTCGCCCTGTCGGGTGCGGCGCTCGCGGGCCCGGGAGGCGGGCAGGGCGCGCAGGGCGCGCATTCTCAGAACGGGACGAACGCCGCCGCCGGCGGGGGTGGCTACCGGAACGCGCTCAAGCAGGCGCTCAAGTACCGGCGGCAGGTCCAGAAGGCGCGCAAGGAGCTCCGCCGCGTCGACCACAGCCCGCTCCGCCGCGCGATCTCGTCGTTCGGCAAGACCACGATGCCGGCGGCCGAGCGGCGCCGCCTGCTGTCCGAGGCGAGCGGCGCGCCGATGACCGACAGCGCGCTGGCCTTCGCCCGCGGCCTGGCCGGGTTCGTGCCGCGCGGCGCCTTCGAGCGAGCCGGCCGGGCCTCGAAGAGCGGAATGGGCGAGGCGAAGAGCGCGGTCAAGGCGCGCTGGTGGGGCAACTTCGTCCCCGAGGACCTGACCGAGACGGGGCGCGCGCTCGACTCGCTCGCCGAGGCGGTCGAGAAGCCGGAGTTCCGCGGCCAGCTCGACACCGCGCTCAACGTCTTGCGAGTGGCGGGGCGGATCGAGGCCGACAACCTCTCGCGCCTGTCCGGGCGGATTCCAGAAGAGAAGATGCCGGCGGTGAAGGAGGCGCTGTCGCGTTATTCGGCCGACCTGGCGGCCGAGGTGGTGGACGCGACCAACGGCGGCACCATGTCGCCGCAGTCGAAGGCGGCGACCGGACGGCTGGTCGGCGGGCTCATCGACGTCGCTCAGCTGATGCAGGCGACCGCCGGCCAGCCGGACCACGTGCGCGACCTCACCCTGGCGCCGGCGGTGCTCAAGCTCAAGAAGGACGTCGAGCTCGCCTCGGTCGACGCCAAGGGCGCGTTCGACCGGGTGGCGGCCAAGGGCTCGCTCGAGGCGGTCAACTGGAAGCGACTGAACAGCCGCATGGCGGTGCATCAGCGCCGGCTGAACCGCGCCCTGTCCGGGTCGGTCGAGATGGACCCGGACGCGCGCGCCGCCGCCGCCTCGCTGGCCAAGGACGCCGAGCTGACCGCGCGCTTCGCGCTCGGCACCGCCCGCATCATCGGCGCAGCGTCGAACACCAACATGCCCCCGCGCGAGCGGGCGGCGGTGGTGAAGGAAGCCACCGAGTCGATGGGGCCCATCTTCATCAAGATGGTGCAGACCATCATCAACAAGACCGGCGCCCTGGAGGACTTCGGGCTGGGCAAGAAGCCCGAGGACGCGGTGATCCTGGTCGCGCTCAGCGAGCTGCAGGACAACGTCACCCCCATGCCGGAGGCGGTGCTCCGGCGACAGATCAAGAGATCGCTCGGCAAGGAGATCGAGGGCGCGTTCGCCGAGTTCGACTTGAAGCCGCTGAAGTCGGCCTCGATCGCCCAGGTCCACCGCGCCAAGATCTGGGTCCGCCGACCGCCGTTCTTCAAGAAGAAGCTGGTCGAGGTGGCGGTCAAGGTCCAGCGCCCCAACCTCGAGGCCGACATGAAGGACGCGGTGCGCGCGGCCCGCCTGGCGATGGCGGTCACCCGCGAGTCGCTCCGCTCGTTCGACGTGGCGAGCAAGGTGGACATCGACCCGGTCAAGATCGGACGCGGCCTCGACCTGGTCGACAACACGCTGGCCGACTTCATCCACTCCTTCGCGATCGAGACCGACTTCAAGACCGAGCGGAAGAACATGAAGCGGATGGCCCGCAAGGTGAAGAACGAGAGCGACATCTACGTGCCGGGCGTCTACCCGAAGCAGTCGGGCGAGCTGGTCATCACCATGGACTTCGTGCGCGGCGACAAGCTGAGCGAGCCGCCCAGGCCGGTCTTCGAGGGCGAGGAGCCCGAGCCGGAGGAGGAGACCTACCTCACGCGGGCCGCGCGCGCCCAGGCGATCCAGGACGCCGGTCCGGCGCCGGCCGGCCCGCTGCCGGAGGGCGCGGCCGCCGAGGGCGAGGCGAAGAAGCGCGCCGCCGACCACGCGGTCCGCAGCTGGGGCCTCGATCCGACCTCGCTCGAGGTGACGCGGCGAAAGGACGGCGGCTTCGAGGCCGTGGCGCGCTTCGCGTACGACGCCCAGCCGGAGGCCCGCTTCCGCATCCAGCGCGACGGCCGGGTCGTCAACCACAGCACGGCGCCCGACCTGTCGCGGGTCGGGGTGGCGGAGCTGCGCGACCGGATGCTCGGCTCGTTCGTCACCAGCGCCATCGTGAACCGCTTCGTCCACGGCGACCTGCACCGGGGCAACTTCCGCATCCTGGCGGACGGCAAGACCATCGCGCTCCTCGACTTCGGCCAGATGGTCAAGCTCAAGCCGATGCACTTCACCGCGCCCGCCATGCTGGCGCTCGGCCTGTGGCGGAAGAACACCGGCCGCATCGCGAAGGCGGTGGTGAAGATGACCGAGCAGTACGGCGGCATGAGCCGCTCCGAGCGCGCCCTGGCGGAGAAGACGGTGAAGTCGGCGTTCGACGACGTGATGGCCGAGAAGGAAGGCGCGCTCTCGCCCGACATGCTGTCCGCCGCCCTGGTGGTCGGGACCGGCAAGGCGGGGCTCACGCTCGCGTCGGTCTATCCCCAGCTCATCAAGACATCCTGGGCCATGTACGGCAATCTGACCGACGCCGAGAAGCGCTCCCAGCCGATGGGCGGCCGGACGATCAAACGGGTCGCCGGCCGACTCGGCAAGTCGCTCGTGACCAAGCCGATTCCGATCGCGGCGGCGATCCAGATCCTCAAGCAGCGCCGGGTCGAACGGCTCCTGCGCGAATCGGCGAACGAGCAGCGCTAGAACTGTCGTAAAATGATCGCGATGCGGGGGCGGATGCTGTGGCTCATGGTGGCCGCGGTGGCGGCGTGCGGCGGCGGCTCGGACGAGGCACCGGACACCGGCGCCCACTCGATGCGCTTCCTGGGCGGCAGCGGCGAGCCGCCGTACGGCGACTACGGCGTGGTCATCCCGATCGCCGGGCACGCCGGCAACATCGGCGCCGGTGACTTCACGATCGAGATGTGGCTCAAGGCGGAGCCGGACAGCCTGATCGCCTGGGGCGGCTGCCGCTCCGCTGTCGGCGAGGGGACCAGCTGGCTCGAGGGGCACGTGGTGCTGGACCGGACGCAGGCGGGGGCGCCGAGCTTCATCGGCCTGGCACTCTTCGGCGATGCCATCGCGTTCGGCGTCGGCGACCAGGACTACGTGGAAGGCGGAGTGTGCGAGCCGGCCTATTTCAACGGCGGCGGGTGGCACCACGTGGCCGCGGTCCGCGAGGGCAGCGCGCTCAGGGTCTACGTCGATGGCGCGTCGACCCATCCGCTCGCCGACTACCAGGCGGGCGACCTCAGCTACCAGGGGGCGGCGAGCGGCGGGAACATGATCCTCGGCGGCTGGAAGGCGCGCAACACGGTGGCCCCCTGGCGGGGCTGGATCGACGAGCTGCGCATCTCGACCGTGGCGCGCTATCCCGCCGAGCCGGCGCCCGACGGCCCGCTCGAGGCCGACGGCGACACCGCCGTCCTCTACCACTTCGACGACATCCAGGGCAGCACGGTCTTGGACTCATCCACCGCCGACCCCATCGACGGGATCCGCCAGGACAGCAGCGACTGGCTGGTCAAGTACGACGCCGAGACGCCGTTCTGACCGCGCCGCTCACTGATCGCGGGTGAGCTTGCGGTACTCGTGAATGTGGCGGATGGCGGCCTTCGGGTCGCCGGCGCGGTCGAAGATGGTGGCCAGGTTGTAGTGCGCCTCGGCCAGGTGGGGATCCAGCTCGAGCGCGCCGCGGTAGAGGCGGATCGCCTCCTCGTCGTTGCCCACGTCCTGCGCCACCACGCCCAGGTTGTAGACCGCGGTGGCGTCACGCGGGTCGATCTCGAGGGCGCGGGTGAAGCAGTCGGTGGCCTGCGCCGCCTGGCCGCTCTCGGCGTGGATGCGGCCGATGTTGATCAGCGCCTCGCTGGAGTCGGGCCGGAGGTGGAGGACCTTCTGGTACGCCTCGATGGCGGCGGCGGGATCCGACTCCTCGAGCTCGGTGGCCCGCTCGAACCACTGGTCGGCGGTGAGCGCGTAGGCCGGCTCGGGCGGGGCCGCGTCGCGCCGGATCGGCATCGCGGTCACCTGGCCGCCGGAAGCCGGCGCGGGCGCGCTGCCCGCGAAGTCGAGCAGGAGCTGGCCGCTGTCGGCGTGCCAGGCGCAGCCGGCCTCGCGCACCACGACCTGGCCGCCGAAGGCGCCGAGGGTGAGCGCCGACAGTCCGCTGCCCTCGGCGGCGCGGCGGCGGCGCAGCTCGGCCAGCTGGCGGCGGATGCGCCGGAGCGAGACGCCCTGGCCGGAGAGGTCCCTCACCGACTTGAGGACGGCGAGGTCCTGGAAGGAGAAGCGGGCGGGAAATCCGTTGGCGCCGTCGGACAGGAGACCGGAGCGCGCGCAGCTGCGGACGGCCGATTCGGGAAGTCCGGCGAGCTCAGCGGCGTCGCGCGTCGAGTAACCACTCCACACGTCGAACCACTCTCGCCTCGGCGATCATCACTGTCAAGCGCGCGCCGTGAATCCGGAACGCGCTAGGCTCGCGCGGTGGCGGAGCTGTCGATCGCGATCTCGGCGGCGGAGACGGTGTCGGCCATCCTCGAGCGACCACCCGCGGCGCGCGCGATGCTGGTACTGGCGCACGGCGCCGGCGCCGGAATGCGTCACCGGTTCATGAACCAGCTGGCGGCAGCGCTGGGCGAGCGCGGCGTGGCGACCCTGCGCTACCACTTCCCGTACATGGAAGCGGGCCGCCGCCGGCCGGATCGCCCGGCGCTTCTCGAGGCGACCGTGCGCGCCGCGGTCGCCGAGGCGGCGCGCCGCGCCGGCGACCTGGCGCTCTTCGCCGGCGGCAAGTCGATGGGCGGGCGGATGACGTCGCAGGCGCAAGCGGCCGAGCCGTTGCCCGGCGTGCGCGGCCTGGTCTTCGCCGGCTTCCCCCTCCACCCGCCTGGCGCGCCGGCGACCGCGCGCGCCGAGCACCTCGCGCGCGTCCGCGTCCCGATGCTGTTCCTCCAGGGCACCCGCGACGAGCTGGCCGGGCTCGATCTCCTCCAGCCGATCGTGCTGCGCCTCCCGCATGCCTTCCTCGATGTGGTCGACGGCGCCGACCACTCGTTCGCGCTGCCGGCCGCCCAGGCCCGGATCCGCTCGCCGGTCGCCGAGCTGGCGGACGCCGCCGCCGGCTGGATGGCCGCGCTCGCCTGAGGGCGCGCGCGCGGACGCCGCCTTCTGCTGGATGACCGCGATCGCCTGAGCCGCGCCGGGCTAGGATGCGACGATATGAAGATCGCCGCCTGGGTCGTGCTGGCGCTGGGGATGGTCGGGTGCGACCGCGCTGGCGAGGAGGCGCCCGTCCTCAAGCCGAAGAACCCGGAGCGGGCCCGGACCGACGCCGCGCGGGAGGCGCGAGCCGCGGAAGCCATGCCGCGGGCCGCCGAGGCAAAGTCCGCCACCTGCCCGGCGGTGGTGGTCGCGATCAAGAAGAGCGGCGTCTGGATCCGCGACCCCAACATGCAGGGAGTCATCGCGCCGTGCGCGGGCGGCGAGCTCGACCGCGCCGCGGTCCAGCTCCGCCTCTGTTCGACGGCGAGCGGGTTGCCGCCCTCCTGCACAGCCATCGAGATGGCCGCCGAGCCCGGCGTCCCCTACCGCGAGATCATCGACGTGATGGACGTGGCGATCGCCGCCGGCTTTCCCGACGTCGGGCTGACCGATCCGTCGGGCCTATCGCTCCAGTTCCGCGACCCACCCGATCCGGGCGACGCGGTGTCGGCGCTCTGCGGCGCGCCCGCGCCTGTCTGCCCGCCCCGGCCCGCCGCCACCGGGACGCAGCCGCCCGCGGCCTCGCCGACCGCGCCGCCGGTGCTTCCGCTGCCCGCTGACCGGTCCGCCATCGAGGGCGCGGTGGTCATCGCCGTCCCGGCCGACGGCAGCGTCCTGGTTGGCGGCAAGCAGGTCGCCACTCCGCGCGAGGCGAAGGCCGGCGAGCGCATCGAACCGCTCTACCGGGCGCTCTCGGCGGCGGCTCCCGCCGGTGCGGCGCGCACCGCCGTCCTCCAGGTCGACCGCACCGTCGATGCTCGCGTGGTCAACCGCGTCATCACCACCGCCCAGGCAGCCGGCTACCAGCAGCTCATGTTCGCCGTCTCGTCGAAGTAGCCGCCCCGCCGGCCGGCGTGCCTAGAATGCGCTCATGTCCTTCTCCACCTGGCTGGCTGCCCGCAGGCCCACGCTCCTCGCCATCGCGGTAGGCACCGCGAGCTACCTGGTCGCGCTGTGGATCGCATGGCGCGCGTGGCCGGAGGTGGCGCCGATCTCGAGCGCCGGTGAGCGCGTCGCCTACGCCGCGGAGCTTCTGGCCGCGGTCGCCGTGCTCGTGCTCCTCATCGTGAGCCGCCTGTTTCGCACCTTCGACAACGAGAAGGCCGAGGACCCGTTCGCCGGCGCCGAGAGCCACCGGTGGCAGGTGAACCAGCGGGTCCTGCAGAACACGGTCGAGCAAGGGATGATCTTCGTGCCCGCCCTTCTCGCGCTGGCCGCGCGGCTCGAACCGTCGCAGGTCCGCATCCTGCCGATCCTGACCGCGCTCTGGTGCACGGGGCGCATCTTCTTCTGGATCGGCTACCGGATCCGCCCGGTGCTGCGCGGCCCCGGCTTCGAATGGACCCTCTACACATCTCTGCTGGCGCTCGGCTGGTACGGCTGGACAGCGCTCGGCTAGGCTGGTGCCATGAAGAAGGCCCGCGATTCCTTCTGCTCGTTCTGCGGGACCGGCTTTCGCGACCTGCAGGGCTACCCGCGCCGCTGCGCCGCCTGCGGGGTGGAGACCTGGGCCAACCCGATCCCCGTCTCGGTCGTCCTACTCCCGATCCAGCACCGGGACCGGACCGGTCTCCTCGTCATCCGACGCGGTATCGAACCGCGGCGGGGGCTCCTCGCTCTGGTCGGCGGCTTCGTCGAGGAGCACGAGAGCTGGCAGTCGGCGGGTGCTCGCGAGATGCGCGAGGAAGCCGGCGTGAAGATCGCCGCCGACTCCCTCGAGACCTTCTGGTTCACCTCCAGCCATCCCTACCCGAACCGCATCCTCCTCTTCTCCCTCGGCGCCGCGGTGGCGAGCAACGACCTGCCTCCCTTCGCCCCCTGCGGCGAGGCCTCCGAGCGCGGCGCCGTCTTCGGCTCTGCCGGCCTCGACGACCTCTTCGCCTTCCCGCTCCACGTCCAGGCCGCGTCCCGCTACTTCGCCGGCCGCGGCACCGCCGACTACACCCCGCTCTGACGATCCGGCTGCCGGGCGGCGCCAACCGTGTCAGGATCGGTGCGTGCGGCCCATCGTCGCCGGCCTGGTCGCCTGCTCCGTCGTCGTCGGCTCGTACCGCGACGCGGCCGCCCGCACCGAGTGGGTCGTCCTCCGCGTCGAGCGCGTCGAGGTCGCCGTCGCCCACGCCGACGGCAGCCCGTGGGACGACGTGGGTGGGGACGGCTTGCGATGCGGGGCCGGGTCGGAGGATCTCCTGAGCTCGGCGCACTGGGGTCCCATCGTGAAGCGGTTCTGTAGCTCATCCGGGAACGCGCCCGGGAACCCGGACTTGCAGCTTCGATTGTCGGTCGGTGGTGTCACCGAGTATCTCAGCGCGATCGCAGAAGACGCTCTGGCCCACGACTTCCACTACGAATTCCTGGTCCCGCGCGATGCCGCCCCCACCATCGACGTATTCGACCAGGACGGAATTGACCCGGGCCGGGGTGAACCGCTCGGGTCCATCCAGATGACGAGGAGGGACGTGGAGAATCTCCTTGCCGGCTCATCGCGCATCAAGACGTTCTCCAACGACTCTGTGGTCCGGCTGGAGATGACTGCCAGGCCGTACAGGCGAGCGGCACGGAGATCGGTCGAGATCGCGGGACGCAAACGCGTTGCGCGGTTCGCTAGCGCAGTGATCGCGGGCGAGTTGATCGAGGTGCGCAGTTCCGGCGGCAGCGCTACCCCGACAATCGTCATCGGAGACGGACTCACGCGGCTGAGAATCGGCCAGTGCACGCGCGCGGTGGTCGCAAATAGCGGTCCGATTGCAGCTGGCCTGGATGATGCCGATCCGCCCGCCGCCGCCAGGTTCGAGCTTCGCGTACTGCCCCCCTCACTGACGAGGTGGACGACCAGCGCGGGCTGGACGCCATGCGATGGTCGCCACGTGGAAGCGCGTTCTATCGTTGCGCTCCGCCAGCTGCAGACGCTGTCTGGGACGACCCTGACAGCTGCAGCGGTCGAGAAGATCGTGCGGTCCAGGTACTTGCTCGGCATCGCGCGGTGTCACGAGCGACAGCTGCGAACGGATCGACTGGCCATCGGGCAGATGAGGGTGCGCTTCACGGTCGGGCCGACCGCCGGTGTGGTGAAAGCGGACGCGACGGGCCTGGCTCCGTCTCTCGAGGCCTGCGTCGAGGCGCTCGTCCTGAGATGGCGCTTCGGAGCGCCGAAGGACACAAACGGGAATCCGACGTCCGTGGATGTCGCGGCCGCGCTCCGCCTCGATGCGAAGTGAAGCCACCAAGCCGCGCGCCGGCGCGCCGCAGTCGCTGGTCACCTTTCGCGCGCTCGGCGCAATCGTTGGCGAACGCGAGCACGCCGGGAAGAGTGTCCGGAGAGCCGGACGCTCGGACGAGCACGCCCCGGGGCGTGTCCGGAGGGCCGGACGCTCGGACGAACGCGACCCGGGGCGTGTCCGGAGGGCCGGACGCTCGGACGAACGCGCCCCGGGGCGTGTCCGGAGGGCCGGACGCTCGGACGAACGCGACCCGGGGCGTGTCCGGAGGGCCGGACGCTTGGACGAACGCGACCCGGGGCGTGTCCGGAGGGCCGGACGCTCGGACGAACGCGTGTGTCCGGGGGGCCGGACAGCGTCCGGAGGGCCGGACACCGCGCTCCGCGGAGGCGGGTGAGGGTGCGCGCGCGGGGGGCGGGTGAGGGTGCGCGCGCGGGGGGCAGGTGAGGGCGCGCGCGGGAGGCAGGTGGGGGTGCGCGGGAGGCGTGCTAGACGGGGGGGCGCCAGACGGCGACGTCGAGGAGGCCGAGCGCGTCGTGGGCGAGCTGGGTCTGGCGGACCGGACCGCCGAGGCGGGCGAGGGTGTCGGGGACGCCGGGGGCGGACATGACGTTGGACGAGAGGGCGACCTCGCCGGCGTCGGCGCAGCGCTGGAGCTTGGCCGCGGTGTTGACGGTGCCGCCGAAGTAGTCGATGCCGCTGTTGAGGTTGACGGCGATGCAGGGGCCGGTGTTGATGGAGGCGCGCAGGCGGAGGCCGGAACCGCCGGTGGCCGGGAACTTCTTGTGGATGTCGGCGGCGGCGCGCACGGCAGCGAGCGGCTCGGAGAAGGCGGCCATGACCGCGTCGCCGATGGTCTTGACCACGGCACCGGACTGGGCGGCGACGGCGGCGTAGACCTCGGCGAAGTGCTTCTTGACCTCGACGAAGGCGGTCGGGTCGCCGACGTCGGCGTAGAACTTCGTCGAGCCGACGATGTCGGTGAACAGGACGGTCTGCTCCCCGATGTGGAGCTGGACGCCGGCCGCCAGGTACTGCTCGTTGAACAGGTCGCGGAACTCCTGCAGGTTGAACAGGTCGGCCGGCTGGAGGGCGGCGGCGTCCCACTCGAGCTCCTCGACCACGAAGGTGGTCGCCGCCTGCGCGCCTCCGACCAGCTCGAACTGCGGGGCGGGTCCGACGTCGATCCGATCGGGTGTGCCGTCTGCGCTCCAGTGGACCAGCTGGCCTGCCGGGCCGTCGGCGGTGACCAGGAGCGGCGCGGTGGTCTCCTCGCCGCGCCGCCGGGCGCGGTAGCGGCCGGGTTCGAGCGCGGTCTCGACCGGGCGTGACTCGCCGGCCGCGATCTCCTGGCTCATGCGGATGTGGGCCCGCCGCACCGGCTGCGCGCTGCAGTAGACCGCCCCCTCGAGCGGCCGGATCGATGGGTGGATGCGGAAGGTGACCTCGACCGCGTTCTCCCGGTCGGTGCCGAACTCGATGGCGCAGGCGTCGCACCGCTCGCGCTCCGGGATCTCGCCCAGGTTGGTGAGCTTCTGGCGCACGCCGCGGCAGTGCGGACACATGATGTCCCAGGTGAGCTCGAGCAGGCCGCCGCGCGTGGCGTGCAGCGCGGCGATGAGGAGGCGCCGCTCGTCCACGCTCCAGTCGCGCGCCAGCTGGCGGACGCGGATCCGCTCGAGCTCCAGCTCGTCGCCCGACTCGGCCAGCGCGATCAGGCGGTCGAGCGAGTCGGCGTCCACCCCCCGCTCGCGCAGCCCGTCGCGGAGGACGCTGAGCCGCTGCCGCCGCTCATCGTCGAGCCGCGGCGGCTCTTCCCGGGTCGCGCTGGCGAGCGGGACGCGGCCGAACGAATCGGCGATCCGCTGCACGACCCTGCGGTAGCGGGACTCGAACGCCATCATCCCGATGCGGATCGCGATCGGGCCGAACAGGCCGCGGGGCACCCAGCCGTGATAGGCGTAGAAGCGGGAGCCGTCGCCGCGCGGCTCGAGCACGTAGAGCATGCGCAGGAGGCGCGGCAGCCCGGTCGAGTACTCGCGGACCAGCTCGGCCTGGCTGGGCGCGATCCACTGCCAGCGCTCGACGAACTCGTGGCGCAGCCCGGCGGTCCGGTGCCAGCCGTGGAGCTCGCCGTTCCGCTCGCTGTAGTGCATCTCCCCGAGTCCGGTGGCCCGGTTGGTCCGCGCGGTGTCGGTCAGGAAGGGCCACAGCTCCTCCGGCCGGCCGGGCACGTCGAACGCCCACAGCCACTCGCGCGGCCGGCCGAGCGAGCGGTACTTCGCCGGCCACGGGTGCCGCTGGCGGAATTCCGCCAGCCCCATGGGCGCCCTCGTCTCGAGGGAAGACCCCTGGCTCGCTCGCATCTCGGCGACCAGTGTACTGCCACCGTGGGGACGGTCACCAATCTGTCGCTCTGCCGACGAGCTCATGTGGGAGCCGCGCGGTCGGCGCAGCCGCTAGACTATACCCCCGTGACCACCATCCATCATCGGACCTGCCACCTGTGCGAGGCGAGCTGCGGCGTCCGCATGACCATCGATGACGCCGGCGTCATCACTGACGTGCGCGGCGACGAGGAGGACCCGTTCAGCCGCGGCTACGTGTGCCCCAAGGTGATGGGGCTGGTGGACGTACATCAGGATCCGGATCGCCTGACGACCCCGGTCCGCCGGCGCGGCAGCGACTGGGAGCCGATCGGCTGGGACGAGGCGTTCGACCTGGTGGCCTCTCGCCTGCGCGCGATCCGCCGCGCGCACGGGGCCGACGCCGTCGCCGTCTACCAGGGCAACCCGACCGCGCACAACCTCGGCCTGCTCACCTACGGACAGCTGTTCCTGCGCCGCCTCGGGACCCGGAACCTCTACTCGGCGACCTCGGCCGACCAGCTGCCGCACATGCTGTCCTCCCTCCTCATGTTCGGCAACCAGCTGCTGCTCCCCGTGCCGGACATCGATCGCACCGACTACTTCCTGGTGCTCGGCGCCAATCCGGTGGTGTCGAACGGCAGCCTGATGACCGCGCCGGACGTGAAGCGGCGCATCACCGCGCTGCGCGCCCGCGGCGGCACCCTCGTCGTCGTCGATCCGCGCAAGAGCGAGACCGCCCGGCTGGCCGATCGCCATCTCTTCATCCGCCCGGGCACCGACGCGCTGTTCCTCTTCGGCCTGCTCCACACCCTCTACGGCGAGGGCCTGGCCCGGCCCGGGCGCCTCGCCTCCTCGCTGCGCGGCGAGGAGGAGCTGCGCCGGCTGGCCGCCGAGTTCGCCCCCGAGCGGAGCGAGCGCGCGACCGGCATCCCCGCCGCCGAGGTCCGCGCCATCGCCCGCGAGCTGGCCGCCGCCCCGACCGCCGCGGTCTACGGCCGCGTCGGAGTCTGCACCCAGGAGTTCGGCGGCCTGTCGAGCTGGCTCATCAACGCCGTCAACATCGCGACCGGCAATCTCGACCGCGCCGGCGGCGCCATGTTCTCGCGGCCGCCGGTCGACCTGGTCAAGCTCGCCGACCGGGTCGGGATGCGCGGCAGCTTCGGCCGCTTCACCAGCCGGGTCCGCGGGCTGCCGGAGTTCGGCGGCGAGCTGCCGGTGTCCTGTCTGGCCGAGGAGATCGAGACCCCGGGCGACCGCCAGATCCGAGCGCTCATCACGTCGGCCGGCAACCCGGTGCTCTCGATTCCCAACGGCGCCCGACTCGAGCGCGCCCTGCCCGGCCTCGACTTCATGGTCTCGATCGACTTCTACCGGAACGAGACCACCCGCCACGCCGACGTCATCTTGCCGCCGACCTTCGCCCTCGAGCACGAGCACTTCGAGATCGCCGCCTTCGCGGTGTCGGTCAGAAACGGCGCCCGCTACTTCCCCGCCCTGTTCCCGCGCCGCCCCGAGCAGCGGCACGACTGGGAGATCTGCCTCGAGCTCGCCTCGCGGCTCGAGTTCCCCGACAACCCGATCGGCCGCGCCGCCGGCGCCGCGCTCCGGCGGGTCGGCCACCGGTTCGGCCCGCGCGGCATCATCAAGGCGGGCATGGCGTTCGGCCCCTATCGCCGCCGCGGCGTCACCTTCGCCTCGGTCGAGCACGCCGAGCACGGCGTCGACCTCGGTGCGCTCGAGCCGATCTTCCCCGACGGGCTCCACACCCGGGGCCGGATGATCGACCTGGCGCCGGCGCAGTACATGGCCGACGTCGCCCGGCTGCGCGCCCACCTGGCCGCCGCCGCGCAGCGGAACGGCTCGCTCCTCCTCATCGGCCGCCGCCAGCTGCGCAGCAACAACTCCTGGCTGCACAACAGCCAGCGGCTGGTGAAGGGCAAGCCGCGCTGCACCCTGCTCGTCCACCCGGACGACGCCGGGCGCATCGGCCTCACCACCGGCGACCGCGCCCGGGTCAGCTCGCGGGCCGGAAGCGCCGAGGCGCTGGTCGAGGTCTCGGACGAGATCATGCCGGGCGTCGTCAGCCTGCCGCACGGCTGGGGTCACGGCCGGCCCGGCACCGCGCTCCGCATCGCCGCCACCACCCCCGGGACCAGCGTCAACGACCTCACCGACGAGACCTTCCTCGATCTCCTGTCGGGCACCTCCGGCTTCTCCGGGGTCCCGGTGGCGGTGGAGCCTGCGTGAGCCAGAGGCTGTTCGACCGGATCGGCGGCGATGCGCTGCGCGCGGTCCTGCGGGACTTCTACGACCGGGTGTTCGCGGACCCCATGATCGGGTTCCTCTTCGCCGGCAAGAACAGGGAGCGCCTGATCCAGAAGGAGTGGGAGATGACCGCCCGCATCCTCGGCGCCAGCGAGATCGCCTACACCGGCCGGCCCATGCCGGAAGCGCACGCCCGGAGCCCCATCCTGGGTGGCCACTTCGAGCGCCGGCTACACCTCCTCGCGGAGACCCTGGCCGACCACGGCGTCGACCCGGAGGTCCGGCGGGTCTGGCTGGAGCACACCCGCTCGCTCCGGCCCCAGGTCACGGCTGACCGCGGGTCGGACTGCGACCACGAGCTCGACGAGACGCGCCGCAAAGGCAAGCTTTGACACCTGTCCTCCGCCCCGCTAAGGTGGAGGCAGATCGATGTGGTTCCTCGGCACCGTCCTCCACACGCCTGATGTCGTCGCGGTCTAGCGCCCGCCCGCGCGCCCGTGCGAGATAGAGCACGGCGTGAACGCTGACTGCTGATGCATCTGGAGAAGACGATGGATACGAACACTCTGAAGTCCCTGCCCACCGTCGGCGGCAAGGGTGACGAGTACCAGATAAGGCCCCTCAGGGCGCCGGTCGATCCGGCCTCCCTGGGCCACCGGAACCTGCTCGAGGGCCCCTTCTGGCAGGTCATCCCGGCCTACCGGAACGTGAGCGAGGCCGAGTTCCTCGATCACAAGTTCCAGATGAAGCACAGCATCACCCGGCCGGACAAGCTCCTCGCCGCGGTGCAGGACCTGGTGTCGCGCGAGTTCTACGCCGACCTGGAGGAGGGCTTCAAGCGCTCGCCGATGAGCGTGCGGGTGTCGCCCTATCTGCTCTCGCTCATCGACTGGCAGAACCCGTACGAGGACCCGCTGCGCCGGCAGTTCATCCCGGTCGCCTCGCGCCTCCTGCCCGATCACCCGAAGCTGACCCTCGACTCGCTGCACGAGCAGGAGGACGCGCCGGTCCCCGGTCTGACCCACCGCTACCGCGACAAGGCCCTGTTCCTGACGCTCGACACCTGCCCGGTCTACTGCCGGTTCTGCACCCGGAGCTACGCGGTCGGCCTCGACACCGACGTGGTCGAGAAGGTGTCGCTCAAGACGACGAGCGACCGCTGGGAGAAGGTCTTCGAGTACATCCGCTCGCGTCCCGAGCTCGAGGACATCGTCATCTCGGGCGGCGACGCCTACAACCTGCGCGCCTCGCAGATCCGCCTCATCGGCGAGACGCTGCTCGACATGCCGAACATCCTGCGCATCCGCTTCGCCACCAAGGGGCCGGCGGTCATGCCGCAGAAGATCCTCACCGACCACGAGTGGGTGGGCGAGCTCAACTGGGTTGTGGAACACGGGCGCGTGCTCCACAAGGAGGTCGTGGTCCACACCCACTTCAACCACCCGAACGAGCTGACCGGCATCACCAAGCGCGCGATGGACGTCCTGTTCGAGCGCGGCGTCACGGTGCGCAACCAGTGCGTGCTGCAGCGCGGGGTCAACGACACCGTGCCGGTCCATCGCGAGCTGGTGCGCCGGCTGAGCTACTGCAACGTCCACCCCTATTACGTCTACATGCACGACCTGGTGAAGGGCGTGGAGGACCTGCGCACCACGCTGCAGACCGGGCTCGATCTCGAGAAGCACGTGCGCGGCGACACCGCCGGGTTCAACACGCCGACCTTCGTGTGCGACGCCCCGGGCGGCGGCGGCAAGCGCAACATCCACTCGTGGGAGCACTACGACCGCACGACCGGCATCGCGGTCTACACCGCGCCGTCGGTGAAGACCGGCTACTTCCTCTACTTCGATCCGATCGACACCCTGGCGCCCGAGGTGCAGGCGCGCTGGTCCGATCCGGCGCAGCAGGACCGGATGGTGGAGGAGGCGGTGGCGGCGGCGCGCGCCGCCCTGGTCGCCAACGCCCGCGCCTCGAGCATCCCGCTCGGCGACGTGGACGGGCCGGTGCGCTGATGCGGCGGCGGCTCGCCATCGCCGCGCTCGTCGCCCTGGCCGGTTGCGAGAACAAGGGTCACGCCGAGGTGGACGGCATCCTCATCCCGCAGGCCGACGGGGTCACCGACGCCCAGGACGGCCCCACCATCGCAGTGAACGCCGGCACCATCGACACCGCCAAGGTGCCGGAGGGGGCCAAGGTGGTCCGTCTCGCCATCGCCCGCGAGGTGCCGTGGGATCGGGTCACCGCCCTCATCGAGCGCGTCCGGGCGGCCGGCCGCACCCCGCTCCTCCTGGCGGGCGACGACCACAAGGTGAAGGCGTTCCGGCTCGAGGACGACAAGGCCCGTGGAGTGGCGCGCGTCATCACCGTCATCTCCTACATCGACGGCAAGGCCTGCGTGCAGCCGCCGGGTGCCATCGAGGCGATCTGCGTCCA
>Ga0111538_10003235_pt1 | contig 22836 bp, 19 predicted proteins | sample SoiMethybrSBSTD1_FD_79669 | JGI IMG/M metagenome (GOLD analysis project Ga0111538, IMG submission 79669) | Bulk soil microbial communities from a Populus tree surrounding site in Tennessee, USA - Soil MetaG P. TD hybrid SBSTD1 (version 2)... | ecosystem: Environmental > Terrestrial > Soil >...
ACCCAAAGATGCGGCCGCGGCTTCCAAACGGTAGCCGACGCTGTTTCCACCATCCCCACGCACGAGACCCCTGGTCCGCTGGACTTCGACCGCGTGTGCTAGGGCCCCTTCTATTAGCCTGGAGATCCAGCGGATCGACTCGTCGTAGGCTCTCACGCACGCGAGGTGCGCTCTGGTGTAAGCGCGCCGGGGCCTGAAGAAGACGAGAACAGGAATCCTGATTAGATTTGCCAGACGGGGCGCCCTGCGCTTCATTTGCGCCCACAGCAGTCTCACAGCACTCAACTGCCTTCGCGAGTGGATTCGATCCCTGTGGCTCGATGGGCGGAACCCGATGCAGAACCGCCACTAGATTCTTCGGGGGTTCTCCGGCCGATAAAGAGCAGGTTTGCCTCGTTGCCATGGCGGACCGGAACGTCGCCTCGCAATGCGGTTAGATGAGCTGGTGTACCTGGTACAAACTGCGCGCCCGCCCAGTGGGGGTCATATGGTACATACAGATCGGACCGGAACTCCAGGTGATGAACCGCGACCGGGAGAATTCCATACCGGTTCAAGAGCGACGACAACGAGCCGGCCGTAAACGAGCGCACGTGCTGCCAACGGTGGAACAGCATGTTGCTTACCGGGCAATAGGCCATTCCCAGGTCCAGATCCTCGTTGTTTGGCGTGGTGACGATGAGGATTCCACCATCCTTGAGCAGTCCGCGCACGCGTCGAAATGTCGGATCGAGCTCTTGGTCGAGTATGTGCTCGATAACCTCAACCATCAGCACCACATCGAACTGCTCTTGAATCTCCGGCTCCAGTACACCAAGAAAGCCGCTCCGGCCCGCCAGACAGTCACGCAGGTGGCCTACTCGTCCGCGGGAAGGCTCATATGCGGCTACCTGGTAACCGCGTTCCAGGAGAAGGTCTGCGAGTTCGCCGTTTCCGGCACCAAAGTCCAGGATTCGGCCGCCCTTCGGTAGGTGGTGTTCGACCGCAATAATGACGCTCTTGCCGCCTTGCCGCGCAAAATCGTACTCCGTCAGCCTGGTCTGCGCGACACCCGTCCAGAACTTGTCTACAAGATCCGGCGACCATACCAGGCGCTCCACCGGCAGACCTCGAGTCGCTTCCTGCTGTGGGTTCTTGTGGCCTCTCGACATTATGCGTTCTCTCCATTGATGGGAAAGCATTACGATCCGCTCGTGGTTGCTAACCAGAAACTATATCTGTGGACACGATATTGTGTATTTGACTTTCGGTTGGGTGAAGACGGAGTCGTAATGAGTCAAGCGCTTTGAAGATCGCGGTAGACATCGATGAGGCGGGCGATACTACCCGAAAGAGAGAAGTCTCGAACCGCCCGGGTCCGAGCGCGCGAACCAAGACACGCCCTAAAACTGGCATCGCGCAGGATGCGGCCGAGTGCCATTGCTAATGCCTCGGCATCACCGGGTGGGACGAGGAGCCCGGTTCTGCCGTCCTCGAGAAGATCCACGATCCCGCCGATGCGTGTTGCGACGATTGGAAGGCCAGTGGCCATCGCTTCGAGGATCGCGTTGGGACTACCCTCCAGGCGCGACGGGAGGGCAAACACATCCATTCTCCGCAGCCACGTACTCGTGTCGGCTTGCAGACCGACCCAGGACACCGCACAGTCCAAGCCAAGCTCGTGCGTGAGTTCACGCAGGTCGTCGCCGAGCTCACCATCACCGACGACGAGGAGCTGCGTACGGTGTGTGCGGAGCACTGTCGCGAAGGCATGAAGAAGAATGTCGATTCCCTTCCGATGTACGAGACGCGCGACGGTGCCGATCACCAGCTTGTCACGCGCAGAACCCAAGGCCTCGGCCGCGTCAGCTCGCTCTGACGGGGTTGCTGGTCGGAAGCGCTCCACGTCGACCGCGTTTGGTAAGAGGAATATCTTGTTGTTTGAAAAGCCTGCCCGCAGAAGCTCGTTCCGTATTGCCGTGCTCGGGGCTATGACGCCGGAGGCCGTACGAAGCAGTCGGAAGAAGAAACGAGCTTTCCAGTGTGGTGCGTTCGCGAATTCTCCGACGTCGTTCTCCGTCGCCACACGCAATAAGGTTGGGCGCCCGAGGACTCTACCGGCGAGCACGGCAAGGCCGCTCAGGTACCCAAACGTGGGGCAATGAATGATCGAAAACGTCGATCGCCTTCGGGCGAGGACCGCGAGCAATCGAGGGAACATCGTGAGGAGGGTACGCCGCCCCACGGCCTTGATATAGACAGCGTCGGGAGTCGCGGCAACAACAGTCGCGTGTGTAGTCGAGTGTGTGATCGTCGTTGTTACGATACACACCGGTATACCGTGGGCGCGCAGTGCGCCAACGAGCGCGACGGTAGCCAATTCGTAGCCGCCGATCCGGTCGAGCTCAGGTAGGATGAAACAAACGCCGTGGACAGCTTGCCTCACGCGGGGAGCGTGTCGGGCCACGACGGTTGCCACTTCCGCCAGAAAAGCTCGAGGGCAAGCATTGTCCAGATGGCATAACACCAGTTTTGTTCCCCGCGCCAGTGCTGCTCCAGGATGGAAGCCACGGCACCTCGACGGTAGAGCCCTCCAGTGCGAGGCTGGTCCAGCAATAGATCCTCGAGCAACGGGCGGAGCTCTGCGCGGAACCAGAGATCGATTGGAATGCCGAAGCCCATCTTCTTGCGATCGACCGCAGACGCCGGAACCAGCTCGCGCGCAATGCGCTTCAGCAATTTCTTGCCGGATCGCCTATCGACGAGATACTGGGTCGGGATGCGCGCGGTCATTTCGGCGAGCTCGTGGTCGAGCAGGGGCGCGCGGCTCTCTAGACTCACCGCCATGCTGGCCCGATCTACCTTTACCAGAATGTCGCCGGGGAGATAGCTCTCGATGTCGTTCACCTGCATCCGCTGAGTGAGAGGCAGATCCTGTCTTCCGAGAATCTGCTCCCACCGTAGGAATGGGTCATAGTCAGCAGCAAGCTCCGGTCGGAGGCAGCGCTGGGCGAGCTGCCGGCCAAAGAGGCTCATGGTCCGCTCTACGTAGTTGCCATCCTGACGGCCGGCGGCGATCCGCCCGATTCGAGACTGTCCGCGAAGTCCGGCAGGCCATAGATGCGCGAGCCATGCGAAGATCGTTCCCCTGCTCCACTCGGGCGCCCACGTCTTTGCGATTTCCTCGAGCGTGTCCATGTAGCGGTTGTACCCACCGAATACTTCGTCACCTCCATCACCCGAGAGGGAGACCGTGACCTGAGTTCGGGCAAGCTCGCTCACGAGAAATGTTGGCAACGCCGAGCTGTCGGCGAACGGCTCGTCATAGAACGTGAAGAGCTTCTCTACCAGGGCACACTTGTCTGGTCTGACAATGAGGTCGGTGTGGTCTGCCCCGAGGTGCTTGGCGACTGCCCGCGCGTGGGGCAGCTCGGAGTACGCTTCCTCTTCGAACCCGATAGAGAAGGTCTTCACGGGTCGCGAACTAGCTCGAGTCATCAAAGCGACCACGGTGGAACTATCCACCCCGCCCGACAGGAAGCCGCCGAGCGGCACGTCGCTGATCATGTGGCACGCGACTGTTTCGGTTAGCTTGGCCGTGAGCCGTTCCGTCCACTCGTCGGTCGAGATCGAGAAATCAGGCTGGAACTCGAGCTGCCAGTACCGGTGGGGCTTCTCCACGCTTCCGGTGTCAGGCCGTACAAGGAGATAGTGAGCCGCAGGCAGCTTACGTGCCGCACGGTAGATCGATGCGGGATCGGGTACATAACCCACCGCGAAGTAGTCTCGCAGCGCCCGCTCGTCGAGCGTTGGGGGAAAGGTGGGATCAGCCCGAAGGGCCTTGAGCTCGGACGCGAAGAGGAACCGATCTGGCAGATCGGCATAGTAGAGCGGTTTTTGACCGAAGCGGTCTCGGCCCAGAAGCAGGACGCGCTCGCGCCGGTCCCACAGGCCGAACGCAAACATGCCTCGCATGTGCTCGACCATCTTCTCCCCGAAGAACCGCCACAGATGCAGCAGTGTCTCCGTGTCGCTGTGGCTCCTCAGGGACACGCCACGATCCTCGCAGAGACGGCGAATGGCCGGGTAGTTGTAAAGCTCGCCGTTGTAGACGATCCACACGTCGCCGGACGGGTCCGACATCGGCTGATGCCCGGCTGGTGAGGGGTCGAGGATGGACAGGCGGCGATGGGCAAGCCCTATGGGGCCGTCCACCCAGATGCCCGCGTCGTCGGGTCCGCGGTGTGTCATTGCGTCTCCCATCGCGATCAGGAGATCCCGTGAGATCGGCGATGCGGACTTTGTCAGTATGCCGGCTATCCCACACATGGACTTCCCCCACATCCGTCCTTGCTGGTGAGGCGTCGGTAAACGTCCTCTGTCCGCGCGACAAACTGTTCCACCGTGTAATTGTTCCGGATCTGGTCGCGGGCCCTGAGGGATATCCGGTCACGTAGCCCCGTTTCGGTGAACAGCCGCACGATGCCGGACGCCAGATGTTCATGGTCGCCAACCGGCGCGAGCAAGCCTGTCTCGCCATCTCGGATGAGGTCGACCGTGCCACCGGCCTTGGTCGCGACGACCGGAACGCCGAGGAGCTGGCTCTCCATGACCACGTTCGGCATTCCCTCGATGATTGAGGTGAGCAAGAACACATCGTAGCATTGGATAAGGGCTACAACATCCTTGCGTCCGCCGAGGAATTGGACCACATCTGCGAGTCCGCGATCTGCGGCGAACGACTCGAGATGGGCGCGGAGCGGCCCTTCCCCGGCGATGATCACGCGGAGCGGTAGCCGGCGACGGGCGATCTCGATCGCCCGAAGGAACGTCTCAAAATCCTTTTCTTTGGCGAGGCGGGCGACTGTACCGACTACGAGGTCGCCATCATTCAACCCTAGCGTTCTACGAAGCTTGCCGCGCTCCCCGGGCGTGATCGGAGAAAGAGCGTTCCCGTCGACACCGTTGGGAACCGTGATGACCTTCTCGGCTGGTGCGCCTGCGAACGTTCGATAGTCGAGCGCCACGGACGCGGAATTGGCGATGATCGCAGTTGCGAGGGGCACGGTCGCGCGTTCGAGCGTTCGCTGCCACCGAGGTTCGTGATAGTAGTTGTAGACGACCTGGGATTGTATGTTCCGGATCGACGTGATGACGAGTGGCACGCCGACGAGGCGTGCCGCGATCGACCCGACGAGGTTGGCGAAGAGCAGCCAGCAGTGCACGACATCGGGCCGCGGGTCGAGGGCGCTCAGCTGGGATGTGACCTTGACAATCTCGCGGCAGACCGGGAACGAGTTCCCCGCGAGAGCGAGAACTGACCAGAATGCGGCCCGCAACGACCGGCGACCCGGCGGCGGCTCGAACCTGCGGCGCCCGACTTCTGATCCGACATAGGAGATGGGCACGCCGGACTCCTGCACCTCAGGAGCGAAAAATGAATCGCCGGAGAAGATGACCACGACCCGGTGGTGGTACGCTGGGGATCGATTCTTGAGCAGCAGCACCAGCTGTCTCTGGGCGCCTCCCATCCCAATCGAGGGGATGATATGCGCGATCTCCTTGCCTTCGTGGGTGCGATGTCGTCGCCTCCATGTCAAGGCCCTGGCGAAGAGGGCGAGGCCGACGGCGAGTGGCTGGTCGAGGGGCGATAGCCACGCGGCACACCTCACTACCATAGCCCTCGCGACCTTCCTTGGTATGCGCAAGAGGGTCGTTCCGGCAGTATGGATCGCAAACGATGATCGGCTAAGTGCCTCCGGTTGTCCGGAGATTCCAACCGGGAGGAAGACGAAACGCGAGGTCCTGACTCGAAGCGCAAAGACGCGAAATCGGAGGCTCTCGAACCCGCTATCCGCGACGACGATGACGCAGGCCTCGACGGGCCACGCTTCCAGGCCCTTGAGGAGCTCTGCCGCTCTGCGGCCAAAGGGGTTGAGTGGTTGCTCCACGGTGAAGATTGTTTCGTCCGCCCTGTCCGCGAGCCATGCGCGATGTTCCGGCTCACAGAAGAAAGTCAGGTGACGGTCACCATAGACCTTACGCGCCTCGTAGAGGGCGGCCTCGACACGAGCTCGTGCGCCTGCCACGAACACGACGACACGAGGCGTTGGGCCATCTGAACCGGCGGATTTCGTAGCGCCCTGGATACCCGCGCCTGGAGATGGCGATTGACCAGTCATGGGCGGACACCGCGCATCGCGGTGTTCCAGGGGCCAGGGTTGTGGACATCGACCAAGCCGGCGTCTTTGAACCAGCCAGCGACCTCCTCGGGCGTGTGGATGCCGTGGAATCGCGGAGAGTAGCCGTCGAACGTGTCCAGGATGTCGTTTTCCAGCCCAAGTCCCTGGCGGCTGAAGGGGAAGACAGTACGGATGCCCCGGATGAGAAGGTTATTCGGGTGCCGGCCGGCGAGCGGCACGAACCAGCGGCACCATTCGTAGAACATGCGATCGGGAATGCGGGAGGTGAACGGAATCCACTGCGTTCGTGTCACGAAGTCCGGCTCCACCGGGTACACCCAGATCGCCACGATCCCGCCGTGGCGAACATAGGGGACCAAGGCTTGGAAGTACTTCCTCGTGTCCGGGGTATGATGCAGGACGCCGATCGAGACGATGACGTCGAAAGTCTCGGGCTTGAACGGGAGGTGGGCGATGTCGGCTTGGGCGACAAGGACGGTCTCGAGGTGGCCGAGGTTCTCCTGGGCGGCCTCGACCGCGTAGCTCAGGTCTACTCCCACCACCCTGGCTCCCCACCGCGCCATGACCTCGCTGAACCGCCCCGCCCCGATCCCGGCATCGAGGACCAGCTTGCCGCGGAGATCCTCCGGCTTGAGTCCGGTCTTCTTCCTGAGCGTGTCCTCGGACCAGTCGTCCGTTCGAAACGGATCGAGTTGGGTCGTCTTGTGGATATTCCACTCGAAGCTGAAGGAGCCGACGTAGTTGTCGCTCTGCACGAAACGAGGGATGCCGCGCAAGATCGGGAACTCATGGGGACCGATCGGACAGATGAGCTTCTCGCCCCGCCCGCTCAACGACTCCTTGCAGGCCGGACAGGCCAGGACGTTCAAGAGAGCCGAACGAGGCTCGGGCGACATCCGGTCTAGATCTCCCGGACCGTGTAGCGCCGGCCGTTCGCCGAGGGATCCGTGTTATCGGATGACGAGAAAAAGACCGCATCGCCCCAGTGCAAGTAGCGGCCGGCTCCCAGCGTGCTGATGAGATCGTGGGCGGAGTGAGGATGGGGCAGCTCTCGACCATCCTCGAGGAGCCTCAGACGCGACTGCCCGTCCCGATCCGAGATGAGTCTTCTCCCCACGGGAGCCTTCCAGCAGTGTCCTACCTCGTGGGTCAATGCATTGAGTTCGGCGCTCAGTGGCTGACTAAATACGCGCAGAAGGGCGTACCCAGCCTCTCGCACGAGCTTGGCCGGGTTGACGCGTATCCGCCGTGTCAGAACGAGAAAGCACCCCACCGCGGCAAGGTAGAGCGATACCGTGAAGATCGATGAGAACCTCTTGACGACGAGCAAGATCCCGCCGAACCCCACGGCCCGCTCACTGGCTGCTCGGGACGGGACACGCACCAGGGGGCCGTGATGGTTCATCGAGGCCCCCGTCGGTTCAGGTCCAGGGTCCAGTCCTCGCGGGCGCGTGTGAGATTGACGTTATAGTAGGGGTCGCCAGCGCTCGTCCTCGGGCCCCAAAGCCTCCAGTACAGCTCGTCTTCCTCTGGAGGAAAGAGCGTTCCCCTCGTTGCCGATTCGTGGTGATATAGGACCGCGAATGGCGTATAGATTATCAGATAGCCGCGCTGCCGCAGCCGGAGACAGAGATCCACGTCATTGTATGCCTCCCTGAACCGTGGATCGAATCCGCCGATGTCTTCGAACACTTGGCGACGGATCATCAGGCAAGCGCCGGTCACCGCGCTGCAGTTCCGGACGACGTCGGAGAAGCTGTGATAGCCGGGCTCGTCAGAGCGCTGGAATCGGAAGGCGTGACCGGTTCCCCCGAGGAGGCCCAGCACGATCCCGGCGTGCTGGATGCGCCCGTCCGGATATAGCAGCTTGGCGCCTACCGCTCCGACCTCGCTTCGCTGAGCCTGCTCCAGCATCGCGCCGAGCCAGCCTCTCTCCAATACCTGGACGTCGTTGTTCAGAAAAAGGAGGAAGTCGCCATTCGCCCGGCTGGCGCCGAGGTTGTTGATGGTCGAGAAATTGAACTTACCGGGAACCCGATGCACTTGATGGGTGAGAGCGACGGCCTCGAGGTACTTCATGGTGGCAGGGTCGCGGCTTTCGTTGTCGAGAATGATCAGTTCGTAGCGTCCGTAGGCTGTCTTGTGCTCAAGGCTCTGGACGCACTGCTGGAGCAAGGACAGCGCGTCGCGTGTCGGGATGATGATCGACACTAAGGGTGCGCCCTCCAACTTGTAGCGGATCCGATACCGTCCGGCATCGAACCCGTCCACAGAGGCCGCGGACCCCCTCCGTTGCATGGCGTCCTCGAGCGCGTGTCGACCGGCTTCGTGGGCATGCGACTTCCAGTGAGGCGAGACGGCCACTGAACCGCCAGCCTTTCGCCAATGGTAGAGCACCTTGGGGATGTGGGCGATCCGGCTGCTGCGCTCGGTGACGCGAAGAAGCAGGTCGTAGTCCTGGCTACCGTCGTAGCCACTCCGGAATCCCCCGCTCTCGATGAGGAGGGAACGGCGAACGACCACGAAGTGGGTGATGTAGTTCATCGAGAGGAGCAGATCGGGACTCCAGTCCGGCTTGAAGAATGGCTCGAGGCGCCGACCGGTCGGCTCAATCTTGTCCTCGTCCGAGTAGATCAAATCCATGTCCCGATTTTGGCCAACGAGCTTCGCGACCTCGAACAGCGCGTCGGGGGATAACTCGTCGTCGTGGTCGAGGAGGCCGACGAACTCGCCGTTAGCCATCCCGAGTGCGCAGGCAGAGGCTTCGGCGATCCCTCGGTTGTCGGGGAGGTGCTCGACCGTGATCCGAGAATCTATGGCCGCATACTCGTCGAGCAAGGCCATGACATGCGGCTTCCGGGAGCCGTCATTGACGAGACAGAGTTGCCAGTACTCGTATGTCTGAGCGCGCACCGAGTCGATGGCTCTCCGGAGGAGGAATTCGTCCGTCTCGTAGACCGGCGTGAGGATGCTGATGAGTGGCCGATACGGGAGATGGCGGGCCGCCAGTCGCATCCTCTCGAGGTCCGAGTCGGTCAGCCGGTGCAACTGAAGCCAGACCTCGTACTGTAGGTTCAGATCCTCTTCTGGATCCTTCCCGCGTGCTCGCAGGCGGATGCCATGACCGGACAGCGCGAGCCGCATCTTGTGGCGCGCTCGCTGGAGGACGGAGCCGAGCCCCTCTTCGAGCCAGACTTGCCCGATCCGGCGAAGGGCCCAGTAGAGGGGCGTGCTTTGACTCTCGGCGCGCAGGAGACGCCTAAGGGCCGACCTCAGCCGGGCGCTCGCTTTCCACATCACACTGCTCTGCATGCTCAGAATGCTGAAGTTGAGCTTGAGAATGAGCTGGTCCTTCTCCTCGACGGCACGACGCAGGCGCTCCACTTCCTCGGCACTAACGAGCGGATTGGGCGTCCTGCCGGGCTCACGCGGTTCGATCGCCCGGAAGCGCATCGCCCGCGGAGCGATGAAAGTGGCGTCGTAGTCTACGTCAAGGAAGAGACCGTTCGTGGCGAGGAGCTCGACCCAGCGGGAACGGAAATTGTCCACGGCGAGTATAACGTCCGGCGCCGCGGCGCAGATTCGAGCGGCGAGCGCTGCACGCGCTCCCTCGTCCAGATTGTCGAGCGCACCGAGGCTGACGACCAGATCGTAACGGCGGTCGAGATCGGGCGTCGGCGACGCGACATCGAGGCGAAGTGCGTCGACGCCGCGCGAGCGGAGCGCCTCGGCCAGAGGCACTCGGCTGGCGAGGTCCAGGACCCTCTTCGGGCTGATCTCCTCGAGGAGGCGGTCGATGACCGCGGTGGTCGATCTCGTGCTCGGATCTAGCTCGCTCATGCTGATGGCGCGGCCGCAGCCGGCCGGACACGCCAGCGAAGGCCGAGCCATTTGGCCGAATGTAGCATGTGTCGCGACTATTTCTTGTATTTCGAGAGATCGGCACGACCGAGCAGACGGTCGGCGATCATGGTGGCAAAGATTGCCATTGCGTGTTCGTTCGGGTGCCCTTCCCAGTGGCTGACGATGAAGGTCTGGCCACTGTACGTCCTGTAGTACTGCTCGCTCGATATCACGTCGAACCCGGCTCTTCGCATCAACTCCTCGGCGGTCTTGGCGATTCGATAGCCCCTGTCCCCGTAGGTCGGGAATTGGTCCAGCACCATGCCCGTGATCGGAGGCAGGCCTCTCCCGCGGACAAAGTCGTTCATCCGCTGGACGTCACGGCCGAAGCGCTGCTGATAGCCCTGAAAATCGGCGAGGATGTCATCGAAGAAATCCATCCGGAACCCCAGCTTCAACAACAGCGCGTTATACCCATCGGAGAGCAGACCAGCGAGGCGCGTCCGCTGCAGGCTCATAGACTTGAACCACTCGGGCAGCGGCACGTCGAACCTAGAGTATTGGCCGACGCCCGAGGGCAGAAAATCGTTCAGACATACACCGTAGACGATTAGATCGGGCTGTAGCACGGGAGCCATGCGCTCGATATTCCGGACAATGTCCTCGCTTTGCAGACCATCGGCTCCTAGATTGATGACCTCGACGGAGTGATCGCGCTCGAGCAGGCGCTGGAGTTGGGCCGGATAGGTCCATTCGGCCTCGATGCCATCGCCGTACGTCAGGCTGTCGCCGACCACCATCACCCGAAAGCCCCGCGGGTCTTTCGGCGGAAACGGCCCGATCTTGCGGCGGAAAGCGTCTTGGTCGTAAATGTGCAGAACGCCTTGCCATCGGCTGGCGCGGTTGGCTCCTGCTACCGTGACGGGGATTAGCTGGAACTCGCGTGGCATGGTGATGAGCCGCCTTCTCTGCTGCATCAGGGCCACCAGCTCGGAGGGAAGTGTGATCTCCGCTTGGCCGGTGCGGACGACGAGAGGCCCCGCCGTGATCCCAGAAGAGGGGGTCGGCGTCGCCTCGAAGGGGCGTGCCACCAGGTTACCGACACCACCGCGGAGGAGATAGAGGCCAATCTCCGCGCCGGCACAGCTGATCCCGATCGAGGCGACAACGAGAGCCAGCGTGGCGGACCCCCTCCATTCCCGCATCCTGTCCGTGAAGCAAGAACCGAGGACGGTTGCCCCGCGCAAGGCGAAGATCGCGGCGACGGCAATCGCGTGAAGCAGGAGCCAATAGATGGCACCCTGCGCGATCGTGGGCAGACGGGCGAAGCAGAAGGCCGCAACGATCAAGGCGGCAAGGCTCACGGAGATGCGCAGGAGGGCCCCCCGTGCTCGCTGGCCGCTCTGGCGGTTCTGCAATCGCGACTTCGTCAACGGGATGAGCCAGTGGCTCCAGAGCAGCAGGAGCGAACCCGTGGAGAACGCTGCAATCAGAGCAAACATGTTAATCGGGAGACTAGCGGTTACGGCAAAGACATACGTCTTGCCGTTGCCGCGCGGATCGGAGTTGTCCGAAGCGGAGAGGTACACCGCGTTGCCCCAGTGAGAGTAAGCGCCTGCGCCTATTTCGGCAATGCGAGCGTGCAGGGAATGCGCCGGGCCGAGCCTGGCCCCGTCCTCGAAGATGCGTGCTGATGAAGCATCGGGACGGTTCGGCGAATCGGAATCGAAATAGAGCGGCCAAAGGCGATCAGATCTTGGGGCGTTCACCGTAAAGGCGTGGCCTCCGTAGGCGTTCATCCTCTTGGCAGGAAGGGCATGAGTCACGGAGAGGCCGACGAACGTGTAGTACACCGCAACCGCCACCAGAACTAAGAGCGCCGCGGACAGGAGGTGCCGTGCTGCTCTCAAGAGCACTGGCAGGCTGGCCACCGAGGAATAGGTCCCCACGAGTACCTCATTGGGTAACTGCGATGCATTGGAGAGTATTCCCTCCTGGTTCGTTGATGCCGCGTGATCCTGTCTCGGCGATCCAGCGTACCTGGAACCCTGTCGTCTCTAGCGCACGCGTAAGTGTTGCGACGGTGAAATACTGATAATGATCAGCGCAGATCGCGTTCCAAGCCATACCAGCACGTCGGCGATCGTCGCAGTCGAAATTTGGTGTCGTAATGTACACGCCGCCACCGGGACGAAGCCACCCGCGAAGCTGACGCAGAACCGCCACGGGATCAAAGAGATGCTCGATGATCTCGACTAGGGTGACAGCATCGAGGTCCGTGAAGCCCTCCAGGGAGTCGAAGCTCGCCACGCGAAGATCCAGTCCGAATGAGGTCTTGCCACATGCGACAAGCACGGGCGAGATCTCGATGCCGACAGCGCTCCACCCGTCCCTTTGGAGGGCATCGACGAGAAAACCCACTCCAGAACCACAATCAACAATTGTTCCATTTCTCCGAAAAGGCCGGACGCTATTCAGGACCGGTCGGAAGAAACGATAGTTCCCGAATGGGAAGAGAACGAGTTTTCCCCCAACGCGGGCGAGGGAACCGCAAGTCTCGTACTCCGCGAGCGCACAATGTTCTAAGTAGTCGCGGGAGAATGAGTGCGTCACCTCGATGTGCTCCGGCCGGTGGGAGAGGCGGACATGCCCGCATTTGTCGCAGCGCACGAGGCGAAGCCGCGCATCGAGTGCCACGGGCGCCGGCTCGAGAGAGGTTGCCAACGTGGCGGGTCCACAGAGGGTACAGTCCGTCGGAGCTAGGGCGGCTTTCGCACTGGCCTCAAGTCTCACCTCAGGGAGATCCGGAATGACGACCGGGACGACGCTTCCGCGGAAGAAGGGCAACCTCGGCAGAATATGCCGTGCTGCCCGTCGCAACTTGCTATAGGCCCCAAGCATCATCAATGAAATTACTATAAGTCAGCGCGCCCCGGCCGTAGGCAATGGCAAACGGCCACCGCCTGTGGCTCTGGCGCCGGTGCGATCCTGCGGCTCGCGCGGCCGCTCGCTGGCCGCTCTGGCAACCCATGCTGCCCTTCACCGCGGTGAGCCTCGTTTCCGCGCTCGCCTCTGACCACCCCGTCACCGCCCTGAGCGTCTGCAAAGGGCCTCCTGCTCGTCACTGCCCTCTACGTGACCGCCGCCGCGCTGGCCGGGCCCTCGGACGCCACCGGCTTCTCTCCGCGCTCCCCGTCGTGATGACGGTCGCGGCGGCCATCGGGCTGTTGCGAACTGTCGTGTGCCCCGGGCCGGCCGCTGACTACGGCCCCCGGCCTGGCTTTACCACCCCGCTACCGGGCCCTCGGCTTCTCCAGCACGACTTAAAGCGCGATGCGGTCGCGCAGCCGCCGCGCCTGGCGGCCCAATGCGCGCGTGGACCAGACGGTCCCGAGCGAACGCGCCATCATGCCGTACACGCTGAGGCGCGGGACCTTGAGCGCCACCGCGGGATCCAGCCAGTTGGGCGCCTTCGCGAGGAGGTCGAGGGTGCGCAAGCCGATGAGGAGCGGCCATGCGCAGGCCAGCCGCATGCGCGGCTCCGTCCGGGGGATCGCGAACGTGTACTGCCAGCCCGCCTCGTAGTGGTCCAGCGCCACGTTGAGGAGCTCGACGAGCAGGGGACGCAACGAGGGGCCGATGCCGGGATCAAGCAGATCGCGCGGCTCCAAGCCGAGCCGCGTCAGGTCGCGGCTCGGGAGATAGCAGCGCCCCTGACGGAGATCACGGGGAATGTCGCGCAGGACATTGGTGAGCTGGAGTCCCTTGCCGAAGCGGACCCCGAGCGCCGACATCTTCGCCGGATCCCAGCCTCGGAGGCGCGGCCGGTGGGCCATGTGCACCTCGGTCCAGAACTCGCCCACCGCGCCCGCCACCAGGTAGGTGTAGCGGTCGAGCTCCGCGCGCGTCTCGAGGGCGGCGAGCCCCGCCGCGTCCTCGCCGGGGAACGCGGTGAGGTCCCACGTCATGCCCTCCACGATGGTGCCGAGCACGCGCCGCGCGCGCCCGCGGTCCGCGGCCGCGAGCGCGCGGTAGGCGGCGAGGGCGTCGGGCAGACGGTCGATCAGCTCGCGCTCGGCGGGCAGGGTCTGGCCAGGCCGGGTCGCGGCGACGATGGCGTCGAGGCGCCCGGGCGCGCTGCCGTCCAGCTCGTCGCGGAGCGCCGTGAGGTGGCGGAGCCGGTCGTCGCGGGGCAGAAGGCGAGTATCCGCGATGGTGTCGGCGGCGCGCGCGAGCAGGTAGGCGATGCCGAGCACCGGCCGGACCGCGGCCGGCAGCACGGCCAGCGAGAGATAGAAGGAGCGACTGACCCGCTTCAGGAGCTGGCCGGTGAGATCCGGCCCCGCCAACCCCTAGTCCTGATCCATGGGATTGAACGGCTTCTCGTCGGGCATGTCCTTCGCCTTCTTGATGCTCTCCTGGAACTTGCGGTCGAGCACCTTGCCCTTGTTCTTCTCCGCCTCCATCTGCTCCTTGAAGAGCTGCTCCCGGCGCGCCGCCTCGCCCTTGAGCGAGGACAGCATGCCGCCGAGGTCCATGCCGGACTTCTGGCGCGGGGGCGGCTCGTGGGCGATCACCGCCTCGAGAGCGGGATCGATCGTGAGGCGACCGTTGCAGCCGGGGCAGGTGACGACGAAGCTCTTGGCCATCGACGTGTCCTCAGCTCACCATGCCAAAGGTTCGCTCGATGTTGGCGGCCAGGCCGGCGCGCCATGGACGGTAGGACCCGTACACGGAGAACGCCTTTTCGTAGGTGGGCGCGAGCCGCGCGGTCACCCGGGTCTTTGTCTCCTCCAGGGTGGCGCCGCGCCCCGCCTCCTCGCGCACCGCCGCCACCATGTCGTGCACGTAGCCGCGGAACGTCTTGAGCCAGTCGCGGCCGGCCGGCTCCCCGTGCCCCATGACCAGATGGGTCCAGTCCAGCTCGGCGAGCCGGTCGAGGGTACCGACCCAGTCCTCGGGGTAGCCGTCGCCCATGAAGGGCGTCCAGCCGATCACCGCGTCGCCGGTGATCACGACTTTCTCCTTGGGCAGGTAGACGAAGACGTCCCCCTCGGTGTGGGCGCGCCCGAGATAGAGGAGCTGGATCTCGCGATCGCGCCGGTAGAGCGTCATCGTGCGCTCGAAGGCCATGGTGGGCAGCGCGGGCTTGAGCGCGCCGACCTCCGCCTGGTACGCCTCGGCGAGCGTGAGGTCGGCCTGCAGCTTCGCCCGCTGATCCGGCGCGGTCGCGGCGGCGAGGTCCGCGCGGATCTTCGCGATCTCCGCGGGCATCTGGCGCACGTGGTCCTGGATGCGCTTGAGGCCCTTCTTCACCATGGCCTCGCGGGTGATCTGGTTGGTCACGATCTCGGCATTGGGATACGCGGCGGGGTAGACTTCATTGCCGTGCCAGTGGTCCCAGTGAAAATGCGTGTTGACCACGTACCGTACGGATCGCGCGGTGAGGGCGCGGAGCTCCTGCACGATCACACGCGCCGCGGAGGGCTTGGAGTGGGTGTCCACCACCATCACGCCGTCGTCGCTCTCGACGATGGCGGTGTTGCAGTTGACCTTGTAAGCCGGCGCGGCCACCGCGACGTGCACGCCGTCGGCGACTTTCCGCATCTCGAAGCGCGCGTCGCCCGCGCCGAGTCCCTCGTGTCCACAGCAGTCCATGCCGTACTATCCCACATCGACATCCGCCACGAAAGGAGACGCTGATGGAGCGCCGCACGCTCGGCCGGACCGGTCTCGAGGTTTTTCCCCTGGGCTTCGGCTGCGGCGCGGTCGGCGGCCTCATGACCCGCGGGACGGCGCGCGATCAGGAGCGCGCGGTGGCGCGCGCGCTCGAGCTTGGCATCAACTACTTCGACACCGCGCCGATCTACGGGGACGGCGAGTCGGAGAGGAGCCTGGGGCGGGTGTGGAAGGCGCTCAGGCCGTCGGCGTACGTGGGGACCAAGGTGCGCCTCACCCCCGACGAGCGCGGCCGCATCGCCGCCGCGGTGCCCGCCGCGTTGGAGGCCAGCCTCGAGCGCCTGCAGATGGAGCGGGTGGACCTCCTTCAGCTCCACAACGTGATCGAGCCGGGCCATCCGCGCGGGGTAGACGCGCGCCAGGTGCTCGAGGACGTGGTGCCGGTGCTCGACAAGCTCAAGCAGGCGGGGAAGACGCGCTTCTGCGGCATCACGGCGCTCGGGGAGACCGCCTCGCTCTCGCGGGTGCTCGAGGCGCGTGTGCTCGACACCGCTCAGGTGGCCCTGAATCTCCTGAACCCGAGCGCGGCCGGTCCGGTGCCCGCGGGCTTTCCCGCCCAGGACTTCGACGCGCTGGTGCCGCGGGCCCGCGCCGCCGGCGTGGGCACCATCGTGATCCGCGTGCTCGCCGGCGGGGCGCTGTCCGGCTCGGAGTCGCGCCATGCCGTGGCCGCGCCATCGGTGGAGCCGATCGCGTCGGGACCGGACTACGTGGCGGACGTGCGGCGCGGCCGCGCGCTCGACGCGCTCGTGCGCGAGGGGCACGTGGGCAGCGTGGTGGAGGCGGCGCTGCGCTTCCCGCTCTCGAGCCCCGGCGTGTCGACCGTGCTCGTCGGCTACTCCACCCTCGAGCACCTCGAGTTCGCGGCGGCCAGTATGGCCAAGGGCCCGCTGCCCGCGGCGGCGATGGCGCGGCTCGAGGCGATCTGGAAGAGCTGGGCGGGCGCCTAGGCGCATGGTTCTGGCGCTGTCCCGCGGGCTCGCTCTCGCCGTCGCCGTCGGCACTCTCGTCCTGCTGCTGGCTGGCGAGACACGGTCTTCCGACGCGGTGGCGCGGATCGATCCCATTCTTACCGCGCGCTTGCCGGGAAGGAGGGCGATGCACTATAGTCCCCCCGTGATCGGACGCCGCGCGTGGTTGACGCAGTCCCTCGTCGGTGCGGGAATCCTGCTGATGCCGCGCGGCGCCCGCGCCCAGAGCCCGGCCGGCGTGTTCCGGGTCGGCTGGCTCTCGCCCGCCGGCTCGGAAGCGGGCGGCGCGAATCTGGACGCGCTTCGTGAGGGCCTGAGCGCTCTCGGCTACCAGGAAGGCCGGAACCTGGCGATCGAGTCGCGCTGGGCGGACGGGGGCTCGGAGCAGCTCCCCACTCTCGCCCGTGAGCTCATCAACCTCAAGGTGGACGTGATCTGCACCGCGGGGACCCAGGCCACGCGCGCGGCGCGTGGCGTCACCTCGACCCTCCCGGTGATCTTCGCCAACGTCGCGTTTCCCGTCCAGCAGCAGCTCGTGGCGAGCTACGCCCGGCCCGGGGGCAACGTCACCGGGGTGGCATTCGACGGGGCGGAGTACGGCAAGCGGCTGGAGCTCCTGAAGGAGATCGTGCCGCGCCTCGCGCGGGTGGCCCTGATCTACAACCCGGAGAACCAGGGCAGTGTGCTCGCGCTCGAGGAGACGCGGCGCTGGGCGCGCTCGCTCTCCATCACCGTCGAGCCGTACCGCATTCGGGGACCGCACGACCTCGACGAGGCGTTTTCCGGCATCACCCGCAGTCACCCCGACGCCATGATGACCACCGCCGACCCCCTCATCGCGGCGTACCGGGGGCGGATCGTGGCGTTCGCGGCCAAGCAGCGGTTGATCGCGATGTACCCGGGCAAGGAGTATCTCGAGGTGGGCGGCCTCGTGTTCTACGGCGGCAGCATCCCCGAGATGTATCGGCGGGTGGCGGTGTACGTGGACCGGATCCGCAAGGGCGCCAAGGCCAGCGAGCTCCCGGTGGAGCAGCCGACCAAGTTCGACACCGTCATCAACGCGCGCGCCGCCAAGGCGCTCGGCCTCACCATTCCGGCGGCAGTCCTGCTGCGGGCGGATCAGGTCCTCGACTGAGACGGCCACCCGCCCGGGCCGCGCGCCCTGGGGCGCGTCCGCTCCCTACTTGAACGCGGGCAGCACGCGCTCGGCGACGAGACGCAGGCTCTTCATCGCGAGCGGGGCGGGGATGAGGCCGCCGGCATTGGGCTCGATGATCACGCCGTCGATGTCGAGCGATTCGCGCAGCTCGCGGAGGCGCTCGATCAGCGCAGGCGGGCTCCCGAAGGCCACACGCGTCCGGCAGATCTCGTCGTAGGTCATGTGCTGGAGATGCGTGAGCTGCGCGGCGTTCCGTTCGGACGGCCCGGCGCCGGCGCGGCCGATCCTCGACTGGGTCAGCTCGGCGTGGCGCTGGAAGAAATACGTGATGCTCTCCCGGGCCTCTTCCCGCCCGGCCGCCTCCGTCTCCCCTGCGTAGATGGGAATCCGGAGGTAGACGCTACTCTGGCCCGGGTGCCCGGCCTCGCGCCAGGCCTGGCGATAGCTCCGCACATGCGCCCCGAGGTCGGTGGTGTCGTGGTCGCGCAGGCCCACGAAGAGGCCCAGCCCGAGCTGCGCGACCTGGGCGAAGGTCTCCGGGCTGTTCGCCGCCATGCGCAGCGGCGGGTGGGGATCCTGATACGGCCGCGGCGTCACCAGCGCGTTCTGGAACCGGTAGAACTCGCCATCCCAGCTGAAGGGCTTACCCTTCCACGCCTCGCGGAGAATCGCCAGCGACTCCTTGAACCGCCCCTGGCTCTCGCCGTAGGGAATGCCGAGCACGTCGTAGGTGCGCGCGGCGCCGCTGCGGCCGACGCCCATCTGAAACCGGCCCTCGCTCAGCTGGTCGAGGGTGGCGGCCTCCTCGGCGATCCGCAGGGGATTGCCCAGCGGAAGCACCTGCACCGCCGTCCCCACGTGGACACGCTTGGTGCGGGTGGCCATGGCGGTGGCCATCACGAGGGGGGCCGAGATGACCGAGCGGGTGGGATTGAAGTGAATCTCGCCCAGCCACACGCAGTCGAGCCCGATGGCCTCGGCGGCGTCGGCGTGCTCCAGGGCCTCCCGGAACGCCTGAGCCTGCGTGTAGCCGGGTCGCGCTTCCTCGACGAAGAGCCCGAAGTGCATGGGTGGTCCCTCCCCGCTAGGGGAAGCGTAGCCCATCCGATCCGTCGTCCGCCAGCGGCACGCAGGCAGCGGGATCGATGCCGAGCGCGACCGCGGCGCCGGCGGCGAGACGGGGCGAGACCGGCGCGGCAACCCGGAGCACGAGGTCCGTGCCGTGCACCTCGACCTCGTACTCCACCGCGTCGCCGAGAAACGCGGCCCGGCGCACGAGGCCGTGCGCGCGATTGCCGGCGCCGGCGCCCGCCGGCGCGGTCGCGGCGGCCTGGAGCCTGATCAGGTGGGGCCGGATGGACACCGCGACACGCCGGCCTGGCGCGAACCCGGCGCCTGCCACACGCAGGCGCAGGCCGCCGCGCTCGACGGTGTCGGCGGACACCGCGGTGCCCTCGACCACGTTGGTCTTGCCGATGAACTCGGCGACGAAGCGCGTGCGCGGGGCGTGGAACAGCATGTCCGCGGTGCCGACCTGGGCGACGCGGCCCCGCTCGAGCACGGCGATGCGGTCCGAGATCACCATCGCTTCGGCTTGATCGTGGGTCACGTACAGCGTGGTGATGCCGAAGGCCTCGTGCAGCCGACGGATCTCGAAGCGCATCTCCTCGCGGAGGTTGGCGTCCAGGTTGGACAGGGGCTCGTCCAGCAGCAGCACCTCCGGCTCCACCACGAGCGCCCGCGCCACCGCTACCCGCTGCTGCTGGCCTCCCGAGAGCTCGCCGGGGTAGCGCGCCTCGAGCCCGTCGAGGCGCACCACCTTCAGCATCGCGCTCACCCGCCGCGCACGCTCGGCGCGCGCCACGTCGCCCTTGAAGCGCAGGCCGTAGCCCACGTTCTGCGCCACCGTCATGTGCGGCCACAGGGCGTAGCTCTGGAAGATCATGGCCATCCGGCGCCGCTCCGGAGGCACGACCGCTGCCGGGGAGGACAGGAGGCGGTCGCCCACGCGGATCTCGCCCGCCTCGGGCGTGAGGAAGCCGGCCACCAGCCGCAGCGTGGTGGTCTTGCCGCAGCCCGACGGGCCGAGGAGGGCGACGAGCTCGCCCGCCCGCACGTCGAGCGAAAGATCGTCCACTGCGGCGAAGTCGCCGTAGCGCTTGGCGAGGCCGCGGAGCGTGATCCCCGGCATCAGTCGCGCGCGCCCAGCACGTCGCGTCCCAGCACCGCCTGCACCAGCGTCACGGTGACGAACGTGAGCGCAAGCATGAGCAGGCCCAGCACCGCGATGGCGCCGAACTGGCCCTCCTCCTTCAAGTCGAACAGCACCACCGACATCACCTTGGTGTTGGGGGTGAACAGATGATGGAAGCGGACAGCTCGCGGATCACCCCGATGAAGATGAAGCACCACGCGGCGATCACGCCGCTCCGGGCGAGCGGGCCGGTGATGTCGCTCAGCACGCGGAGGCGGCCCGCGCCCAGGATGCGTCCGGCGTCTTCCAGGTCCGGCGGGATGCCGCGGAACGTGGCGTCCGACTGCGCGTAGCCCACCGGCATCTCCTTGGTGAGGTAGGCGATGAAGAGAATCCACAGCGTGCCGTAGAGCACGAAGGGCGGCCGCGTGTAGGCGATGAAGAGCGCCACCGCCAGCACCACGCCGGGAATCACCACGGGCACGAGGGCCAGGAAGGCCACCACCTGATAGCCGAACACGAGCCGCCGGCTCGCGATGTAGGCGAGCAGGGCGACCAGGCCCGCCCCCACGGTGGCGGTGAGCAGCCCCAGCTCGAGCGTGTTCACGACGGCGTCGCGCGTGGCGCTGTATTGAAAGAACGTGAAGGTGAAGTTGGCCAGCGTGAGGTTGTCCCAGGTGAGGGGCTGGGCCCACGCCTTGGAAAAGGCGGCCTTGGCAAGGATGCCGTAGGGCAGGAAGATCGCGCCCGCCATCACGACGAGGCAGGCGCCCAGCGCGGGGTAGCGCCACGGGCCCAGCGGGATGACGCGTCGCCGGCCGCCCTTGCCGCCGACTGCGGCGTAGCCGCGGCGCCCGAGCACGCGCTTCTGCAGCCACAGCAGCACGATGGTGGCGAGGAGCAGCGGCACCGAGAAGGCCGCCGCCATCTCCACCTTGGGCGGAAACTGGAAGAGCGACCAGATCTGCGTCGTGATGGTGTGAAAGCCCGCGGGGAGCGCGAGGATGGCCGGCGAGCCGAAGAGCGCCAAGGCCTGGAGGACGGACAGGATGAAGCCCGAGACCAAGGCGGGCAACACCATGGGGAACGTGATCGTCAGGGCGACTGAAAGGCGCCCGGCTCCTAGGATCGCGCCCGCCTCCTCCACGTCGGAAGCGATCAGGGCCAGCGTGTTGGCCACCATGATGTAGACGTAGGGAAAGGTATAGATCGTCACCACGAAGATGAGGCCCGGCATGGTGAAGATGTTGACGAGCGGCGCCTGGGCGCCGGAGGCCGCGCGCCAGAGGCGATTGAGGTAGCCGGCATTGGGCCCGGCGAGCATGACCCAGGCGAAGGCGCCCAGGAAGGGCGGCGTGACGAACGAGGCGAGCACGAGCCCGCGGATGAGTCCTCGTCCCGGCACGTCGGTGCGCGCGGTGAGCCAGGCCAGTGGCGCGCCCAGCGCCACGGAGGTCACGCCCACCCAGAAGGACAGCACCACCGTGTTCCACAGCGCTTTCTGCAGCGCGGGATCGCCGAAGACGGTCCGATAGCGCGCGAGGGTATATCCCGACTCGCCGCTCACGCTCATCCAGCCGAGCCAGCCCAGGGGCAGACCCATGAGGACGAGCAACGCCAGCGTGGCCCCGATCCAGACCGGGAGCGCGCGGTCGAGCCCGCGGAGGGCGCCCTCCCTAGGCGCCAAAGAACTCCACGAAGCGCTTCTTGATCTCCTCGCTCCGCTTCTCCAGCTCCTCCGGATCGGGGGCGAGCAGCTTCAGCTCGCCGAGCTTGGGCTTGTCGGTGGGGTACTTCACTTCGGGGTGCCCCGAGTAGAGCCCCTCGCTGTCCGCCATCACCTGCTGCACGTCCTTGGTGAAGCCGAAGTCGGTGAAGAGGCGCGCGGCGTTCGGGTGCGGCGCAAAGGAGGCAATGGCGCTGGGGGAGACGACCAGCGGCACGCCTTCCTTCGGATACACGATCTCCACGGGATTGCCCTTCTTCTTGGCCTGATAGAACGTGTACTCGCCGCCGTTGGCCGCGACGGGCCGCTCGCCCGAGGCCACCACCCCGGAGGGATCGACCGCGGACTGCACGAGCATCACGCTGTTCTTCGCGAGCTGCTGGAAGTACTCCCAGCCATAGAGATGCACGAGGGCCAGCACATGCGTGGAGATGACGCCGCTGTAGCCGGGGTGCGCGGTGACGAGCTTGCCCTTCCACTTGGGATCGAGGAGGTCCTTCCAGGTCTTCGGCGCCTCCGCGGCGGTGACCTTCTGGGTGTGGTAGGCGATCACGTTCACGGTGGCGCGCAGGCCGAAGTAGTAGCCGTCCTTGTCCTTGAACCCGGCCGGGAAGGCGTCCACGCCCGCGGGCACGGGGCGGGCGAGGAGCTTCTTGTCCTTCAGCAGCACGAAGTGGCCCGCGTCCGAGGTGTGGATCACGTCCACGTTCTTGATATTGGCCTGGAGCTCCTGCATCACGCGCTGCAGGATGCGCTGGGAGCCCGTGCGGTTCACCTCGACCTTGATACCGGGATAGGCCGTCTCGAAGAGCTTGGCCACCTTTTCCGCGCTGGGCAGCGCGAGCGAGGTGTACCAGACGACCTTGCCCTCCTTCTTCGCGGCCTCGAGCATCCCGGCGGGCGCGGCGGGCGCGGCGGGCGGCGCCTGGGCCGCCGCGGGCGCGGAGGACAGGAGGGCGAGCGCAGCGGCGAGCAGCCGGGCGACGGCGCGACACGGCATGGTCAGCTCCTCTCGGGGGCGA